>Ga0224723_1001299_pt1 | contig 15296 bp, 13 predicted proteins | sample Balambano_FR2_Me_FD_161647 | JGI IMG/M metagenome (GOLD analysis project Ga0224723, IMG submission 161647) | Freshwater sediment microbial communities from Lake Towuti, South Sulawesi, Indonesia - Balambano_FR2_MetaG | ecosystem: Environmental > Aquatic > Freshwater > Lake > Sediment | place...
ACCTGATCGCGGGGGAAACCGAGCCGGTTCCCGATCCACCCACGCCGCCGCCGCCGCCCGAGAATTTCCGTCCCTGCGCGCCGCCCGCGCCCGACTTCGTGCCGGATGCACGGGTGTCGCGCCCGGCCGTGTCCGCGCCGCGGCTCGATCGCGCGGGCTATGGCGCGTGGGCGAACGCGATCCGCTTCGCGCTGAACATGCTTTCGCCCGTGCGCACCGTGGCGCAGCGGCGGGACGTGATGGTGGTGGCGAGCCTGCCGCTGCCCTCGCGGCGCCCTGGAAGCGTGCCCGATGGCAGTGAGGGCTGGCCGCTTGCGCTGCTGGATGATGCGACCGTGCCGGGCGGATCGCTGCTGCCGCGTGTGCGCATCGGCAGCGCTCGCCTGCAGCTCGCCTATCCGTGGATCGAGACAGCGGACTCGGTGATGCAGGCGGAGGGGGTGGAAGCACCGGAAGGCGTGCTGGCCGGCACCATCGCGCGCACCGCGCTGCGCCTCGGGGCATTCCGCAGTGCCGCCAGTACCGAGCTACCCAGTGTGCGCCGTACGGTGCCGGAACTCGCCACCGGCGCGTTGCGACGGGGCTTGCCGGATCACAAGTCGGACTGGCTGGGCGATCGGCTGTCGCTGATCGGCAAATCGCCCAGCGGCTTCGCCCTGCTCAGCGATGCGACCATGGCGGAGAGCAAGGCATGGCGCGCGGGCGGCGTTTCCCGCCTGATGGGCATCGTGCTGCGCGCCGCGCGCCAGCTCGGCGAGCGCCACCAGTTCGAGAACTCCGGCCCCGCCCTGTGGGCCAGCATGCGCGGCACGCTGGAAGCCTTCCTGGAGCGCCTGCGCGCGGCCGGCGCACTGGCCGGCGCGACGCCTGAGGAAGCGTACACCGTGCGCTGCGATCGCAGCACCATGACGCAGGCCGACATCGATGCCGGGCGGGTCATCGCCACCGTCGCCATAACCGCCGCGCAGCCCATCCAGCGCATCATTGTCACGCTGGCGCTGGCCGAGGGCGGCGCCGTGACCGCAAGGGCCGCCTGATGCCCATACCCGTACCCGATGGTCAGGACCCAGGCAGCCCGTTCGGCGCCTTTGCCTTCCACGTGCATTTCGCCGCCGCGGAAGGCGCCAACTTCGCGCCGTTCGACGGCGTCGATACCGCCATCAGCGGGGGCTTCAGCGACGTCACCGGCCTGGAAGCGACGATGGAGGCCAAAACCATCAAGGAAGGCGGCCGCAATTACGGCGTGCACCAGCGGGCGGGGCAGGTGACCTTCGCCACCGTCGTGCTGAAGCGCGGCCTGATGGAATCACGGCATCTGTGGCGCTGGTGGAGTTTCTGGGCCGGCGCCGATGGCGCGAACAATGGCGGCTGGAGCCCGGCCGCCCGCTGTCACGTCTCGATCGCCATGATCCGTGACCGCAAGCCGGTGCTGGGCTGGCGGCTGGAGAACGCCATGCCGGTGAAATTCCGCGCCGGCGACCTGAATGCGCGCGGCACCGACGTCGCCATCGAGGAAATCCACCTCGCGCACGAGGGCCTGCACATGACCGGGGTGGCGTGATGCCCGCACTCGCTACCTTCCGCATCGTCGGCCAGGATTCTTCGGCGTTCCCGGTATTGTTCAATCCGGCTTCGCTGAAGGTCGCACTGACCAACCGGCTGCAGGACGAGGACAGCAGCAGCGCCGGTACCAGCGGCGGCACGCCGCGGCAGAACACGCGTGTCACCACCACAAGGCTCGATACCGAGCTGACGTTCGACACCACCGAGGACGGCAGCGATGTGCGCGAGCTGACCGGCCAGCTGAAGGCGCTGGCCACCGCACCGGAAGGCGAGCACCCCCGCCCGCCCAGCGTCGAGTTCCGCTGGGGCCGATTCAAGTATGTCGGCGTGATCGAGTCGCTCAGCGAGACGTTGGATTTCTGGTCGTACGAGGGCGTGCCCCTGCGCGCCACCGTGCAGCTGGTGATGCAGGGGACGCGCATCGATGAGGTCGTGGAAGGCGCGCCCGAACGCGCCACGTTGAACACGGTGCCCGCCAACGGCACCGGGACGACCGGCGCGGGCGTGGCCTTCGGCGCCCCCGAGGCCGGCCGAGTCATTGCCGCGTTCAACGGCATCGAGGACATGCGCATGGCGGCCGGCGGCACGGTTTCCATCAGCGCTGGTGTGCAGCTCAAGGCGGCGGCCTCGTTCAGTGCCGGCATCTCGGTGGGTGGCGGTGCCTCGGCCGGCTTTGGCATCGGGGCTTCCGGTGGCGCCGGCGTGGGCATTGGGGCCTCCGCCGGGATCGGCGCGGGCGCCTCGCTCGGGTTCGGCGCTGGCGCGACCGCCGGTGTCGGCGCCAGTGCCGGCGCCTTCGCGGGCCTTGGCGTCTCGAAGACGGCCACCGCGCAGGTGCGGATCGAGCCTTCGAAACTGCTGCCGCCACCGCCGCGCGCCACCGCCGGCACGGGCGGCTTCGACATCACTGGGCGCGCGGTCAGCACCAGCTCGCCGGGCCTGTCGGCCTCGCTGAACGTTTCGGCCGGATCGGGTTGAAGGGAAGCGCACCATGCCCGTGATCATCAACGAAGTCAGCGCCGAGATCAGTGAGCCGCCAGCCGCGCCTAGTGCTCCGCCGCAGCGGCGCCCGCCGCCCGACATGTTGCGCATCAGCGCCGAGCTGCGGCGCGAGGCGGAGCGCGAACAACGCCTGTGGTGCGACTGAGCCATGCCGCTCGACACCAGCCTTACCTACAGCGCGCGCCCCACCGTTCGCATTAACGGCCAGAGCCTGCCGCTGCTGTCCGCCAACATCCTGCGCATGGCGATGCGCGAGCAGCAGGGCGGGCTTTCCACGCTTGAGCTCGTGCTGGTGGATGTGCTGGCGCTGGGCGATGGCGGTGCGGGCTATGGCGCAACCGCTGGTTCTCCGCTTCAGCTGGGGGCCGAGATCGCGATCTATTCCGGCGACACGTCCGCGCCGCAGGCGATCTTCCAGGGCACGATCACCGCGATCGAGGCGGAGGCCGGCCCGCACACCAGCCCGCAATTCACCGTGCTGGCCGAGGATCGGCTGTGGAAGGCGCGCAAAACGCGGAAGAGCCGCACGTTCGAGCAGCAGGCGCCTGCCGACATCGCGCGCACCATCGCCGGCGATCACGGCATGCGGCCTGAAATCCGCGGCGGCCTCGATACGCCGATCGGCACCTGGGTGCAGATGAACGAGAGCGATCTGAAATTCCTGCGCCGCATCCTCGATCGCTTCGATGCCGACGTGCAGGTGGTGGAGGACCGGCTGCAGGTCGGCCGCCGCGCCGACGAGCCGCGCAGCAGCCTGCGCCTGGTGCTGGGTAACGAACTGCTGCGCGCGCGCATCACCGCCGACCTGGCCGACCAGGCGAGCGAGGTGCGCGTTGCCGGGTTCGATCCTGCCACCGGCCAGCCGGTGGTCGGCACCGCGAGCACCGCCGCACTCGGCCCCGGCGAGGGGCAGAACGGCCCGTCGCTGCTGCGCCCGCTGCTTGATCCCGCGCGCGAGCATGTTGGCCACCAGGGCGCGCTGACCGATGCCGAGGCGCGCCAGCTGGCCGAGGCGCTGTATGCGCGCCGCGCGCGGCGCTTCGTGCGCGTCGATGCCACCGCACAAGGCGATGCAAGCCTGCGCGTCGGCACCAAAGTGACGATCGCCGGCGTCAACCCGTTCTTCGAGAACGACTATACGGTGACCGAGGCGACGCATCGCTTCGATCTCGACCGCGGCTACCTGACCGACTTCCTGGCCGAAGGCGCATACCTGGGGCGTGGGCCATGAAGCACCAGCACCCCTTCGCGGTGCCGCAAACCTGGTGGGCAGGCGCGCAGCTGGCCAAGGTGGTCTCGGTGCAGGACCCCGAGAACCTGTCGCGCGTGCAGGTGCAGCTGCTGGGGCCCGATGCCGACAACGAAGCGGCTGTGTGGGCGCGCGTGGCGGTGGCGTTCGCCGGCGACAATTACGGAGCGTTCCTGATCCCCGATGTGGACGAGGAAGTGCTGGTGGTGTTCCTCGCCGGTGATCCGCGCCACCCCGTGGTGGTCGGCGCGCTGTGGAACGGCGCCACCGGCATCCCCGAGACGATCGGCGGGCAGAACGTCGATCGCTGGACGCTGACCGGCAAGGCCGGCACACGGATCGCCATCGTCGAGCAGGGCTCGGGCCAGGAGAAGGTGGAGATCGAAACGCCGGCAGGCGTGAAGGCGACGCTGACCGACGAGGGCGGCGGCAAGATCACACTGGAAGCCGCCGGCAACACGATCACCATGGACACGCAGGGCGTGTCGATCCAGGCGGCCGCGAAGGTGAAGGTCAGCGCCGCCCAGGTCGAGGTCTCGGCCGGCATGGTCAAGGTCGATGCCGGCATGTCGCAGTTCAGCGGCGTGGTGAAGTGCGACACGCTGATCGCCACCACGGTCGTCGGCAGCACCTATACGCCCGGGGCGGGCAACATATGGTAGGCGCGGTCGCCCTTGCGCCGCGCAAGGCGCACCCCGTGCTGCGCCGGCGCGTGCCTGCGCGCCTGCCGGAGGTCGAGCCGCACCAGGTGATGCTGCGCCCGTTCGGCGGCGGCGAGCCGGTGACGATGATCGTCACCGCGCGCGAGGCCGATTTCATCGGCGCGGTGCTGGACGACCTGGCGCAGCCCGATTCCGACCAGCGCCTTGCCGCGCGGCGCAACCGGCGCCGTGGCACCGACGGCGTGCTTGAGCTGCATCAGCCCGTGCATCGCCGCCATCACCTCGTGCTGCTGGAAGCCGCCTGCCGCGCGCCGGGCCTGCCGCGCCTGGATGCGCGCAAGATCGGAGGCATGGGGCTGGTGCTGCGCCGCGATGATGGCGTCGGCCGGGCGGGCTGGATGATCGATGGCGCGCGGCGAAAGGGCTGGCTGCGGGTGGCCGAGGAGTCGCTCGATCCCGATCCCGCGCTGCGCCCGCTTCCCAGTGCGCCCGCTGCCCGCCAGATCGCCACGCTGATCGCCGCGCGTCGCGGCGAAGCGCCGTTCGCCGAACAGACCGTGGGCCTGTTCGCGGCCCCTCCCGACCTGTGTGCGAAACTCGGCAAGACCATCCTGTATGGCATCGTTCCAGTGGCCAGCGCCGAGGAGAGCGACGTGGCCGCGCCCGCGCCCGACTACGCCAACCTGCCCGCGGACGAGGCCGCCCTGCTGCGCGAGCACCTGTCGAGCTATCTGAAGGAACGCCCCCGCCTTGCCATGCCGCGCGCCGAGCAGGAGCTCAGGCCCGACTGGCGGCCGCTCGACAGCCAGCCGACCGACGAGAGCAGCACTGACGGGCGCTTGAAATCCTTCGCGATCTTCCTGCAGCAGCTGCAGGCCGAACTCGGCGCGTTCGATCCGGATGAGCCGGCGGCGCGCGCCTTGTTCGATGCGCTGGACGATATCGACCTGCCGATGGAGGAGAACCGGCGCGGGCGCGTGATCCGCACCATGAAGGCGGGCGAGTTCTGCCGTGCGGCGGCCGACATCCTGGTGGCCGGCGAGCCGAACGGCACGGGCCTGACCATGCCGCTGGCCTGGCCGGCGATCGACGCAGCGAAGGGTACGCAGCTCACCGGGCTTGCCATCGCCTGCCTCGGACCCCGCTTCGCGCAGCTCGCCCCGCCCACGCCGAAGTTCGACGAACTCAGTGCGCAATATGCCGTGCGCGCCTTCATCCGCGTGCGCGGCCACGAAGGCTGCCCGTCGAAACTGGTGTGGAGCGACTACAGCGAGAGTTTCCGCATCCTGCCCTGGTGGGAGAGCGACGGGCCGGCAACCAAGATTGCGTTGCCCGACATTGCCGACCTGAAGAAGATCAAGCCAAGCGTCGCGGTGCAGATGCCAGCCACGATCGCCAACCTGCTGAAGGGCGACCCCAAGAAACTGGCGGAGGGCGACGGCGAGAACAATCCCATCGGTCTCGCCTGGATCTGCAGTTTCTCGATCCCCGCGATCACCATTTGCGCGTTCATCGTGCTTTCCATCTTCCTGGCGCTGCTGAACCTGATCTTCGGCTGGCTTGCCTGGATCAAGATCTGCATCCCCATCCCGAAGCCCAAATGAGCGGCCCCATCCTCACCACCCTGAAGCCCAACTTGCCGCGGGTTGCGCGCGGCTGGCCGCTGCTGCCGGTGCCCACCGCCGATGGCACGCTGGAATGGCCCGAGCCGCTGCTCTCGGTGCGGCAGATGATCGAGGTGATCCTCCGCACCGCGCCCGGCGAGCAGCTGATGCGCCCGCGCTTCGGCGCCGGTGCCGCCGCGTTCCTGCACGCGCCCAATGACCTGACCACACGCGCCCAGCTCCACGACCGCATCAACGATGCGCTGCGGCTGTACGAACCGCGCATCCGTGTCGATCGCGTCGCGGTCGATCCCGCACCAGACGCCCGCGAGGTGCTGGTGACGATCGCCTATCGCGTCATCCTGACCGGCGAGGCGCGCGCGCTTGAGGCCCGCATTCCGCTGGGAGCCGGCTGATGCCCATCCGCCCGCCCGCGCTGGACGACCGCAGTTTCGACGACCTGGTTGCCGACCTGGTCCGGCGCATTCCGGCGCACACGCCGGAATGGACCAACCCGCGCGAGGGCGATCCTGGCCGCACGCTGATCGATCTGTTCGCCTGGCTTGCCGACACGATCCTGTATCGCGCTAACCTGATCCCCGAGCGCCAGCGCCTGGCCTTCCTGCGCCTGCTGGGCGCCGGCATGCGCCCCGCCGTGCCGGCGCAGGGGCTGGTGCAGATCTCCATCGCCGATCCCGCCGCCACCCAGCCCACGCAGCTGCCGCTGCACGCCACCATCGACAAGCCGGTGCCGTTCGAGACGCAAAGCGAACTCACCGTGCACGCCATCGAGGGCCGCGCGTACATCAAGCGCAAGCCAAGCGCGGCCGAGGACAAGGCGCTTTCCGACCTGCTGCCGGACCTTCAGGACCTGTACGGCATCACCGGCCGCCCCGCCGGCTACGTCACCACGCCGCTGTTCGCCGAAGGCATGGATGCCGCCGGCCGTGATGTGATCGCGGAAAGTCACGATGGCTGCCTTTGGTTCGCCCTGCTCGCGGGCCGGGCAGACGCGGCGCAGGTGCTGACGACGCGCGACGAGCTGGGCGGCGGCACCTCCAACCGCCGGCGCGTGCTGAACGTCGGGCTCGCGCCAGCCATCCTGATGCCGGAGGCGTTCGACGATATCGGCATCCGCGCCCGCATCCCGCACGAGTGGGAGATCGCCACGGGCGCCGACTCCGGCGCCGGTGACGATTATCTGCCGCTGCAGGTGCTGGCCGACGGCTCGGCGGGCCTGACCCGCACCGGTGTGGTGCGGCTCCTGCTGCCGGGCAAGGACGACATGGGCGCACCGACGAACGATGTGCTGCAACAGCATCTTGCCGGCGTGGGCGACCGCCCGCCGCGCATCGACGATCCCGAGGTCGCCGCGCGCCTTGTGACCTGGCTGCGGCTTCGGCCCATCGCCACACGCCCCGCGGCGCGGCCGACGACGCTGAAACTCACCTGGGCTGGCGTGAACTGCGTGGCCGTCGAACAGCGCCGTACGCTGGGCCGGCAGACCATCGGCCAGGGCACCGGCGCGTCTGGCCTGGAATTGCGCCTTGGCGCGGAATCGGTCGAGGCCGCGACGCTGCTTGTCGAGGTCGAGGAGGAAGAGGGGCTGCGCGCATGGCGCCAGGTGCCCGATACCGCTGCCGCTGGCCGCGATGACCGCGTATACAGCCTGGATGCCGAGGCCGGGCTGATCCGCTTCGGCGATGGCGTGCGCGGCTTGGTGCCGGCGGCCGGCCGCATGATCCAGGTGGTGCGCATGCGCAGTGGCGGCGGTGCTGCCGGCAACCTGCCGCCCGGCACCATCAAGGCCATCGCCACGCCAGCCGGCGGGCCGCGCCTGAAGGTGACGCAACCCGTGGCGACCACCGGTGGCGCGGATGCGGAATCACTCGCGGTGGCCGAGGCGCGCATCCCGGCAACGATCCGCCATGGCGGCCGCGCGGTGACTGCCGCCGACTACAAGGAGCTCGCGCTGCGCACGCCGGGCGTCGCACTCGGGCGCGTCGAGGTGCTGGAACGCTTCAAGCCGCATCAGCGGCGCGAGCCAGTGCCCGGCGTGGTTTCCGTGATGGTGATGCCCGCGCGCGAAGGTACCGCGCTGCCCGCGCCGCGCCCCGACCGGCCGACGCTGGAAACGGTGCATGCGTGGCTGGACGAGCGGCGGCCGGTTGCCACCGAGCTCTATGTCATCGGCACCGACTATGTGCCCATCGGCGTCACTGCCGCCGTCGAGCTGGTGGATTCCTCGCAGCGCGAGGCGGTGCTCGATGCGGTGGCCGAAGCGATCCGGCTGCATCTGTGGGCGCTGCCGCCCGGCGGGCCGGACGGGCAGGGATGGCCGCTGGGGCGCGAGGTGGATGACAGGCAGATCGAAACCGCGATCGGCCGCGTGCCGGGCGTGCGCACCGTCGCACCCGTGCACCTGTTCGCGCGCCGACCCGGCGAACGCCGCTGGCGCATGGTGCCGGAGAACGCCGCCGGCCGCGCGCGGCTACGGCTGTTGACCTGGCAGATGCCTGAACTGCTGATGCTGGCGGTAAGCGAGGGCGAGGAGGCCTCCACCTCGCTGCCGCCCGCGCGCGCCGAGGCCGAGCCCGAGATCGCCGTGCCCGTCGTGCCGGAGACGTGCTGATGGACGTGAACGGCGCGCGCGTCTGGCAGGTGGCCGATGCAGTCGGCTTCGCGGGCCGCGGCGACTCGGCGCACCTGCAGTGGCGCGCCGAAACCCGCTCGCTGCGGCTTGATCGCGAGCAGCCGAGGCCGGCGCTGGCCGAGGACGCCACTTTTGCTACCGCCATGGCGCAGAAGCCGTCGCCGGTGCGCGATCCCCGGGGCAGCTACGCGTGGTGGGATTCCGTTGCCGGGGCCTTGCGCGCGGGCGGCTTCGGTCCCGGTGCCGCGCCCATCCCGGTTCCACCCGATACGCCGCCCGGCGTGCCGCAGCCCACCGACCTCGCCTTCGGCACCGACGATGTGCTGTATGTCGCGCGCAATGACGGCGTGGTGATGGCGGACCGGCGCGAGCGCTGGTCACCTGCGCGCATCGATCTCGCCGGCTTCCGCGCCCAGCGTCTCGCTCCCGCGCCGCATGGCGGCGTGTGGGTGCTGGATCGCGCGGGGCGGCGCCTCGCGCGACTGACCGGCTATCCGCTTCGCACGGGCGGCATTGCCGACGATCCCGGCGAGCGCTTCGAGCCCTGCGAGCCGAACCCCAACCCGCCGCGCCTGCGCCTGGTGCGCGGCGCCACGCTGCCCGCCGATGTCGAGCCGATCGCCATCGCCGCGTCGGTGAGCGGGCAGGTGGCCGTGCTGGCCTGGCGCGCGGGCGAGGCCGCGGTGCTGTTCACGCTCGACCGCAACCGCCTGGTGCGCCGCTTCGCGCTGGATGGGCTGCGCTTCCCCTACGCACTCGCCTGGATTTCTGAGGCGCGGGTAGCGGTGATCGTAAGCGACGGTGCGCGGCCCGCGGCGCAGGCCTTCGCCTACGAACTCGACTCGCTCGATCCCGCGCCGCCCTCGGGCGAGGTGTTCCGCCTGCTGGGCGTGTGGCATGGCGGGTTCTGCAATGCACTTGCCACGGTGCCCGACTATCCGCTCACCGGCGCTGATGCCGATACGCCCGGTGGCTTGCGCAAACTGCACCCGCTGTCGCGCGCGACCTATTCGCGTGCCGGCAGCGTCACGATTGGCCCGTTCGACTCAGGTGAACTTGGCTGCGTCTGGCATCGGCTGAACTTCGAGGCATCGCTGCCGCCGAAGTCGGGCCTGACCATCGCGGCCTTTGCCGACGATGTTGGCGCGGTTCCAGCGGCACCGGATGCGCCGGGTGCGCCCGACTGGTCGATGCATCTGGCCGGCGCCGCCGATGGCCCGGCCGATGCGCCGCGCGCCGCCTGGTGTGCCGAGCCGTCGGAAATGCCGTTCGCGGCCCCGATGCATGCCTGCCCGCCGATCGAGAACCGCTCGGGCCTGTTCACGCTGCTGCTGCAACGGCACGGCCGCGCGGTGCGCCGCATTACCGGGCGCTACCTCTATCTGCACCTGACGCTCTCGGGCGACAGCCAGGTCACGCCCGAACTCGCCGCCGTCCGCGTGTATGCACAGCGCTTCGCCTGGCGCGATCGCTACCTGCCGATGCTGTATCGCGAGACGCTGGCCGGCAGCGACGAGGACACGCCCGGCCCCGGCACGCCGCCCGACTTCCTCGATCGCTTCCTGGGTCTGTTCGAAGGGTCGCTCACGCAGCTGGAAGGCAAGGTCGCCGGCAGCTGGCTGCTGACAGATCCTCGCGCAGCACCCGAACCTGCACTGCCCTGGCTCGCACACTGGATCGGGCTTGCCGACGCGACCGATGACTCGTCGCGCCAGCTGCGCCAGCAACTTCGTGCCGCGCCGCACACCGCGCGCCTGCACGGCACGCTGGGCGGCATGCTGGCGGCGCTGGAAATCGGCACCGGCGGCGTCGTGGTGGAAGGCGGGACGATCGATCCGCACCGCCGCGTGCCGCGCCCCGGCCAGCTCGCGATCGCCAACCTGGAAGGCGCCAGCCTGCGCACGCTGGTGCTGTCGGTCGCCGATCCGCGCAGCGGCGCCGGCACGGTGGTGCTGGCCGGGGGCGCGGTGACGCGGGGCGAGATCGTGGTTCTCGAGGGTTGGCGCCTGCGCCGCACGTTCGCGACCATCCTGGGCGCCGACCTGGCCGACGTGGATGATCCGCTGACGCTGGGCCTCGCCACCAGCGGCAACAGTTTCGTCGGCGACACGCTGATCCTGGGCGACCCCGCGCGGCGCGAGATCCTCGCTGCCTTCAGCGCCGAGCTTCAGACCGGCGCCGAGCGTGCGGCGGTGACCGCGTTCTTCGAACGGCTCGCCCACAGGGTGCTGGTGCTGGTGCGAAAAGGCGCCCGTACCGACGATCTGCCGCGCCTGACCGACGTGGCTGCCGCCGCGGCGCCCGCTCATGTCGAGGTTACCGTGCTGGAGGCATCGCGCCCGCTGATCATCGGGGCTGCATCGCTGGTGGGGATCGATACGTTCCTGCTCCATGCGCCGCCGGTACGGCGGGTGCGGGTGAACCGCTCGCGCCTTGGCACCGGTGACCTGGTGATGGGCGAGGGGAGGTTGGATCCGCGCGCCGATGGTCCGCTTTCGCCGCCACCGACTGCCGTCGCCGATGGCCCGGCCGAAGTGTGGTCGGGCACCGGGTTCGTGCTGAGCGCGGCCCGATCCGAGGCCGCGGCCGGGCGGGTGATCGCCCACAACATCTGGACCTGGACCTGACCGGAAGGAGATTTCCATGGCCGAGTTCCGATTGAATCAGCCTGTCGTGCAGCGCGATCCGCAGGTGCGCGTCGATGTCACTGCCGCCGCCCCTCTGCCGCTTGGCGCCAACCGCTTCCGCCTGGTGGTGGTGGACGATGCCGGCAACGAGTCCGACCCGACCTTCCTCGAAGTGGTGGTGCGCGACGCGCAGCGGCCGACCGCCGTGCTCGATCTGGTCGATGCGAATGGCCGGCGGATCGATCCCGCCACGGTGCGCCAGGGCGAGAGTTTCACGCTTTCCGGCGCGCGATCGACCGACGTGGCGCCGGGGCGCGTGGTGGAATTCCGCTTCACGCTGGTGGATCGGACCTAAGCCGATGCCGATTCTCGCGCCAGGCCAGGTGCTGCGCTCCCGCGCGCCGACGCTTCTGGTCGAGAACCGGCTGGAAGCGGGCGATTGGCGCTTCCGCCTGACGGTGGTGGATGATTCCGGCAATGAAAGCGCACCCACCGATCTGGTGGTGCGCGTGGCGGCGCCCACGCCGACGCGCCCCGACCCGGTGCGCCCCACCGACCCGTTGCGCCCGATTGATCCGCGCATCGTTCGGCCGCAGCCCGACCGACCCATCCGGCCGATCCGCCCGCTGCGCCCGCCCGGCTGAAGGAGAGTTCGATGGCCGACCCGACATCCGCCGCGATCGCCGACCCGCTGGAAGCCTCGCCGCCGGCCGAGCGCGTGAACTATGCTACCGGCGTGCTGCTGGATGCCGAGGATTTCCGCGACGAGCAGACCTATCACCGCTCTCGTCTTGCGCGCGCGTTGCAGGCCCTGGTCGGCTTCGGCACGGTCGCCGGGCTGCGCGTCACCCCGCCCGAGGCGACCGATACCGAGCTGGAACTGCATGTGGAACCGGGCGTGGCGATCGACCCGCGCGGCCGGCTGATCGAGATTTCTGAGCCCTGGTGCATCCGCATCGCGCGCTGGTTCAACGCGCAAGCAACGCCCGGCCTGCGCGCTGCCATCCATCGCGCGCCCCGCGTATCGGTGCCGGTCGCGGTGGTGGTGGATGTATTCCTGGCAGCACTTTCCTGCGGCCGCGCCAAGACTCCCTCCTTCGCCTCCGGCCCGTTCGACGCGCTGGATGCCGTGGTGCCGGCCCGCATCGCGGAAACTGCGTCGCTTGAACTCGTGCCACGCACCGAAGGCGGCCCCGATCCCATTCCCAGCCCGCGCAACTTCTGGCCCGACGCTACCGCGACCAACGAGGCGCGGTTGCAGGCCGTGTTGGACTCGTGGGTTTCCGGTACGGTCGCGACCAGCACCGATGGCGCGCTTGACCCCCTCGCCGAGCACGTGGCGGGGCGCAACACGGCCGCGGTGCTGCTGGCGCGCGTGACCATCCCCGTGACACTCGCCGCCGTATCCCCGCCCGAGGCGCGGCCGGTGCTGGACATGACCGCGCGCGTCTCGGTGGACAACAGTTTGCGCCCGTTCGTCTTCATGCCCGGCAAGTGGCTCGGCCGTGGCTTCACTGCCCGGCCGCTGGTCCAGCCCTGAGCGAAGGAGGCATCACCATGGCCGACCTGACAGCCAGTTCCGCCCGCACCGCGATCGACGTCGCCGAGGCGAGCGAGATCGCGCGCATGGCGCGCACCGGCGACCCGAACGTGCTTTCCACCGATGCGCTGCAACGCCTGCTGGGCAACTCGGCGCTGGTGCTGGATGGGCTGCGCCGCCGCCCGCGCTACTTCGACGGCAAGTTCCTGACCGGGGCCGACCTGACGCGCGACCAGGACTATATCCGCCAGCGCCAAGCTGACCTTGCGCGCGCCACCGGCACCGGCGTGATCACCGGGCTTCAGGTCAGCGTCGAGGGCAGCGCTGGCGGGGAACAGGTGGTGATCCGCCCCGGCCATGGCGTGACGCCTTCGGGCGACCTGGTGATGGTGACGACCAGGCGGCGCGTTCCGCTGCTCGATCTGCCGACGACCGAGCGGCTGGATTCCACTTTGGGCCTGCGTGCCATTCCGCGCAGCCCCCTGGGCCGGCGCACCGGGCTGTTCCTGCTGGCGCTGCGCCCGGTGGAGTTCAGCGCCAACCCGATCGCAGCCTACCCCACCAGCATCGCCGGGCCGCGCCAGATCGAGGATTCCGAGATCATCGAGGCGACGGCCATCACGATGATCCCGTATCCCGACACCGGCGGCGCGGCGACGCTGGCCGAAGCGCGCCGCCACGTGGCGCGAAAGATCTTCCTGGGCGAGGCAGTCGGCCTGCCGCAGGATGCATTGCCGCTGGCGATGGTGGCGATGGAACGCGGCACCGTGCGCTGGGTGGATGTGGCGATGGTGCGCCGCGAGACCGGCGCCGATACCCCGCTGGCGGTCAGCATCGGCGCCCGCCCGCGCCCGCTGGCCGAGGCGTTCGTCACGCAATACCGCACGCACCTGATGGATGTGCTGATCGAGCGGCGGCGCGGCGGCCTCTCCGACGCGTTCGCCGCCATGCAGTATTTCGCGGCCCTTCCGTCGGCCGGGCCGATGCCTGCGGCGGCGATCCTGCCGGACGCGTTCGGCTTCCGGCAGCTCTGGTTCCCGCCTGCGCTGGACGTGACGGTCAGTTTCGTGCCGGCCGACGAGATCGCGGTGATCGTCGAGGAGTCGCTCGCGATGCCGCCGATCGACTTCTCGGCCGACCCGGCGGAGCTCGATGCCACCGGCGTCGTGGTGCTGGCGCCGGTATCGCGGCAGCGTCTGCAGAAATTCCTGACCGCGCTCGAGAAGCCGACGATCGCCGTACGCCCTGATCCGTCGCAGGGATTGCGCCAGACGCCGCTTGCAACCTTGCAGGCGCTTTCCGTGCGACGCTCGCGCTTTGCCGAAACCGCGCGGCGCGATGCCGCGGCCGAAGCGCAGGCGGCCGCGGCGGAAGCAACCATCCGCGCCTGGCAGGCCGCCTGGGCCGAGGCGGTGGCCGCCATCCAGCCGACGGCGGGGCTCACGCCGTTAGTCTGGTATATCCGCCGCCGCGCGGTGCCCAGCGAGGCGAAAGTGACCGGCATCGCTGTGCCGATCGGCACCGACGACGCGGCGTTGACGCGCGCCGTGGCGGCGCGATTGGCTGACCTCAACCTCACCCCGCGCGTCACGGCGATCAATGCACGCGCAACACCCTTCGCCGTGGCGCGCATCAACGCCTTCCTAGGGGCACCACGCATCAGCGCGTCGGACATCCTGGTGGCTTCCGCCGTACGTGATCTGGAAGTGGCATTGCCGCCTGCGCCCACGGCTCCGCCGCCCGTGACACCCGCGCCGACCGACCCACGCCCGACCACCCCGATACCTGGCCCCATCGTCACGCGCCCTGGTGTGGCACCGGGCCGCGGCGCGATTGGCACCGAAGTGTTGCGGGCGCGCGTGCCCGGCGGCACCACGCGCCTGGCCGATGCACGGCTTGTCACCAACCTTGCCATCCGTGCCCGCGTGCCTGCCGGCCAGCCGGAGCTGCTGACCGAGGCCGACGTCGTCGATGTTGCCAGTGACTATGGCGATGCGCGCCTGGGTGATGGTCTCGATCGCCTGGCCGCGACGATGGCCAAGGAGCCGCTGGCGCGCGACGGACTGCTCTGGCTTGGAGATTCGGGGCAGGCCCTGGCGCTTGATCGCACCGCTGCCTCGCTGTCGTCGGCCGAGCTGACGAACTTTGCCGACCGGCTGCGGCCGATCGTCGCCGGCAAGCAGACCGACGCGCTGACACGGCTGCTGGCGCCAACGAGCTGAGGCGCGGGACAGAAGGGAGCCGCACGCCATGCGCATCGTCTCCGGCATCGATGCCCCGCTGGCCGACGAGCACGTCATCGGCACCGACCCGCTGCTGTCGCCAACGGTAACCGGGTTCTGGCGGCGGCGCATCCATCCCTTCATCGGGCGTGCGCTGTCCGACCGCGCGCTCAC
>Ga0224723_1001301_pt1 | contig 15257 bp, 13 predicted proteins | sample Balambano_FR2_Me_FD_161647 | JGI IMG/M metagenome (GOLD analysis project Ga0224723, IMG submission 161647) | Freshwater sediment microbial communities from Lake Towuti, South Sulawesi, Indonesia - Balambano_FR2_MetaG | ecosystem: Environmental > Aquatic > Freshwater > Lake > Sediment | place...
TTTTCAGGCGCACTCCGGTTGAAGCCACGCGAACGCTTTCTTGGTTTTTTTGGCTGATGGCTTAGCTTAACCTCATCACGATCTGGAAACAAATTTACCGAAAATTTACACCGGTTTAGCATTTGCCAACCACCGGCGTGTTAAGGTGTCGGCGTCCCGTAACGCTGTTAAAAGATGGAGGACGCTTGATGCGAAAGTTAATCCGCTGGGGGGTGCTGGTGGCGCTCATCACCTGGGGCGCGATCCTGGTCTTTGCCCAGGAGGACAACACGGCTTGCGCCCACAATCCTGAAGACCCATGTGAAGGAACCCCTACTTACTACCATGACATTCAACCGATCCTGGCTGCGAACTGTCTGGGCTGCCATACCGCAGGCGGGATCGGGCCAGTGTCATTTGAAGACCCTGAAGTCGTGAGCTTTGGCGCGATGACGATCCGCGAGTCGGTGATCAGCGGCGAAATGCCGCCGTGGATGCCCGGCGACGAAAGCCCTGCCATGCTGGAAGATCGCTCATTGACGGACGAGCAGATTCAGATGATCTCCGACTGGGCACTGGCCGGCGCGCCGCTGGGGGATCCGGCTGAAGCCGAAACTCTGGCGCCGGTTCCCACATCGCAGCTGCGTACCGATCTGCTGCTTGAGATGCCGGAATATACCCCTGATCCAACACTGCTGGACGATTATCGCTGTTTCGTGCTGGAAACCGGTCTGGATGAAGATCGCTTTATCACCGGCTATACCGTGGAGCCGGGAAACGCGGCCAATGTCCATCATGTGCTGCTGTTCCAGGTCGATAACACTTTACGAGAGGCGGCCCTGGCGCTGGATGCAGAGGACGCGCCGCCTGGTTATTCGTGCTTCGGCGGGGCACAGCTCACGGGTGGTCTCGCGGGCGGCTTTTCTAACGGGTTGGCGGCAGTGCGGTCTGGCGCAGCCCTGATCAGCGAAGGTGGCAGTTTCCTGAACACGATCGGTACGTGGACTCCGGGCCAGACCGACATCATATTCCCGGAAGGAACCGGGGTTCGGCTGGATGGAGACAGTTTTGTCGTGATGCAGGTGCATTATTATCTGGGCGAGGATCCAGGGCCGGACCAGACGCGGGTGCGATTGCAATTCGCGCCTGAGGACGACACGATTCTGCCGTTGAGCGCGATCACGCTGCTGGCCCCGGTTGAAATCCCCTGCCCGGAGGACAATATCTCTGAGCTTTGCGAACGCGATGCGGCGCTGGCTAATGCGGCGGAACAGGATGGCGCGCGGGCTTACCGGCGGGTCAACGGGCTGCTGGGGTTGTGTCGTCAGACGCTTAACGATTATGCCCGTCAGGATGCTGCCAGCGCCGCTTCAACCTGCGACTACACCCTTCAGGAGGATGCGCTGGCGGTCGGCGCGGCGGCGCACATGCACGAACTGGGCACTGATTTTCGCATCACGCGCAATCCAGACACGGATGCACAGACGCTGCTGCACATCCCGGAATGGGATTTCCATTGGCAGGGCACGTATCGGTATGCGGAACCGATTTTGCTGCGCGCCGGTGATGTGATTCGGATCGAATGCGCCTGGGATAACAGCCAGGGTGATCGTTATATCGTGTGGGGTGAAAGCACCACTGATGAGATGTGTCTGGGAGGTGTGACGCTGCGCCCGGTTGAATAACTGTTGGTCGATCGCCTGGGCGTGGATCGCCTGGGCGTGGCAGGCTTGATTTTCCGTTGCGCTCATGTTACCTTACGCGCTATGAACGCAAGCCGCCTTGACATAACCCAACCGCTCGCCGCCTGTCTGTGTATGGCCGATCTCAGGTTTTCTGCCGGATGTTTGGCGCGAGAGTAGGCGTTCATGCCTGTTTGCAAATGGAAAGAGCCAGCCGTCCGGGTTGGCTCTTTTTGTTGTGTTGGGAAACACGGCGGTTGTTTGATTGTTTGAGCAGAGACAGCATCTGCACAGGCCTTGAACCGACTCATTGTGCCCGTTTTAGCAAGGAGAACAGGACGACGATGACCGACCTCAGCAATCGCGGCTATGCCCGCCCGGATGCGCTGGTCTCCACCGACTGGGTGGCCCAGCACCTCAACGACCCCAACGTCCGCGTTATTGAGTCCAACGAGGATCCGCTGCTGTATCCTTCCGGCCATATCCCCGGCGCGGTACAGGTTGACTGGACGGCTGACCTCAATGATCCCGTCCGCCGTGATTACCTCGATCGGGAAGGTTTTGAAAGGCTCGCCAGCCGGATTGGGATCACCCCAGAGACAACGGTGGTCTTTTACGGCGACAAGAATAACTGGTGGGCGACCTATGCCTTCTGGGTGTTCCAGTTGTTCGGCCACACCAGCGCGGCAGTGATGGACGGCGGGCGCACCAAATGGGAAAAGGAAGGTCGTGAACTGACCCGCGAGCTGCCCAGCTATGCGGCCACCACGTACAGCGCAAGCGAACGTGACGACTCGCGCATTCGCGCTTTCCGTGATCAGGTATTCCAGCACGTGCGCGAAGGCAAACCGCTGGTCGATGTGCGCAGCCCTGGCGAGTACAGCGGTGAACTCCTCCACATGCCCAATTACCCACAGGAAGGAGCGCTGCGGGGCGGTCACATCCCCGGCGCGAAAAATGTACCCTGGGCGCGTGCGGCCAATCCTGACGATGGCACATTCAAGCCGGCGGAGGAGTTGAAAGCCATCTACGAGTCGGAGATCGGCCTGAAGCCGGATCAGGATGTGATCGCCTACTGCCGCATTGGTGAGCGCAGCAGTCACACCTGGTTCGTGCTGACCTATCTGCTGGGCTACCCCAATGTACGCAATTACGATGGAAGCTGGACGGAATGGGGCAATTCGGTCGGCGTGCCGATTGAAAAGTAATGCCCTGCGAGGCTGGGCTGTCCAATAAGTGATTTGCAGTGGGACACGGCGGCGTCTGTGTCCCATTGCTGAGATGTCGAGGTACAACCCATGACCGGTTATCCTGAAAAATTAGCGGACATTGTGGACGATTTCTCGCATATCACGGATCGCAACGAGCGCGCGGAATATCTGATCGAGATCGCCGATCGCTTTGACGAGGTGCGCGTGCCGCCGGAGATTTCGTCGCGGCCTCACGCCGAAGAGAATCACGTGCTGATGTGCGAATCGGACGCCTATGTATGGGCGGTCGATCAGCCGGACGGCACGCAGCGTTATTACTTCGACGTGCTGAATCCCCAGGGTCTGTCGGCGATGGCGATCAGCGTGATTTTGGGGGAAACGCTTTCCGGCCAGCCGTTGGAACAGGTGGCGCAAACGTCCGGCGATATCGTGCTGAAAATTTTCGGGCGTGAAGTCTCGATGGGTAAGGGGCAGGGCCTGATGGGCATCGTCTCGATGGTGCAGCAGGCGGCTAAGAACAAACAGTCGTGACTCAGCCGGGCTTGATCGTGATATGCTCAACGAACAATGACTGCTCTGTAGGGACATCCAGCAGACCGAAGCCAATACGACCCTGGGGCGTGACGACGGCGTACTGGTTGTCTATCCAGCCGATAAAGCCCAGCGGTCCGCGCGGTGATCGCTCTGTGCGGTGGACGAGGTGTGCATCAACGAGGAATTCCACGCGATCTGGAAGCCAGCGGATCGTGTAATCGTGCGCTGTGCGAATCAGCGCCTCGTCGAGCAGCTTTTCGCTTACGCCAATCGCTCGCTGGCCGATCGGCCACAGGCAGCGGTACAGCCACGGGATGCGCATCAGCAGCACACCGATCGGCGCTGCCGGCAGCATGGCGATAAATTGCCAGCGCGCGGCGTCGAAGGTGGCCGCCTTCCAGCCACTGCCGGGCACATCTCTCGCCAGCGCGATATTGCCAGGCGGCGATCCGTAAAAAAACCAGACTGCGCGGGGCAGACGAAAGCCGCGTTCGCCCGGCACATAGGGGTGATTCCAAAAGCCGAAGCCCGCCGTTCCCCTCACGCCGCCTTTCATCCAGGCGCGCAGGCGGAGTGTGACCGGCGGGCGCAGATCAAAATCCTCGCGTCCCTGGTAGCTGCTGATCTGCGCGTCATGATAGATCGCGGCGGAGGCTGGCGGCACGGTCAGCACCCAGCGATCCGCTTCGGTCGAAACCACGCCGCCACCCACCTGTGTGATGTGCCACGGCGCGCTCATGATCCGCCTTCTGGCGCGCAGCGGATCGGGCGCTGCGGGCGCTGAGCGATGTTCAGCGGCAGGCCAAAGTACAGCGATGGGTCTAATGTGTTGCCAAGCACGGCTTCATTCAGAAAGTTTCCGTCTTCGCCACTTTCCACGATGCTCATATGCACGTGCAGGCCGATCGCCGGGCCGCTGCCGTTGTACTCGCCCTGGTAGCCCAGCACCGTCCCCTGTTCGACGAACAGCTCGCTGGTTCCTCTTGGAAACTCGTCCGCCACATAAGAAATACGCCCGTCCCGGCTCGCCATGTGCGTATAGTACGTCCAGATCGTGCGCCCAGGCTGGAGCGGATCGTCGTGCCGGATGATCACCGTCGATAACCAGTCATCCAGGCGCGTCAGATAACCATGATGGGCGGCGACAACCGGCACTTCGCCCGGCTCGCCATCGCCGAAAATATCGATCCCGGTATGACGGCGAAGCAGGTTATAGGGTCGGGCTGTGTCGCCCCACAGCAGACCGATAAAGCCCTGAGACGGGAGGAGAAACGGCGCGCCAGGGCAGGGCGCGTCGCGCAGCGTGACGAGATCAGGCCGTGTCTGCGGCTCCGTGAACCACTGGCGAATGGTGATGTTGCTGTCGCTGCCCAACTGCCGCCACACAAAGAGAGCGATGGCGGCGTTGGCGATCAGCAGGCACAGCGCGATGAAGATCAGGCGTTTACGGCGACGAATCCAGTTCATGCCATCAGCATACCCACCTGCGGACACTTTTTCCAGCGCCAGCGTATTTGACCGCCGCACACGTTCGTATTATGCTCTGCGCCACTTGTGGTGCGCTTGTAAAGGATCACATTGTGGCCGAGCCAACGATCATCGTGCATGGGGGCGCCGGGCCGTGGACGGATGACCGGCGCGATGAGGTGCTGGCAGGGGTGCGATCCGCCGCAGATCATGGCTGGAATGTGCTGTGCGCAGGGGGATCGGCGCTGGACGCGGTGGAGGCGGCCACGATCCTGCTCGAAGATCATCCGCTGTTCGATGCCGGGATCGGCAGCTTCCTCAACGATCATGGCGAAGTCGAGATGGACGCGCTGATCACCGACGGATCGACGATGCGCTTCGGCGCGGTGGCCGGCGTGCGGCGCGTACTCAACCCGATCATCCTGGCGCGCCGCGTGATGACCGACACCCGTCACTGCTTTTTTGTGGGGGAAGGCGCGGAAGACCTGGCGGTATCGCTTGGGATGCGTCTGGTCCCGAATGTGACGTTCATCACCGACGAGGAATTTGCCGCTTTTCGCAGATATGCCGCCGAACAGCAGGCGCACGCCCTTGATCTCGGCACGGTCGGCGCGGTGGCGATCGATGCGGGCGGCCATATTGCCAGCGCCACCTCCACCGGGGGAATGCGCTTTAAGAAGCGGGGGCGCGTGGGCGACTCGCCGATCTTCGGCGCCGGTGGGTACAGCGACGATCGGTATGGTGGGGCCAGTGCGACCGGTGTGGGTGAAAATATCATGCGCTTTTTCCTGAGCAAGCACGCCGTCGATGCGCTCGTGGGTGGGATCACGGCGCAGGCGGCGGCTGAAACTGCTGTGAGCTATCTCGCCAGCCAGATCGCCACGCCGGAAGTCGGCCTGATTGTAGTTGATGCGGCTGGCCGAATTGGGGCGGCGCATACCACGGGCGGGATGCCGGTTGGCTGGATCGATCGTGACGGACATGCTCAGGCCGCCATGCGCGCGCCTTATCATTTCGAGTAATTCATGATGCTGATTGAGACGTTCCGCGACAAGCTGCTGCCTCTTCGCGCTCAGGCTGAGATCATCAATGACTGGCTGCGTCAGCGTCTGGAGACGATTCTGCCGGAAATTATGGCGCGTGAAGGCTTCGATATGTGGATCGTGATCGCGCGCGAATACAACGAAGACCCGGTGATCATGACGCTGCTGCCCCAGCCTGCCATGTCTGCCCGGCGGCGGACGATCCTGGTGTTTTATCAGCCGCCGTCCGGTTCGTTCCAGCGCCTGAGCCTGGATCGCTACGGCTACGACGGATTCTATGATGGTGTGTGGGATGCGCAGGAAGATCAGTTTCAATGTTTAGCGCGGCTGATCGAGGAGCGCGATCCGCAGCGAATCGGGATCAACACGGCGGCGGATTTTGCCTTTGGCGACGGCCTGACTCACCACGAATACCCACTGCTGCGCGCCGCCGTCGGCGATCAGGTTGCTGCGCGCCTTCACAGTGCTGAGCGGCTGTGTGTGGGCTGGCTGGAACGGCGTCTGCCGGCGGAGATCGCAGCCTATCCCGCGCTGATCGAGATGGGGCACGCCTTGATCGCGGACGCATTTTCGACGCGCGTCATTCACCCTGGCATCACCCGCGCCGAAGACGTGGTGTGGTGGCTGCGGCAGAAAATGCACGATCTCGGTCTGCGCGCCTGGTTTCAGCCCACGGTCGAGATTCAGGCAGTCGGTCAGCGTTATGATCCGCGCGAGGGACAGCGCACCGTGATTCTGCCCGGCGATCTGCTGCACTGCGATGTGGGCTTTCTCTACCTCGGCCTGGCGACCGACCAGCAGCAGCATGGTTATGTGCTGCGTCCCGGTGAAAGCGATGCGCCCGCCGGTCTGCGTGCGGCGCTGGCGGCTGGCAACCGCTTGCAGGATATTCATCTGGCCGCGATGAGGCCGGGGCGCACGGGCAACGAGATTTTGCGCGGGGTACTGGAACAGGCACGCGCTGAGGGGATCAATCCTTCGGTTTACAGCCACCCGATCGGCTATCACGGCCATGCCGCCGGGCCGATCATTGGGTTGTGGGATCAGCAGGAGGGCGTTCCCGGACGCGGCGACTATCCGCTGGTTGAAGACACCTGCTACTCAATCGAGCTGAATGTGAAACACGCTGTTCCGGAGTGGGACGACCAGGAAGTGCGGATCGCGCTGGAGGAAGACGCGGCGCTGACCGACGGATCGATGCGCTGGCTGCATGGTCGTCAGACCAGGTTTCACCTAATTGGCTGACTCGACGCCAGGAGACTGATAGGCTTTTTCCTGGCGCGCTTCCAGAAGCTGTCTGAGCGCGTTCAGCGTGCGCCGTGTGCGCCGCCGCATGATACCCGTCAGCAGCGGCCCGAACAGGCTGAACAGACACCCGGTGCGGATGTTCATGCTGTGGGTGATCTGGGTCGCGCCGCCCTGCGTCTCAAAGCGCAGTTGACCCGCCACCGGGAACTGACCCAGCACACCCTTATATTCGATCGATTTGTTCGGCACGTAACCGAGAATATCGGCGTTCAGATCGAGCCGCCAGCGCAGCATCCGCGTGCTGCGGGTTTCGGTGATCATCGCGCCCACGCGGGTCTTGCCTTCGCTCTGATGGACGTTCGTGATGTCCTTCTGCCACTGCGGCCCGTTGCGGAAATCAGACACGAAGCGGAACACATCGCTGATCGGACGATTGATGACGATACTTTCCTCAATATGAGGCATCGGCTGACACTTCCCCTGATTGATCTGCGCAGCCGCATTGTAGCGAATCTGTGCCAAAAGATCAGGTCATCACACTTTGCCGCGCACGCTGCCGCCGTGCTTGCGATACTGGCGCTGCTTGGCGCGTGACTGGATCGTGCGCCACGCCCCGGTCAGCGTGAGCGCGAGCGACATGCTGAGGATCACCGGCGCGAGTACGCTGCCGAGCATGGTCAGCGCCGGAATGATGCCGTCTGAAATAAACGCGGTGACTGTGCCTGGCGCGAGCTGGTCAATATCGGCCCAGAACGACGGCAGTGAGAACAGGATGATGCTCAACGACAGCGAAGCCATCACCAATGACAGCCAGAACGTGTCGCGGTTGTTGTCTTCGGACAACCCGGCCAGGTATAGTTCATCGACATGGTTGACCAGGCTGGTCAGGCTGGCGACATTGCGTTCGGTGTGGCTCAACAGGGTAGAGACTTTCATCTCCAGCAGCAGATATTCGGCCTTGTCCGCGCCATATTCCGCCCGGCTCCATACCTGCGGGTTGCTCATGCTCTGGCACACGCTGACCAGTCGGCTCAGGTTGGCGGAGGCGTTGACCAGATCGGTCAGCACCATGCGGTGACGGTCGATGTGCAGATAATCGCGCAGCATATCTTCCCGCATCGTCCGCAGCGTGATCACGAACTCCTGTAGGATGTCCTCACTGGCCCGTTCCAGAAGCTGCGCCAGCACGCGGATTTCCGCCACAAATTCGATCATGCGTTCCAGCGCCATCCAATACTGGCCGTACATCACGCTGGTGTCATCATCGCGGGTCGGCAGTGTGGCGATGTACAGTTCAGAACGCGCCGCGCGCCGCGAGGGCAGGATCACCGCCGCACGTGAACTGAGGAGGCACAACTCATCATCCCAGGTCGAGAGATCATGCCGAAAGACCTTGTCCACATGCCGAGAATCCGGCTGCGGGAAGTAAGGCGGCGGCGCGCCATCATCATCCTTGTCGTCCGGGCGTTTGCGCAGCAGCGCCCCCTCCAGCAGATTAGCCACATGCTGGCGGATGTCCTTCGAGTAGCGCAGATCGTCGGTGGTGACGATCCTCATGCGTTCCTCGATCCGGTAAACCGGTTCGGATACAGTCCAGGTCGGTTCACGGTGCAGCGTGGTCAGCAGCTCGTCGAGGTGGTAGATCACATACGAGTCATGGACGGGCTGCGCCGCGCCAGGTTCGGGCACGGCCATCCTGATCCGGTCACTGCCGTTGATTTTGAGCCGGATGCTCTCGCCAACCTCACGCACGAAGAAACGCGCTACATCCATCGCTAACTGCCATTGCAGCGGCGAGTAACGCAGAAACGGCGGATGATAGGGATCGACGCCCAACCATCGCAGCAGCGCATCCACCGATTTGCGCTTACTGTCCAGGGTGGTCTCGTCGTCGCCGTAAAAATTTTCCTGGAGGCGATGATATTCCTGGATCGCGCTGTTGACGTTAAATGTATTTTGCAGGCGGATCACATCGTTTGCCAGCGTGGTCAGCGGTGCGGCCTTGTCATAGCGGCGCATGAGGCGGATCACAAACATGCCGGTCATTGTGGGGCGGATGTAGATTTCCCACTGCTTCAGCGCGCGGTCGAGGATCAGATTTTTGAACTGCCAGTTGCGGCGCAGCGCAGCGAAATATTCATCCCGCAGGGCTGTGGTCTGCACCTGATAATCGGGCGCGGAATAATAGTTGAGCATGTTCTGGCGGAATACACCGGTCACGTAGCCGGTCTCATCAACCGTCATGGGATCGCCCGCCATCTCGACATTTGGCAGGGTATCGGCGGCCAGTTCCTTAAAAATCTTGCAGCCTGCCAGCTGGCGCGGCCATTCTTCACGAAGGATCTGCGCGAAGGGCGCTGTTCCTCGCACGCTGGCAAAGAGATACTGGTCAGCCGGATCAATAAACTGGATCATATTCATGACCAGGATCACGCAGGTATGACCGCGCGCACTGACTTTTTCCGGCGGGGTCGGTTCTTTGCGGCGCTGCTGATGTGAAGGCTGTTCAGGCCTGGTTTTTTCGAGCATTGAGATCAGTCGTTTGTTGCGTTCGAGGCAAACATTTCAGGCAACGGCGATTGCAAGTCTAACATTATACTGACCCCTCTACTGGTTTATAAAGGGTCATAACAGGTCGATATGTTGGAAAATCTTTAACTTTCGGTATAAACCTGATTGTAACATTAAAAGTCGATAATTTTATAGGGCTTCATCCACATCAGGGTGTTTTAACCTGCAAGAATTGGCACTACGCGGCGACACAGGCCCGATCCATAATCGTGATCCTGTTTGTCCGGCGCTGAAATGCCGACCAGTTCCGCAAGCCTGGGTGATTATGCGGTTCAAGAATGAGACGGAAGCCATTACGTATGTGTTCCAGTCGCTGGCTGCCACCGACTGGCGGGCGCGCGGCCTGGACGAATACACCCGCGATACCGCGCCAACAGGTCGGCTGCTGGCGCTGACCGGACTGCCCTCTGTACCGCGCGAGTATGCCGTCGTCACCGGGAGCAAGGGCAAAGGTTCAGTCACGGCAATCACCGCCCGGCTGCTGCAAAGCCTGGGGCACACCGTGGGCATGATCACCAGCCCACACTTAACGACCTATCGCCAACGCTTCCGCGTCAACGGGCGCATGATCTCCGAAGCCGATCTCATCCGGCACATCGACGCGCTTGCGCCCGCTATCGACAGTATCCATGAGAGCCTGCATGAAGGACGGTACCTTAGTCCACAGGGGATTTTCCTGGCGGTGGCGCTGCGCTGGTTTGATGAGCAGGGGGTAACTGCCGCCGTGATCGAGATCGGGCGCGGCGGTCGCTTTGACGATAATGCCCTTGTTCCCAATCGGCTGTCGCTGTTTACGCCGATCATCCTTGAACACACCCGTTATCTTGGCCCCACGGTTGAACGTATCGCCTGGCACAAGGCCGGGATCATCAAGCCCCAGAGCTATGCCTACAGCCTGCCGCAGTCGCCAGAGGTCATGGAGGTGCTGCGGCGCGAAGCCGAGTCGCACGACGCGCAGTTTGAATGGCTTGCCCCGGCGGATATGGGGCAGTATATTGCGGACACGGAACACGGAATGACCGTCGATTTTGACCGTTATGGGGTGGTCGAAATGCCGCTGATGGGGCGCTATGAGATCGACAACGCCTCGCTGGCGATCTGGGCGGCGGGCAATATGCACGCGCGGCTGCCGGTCGAACCGCCGCTGCCGCATGGTTCAGCGGAATATGTGGCACGCATCCGCCACGGCCTTGAGAACGTGATCTGGCCGGGACGCTGTGAAAAACTCCAGGATCACCCGGCGGTCTACATCGACGGCGCGATCAACACGCTTTCAGCACGGATTTACATCGAGAGCGTCCGCGATCGGCTGACGCATCCCGTGATCGCGGTGCTGGCGGTCCCGCGCGATCGGGATTTCAAGGCCGTGTATCGACTCTTCGGGCCAGTCAGCGACTCGATTATCCTGACCGAGACCCGCCGCAATGTGACCATCGCGTTTCCTGAGCCGCAAACTGCGCTGGCCGCCGCGCGCGAGGTTCATGCTGAGGTGAGTTATCAGGCAACGGTTGAGGCGGCGCTCAGTGCCGCGATCGAACAAGCAGGCGCGACGGGCAGCATCCTGATGTCCGTCGCACAGCCGGTGATCGGTGATGTGATGGCGCTGTATGATCGCCATTACGAGCAGATTTAACGCGGCGGATCGCCATGACGACTCAGACCCCCCTCGCTTTCCGCGCGCCTGATCCGGCCATTCACATCCGCCCGGTGCAGTTGACGGACGCGGCGAGCCTCCATCACAACTGCTGGGCCGACCGTCCGCAGGCCGTGATCTATCATCTGGTGTCGCGGGCACAGCATTACGCGCAGCAGGGCCGGGGGCTGGGCGCGGTCGTCGTGATCGAGGGTCAGCCCGCAGGCTACGGTCAGGTGCTGCTGTGGCCGCGCTTCGCTGAGATCAGCGATCTGATCGTGGCGGAAGGTCATCGCGGTTGTGGTCTGGGCACGGCGCTGATCCAGTATCTGGTGCGCGCGGCGCGGGAGATGCAGGCTTCCGCCGTCGAGATCGGCGTGGCGATCCATAACCCGAAGGCGCTGGCGCTCTACCGGCGGCTCGGTTTTATCGATCACCATCAGATGTCACTTAATCTCGGTGAGGGCCAGGAGCCGGTGCTTTTCCTCCGGCTGGAATTTGAATGACGGCACGGTAGAATAGTCCCCTCTGCGGGTGACGCGCCTTGTGAAGCAGCCGAAAGTGCGGTACTCAATCTATGGTTTATGATCAACAAAAGCCGTTAGCCTCCGCTCACAACAGCCCCGTCCAGCCATTTGAGCGCATTGACGGGGTTTTTACGGTTCCTCTGCGCACCTTCCACGATGAGCGCGGCCAGTTTATGGAGACGTTCCGGCGGGAATGGTTTCCCTGGATCGATTGGGATCGTGTACAGAACAACCGGTCGGACAGCAGGGCGGGTGTGGTGCGCGGCCTGCACTATCACTTTCAGCAGGTCGATTACTGGCATGTGGCGGCGGGGCGGGTGCGCGCGGGCCTGGTCGATCTGCGGCGGTCATCGCGCACATTTATGAAGACGGCCACGATCGATCTGGGTGAAACGGACAACCTGGGCCTGTTGATTCCGGTCGGCGTGGCGCACGGATTTGCGGCTGTCACGGACTGCACCCTGATGTATCTGGTCAACAATTATTATGACGGCGGCAGAGATGAGTTTGGGGTGGCATGGGATGACCCCGACATCGCGCTGCCCTGGGGCATTGAACAGGCCACGGCGCAGCTTTCCCCGCGTGATGGCGCTAATCCCCGCCTGCGCGATATTCCGGCGGCCAACCTGCCTGAATAAACAGAACAGGGCAGACGAACGCTGCCTGCCCTGAACAACCTGACGCAGAACATCTATAGCGCTATCTGAAATCCGCCAGCACCTTATCCAGCGCCTCGCGTGATGGGCGCAGTTTGCTTTCCGGCAGATCAACCAGCGTCGTATCCGTCAGATGCAGCGTTTCTCCCAGCGTCGGGCGTGGTTCCTCGTAATAGATCAGGCCGGTGAGGAAAATATTCTCGCGCAGGGCGCGTTCCAGCGCCTGGATCGCCTGCCAGCGGCTGCGCGGATCATGATCGTGGCCGAGCTTCTTGAGCAGGATGTGTGATCCGTCGTGCATCTCGACCGAGATCGTCTCGTCGGGATTATAGCTTTCGACCGTGATCTCTTCCCTGCCCTCCACATAATCCGGCGCGAGATAGCGAATCTCGTGCAGCGGAATCTCGTTGGCCTTGCCATAACCGTAGCTCTTGCGCGAGTCGTCCTCGTTGTTGAACGTCACGCACGGGCTGATGATGTCCAGCACCGCAGTCCCCTTGTGGCGAAGCGCAGCCTTCATCAGTTCGCGCACCTGTTCGGAGTCGCCGGAGAAGCTGCGCGCCACGAACGTGCAGCCGCCGATGATCGCTTCCAGTGCCAGGTCAATCGGCGGCAGTTCGTTCTTCCCGTAATATTTGAGGTTCTGGCCTTCATCGGCGGTCGCGGAATGCTGACCTTTGGTCAGTCCGTAAACACCGTTGTTCTCGATGATATAAACCATCGGCACGTTGCGGCGGATCAGGTGCTTGAACTGCCCCAGGCCGATGCTGCCGCTGTCGCCATCTCCACTGACGGCGATCGCCACCAGTTCATGGTTTGCCACCGTCGCACCAGTGACGACCGACGGCATACGCCCATGAATCGCATTGAAGCCGTGCGAGCGGCCCAGGAAATAGGCCGGGGTCTTGCTGGAGCAGCCGATGCCGCTCATCTTGATCACCTTGTGCTGATCCAGGTTCATGTCGTAGGCCACGCTGATGATCTGGTTCGAGATCGAGTCGTGGCCGCAGCCGGGGCACAGGGTGCTGGGCCGGCCTTTATAGTCGGCCCGTTCCAGGCCGAGCGCGTTGGTTTTGGACGGTGCTGGCATGATCAGTTGCGCTCCTTCGTCTTTAGGGTGTGAATCGTGTTCAGAATCCAGTCGGCTGTCATGGGCAGCGAGTCGCCCAGGGCCAGCGAATGGACGTGGCGGGTATCGGCCTGCGTGTCCATCTTGATCAACTGGAACAACTGGCCGTCGAAATTGTTCTCGATCACATAGATCGTCTCATGCCTGAACACAAAATCGAGGATCGACGCGGCCAGGGGCAGGGCGCGCACCCGCAGATAATTGGCCGGTGTGCCTTCCGCCGCCAGATGATCGCGCGCTTCCTGAATGGCAGTGTCATTGCTGCCGAAGGAAATGATCCCGACCTTGCTGGCCGCGTCCTCAGCGATCACCGGCTGCGGCGCGATGCGGCGGGCGGTCTCCATCTTGAGCGCCAGTCGCTTCATATTGTGCAGCCAATCGTCAGCGCGTTCGCTGTAGACGGCCATCTCATTGTGGCCGGTTCCACGCGCAAAGTACGACCCCATCGCATGGTCGATGCCTGGCAGGGTGCGGTAGGGCACACCATCGCCATCGACATCCCAGTAGCGGCCCCATTTGCCATATTTTTCAATAAATTCGTCCAGTTTCTTCTCATCCAGCACCTTGCCCCGTTTGATCGGCTCATCTGGGTACTGGAACGGTTCGGCCATCCAGTTATTCATGCCCAGATCGAGATCGCTGAGGACGAAGACCGGCGTCTGCAATTCTTCAGCAAGATCGAACGCACGCCAGCCAAACTCGAAGCATTCCTCCACGCTGCCCGGCAGCAGACACACCTGGCGGCAGTCGCCGTGACCGAGGAAGTGCGCGAACAGCAGATCGCCCTGGCTGGTGCGGGTGGGCAGACCGGTGCTTGGCCCCATGCGCGTCACATCCCAGATCACGCATGGAATCTCGGCATAATAAGCCAGGCCGGTGAACTCCGCCATCAGGCTGATGCCGGGGCCGCTGGTGGCCGTCATCGCGCGCGCCCCTGCCCAACCCGCGCCGACGATCATGCCGATCGCGGCGATCTCGTCTTCCGCCTGCACCACCGCTACCGTATCGCGCCCGGTTTCCGGGTCTTTGCGGATGTTTTTGTAGCTCAGCACCGCGTCGATCAGGCTGGTGGACGGCGTGATGGGATACCACGACGCCACGGTCAGGCCGCCGAACAGCGCGCCGATCGCTCCCGCTTCGTTCCCGGTGATGACGATCTTGCCTTCGTTTTTATCCATCGGCTGGACGTAGAAACGATCACGCTTTTCCAGACTCTCGACCGCCCACGCATGTGCCAGTTCGATCACATTCATATTGAGGCGCGCTGGCTTTTCCTTACCCTTAAAATTATCCAGCAGCGACCGCCACAGCACATCCAGCGGAATATCGATCAGCCGCGCCATCACGCCGACATAGGTCATGTTGGTCACGCGCTCGCGCAGATCGCTGGCGACATCGGCCTGCTTCATCAAGTCTTTTACCGGAATCTCGTAATAAACGATGTCTTCCCGGCTTTTCGTCCATTTCCAGTCTGAAGGCAGGATGCACACGCCGCCTGCGGGCAGATTCCTGATGTCCTCGGCAGCCGTATCCTGATTATAGGCCACGGCGACCTCTGTGGTGGCGCGGCGCGCTGT
>Ga0224723_1001302_pt1 | contig 15252 bp, 17 predicted proteins | sample Balambano_FR2_Me_FD_161647 | JGI IMG/M metagenome (GOLD analysis project Ga0224723, IMG submission 161647) | Freshwater sediment microbial communities from Lake Towuti, South Sulawesi, Indonesia - Balambano_FR2_MetaG | ecosystem: Environmental > Aquatic > Freshwater > Lake > Sediment | place...
AGGCAGAAGTCAAAGCGGGCAGCGATGGATGATCTGTTCATGCTACGGGTGTTGACCGCCGCATTGCCTGACCCTTTTGAAAACTCAAACTCTAGCTGTCAATAGCTTTTGAGATGCGCTTACCCTGTCGATAATGCTCGTTATCAAAAGTGTGAGGTGGTGCAATCTTTAGCAGAGACTTTAGGCATTGAACTGCTCTATATTCCCCCTTATTCACCCAATCTCAACCTGATTGAACGGATATGGAAGTTCGTTAAAACAATACTCCGGACAGAATTTGAGCAGATTTTGAGGCTTAAACTCCTATCCAGTCGTAGGCTGGCTCTTTTTTTCAAAGTCAGGGGTAATGCTAACTTTGAAAAAATAACTCTATTCCTGAACTGTATGCTCTGAAAGCCTTGTAGTCGCGTTCAAAAAAACTGTCCGGAGTATTGTTAAAAAGAAGTGTTTATATGCCAAATATTACGAAGATTTTTCCCAGTTTTCTACGGCAATTACAGATTGTTTATCGCAAACTCATCTCAAATACAAAGAGGAACTCGATTCGTTACTCACTTTGAAATTCCAGGCTTTCAAAAAAGCTCAAATTCAGACCGTGTAAGGTATATCTTTCGCGATGCCAAGCAATTTACTGGACTGGGTGATGCTCAAACTCGTGACCCCAAAAAACTCGATTTTCACTTTAATGCCAGTCTCTCTGCCCTCAATCTCGCCAAACTAGATGACCAACAACGGCGTACCCAAACCAGCACTGAACCTGCTGCTGCTCCTTTTTCAATGGCAAGTTACAAACGTGCTGCCTTCAATGACCATCTATTGCAACGCTTTATTTCGCAGTTAGATTTAGACCCAACCTCAATTCAATCCCATCCCAACTACCAAAACCTGCGCTCCTACGGCATCATCTCCATTTAATTCTGTCCGAACCATTGAGACAAGAAATTGCATCTAAAGAGTCATTAACTGAGTTTGCGATTGATTTGGGACTACCGAAATTCAGTTCTTCTTGGAATAAGAAGAATCAAAAGCGCCCTACCGAAGAACCGCGCCGCTGGGCTGAAATGTTTGAGGCAGTTGTTGGGGTGATTTTCATTGATCGCAATCGTGATTTCCCAAAACTATCTACATGGTTGGGCGATCGTTTCATTCGTAACGCCATTGGAGCCTATGTTGGTGATCCAGATTACGATACTACTGTCACTACGGCAGACTATCTGGATATGATTGGTCTAGAAGGTTCATTAGGTTCTGTTTGGGCACCTGGGGACGATGATGACTAGCGATCGCTGCATAACTGTAGCTAGTAGTAAAGGAAAATGCGAAAATAGAGGGGAGTGCCAAGGCAACATCCATGCCCAGGAAGATTCGAGAATTGAAAGCCCAAATTGCACGTGAAGGATTTGTTTATTTACCCAAGCGCGGCAAGGGTAGCCACGAGCGTTGGCGGCATTCGCTGCTTAAAAAACACTGACGATTTCAGGTAAGGATGGAGATGATGTGCCACGCTACTTAGAAAAACAATTGGAAGAGTTACTCGCTGAATTAGAAAAGTTAAGGGAGGAGGACAAGGATTCATGAGTCGATATAGCATGATTATTCAATGGTCTGATGAAGATCAGCTTTTCCTAGTCACCATCCCAGAGTTTTCCAATTTAGTTGTAATGCCTTGCACTCACGGTGAAACTCGTGAGGAAGCACTTCATAATGGTGAAGAAGTAATTGAAATGTACTTGGAAGCCTGGAAAGCAGAAGGTGAAACTATCCCTGAACCTAGAACACTTCAAGTTGTCTGAAAATCGTAGCGATCGCGGCGCAGCATAACAACGCCCATGCACCCGACCGTTGAGAGGTTATCGGTTAGATGCTCGAGGTTACCTGCGGCGGGTGATGGGCAACGTTATGCAATGAGTCAGAGTTGCATAGCTAGACTCGTCCAAAGTTAATGATAGGATTGGGACATACACGGAAATGCAAGACCTATTCCTATGTTCTACAAACTTCCACTTTTGCTTACTCCTCAACCAGAAGGAGGATTCACAGTAACTTGCCCACTTTTACCTGAACTGATCACAGAGGCGGATTCTTTAGGAGAGGTTCTGGAAAATGCAAAGGACGCATTTGAAGCAGTTGTGGAAGCCTATCAAGATTTAGGCAAAGAACTTCCAGGCAACTTGCAAGCCTTGAATCAGGAATCACCTGCCCTAGTAGAAGCAATTATTTCTGCATGAGATACAAAGAAGTAGCTCAAAAACTGCGGAGGCTTGGCTGTGAAGAAATAGCGAGAAAGTCAAAAGGATCGCATAGAAAATGGCTGAATCTCTCAAATCAAAATGTAGCAGTAATTCCTGACTGGGGTAGTAAAGACTTAAGGTTCGGAACACTGAAGGCAATCGTAAAACAGCTTGGGATAGAGTGGAGTGTCTTTGAAGATGCATAACAAATCACTGCACCCGACCGTGTGTTAAGCTATCCATATCATCCAAAGTTAATGACGGCGGGTGAGTTCAGCCATTATGCGGCTCAGGCTCTCGGTTAAGACGATAGAACCAAACCAGCAGCGTTAATATAAGATTGTGTAAATGACAAGAGCAGAATGCCCATAATTTCAATTATGAATTACAGAAACTACATCACAATCGAATCAAATAAACGCGGTGGTAAGCCTTGTGTGCGTGGCTTGCGGATTACAGTTTATGAAGTACTTGAGTACCTAGCTTCCGAGATGACCGAAGCGGAAATTCTCGATGATTTTCCCGATCTGACACGAGAAGACCTAAAAGCCTGTATTGCTTATGCCGCTGACCGTGAGCGTCGGTTGATGACCGCTCCATTATCCGCATGAAATTACTGTTTGATGAAAACTTATCGCCTAAATTGCCAAATCGCTTGAGTGATCTTTTTCCAAACTCGATTCACGTTCGAGATGTAGGCATGAAAGCGACAACTGACCCAATAGTTTGGGATTATGCAAAGGATAATGATTTGATGATTGTCTCAAAAGATGCTGATATGCATGATCTGAGCTTATTATTTGGGAATCCACCCAAAGTCATTTGGCTTCGACTTGGAAACTGCTCGACATTACAAGTTGAGCAGTTGCTACGTCAGGAGTCTAGCACGATAAGGTTATTTTATGAAGATGAAAATTCATCGTTGCTTGCTTTGTCATAATGTACCGACGGTTTCGGATCTTCTTCCAGCAAGAGAGCAGAGGTGTGAACTTTGAGAATCGGAATATTGAAGTAACAGGCATTCGCATCTCTGTCATAGACGATGGAACTGAAGTAGGTCGAGCATACATCTACATCATGCGTAACGATTTACATGACCAACCGTTTGGTCTGATGGAAGATGTCTATGTGGATGAAACCTATCGAGGTAAAGGCGTGGGTTCAGAACTCGTTAAACAAGTGATTGAGTTAGCCAAAAAGGCAAATTGCTACAAGCTCATTGCAACGAGTCGCACTTCTAGACCTAGAGTTCATGAACTGTATCAGCGACTAGGATTTACTCAACATGGAGTTGAGTTTCGTGTTGACTTGTGAGAACGCGCAGCATAACAATTCAAATGCAGCGGACGGCTGAAAGGTGCTGGTGCTGAGTTTGAGGTTATTTGCCGCCGCTGATTTGAGCCATTAGCCTGCTGAGTTGTTAGTGAGGAGCGTAGTCAAAGGGTATCTGTGGGAGCGATCGCAGCAAGCTTTTTATTATTCCCTGCTACCGGTATGTTGTGGATCTTAGAATATGTCCGAAGAAGCTAGAGAAGTAAAGATTGCTGTTTATCAGGAGGTATGTAGAAGCTATCACGCTGTTGATGATTTTCGCGCAAAATTGTTGGGCTTCCTCCCTCTTGCCTCTGGTGGAATTTTTCTTCTTTTGGGTGATACTCTTGTTGATCCTGCTAAGAAGATTGCTGTTCAGCAATACCTGGGTGCAATTGGAATATTCGGTTTTATGATCACTCTTGGCTTATTAGCTTATGAAATTCGAGGAACCCAAAGATGCGCTGCCTTGCTAAAGCTAGGAAGAAGACTGGAAGACTCTTTGGGAGTTATTGGTCAGTTCAAATACCGCCCCAGTGACATAGGGCTGAAGATAGCTCCTTCCTTTTTAGGTATTCGGTTGAGCGTTACATTAGCAAGTCGCATCATCTATTCATCCACGTTAGCTGCGTGGCTATTTGTTGCCCTAATTGGCAAACCCTTTGGATGGTGGGTAGCAATCGGCGTTTTCTTGTTCTTTTTCATTATTTCCCAGACGATCTATTTTGTTATAGGTCATGGATTGGATGCACTTGATGACAAATACCAGTGATCTAGCCAGCATAGGCAGTCCCAAAAAAGCTCCAAGACGGACAGGCACTCTCGCTAGCTCTGGCAGAATTCGTCTATGATTAAACGGTTAGAGTCAAAACAAATCTATGCCAGTCTTAGCGCCTAAATCTTATATAGAGTATCGAAACGAGGGGTACTGGGTAGAAGGAACTCGAATTTCCCTTGACTCGATTGTCTATGCCTTCCAAAAAGGGTTGTCGCCTGAAAGTATTGTTCAGTCGTTTCCGTTGCTGACACTTGAACAGGTTTATGGAGCGATCGCCTTTTATCTTGCTAATCGTGCTGACATTAATGTTTACCTAGCAGCCGAGGAGGAGGCATTCGATGTTATGCCCCAACCCCTACAAACCGATGATCCTGCTTTGTATAACAAACTTATGGCAGCTAAGGCTGTCAGACAGCAGGGAGAATCGTGACTGTTCGTTACCAAGCTGATGCTGATTTGAATCAGGCAATAGTAACAGGGGTTCTACGACGAGAACCTACAATTGATTTCCAGACAGCGTTTGCTGCTAAGTTGGAAGGTGTTAAAGATCAAGAAGTATTGGCGATTGCAGCACGACAGGAACGGATTCTCGTTAGTCACGATCGGAAAACAACGAACTCTTAAGTTTTCCCTGTAAGGATTTAAGAACTATCGACTCCCTCTGAGTAAAGTACAGCAACGGACGTTTTGGCTTTAGTGTTCAGAAGCAAATCTACGTAGGATGTGGGGGTAGATTGGATGGTAATTATCCGAGTACACAGATCTGGGATAAGTTTTGCGATCGCGTCGGTTGGCGCAATATCAAAAGGGAAGTGAAGCTAGGAATAACTTACCGACCTACAATAGACGACCTAAATCCTTCTATCTCCTCTCCCCAAGGGCTTTTCCCAAGAAGAGTCAACTTCAGTATGAGTCCCACGTCGGTCAGAGGTTTATTTGGTATTTGGTATCCCAATGGGTGGGGTGCAGCAACTCTTTTCTACCGTGTCAAGACTTGTGGACTGTAAATTGTAGGAGAGGGGAAGCAAATAGCATTGCCCTCTACTTAAATTGCCTGAAACTTACTCTGGAATAGCCATATGCACCAGCAATAGCGGCGATTAATGGCTTTGGTATGGGACAGTTTTTAGCGAAACCAGGTTTCTCGCCAGTTAAAATTAGGATAAAGCTCACTTATAGCTACCAGCCATGCTTAGTACAACAGTTACCGATAGCGGACAAATCACCCTGCCTGAAGAAATTCGACAGCATCTCAAGCTGGCGAGTGGTAGCCGAGTTGAGTTTGTGATTGACGAAGACGGTCAAGTCAAAATTTTTTCCCTCAATGTTGCTGTAGAAGATTTATCTGGAATCCTTCACAGACCTGGCATTCAACCAGCCTCCCTTGAGAACATGGAATCAGCCATTTTCGAGGGCGCGAATGATTGGACTTGACACCAATATCCTCGTTCGATACCTCACCAGAGATGATGAATTGCAATGGCAAAAAGCTGTTACCGCCATTCAAGAAAACCAGCCCTGCTTTATCACTAACATCGTTCTATGTGAGCTGGTTTGGGTGCTCAGGGGGACAAACTACGGCTTTCGCAAGGACGAGATCATCAGTGTCCTAGAATCCATGCTGCATAGTGCGGCTTTTGAATTTGAAAATCGATCAACAGTTGACCAGGCACTGCAACGATATAAGCAGGGCAAGGCTGATTTTTCTGATTACCTGATTGGAGCAGTATCTCGACAGGCGGGTTGTACAGAAACCGTAAGCTTCGATGGCAAATTGGAGGGAGAAGGGGGATTTCGATGTCTAGAGTAGCGTCGCCAGCTAACAATGCGTGACAGCGGACGGACGAAAGTTGCTGATGCTGAGTTTGGGGTTATCTACCGCCGCTGCACTTCACCGTTGGGCGGACGGCGCTTATGAGAAGAAACGCTCGTAGTCGTCATGACTACAACCTCCAGCTAGCAATGCATTGAACCGAATCACTACTTCCGAATCACTACTAACATTCCCAAGCTGGAGCTTGGGAGAGAGGGTAAATTTGTTATTTCTGGTTCCCAAGCTCCAGTTTCTCACACTAGGGAAGCTGGAGCTTCCCGTTCAGCATTCCCAAGCTGGAGCTTGGGAGCGAGGGGGGCGCTCAGCATTCCCAAGCTGGAGGTTGGGAGAGAGGGTAAATTTACCTCTGTGGACTCTGTGCCTCTGCGGTTTTCTGGTCTTCTGCTGGTAAGGGGTTCAAGGGTTCGGGAGTGACAGCAATATTGCCCAACCAAATTTGCTGAGGAATGCCAATTTGAATGTGATGGCGATCGAAAGCAATTTTCAGCCGACGACGTAACTCTCTGGCCACGTCCCACTGTCTGAGCGGTAGTGTTTTAATCCAAACTCGAATGAGAATGCCTGTGTGTGAAATCTGTTCTACTCCAAAAACTTCATGACTATCTAGAATGAGCGATCGCCATTCTGGATCTGTTTCCATCTGGTCAATCGTTTCGCGCACCACAGCCAGTGCATGATTCACATCTGTATCATAGGCCACTTCAATTTGCATGTCTGCCCGGGCCCAAGTACGTGACATGTTTTCGACTTTGGCAATCAGGCTGTTAGGTAGGGTGATCAAGTTGCCATCGGGATTGCGGATTTGAGTAATTCTTAAATTCAACTGCTCGACCAAACCCATCTCGTTGTCAATTCTGACGAAATCTCCAATGCGATACTGGTCTTCTACCAGAATCAGAAATCCATTAACCAGATCTCTAACTAAATTTTGTGCAGCAAACGAAATTGCCAAAGCAACCACCGCCCCAAGGGTGATAATGGAGCCTGGAATCAGGTTTAGCCATTGCAGTAACCAGAGAATACTGATGACATAAACCAGAAACGTTTTTAGCCCTTTGATCACATTGGTGATGGTTTCCATCCGTTGCAAATTTGCTTCCGTTAGAGATTGGTCTTGCTCCCAGTTCTGCACAACGCGATCGATGATGATACTGGTTAAGCGATCGATTAATCCCATCAAAAACCAAACAACCAGAATGACGATGGGAATCGCAGCAATTTTTCTGGCAATAAATCGGGTTGCTGGAAAGGCATTGAGACTATAGGCAATCAGCAAAATCCATGCCAGGAAGACAGTCCAAAACAATAGCCAGCGCAGAAATCGGATAATTTGTAAACGGCGCTGAATGGTGAAATGATGATGCCAGGTCTGAAAGAAGGGAAATCCGCCGGACTCGATGACTGGTGCGATCGCAGGGGGTTGTTTATTAGCAATGGCTGCCAACTCTGCTCTTAATCGTTGCTCTAACTTCTGTTTGCGCCGTCCCAAATAGGCCCACCCTGCTCCTGAAACCATTGTCAGTAGCACAGTAAACACCAGAGCCGTGATCACTCTGGTAAGACGTTGTTGTAGAACTTCGGGTTGTCGTAGTTCTATTGCCTGCCGTAATTCTTGCTCCAGAATCACTTGCCATTGCTCCGCTAATCTCTCCTGACTCAAAGAAGCGTATTGGGCATCCGTACCTGTTACGGTTAGCAAGACCTTGGCCTCAGTTGAAGTTGCATCTGTGGCAAATAAGACAGGCTGGTCATCGATCGGCTCAATGATCACCTGTAAGGTATTTGGATCAAGCGTTGTCTCACCTACAAATCGACCTCCACCCAAGATCTGTTCCAGATTGGCTTCTACTTGCCTGGCCCGTACTTCTACTGGGATCTGAGCACCTGGTTCATTCCGATTGAATACAGCAGGAGAGGCAATCCTGATCAATTCCTTGCCATCCATCCGCACCCCTGTCACTTCCAGGGTGCCTCGCCGTTCTACCTTAGGGGGCAGTGTTTGGGCACCATTGGTCGTTGGTAGGGTTGGCAATTGTCCAGCAGTCAGCGGCAGATGAAAAACTGTAATCATCAGCACGATCAGGATGCCAAGATTACACAAGATGAATCGCCGCACCTGCTTTCTATTCCACACGTTCAGTTTAGACATGACTGCGATCGCTCAGCCCCTTCAACAGAGCACTGAATTATTTTGAAGCTCTAACATCATGGACTGTAGCATTTGAGATAAGGATTGTCCTGTTCGCTCTGGTATCTCTTCCCCAGTAATATCATTCCTTAAAACCGTGGACACAGATGGGCACACATCACCTTGAGCGTGGTGTGTGCCCATCTGTAGTGGGTCTTTAAAGGAATTGGTATAAGATTAGGTGAGTCAGAGCAAACAAGATTTAGGAAAAAGCCAGAGATATCTACTAAGAGCACATCGAATCGCAGAGGCAAAGGGTTTAAAGGGCTGATAGAAAACATCTAAAACTACTTATTACGGGTGTGAGTTCAATCATGAAGAGAGCCATTTTTCCCCAACGGTTTGGTTTCAGTTCGGTTGCAGCTATTCTGGTTAGCCTTGCAGCAAGCGCTGCCTCAGCCCAGCCTGAAATCGAGAATGTCTGGTACAACTGCCTTTCACGGGAGGTCTTTACTCCAGAAAAGCAGGACTGGTGCGATCGCTGGCAAGTTCTGCAAAATGGAACTTTCATCGTCCCTGAAAATCTTGACCCCGATGCCGAATTCACCACTGTCACGCTAGAGAATGGTGAGTACATGCAAGAAGACGGGCAATTTGGGGTGGTGTTGGTCAATGAGCGGGGGTGGCAGACGTTTGGTGATATTGATGGCGATGGCAAAGAAGATGCGGCTGTTATCTTTGGGGTAGCGTTAGATCCCAATGGCAGAGAGATTGGCACTTTCCTGACGGCTGTTATGGATATCGACGGAGAAGCACAGGCACTCACACCCACCAAGTTGGGCGATCGAATTTTACTCAATGCCCCGATTCATATTGCCGATAACCGTATTACTGTGCCGTTCTTGACGCAGACAGAAACGTTCGATCGCGACTTTGGCATTGACAACATGGCTGTTGTGTCACTGGAAACAGCAGAGGTGGAAGCAGCGGCACCAGGTATAGCAGATCAGGAGACAGCGGCACCTGAATCAGAACTGGAACCAGTAGAGTCAGAACCAATAGAATCAATGAGCACTACTTCAGAAGCAATTCCAGGACTGTGGTGAACCTATCTAAATAGCACAGTCTATACTGACCTTAATCAATTGCTACTCCAATCGTCCACAGGTCGATCGCTAACAGCATCAAGGTAAAGACCAGTAAAATTAAGTACATCCAGGGTTGAGCTAGCGGACGGACATCACGAGTGTCAATCCCAGTTCGACTCTGGACTACTTGCACCAAACGAGCAAATCCAGCGACCCGCATGGGGAGCAACCGCGCCTCTCCATCCCGACTGAGAAAGTAATAAACAATGCCACCCTGGCCCGTCGATCGGGGCTTCAACGCATGGATCTCTGACCAAGACAGCGACCAACCCCGCCTTAAAAAATGCGGCACCCAGCCAGCACAGGTTACTTGAATCCCCTGCTCATCCAACACTACTCGTTCGGTCAGGGCACCATAGAGGGCAACACCTCCTAGCACAATGCCCAACCACAGCAAAGCAGGCGGCACTGGTGCATGGGTCGTCGTTGCCAGAAATGGCAGGGGTAGGGTCAAAGCTAGGTAGAGCAACAACAGTGTTAGCCGAATCAGAGGAGAAATGCCGAATCGGGATTGTTGCTGTGGGAGCAGCGAAATCTGAGAAGAGGGTGTGGCAGATTCAGAAGGCACAGACATAGGATTGAAACATTACTTTACATATAGTAAACCAAGTTAGAGTGCATCCCACTTTTGTAATCTTCTAAACTCGATTTTGCGAGTGGTGCGGGCTGCGCCCGCGCCACTCGCAAAATCGGGATGCACCCACCAAGTTATTTGCCCGTGTTGCTCAAAATCAGGATTGAGTTGCTAAAATTCCGGTTTTCCACCACTAACATTCGCTCATGAGAAGGCTAGAATAACACTGTTTGTCTAGTGAATTTCCAGTGAATTGTCCGAATAGAGTAATTGTCTGAATAGAGTAATTGTCTGAATAGAGTAATTGATCTGGCAATTACTCAGGTGAATTATTTGTAACAGTTAAGGTGCTCAGGCTCACTTGTGAGTTAGAAAATTGAGGAGAAGCAGCATGAAAAGCTACCAGCAACAAGAGCGGCGGGATTATTCTTTGGAACGAACTGACTATCAAGCGCCACATCGTCGCCCTCGGTTCTCGTTGGCTGGAACGCTGAGAACCCTCTCGCTCATTGCTACGGGAGGTGCAGTCATGGCGTTGGTGTTTGTGGGTTATGGCATCTGGCAAACAGGCGATCGCTTCATTTCACAAATTACCGATATTTTCACTGCGCCTCAACCAGAACCTCAAGTGGATGTCCGCTCTCTAGTCCTGCAACAAGTGCGTGGAGCCAGTGAGCTAACCACTGCTATTTTCGCCATGCAAGCTGTCGTACCGACCAGTCGCGATCGCACAGTCGGTGGCTACACGATTGGTCGAACCACGCTGCTCTACATCGCTTATGGAGAGGTCAGGGCTGGGGTTGATTTGTCTGAAATAGCAGATCAGGATATGACCGTTGTCGGCGATCAATTACGCCTGCAATTGCCGCCACCCCGGATTCTCGATAGCAAAATCGATGTCAATCGCTCCAGTGTGTATGACTACGATCGCGGCTTTATGGGGCTTGGCCCTGATTCGGCCCCAGAACTACAAACCCTGGCTCAGCAGGAAACCTTGCGACAAATTATCCAAACAGCCTGCTCTCAAGGTATCCTACAGGAGGCCAACAATCGCGCCCAACAAGCTGTAACGACCCTCTTGAGTACAGCAGGCTATCAGCAAATCGTTGTGGAAACTCAATCTCCTCCATTGGAAACCTGCGCTGCGCCAGAACTTTCAAACCAACCGATGAGTTCAGAGGACTCAACCCTGGAAGATGCGCCAGATTCAGAGTTGAACCCTCCTACGACTCCAGAAATCCCTGTGTTTGAGGTGCCAATGAGTCCTGAAGCTTTGCCCTCTTTTGAGTCGCCTTTGACCAGTGATTCAGAAACAAGCAATTAAACTTGATAGCAGCGTGGGCAGTCCTACCCTCTACGAACCCTAAGTAGTAGAACTTACGCACTTTATGCAAAACCAGAATATTTAGGGGATTTATGGGGCGATTCCGCCCCATAAATCCCCTAAATACATGAGTCCTCTAAATAGAAGAGATTTTGTGGGCACTGCCACCTGACCAAAACGCATTCACTAGATATTGCCGAATTGATCGTATCCTCTAATGGCAACCAGTATCAGCGGACGTATTGATTATTTGCTGTCCTGATGTGGATGCAATGAGTGTGACTGTGCCGTCTGGATTGACCAACCAACCGTTGGCTTCGGCGATCGCAGCAGGAGCGGCAGTCGCCAGTAGGACGGCATTGCTTGTCCTGTCAGCTTCTCGACTGTCCTCTGGTAATGTTACCCACTCTGTCAGGATTTGTTCGCCATTCAGCACACTTTGTGGAGTTGCAGGCAACCCACCTCGACCGAGCATGACAAACCGTTCTGTTGGTTCACTTGCATGTTGAGAACAGCTTTGCACAATTTGTTGAGAGATATCCAGCAATCCGTCTGGTAGTTCTACAAGTCCCTGATTCGGATCGACATCGGGCGTGTTGAGTAAGATAGTTCCCTGAGTGCCAAACTCTGAACTAGCGTTGATATCGCTAAACGGTGTCAACGGATCATGTTCTGCTAAACCAAGAATACTTTGCGCTGTAATGTTGATCTCACCCCCATTGCCTCGCTCTGCTCTGGCAACAATGTCACTATTTTCAAAGCGATCGGCAATAACAAAACCGCCATCTGCATCAATCCGAATATTGCCACCATTGGCAGACTCTCTGGCTGTCGCTGAGATTAAACTCTGATTTCGCATTTCCAGGCGATCGACTCCCTGCAAGCGAATTTCGGCTCGGTCAGCAATGCCCTCTCCAGCCGTTTCAGCCGTCAGACTACCGTGGTCTAGTAGAATTTGACTGGCGGTAATTGTTAAGTTTCCAGCCTGTCCTGTGGCTTCTGGGGGGATATTTATAAAGCCTTCAAGCTCATTTGGTACAAAGAGCGAGGCAGATGCAGCACTGCCTGATGCCACTGAAATCGTGGCGCGATCGCGAACCGTCAACCGATTTGTTGCCACGATTAAATCACCTGCATCTCCTGCTGCAAAGGTTTGGGCATAAAGCCCACTGGAAAAGCCTGCTGGACTGGTTCCGTTCAACTCAATTGACTCAGTTGCATTAATCAAGAGTTCACCCCCTTGTCCTTGATAGAAGCTGGAAGTCGAAATCGCCCCTCCCTCCTGTACCACTAAACGTCTGCTGTTGAGCAGGAGGCGGCCCGCATCGCCCCTGCCAAATGTGTCTGTTGCAAGCGCGCTGGGCACTCCGCTTGCCCCGATCCCCTCAATCAAAACTGCCTCAGCATTGATGGTCAAATTACCGCTTCTGCCTGCATCAGGAGCTTGGCTAATGGTCGAGGTAGCAATGATGCCGCCTTGTTGTAAAGATATAGTTTGCGCGTTAATGGTCAAATCTCCAGCATTGCCTGGTCCCAGAGTGGCAGTACCAATCCGGCTGGGAATTCCATCAGGAGCAATCCCTTGGACATCAATGGTGTCGGCATTCACAATCACATCACCACCCTGTCCCGTGCTAACCACCAATGTATCGGTATTGAGAGCTGGGGTTGCAGCGATGTATGCTCCATTTCGCAAAATTAATTGTTCTGTTTCAATCAAAACATTTCCTGTGTCTCCTGAAGCAAAACTACCCGTAAAAATAATTGAAGGAACCTGGTCTTCTGGTTCTGCTGCCGCTGAAGCACCGCTCAATCTTAAAGTTCCAGATGCCCTTACAGTGATATCACCGCCTCGTCCAGCACCACGAGTGCTGGCAGTAATGGCTGAACCATTACGTAGTGTAATGGATTGCGCCTGAATATTGATATTTCCTGCATCACCGGAACCAAAAGTGGTAGTGATAGCATAGCTGTTAGCAATCGTAAATCTCCCATCACTAACAATTGTAATATTTCCTCCAGATTGCCATCCGACTGTGGCGATCGATCCCGTAGTGATGTTTCCCAAAGCTCGTAAATGAACGTCACCTCCTCCGTAAGAAGGATAATAATTAGTTAAAGTTGTATTAATCCCCACGATGGTGATGTCACCTGCATTGCTGGTAAGGTCAATTGCTCCACCGACACGGCCATCTGTAAAGATCGCCCCAGTTGCGATTGCTCCCATATTACTGGTTAAACTAACAGATCCACCATTACTGGGATTTAGTTGTGTATTAGAGCCATAGGCATAAATATTCCCCATTTGGATGTCATTGGCAGCAACCAGGGTCATCCCACCAGCATCATGGTTATTGTTTGTAGTAATCAAATCCTGTTTCACAAAAATACTTCCAGCATCAGTGGTTATAGCGATATCTCCTCCATTGGTGGTGATTGCTTCCAACTGAATATCATCTTGAGCAAACACGACGACCAATTGTCCATTGGTTTCAATAGTTTGTGCTTGTACTCCTCCAGACACAGCTTGCAATTGCACCTGCCCATTCAAGCTAGATAATTTGCCTGAACTGGTAGTGGAGCCACCCAGTAACGATAAATCTCGACCCACAGTCAGGTTAGCAGAATTGGCGATTGCCGCCGGAAGATCACCCCATTGCACTCCAACCGGAACATTCACGGTCAGCAATGGTGGTGCTTGGGGATTGCTAGCACTAAATTCACTGCCATCGGGAAAGGAGAAGCGATCGCCCGTCGTCGCTAGAAAAGAACCTGAGATATCGAGACGAGCATTTGGGCCAAAGAAAATCCCGTTGGGATTGAGTAAATAAAAATTGGCATTACCACGCACGCCTAGTGTGCCTAGAATTTCTGATGGATTGCTGCCTGTAACACGACTGAGAATGTTTTGGACAGCAGCGGGATTTCTAAAGTAAACACTGCCCCCTGCATCTACGTCAAACTCTGAAAAACTATGAAATAAATTATCACCTCGTCTAGCACCGCCAGAGATATCATAATTTCTGCCGCCTCGCGGAATCACGCTCGAATTTTCAGAACCAAGCGTGCGATCGGGCACCGGTTGAGCGGAAGAGGGAGAATGCTGCCCCAGTAGCAGCCCAGTGAGCATCAGAACAAACTGAATCAAGCCGATTGACTGCCGATGGGTCATAATCGCCAGATCTCCGATGTCGAGGTGAACACGCTGAAAGCTGAGAGCAAACCGTGGTCAACATCAGCTTTGAAGTTAGCTAGACACTTATCACCTCTAAAACAAGCTTTTCTACATTTGGCAACATTTATTTACTTGTGGCGATCGCCTTTTGAGTCAAGCCTGAAACTGTGACAGCAACCACTGACTGACTTTACCATGATTCGTTTTGCGACTACGGCGCAAGGCTTCCTCTAACACAGCGATGTCTAACCCTGCTAAGACCTGAGATTGCTCAATGCGGTAGCTGCCTTGATGCTCGACTCGAAAGGCCAGGATTTGAGCATTTTGGACATCAATAATCCAATATTCACCAACTCCTAAAGCTTCGTACAGTAAGCGCTTTTCGCCCTTGTCATCGGACAGTGAGGAACAGGCAACTTCGATGACCAGATCAGGAGCCGGATAAACATCTAGATCAATGATCGTGACATCCCAGGGAATGATTTCTGCCTGCTCACCGATATAAAATGAAACGTCCGGTTGCGCTTCACTACAACCCGTTTTACGGTAAGTACAGTTATCGTGAGCATCTAGATCAATTCCCTTTAGCCCAGCCAAGAGATAGATAGCACCAATCACCGCAGCATGATCACGAGAATGGGGATTTCCCAGAGCAGCCATCTCTAACCTCATCTGTCCATTATGGTAATAACTTCTGGCTGTGGCGCAGGTAGGATCAGCGATCGCTGTCAGATATTCATCCCAGGTGG
>Ga0224723_1001303_pt1 | contig 15251 bp, 19 predicted proteins | sample Balambano_FR2_Me_FD_161647 | JGI IMG/M metagenome (GOLD analysis project Ga0224723, IMG submission 161647) | Freshwater sediment microbial communities from Lake Towuti, South Sulawesi, Indonesia - Balambano_FR2_MetaG | ecosystem: Environmental > Aquatic > Freshwater > Lake > Sediment | place...
GCTGCCTCTGTTGCTCTGTCGGGTAGAAGCGATACTGATACCTTGCCTTCATGTCTTATACTATAGTTTGTCTGTACTAATTATACAGACAATGTAGAGAATGGCAAATGAATTAAGAAGAGAACGTCACAGCGTATCAGACTTGAAAATCCACCTGATCTGTGTCATCAAATACAGAAGAGCTATCTTGAACGCCAATAGCTTGAACCTGATTGAGCATAGCTTTAGAGAAGTTGCAACAAAGATGGGATGCCAAATACTGGAGTTCAATGGTGAGACTGACCATATTCATGTCTTGATGGCATATCCCCCGAAACTCTCTGTTTCTCAGATGGTCAATTCACTGAAAGGGGTATCGAGTCGCCGCTATGGTCAAGCGGGATACCCTAAACCCTACGCTAAGGATGCGTTGTGGAGTCCCAGCTATTTTGTCTCCTCAGTGGGCGGTGCTCCTCTGGAAATTCTCAAGCGATACATGCAAAATCAAGAAAAGCCGTCCTAACCTGCATTATTCATGACCCCTTCTGAAAAATGCCTCAAATTACTGTTTACAAAGGCTTCCAGCGATTTTCCATTTTTGACAGTGCGTTTTTATACATAGAGTCTGAAATGGAACGCGCACAAGGGTTTCAGAATTCGCCAAAACTCTGGTGAATAATCCAGGCTAAAAGGACGGGGTTTTAGACCCAAGATTTTGATAACGGCGTAGAGAAGAGTCAATTTTGATACGCTTGCTGTAGAGATGAATGGAGGATTGAATCAGATTGAGTTCCGGGGAGAGAAATAGGTGGAATAGAGTTAAAGGATTCTGCCGAAATAGTTCGACTCGTGACCAACTTGCACAATGAGGTGGGTTCGCGCCTGCCCACGCACAGTGATTCAGAAAAATGACAGGATCAGCTGCAAATTCAGCCTGGGTTTGTTCTGCTAATCGGTAAGCATCGACATCCACCATTTGCCATGAGCGATCGCCCAGTTGTAAAGATTGATCAATTTGGGGAGCATCTCCTGTCCAGCGCAACGAACATACTCACCCTGGCTCGGCTCGAACTCGTGATGGGTTGCTTCATAAAGTTGGAGACTGCGATCGCAGGTTGCCAGGAATCAAAAGCCGCAACGATTTCATAGCCAGCGTTCTGAAACCCAAGTGACAATCCACCACAGCCCGCAAATAAATCTACAGTTCTCATCATTAAAAATGAATCATGAAGATTTTGTGTGAAACAATTTTATATTAATAATCTACAACAGAATTAGCCCTACAATTGTTAGCTACTATCAGCAACATCTTCATGTGTGGATACGGGTAACGGTTGTCCAGCAGACAACAAAGTACTTTGCGGTAGCTTCTCTTCGATTTGTTTCAACATCGCCTCTAATTCAACTCTTGGACTACTCTGTAGACCAAGAGATCGTGCAATTCCATTCGAGTCTGTACTCCAACGCTGCGTTAATTGAATACGATAACCTGATTCTTCAGAAAGCAGCGCGTAAGAGTGAAAGTGCATTGGATTTCCAAGTCGGGCATCTTGAATGTATTCAAAGGAAAATTCTCGTTGCATATACTCAAATAGGCAATCCTGAGCAACCAGGACAAGATGTTTACTGAGATGTTCAAAAGTATGGATCTTGTGATGAAGTTGCATCAAAGTTGTTTTCGCTGTCATCTTCCAGTTCATACCAAATCCTTTTCCTGATATAGCATCTGTGTCTTTCACTACAATACTATGGTTTTGTAGAAAGCGTTGGCGTTCCGGCCAAACCGTACCAGTGGTATCGAGAGTTTGCAATTCAATACCAACGAAATCAATCACCTTTCCTGAACGTGCAGAAGCAAGACAATAATCTATGCTACCTCCGGGCACTGAAATTTCAGAAGCAATCCGAAGTTCGTTGCCAGGTTCGTGCAATGTCAATAAATGAATACAATCCGTAAAAATTTGACTACGCTCAAGTAGCCGAAACGGACAAATGATAATATTTCTTGCTACTCTACCGTAGGAAACTATACAAGTACCAATGGTAATATCAGGGTCACTTTTGCGATTTTTGAGGCATTTACGAGACAGAAAAGGACAGTTTTGATTAGCAATAATCTCATTCCACGGGGGTGTTTGATTTGTAGAATATCCGTATAGTTCAGCGACTTTAGTCATAATAGCTCACACCTTTCACGAGCAATCGTAATGTACTCACTTGAAATATCAATTCCAATGGATTTCCGTTGTAGTTGAAATGCAACTAAATTTGTTGTACCTGTGCCCATAAATGGGTCTAGCACAACACCAGATGATGGACAGGTGGCAAGAATTGGAATTTTGCACAGATCTTCAGGATAAGGTGCAAAATGTAGTTTTCGCTTTTGGGTATCCTCTGGCAGGATATCCCAGACATCACTCGGTTTACTGCCATTGGGATGGTATTTCAGAAAATAAAAACCGAATTCAGCCAGTTCACGCGCTCGACCAGAAACTTTTGCTGAGTCTGAGTGTGTTGTTCGTTGCTGACCTCGAATAATCATCCGAAAATCAGAGATTTTGCCGAGACGTACTTCTTCTAATACCTGGTTAAGAGCATTCAAAGCATTGATGCGCTCAGTATTGTTTAACGCTGTAGATAATTCAATCTGGCGGCGATACCGTATTCCAGAGACACCCGTTGCAGACACAACGGAACCATTGACCACTTTCGCTTGTCTTGGTCTGGAGCGAATGGCATCAACATCATAAAAATAACAATCTGTTTTGACAAAGTGAAACACAGGTTCGTAAACATTCCGAAGTTTATCTTTGGCATTGTCGGGAGCGCCTTTGACCTTATGCCAGACGATGCTATTGCGGAGTATCCAACCTTGCTGATCCATCATTTCAAGCGCTATTCGCCAGGGAAGCCCAACCAAAGATTTGTGCTGATACGTATCTCCAATATTGAGCCAAAAAGAACCACTCGGTTTCAGAATTCGTTTCACTTCCCATACGATCGCCAAAAGATTTTGCATATAGTCTTTCCACCTGGTCTCCAGCCCAATGCCACCATTCACGTAAGCTCTATGTCGCCAGTAAGGGGGAGAAGTGATGATACAGTCGATGCAAGCATCTGGAAAGAACTGCAAAAGTGTATGAGTGTCAGCCTGTAAAAACAAGGGAAGCCGTTCTACTGAGACAAGGTAATCTTTGACTTTACCGATCGTTTCTAGAGGTTCATTCCCCGTAAGCATTGAAATACCTGAAAACCACATCTCATCACTTTAGCTTGAACTGCTGGTTATTTGACTCGTGACTCGTTTTGACTCGTTACCAAGCTCCGGCTTGGAACGCTACCTTGGAGAGCTTCCAGCTTCCCTGCTTACGCTTCTGGCGGCAAATTGGAACTTGGGAGCGAGAGAGACTTGGGAGCGAGAGAAAAAGGCTTACTGAATTTGATCTAAGTTGTGACGATCGACAATTTCTTGCTGCTCTGGCTTTTTGGCCCAGTCCTCCAAAGCTTCCTGGGTAATGCTGCTCAAGGTCTGATCTTTTAGGGTGGCGATCGTCCGAACCAGCAAATCCAATTCAGGGGTTAAATAAACCCGCCATTCAGCCCGATTCTTCTTTCTCTCAGCCATGAATGCCCGACGACCTCAACAGGCCTTATGTTCGCACATTCATTAGGTCATTAGAGAAAATAGCCGCTAACGACCTAGCGACTTAGCGACTAATAGTGTATTCTAGTCACTGTGAAACCCAGATCTTCAGCTATCTGTGCAGCAAAACTGGGCAAGTTTTTAATGGAGTTTTTCTCATGGTCATCCTCACTGACACTCAAGCTGAAATGATTCGTAATGCTCTGACAGCCATCATTACAGGCGATCCCTGCCACCTCTCTACGCTGGAAAACTGTCTGGAATATTTGACCTCAGAACACACTGTTATTTCTTGTCCGATGGAGCAACGATTAGCGGAAGTGGTGGCGCAAGAGATGGGCGATCGCGCTTTCAAAACGACCTGAATCAGAGTAAGTTAAATCATCAGTGCTCTACTAACCCATGAAAACCACATTCTCCTACACCACCCTGACCGTCGATGCCTTTGGCCAACCCCAAACTTCTGAACAGAGCACCGCTGAGGGGTGGATTGAACCCTTAGGAGCCATTGAACTTGTCGCCATTCCAGCCGGACAGTTTTGCATGGGGGCACCCAAGACAGAAGAGGGATGGCATCCCACCCAATCTCCGCAACGTCAGGTGACGATCGCTCCCTTCTATCTATCTCGTTGTCCCATTAGTCAAGCGCAGTGGCAGGCAGTTGCCGCCTTACCCACCATGAACCGATCGTTGCAGCCGCAACCCTCTTGCTTTAAAGGAGCCGATCGCCCCGTCGAGCAAGTATCCTGGTTCGATGCTGTAGAGTTTTGCGATCGCCTGACCGCTCACACCGGCCGCACCTATCGACTGCCCAGCGAAGCCGAATGGGAGTATGCCTGTCGTGCTCACACCCACACTCCGTTTCATTTTGGCGAAACTCTCACGACAGACATTGCTAATTATTCGGGTGTGGATTGGGAATATCAGGGCAAAATTTGCACGAGAGGTTCCTATGGGGCTGGACCGAAAGGGAGCGATCGCCGTGAAACTACATCGATTGGGCAGTTTCAGGTAGCTAATGCCTTTGGCTTGTTTGATATGCACGGATTGGTGCGTGAATGGTGTCAGGACTGTTGGCAAGACAGTTATCTGCGTGCGTCTGATCGCGGCCATACTGCCGTTGAAGGTAATTGCGAACTACGGATTGTTCGCGGGGGGTCTTGGAATACGGGACCTAAAGCCTGTCGTTCAGCCTTTCGTCATCGGCTCCCTAACGATACATGTCTGTATGATGTTGGCTTCCGTGTTGCTTGTGATGCTTTTCTTTTATCCTGAGTTTAGCAATGGACACAACTAGGAAGAGACAGTATGAAGATCAACCCGCTACCGGAATATGAGATGAAATTATTGACCGCAATGGCAACTTTTCTGGGTCGAGAAGCCTCTGCCCAGGCAACGGCGGCACTGGCTATGTATTTGCGGCAAAATTGCGATCGCCTCTTAACTCAATGCGAATACTACGGACAGCAGTGGGGCATGAGCAAGTGGGAAGTGTTGAATCTGTGTTCTGAACAGCCAGAAAAAGTGCGAGAGATGCTGCGGGGAGAGACAGTGCATCGAGCCGAGGATCAAGCAGATGTCTTCACAGGCACATCTGATAGTTAGAGAAGACTGGAACAGATTGAACCACAGAGGCACAGAGAGCACAGAGTTGAACAGGCAGAAATCAGGTTTCTAATATGATGTCGGATTAAAAACCCATAGTATATTTTGGGCGCGGCGCGTGCGCCGCGCCCAAAATATACTCGGTTTTTATGTGCATTTATAGCGACATGATATAAGCAGGAGCTTGAGAACCGTGGGGGAAGCAGGAGCTTCCCGAGCAGCATGACCAAGCTGGAGCTTGGTCACGAGGAAAAAAATTCCCGATTTTTTGGACAGATTTCCGAAATCCCAACTCATCCTGCTGTAGTGTTGGACAGTTTATCGTTTGTCCTAACCCGATTGAAAAGTTTTAGAAAAGTTCCAGAAAAGAGTAGACAAGTCTATACTACTGAGTGTAGTATTTGAATACCGAAATTTATACTACAACCTAGCCGAGTTTTCCTATGTCACGCCCACTTTTCCCAGCCTCAGCCACTGCATCGCATTGCCCAGTCTATCTGGGTTTGGTGGCGATCGCGCTATCGGTGTTGGGAGAAATTGAGCGATTTTGGGGACTGGGTGCAACACCCATTCTTCGAGATGGCAGAGGTGTCAAACTGTCCGGACAGATTCAAGTCAATGCAATCAGAGCGGGAGGTGCAGGCACCTAGCCCCACCGGTGGACAAAGAGTGCATTCAGCCTCAACCCCCGCTCCTGCAAGCCAGAAGCGGGGATTTGTTTTGCCAATCCTAATATTCATTACCGTTCAAATTGCCCAGAGAATTGCCATTCGTTTGCCAGATTCATTTCAACGGGTGCCCTGCACCTTGCGTCTGAAACAAATTTCCTGGAGGCAGAATCAGCATGTTGAAATTGACTTACACAGAAGCAGGACTACACATGGAACAGGTGACAACGCCACTGGAAACCCTGATGACTCAACGGGTAACTCTCGCTTTGCGGTGTGGGCATTCCCTTTATGTTGAATCCGGTCGGGCTTCCTTCTTGCTCCGACAGGATACTCCTGGTTTGGCTCACTTACAAGCTGCCCTGTGGCAAGAGCGTAGCCACAATGTAGCGATCGCCCCAGTGGATGCTCAGTTTGTGGAAGTCAGTCTCTCGGGAAGCTGGGTGGCTGAGAATGCCGCTGCTCACGCAGGTATCTTTTTGGTGGCGTTGAGTGATTACCGCACTGAGTTCTTTGTTTATAAGCTTTGGCTGGAAAGCCAAATGCAAATTTCTTCACTGGCTTAGCACTAACCGTGAGTTCGATAATTACCGTTTGAGGAGTGCGGCACGCCGTACTCCTCAAACGGTGTTTTTTCGTTGTTGCGGGATGATGTTCCTCAGTGAAAATTGATAAATTATTAACCCGGTAACTAAAGATCTGACAGTAGACCGTGGGTTTCGACTGCGCTCAACCCCCTATAATTCCAGTGCTGAGGGTAGTCGAAACACGGCATGCTGCAACAACAACTATTACTGAGTTAATAGCACTGCCAAATTTTCAGGGATTTTTGGAAAAATCGGTGGAAAAATTGGGCCGTCCAATAGCAATGGTTAAACGTATTGTTTGCAAATTCAATTTTGTCCAAACATTCACCTTGTCAAGTGCTATGTTGAACCAAGTTGCCCCACAGAAGACTAAATCTCCTGATTCCGCTGTTCCATGCAATGACTTGCGTCCTGTTATCGGGAAACTGCTAACTTCTTTTCAACGAGATCTTTTAGAACAAGCCATCGCCAAAGAACTGCGCCCTGAATACCAGACGCGAATTGAGATTATGCTTTTGGCAGATGCAGGACACTCTCAATCGCAAATTTGTCAAGCTTTGGGTTGCTCCTATGCCACCGCACGATATTGGATCACAATAGCTCGGAACGGGCAGGCCCATCAGTGGCAGGAGCAACCCGTTGGTCGTCCAACAACGGCTGATTACCTATATTTGGAGCGACTCAAGCAACTTGTTAATTCCAGTCCTCGTGAACACGGCTACCCCTTTAAACAGTGGACTGGACAATGGTTGAGTCAACATCTTGCTAATGAATTTTCAGTAAAATTGAGCGATCGCCACATCAATCGGTTGTTGAAGCAGATGGGATTATCCACACGGTCTACCAACACTAAGCCGCAAAAGGACAGTTCCACCCTACCCCCTCGCCGTTCCAATATTGCGATCGCAGACCTAACGAAGATTTCAGCCCCTCCTACGGCATCCTGGTCATTCAACCTGTAGAGGTCAATTTCCTATGTCTCAAACGCTATCTACTCCTTTAGTACCGACTCAGGTACTAAGAACAATTTTTGCTGATTGTTTGTCCGATCGCGAACTGCTATGGTTGCAACACCGAATTCAAACAGTCCATGTGTCTTCTCACAAACTCTTTTGGCAAAGCTGGAATGCGCCATCTGGGATTCACGTCATTCTCTCTGGTAAAGTCAGACTTGTAGATATAGAGCAGAATTTGCTGCTGTCGTTAGAGGTGGGAGCAACCCTGGGAGAAATTTCCCTGTTTCCAGAAGAACCGTTTCAGCCTTACGGTGCCAGATCCACTCTGGAAGGTGCCATGTTGGGCTACCTGTCTTCAGAACTGATTCAACGGTTGAGCCATCAGCACCCTGCAATCTATTCACATCTGTACCAGCAAGCTCAAAGTCGAGATGTTCAACTTTCCCGCCCTGTGACATCACTTCCCTTACCTCAAGCGACTCAAGCGACTTTAGCCCTGCAACAGTCCAACCCGAAACGGCTGCGAACCAAGCAACCACTTGCTGATTTTCCCAATCCGACCCTTAAGTTTGGACATCTCTGGCAACGAGTCACTCGACGTTATCCGTTCTTTGCTCAGCAAAGTGCTTCTGACTGCGGCGCAGCCTGTTTGGTCATGATTGCTCAATATTGGGGAAAACAGTTTAGTGTCAATCGCCTACGAGATTTGGCAAATGTCGATCGCAACGGAGCCTCTCTGCGGGGATTATCGATGGCTGCTGAAAGTATCGGATTCGTGACTCGTCCGGTTAAAGCTGACTTACAACAGATGGCTCAGCAGAAATTACCAGCGATCGCCCACTGGGAAGGCAAACATTTTATTGTCGTTTACGAAATCACACACAAGCATATTGTGATTGCTGATCCGGCGATCGGTCAACGCACTTTCAGCCATCACGCATTTAACACTGGTTGGACAGGATACGCGCTGTTACTGCAACCCACGGCTTTACTGCAACAGACGAAGGACGATCAGACCCCATTCTGGCAGTTTTTTGAGTTAATCAAGCCGCATGGATTTGTATTGTTCGAGGTGTTGATTGCCTCATTATTGATTCAAATTTTTGGACTGATCACGCCACTGTTGACACAACTGATTCTGGATCAGGTCGTCGTTCAACAGAGTACACTAACACTCACTGCTGTCGGCTTTGGACTCTTGATCTTTGGTCTATTTCGAGTTGCCATGATGGGGCTACGTCAGTATTTATTGGATCATACTGCCAATCGAGTTGATCTGACGCTGATCGTTGGTTTCATTCGTCACACGTTTCGCTTACCCTTGCATTATTTTGAGTCCAGATATGTTGGTGATATTGTTTCTCGGATTCAGGAGAATCATAAAATTCAGCGGTTTCTGACAGGGGAAGCTCTGACGATTTTGCTGGATTTGGTTACCGTTTTTGTCTATTTGGGTTTGATGTTCTGGTATAGCTGGAAACTGGCTTTAATGGTGCTCGTGATTGTCCCACCCTTTGTTCTCATGGCAGTGATTGCAACTCCCTTTCTCAAGCAGGTTTCTCGTGAGATTTTTACGGCTCATGCCACTGAAAGCAGTTATTTGATTGAGGCGCTCACTGGTATCCGCACGGTTAAATCCATGTCAGTGGAACAATCTGTGCGTTGGCGATGGGAAGAATTGCTCAACAAAGCCATCAAAACTCAGTTTGCTGGTCAGATCATTGGCAATCGTTTGCAAATTTTCAGCCTCACTCTGCAATCCCTGACAACCACAGGACTGCTATGGGTTGGTGCTGGGTTAGTGATGCAAAACGAACTGACGATTGGACAACTGGTTGCCTTTAATATGCTTCTAGGCAATGTCATCAGTCCCTTCCAGCGATTAGCAGCACTGTGGAACGATTTGCAAGAAGTTTTGATTGCAGCAGAGCGGATTGGTGATGTGCTGCAATCTGAACCAGAGGAGGATTTGCACCATCAAGTCCGGCAGACGTTACCGCCGTTACAGGGTCAGATTCGGTTTGAGCAGGTATCATTTCGATACCATCCTGATAGCGATGTCAATGTTCTGGAGAATCTTAACTTTGAAATCCAGCCTGGACAGACTGTTGCGCTAGTCGGTCGGAGTGGATCGGGTAAATCCACCATTGCCAAACTTCTATTGAGCTTGTATCCAGCGACCGAAGGAAGTATTCTGATCGATGGCTATGACGTGAATCATCTGTCGCTGCAATCGTTGCGACAACAAATCGGAGTTGTTGATCAAGATACATTTTTGTTCGGCGGCACGATTCGAGAAAATATCAGTCTTGGCTTTCCCCATGCCACCCTGGACGAAATTGTTGCAGCCGCCCAGCAAGCTGGTGCAGATGCCTTCATCCGTCGTTTACCAATGGGTTATGAGACTCAGATTGGCGAAGGAGGGGGGTTGCTCTCCGGTGGGCAACGGCAGCGAATTGCGATCGCCCGTGCTCTGATCGGCAATCCTCGTTTGCTGATTCTGGATGAAGCCACCTCTCATCTCGATACAGAATCCGAACGGATTATTCAAACTAACTTAAACACAATTCTGCAAAATCGTACCACTCTGATTATTGCTCATCGACTCTCAACCATTCGTCGGGCTGATCTGATTCTGGTATTGGATCAAGGAATTTTAGTAGAGAGTGGTAATCATGACGAATTAATGGCACGACGAGGACAGTACTTCTACCTCAATCAACAGCAATTGGATATAGCAGTGTCGTGACCTTAAACGTTTAACTTGTTTAACTTAGAGAGAGGCTTAAGAGATGACGTACACCAGCCCCCCCCGGCAAGATGTTCGCTTCGTTCCGACAACTGACACTCTGATTCATCCTCCATCCCCAGAGGACGGTGCGATCGCTTCCCCACCTTCCCAACCAGATTGGTGTCATGCAACTCAAGACCTGCTGGATACCCTACCCCAAGTTTGGACGCGAGGATTGCTGTATTGTTTAACTGGTTTTGCGGCGATCGCGATTCCCTGGTCGATGTTGGCCAAAGTGGATGTCACTGGCACTGCCAGAGGGCGCTTAGAGCCGCAAGAAACACCATTCCAAATAGACGCGCCCATCCCAGGTACTATTACCCAGGTTCTTGTGGAAGTTGGTCAGGCAGTCGAGCCTCACCAACCTCTGCTCGAACTGGAGTCTGATCAGGTGCGAGACGAAATAGAGCAAGCTCAACGTAAACTGGAAGGACAAAGCGATCGCTTAGTGCAACTGGAATTACTTAAAAATCAACTCCTGCTGGCGATTCAAACACAGCGTCAATACAATCAAGCGCAAGCCTCAGAAAAACTGGCGCAGATCGAACAATCTCGCCAACAGGTGGCAGCGAATCAGACCAATTACAGACTTGTTTCAAGCAGCTTAACACGCGATCAGACAGAGGTAGAACGGTATCGATTGCTCTGGCAAGCAGGAGCGATCGCAGAGATTCAAGTCGTGGAAAAAGCAAAAATTGCTGAGGAAAGCCAGCAACACTCTGCTCAAGCAGAAGCCGAAATTCATCAAGCCGAACTGCAACTGCGCGAACGGCAAAATAGTTATCAAAGTCTTTTACATGCTGGAGAATTGGCAATTCTTGAAAACGAAGAGCAACTGCAAGATCTGGAAGCGCAAATATCGATTTTACAATCCGAAATCGCTCAAAGTAAAAGCCAGATTCAGTCGCTCGAACGACAACTCGATCAACATATTTTGAGATCTCCGATCGCTGGCATCGTGTTTCAGCTTCCTATACAACAACCCGGAGCAGTCGTGCAAACCAGTACCCTGATTGCTGAGATCGCTCCGGCTGATACTCCTCTGGTGCTGAATGCCCAAATTGCCACCTCAGAGAGCGGTGCTTTGCAACCAGGAATGCGCGTTAAGCTCAAGTTTGATGCCTATCCGTTTCAAAACTATGGCATTGTTGAGGGCAAACTCATCGACATATCGCCAACTTCCCAGGTTTCTGAAACTGCACAGGGAGTGACAGCGACTTTTGATCTGGAAATTGCTCTCAATCAGACGTGTATTCCAGTTCAAGCAGCATGTGTCAAATTGACAGCCGGACAGACGGCGATCGCAGAAATCATCATTCGACAACGTCGCATTGCCGATTTCATTCTTGACCCATTCCGCCAACTCCAGCAAGGCGGACTCGATCTATAGCTGCATTCAGCGTAGTTATTAGGACAAGGGGCTTAAGCCCCTTGTTCCGGTAGCCTGGCTCTACAAGAGCAACGTCCTGATCAAAATGCAAATAGCCATTAACCTATTCATGTCAAACCTGCAATTCTGCCACCATCACTTTTTAACCTTAAAGGAGACTAAAATGCCCTCTGTGATCTCGATCTCATCCCAAGACATCTTTCAACAAGCTAAACTGACAACTCAACTTGCCGGATTGATTGAGGGAATCATGACCCGAAAAATCGTGACTCATGCTGCCACCGCAGCCGCCATTGAAATTAACTCCATCGAACTACAACAAGCCGCCGATCAGTTTCGTCTCACCCATAATTTAGCAAGCGCTGAAGGTACCATTACCTGGTTAGAACAACACCATCTGTCAGTCGATGAGTTTGAAGCTATGATTCATATGAACTTGCTCTGTCATAGACTTGCACGACATTTATTTGAGCATCAAATTGAAGCCTGGTTTGTGGCTCACCAGGTTGATTACCGTAGCGCCATCCTGTATGAAGTGGTATTGGATGACGTAGATCTGGCAATGGAGCTTTTCTATGCGTTACAGGAGAAAGAAATCAGCTTTTCAGAGATGGCGCGTCAATATGGTCAAGACATTGAACTGCGACGCAAAGGTGGCTATCGAGGCGTAGTTAACCGTCATGAGATGAAACCAGAAATTGCCGCTAAAGTGTTTGCTGCCAAAACTCCTCAAATCCTGAAACCCATTATCACCGCGCACGGTGTTCATTTGATTTTAGTTGAAGAAGTCATTCAGCCAGAGTTAGACGAGCCATTGAGAAATCAAATCTTGAGTACCCTGTTCAAAGAGTGGTTAAAACAGCAAATACAACAGAGCCAAATTGATATTACGTTTGATTAGTTTGCTCATCAGCATTTGCTACAATCGTGTAGTTTGTCTCGTTGTCTCGTTTGTCTCGTTCGTTTGTCTCGTTGTCTCGTTACCAAGCTCCAGCTTGGTAACGCTGCTACGGAGAAGCTCTCCAGCTTCCCTGCCGACGAATTAGCAGCCAAGCTGGAGCTTGGAAAAATTTGCTCCCAAGCTGGAGCTTGGGAGCAAGCGTGACAAGCTGGAGCTTGGGAGCAAGCGTGACAAGCTGGAGCTTGGGGAGCAAGCATGAACTCACGTTATCTATGGAATTTGGATCACTGGGACAAGGGGCTTTAAGTCCCTTGTCCTCATTGAATGAACTATCCTTATATCTGTCTCAAAGTGGAAGGTATTGAATCTGGTTGAAAAAATCTTCCGGTTCAGCAACTTTGGCAATCAGTTCCAGGTCGCGCACACAGTCACCAACGGATACTGCTGTTTGACGGGCATAAATCACGCCGGCAAAATCGATTCCTTCTGCCTGACGACGAGCAGCTTCGATTGGAAAATCTTCATCTTGAGAAAACATCACTCGCCCTAGCACCATCGCTCTATCTAGCAGAATTGGATCAGGAAAGCCTCTACGCTCATCTTCCTGAACTGTGAGAATATCAATTCCCCGACGGCGCAAGCCTTTCGTAATCGCCAACGGCACATTCTCATCCACATAATGTGAAATAGTCACAGTAATCCTTGCTGCCGCAGTTTTTGAGTCACAGAAGACTCCCCTACCTGTTGACGAACATTGGCTGCCCACTGATCAAGCCGCTCAATTTCAGTATCTATATCAGTTTTGTGATCCCAGTAATATGTCAGAGCAGAATAAATTTGGCTCATGGAAAGATGTGGATAGTTAACCTGTAGTTCCTCCGGACTCCAACCATAAGCTTTGACAGAAGTAATTAACTCTGTCACTTTCATTGTAGTATCAGCAATGACAGGAATTTTGTTGTCATTCATTTGAATGTATTTATATTCCGTGCTAATAAAACTCATGATGATTAAGTGGCTATGATAATTCAATTTTAACTGGCACCATATCTGGATTGGCACAATGGTCAGTCATTAGAAGGAAAGCTTCTAGATCTGTTTGGTGGATTCTCTACTGTGTTGCAGAAGGAATTGCTGTCTCCGTTGCAACTGGAACTGAGAATTTGGGGGAAATTGTTAATGGATTTCAGTTGACGTATGGTTCGCTTATTCAGGCAACTATTGCCGCAGTTATTCCAGCAGTTTTAATGACTTGGATTTTGCGCTCAGCAACTCCAAGAAGCGCACCATGAACTCTTAAGCTTTACAGAAAATCATACACCACTTTACTTTCCTATTGAACTACTCTAGGGCTGATTTCAAATGCCAATTCAGAACGGTAGAAGCACACATCAAACGCTAAGAAGAAATTCATGTGTCCCAAAATCAAGGGGGCACTTCGATCTTGCGTCCAAGCAAAAGCCAAATCTACAGGCGGAAACTGCTCAACTTTTGCTGTTACAACTACTGCTCTTGCCTCAAATCTCGCCAAATTACCGCCCAATGGTAGAGAGAACCTTTGGCTTTCCCAAACAACACCCAACATTAAGCCCATTTCATAGGGTAGTACATTGACGCTAGAGCCAGTATCTAATAGACCAGACATTCTCAAAGATTGATCCTGATACGTTAAAACTATTGGCAGATAAGGAAGTGTACTCAATGCACCCAAACTTGGATCGACCTCTGTAAAAGAAAATCTGACTTTATCAACCATGTGTTGTAACCTTTTCTTCTGCCAATGCTCTTGCTAGCACAGCAGCAGCCTCAAAAGAATCATGCAAACCCTGACTAGCAGGTGTCCCTTGAGCGTTTAATACGACTAGACCAGATTCTTTCAGTAATTCAGTTACCAAGAAGTGTAACAGCAAAAGCTTATCGGAATAGGATAATCCTTTAAGGGTTGGTGCAAGTTCAGTGAGAGACATAAGCTGCTTTGATGGAATTGGATTGCATCTATTGTAGAGTCTTCAGTTGACATTTGGCGCAGTGCGCTCAAGTTGACGGGCTAACAAGCCGTTGGAGCCGACCGCCGAAAGGTTATCTGTGGGAACCAAAGGTTATCTGCGGCGGCTCAACTTTATCGTTAGCCCACAATGATGAGTAGGGTGACTTATAGACCATCCAAACCTGGAGACGAAAACCAAATCAGTAGTTGTATGTGGGCTTCTGCGGATCTATGGGAACTCACAGATGGAACACCAGAAAGTGTTGCCGAATGGCTACAAATCTCTGATCTAGAAGAATTTAGAGGCAGAATCTTGAGTGGTGAGAAAACGCTAGTTGCGACATGGAATGAGATCGTTGTTGGCTTTATTGCATTTAAGAGAGGAAATCATTTGTCATTGTTGTTCGTCCGAAAAGATAAAAACCTTGTTGTCATTCATTTGAATGTATTTATATTCCGTGCTAATGAAACTCATGATGATTGAATGGCTAAAATAACGTAAGTTCGACGAGCGGTTTTTCGTTGGGGTAGGCTGCGCCTACCCCAACGAAAAACCGCCGTTTGAGGAGTGCGACGCGATGCGTCGCACTCCTCAAACGGCAATTATCGAATTCACGTTAACTCAGATCTTGCACCATTCCTTATAAGCCCAGTCAGGCAATGATTTGAGGACAATCTCAAACCCATATTGAGCCGCAATCTCAGCACTGATGCGGATCTGTCTGAGCAACTGAAACCAGACAA
>Ga0224723_1001304_pt1 | contig 15251 bp, 13 predicted proteins | sample Balambano_FR2_Me_FD_161647 | JGI IMG/M metagenome (GOLD analysis project Ga0224723, IMG submission 161647) | Freshwater sediment microbial communities from Lake Towuti, South Sulawesi, Indonesia - Balambano_FR2_MetaG | ecosystem: Environmental > Aquatic > Freshwater > Lake > Sediment | place...
CGATTGGGCAGGATACCTGCCGCTGAGCGATGCCTTTCAGCTCAAGGATTTGACCACATTTAACGACGAGCCGATCGCTGATGTCACGGTGCGCGGTTCCAACGCACCCGCGCTGCAATTCGGCTTCCGGGCACATCCCGACGATCGCTTTGCCCCCGGCAATGTGATGACGCTGAACTACAGCTACGGTCCGCAGGTAAACCCGCTCACGTCGCTGGTAGAAGTGCAGCTTGACGGGGTGACGCTAGCGGGCAGCCGTTTGACCAATGTAGACGGCGCAACGCGACAGTCAATGCGCGTTAACATTCCCGAAGCCGCAATTAAACCTGATTCCCGGATGCAGGTTAACTTTCGGCTTGATCCGAGAGAGCGGCGGTCGTGCAGTCGCGTCACTGACCAGCAGCTCTGGGGCACGATTCACGCAGACTCCAGCTTTGAGCTGAACCGGGAGAACGTGGTGCGGCTGCCAGATCTCAAGCTACTGCGGACAGGCTATCCGTTTGTCGCGCCGCAGGATTTGTCAGAAACGGCGATCGTCATGCCTGATAGCCCCTCAAACACAGATTTGCTGCTGCTGCTAGAAGTGGGCGAACGGCTGGGACGGTTGAGCCAATCCGAATCCATTCAGCTTTCGGTGCATCGTGCCAGCCAATTGTCGCCAGAACAGCGCAGCACACATCAGCTAATTGCGATCGGCACGCAAGCCGAGTTTCCCTTACCCGAAGCCTTAAAGACGAATGGTTTTGATTTAGAAGCGATGTTTTCCCGTCGCTGGCAGCAAAGCCAGGTGCAAACGCTGCCCGATGTAGAAGGAGTCGTCAAACAAATTCTGTCGCCGTGGAATGACGATCGCACGCTGCTGGCACTAACGGCACAAACCGCAGCCGGACTCAATGAAGTCCGCAGTCTGCTCAGCCAGGACCCGCTGTTTTACCAAATTGAAGGCGATACGGTACTGATTAGCGCCAACGAAACAAATCCTTCGCCCTACGACCCCAATGACTATAACCTGGAGTTTTTGCAGCAGTCGCCGCAGCGAGAGATTGTTTCAACTCATTTGACAAATCGATTGCTGTGGGTGCTGCGAAACAATTGGTTTGTGTTAGCTCCAGCGATCGTCGTAGCGTCGCTCGTGCTGTATGGTGTGGTGCAACTTTATCTGAAGCGGCTTACAGGGCAGGAGCAATAGATGATCAGTCCTACTTCTGATGTAAAAATCGACTCTCAGCAGGTTCGTCGCAAATCTCGCTGGCTGGTGCAACCTGAGAAGCTGACTGCCTTGCTGGTCGATCGAATGCCGCGTGAATTCGATCGCTTGTTTCGCTGGCTCAGCCGCCAGCAAATCCTGATTTTGATCGGTGCACTGCTGGCGCTGTTTGTGCCTTTGATCACCGTTCGCCCTAGTGTCTGGCAGCAGGGAATCGTCGCGCTGCTGCTGATGGGTGTGGGTCGCGTTGTTCTCAACTTAGAAGAACGCCAATCAGACAGCCGCACGAGCGAGTATTTGCATTTGCTGCTGATTGCACTTAGCGTCATCACAACATTTCGGTATCTGTACTACCGCACGAACTACACGCTGAATTTCAATAACTGGGCAAACAGCATTTTTTGTCTGCTGCTGTATGCGGCTGAACTGTATGCAATTCTCACCCTGCTGCTGGCGTATTTTCAAACGCTGAAGGTGCGCGATCGGCACCCCATCGATCTTGCAGCGTTTCCGCCAGAGCAGTGGTTTAGTGTGGATATTTACATCCCAACCTACAACGAGGATGTCAGTATCGTCCGCAAAACGGCGTTGGGGGCGCTGGCGATTGATTATCCCCACAGCAAGAAACACGTTTACATCCTCGATGATGGACGTAAACATCCAGAGCGCCGCGAACTGCTGCGACAGATGTGCGATGAGCTGGGCTGCACGCTGCTGACTCGCGACAACAACGATCACGCTAAAGCTGGAAACATCAATACTGCCCTGCAAAAAACTCAGGGCGACCTCGTTTTGATTCTCGACTGCGACCACATTCCCGCCTGCTGCTTTCTCCGAGAAACCGTTGGCTTTTTCTACAATGAAAAAGTTGCCCTGGTGCAAACGCCCCACTGGTTTTACAATCCTGACCCATTTGAGCGAAATTTGCTGACCGAAGGGCAGGTGCCAATGGGCAACGAGCTATTCTACAAAGTGCTGCAAAAAGGCAACGATTTTTGGAACGCTGCTTTTTTCTGTGGATCAGCCGCTGTGATTCGTCGAGATTATGTTTTGGGCATTGGCGGGATCGCCACTGAAACTGTAACGGAAGACTGCCACACATCGCTGCGACTGCACGCGATCGGCTACGAAACGGTTTACTATGACAAAATTATGGTGGCAGGTCTTGCCCCCGAAAAGTTTTCGTCTTATGTAGGACAGCAGGTGCGCTGGGCACGGGGAATGGCTCAGATTTTGCGGCTTGAGAACCCAATGTTTAACCGTAAGCTCAAGCTAACTCTGGCGCAGCGGCTGTGTTACTTCAGTGCCACATCGCATTTTTTCTTTGGATTTCCCCGATTGATGTATGCGATCGCGCCTAACCTGTTTCTGCTGTTTGGCATCAACTCACTGAAGGGATTGGGATTAGAAACGTTATTCTATGCGCTGCCTCATATTGTGCTGTCGATGCAGACCAATCACATTCGCTATCGTCATGTGCGATTCTCATTCTGGAATGAGATTTATGAATTTGCCATGTCGTTTCAGGCAGGAATTGTGACTCTGTTGGCGTTAGTAAATCCGAAATTAGGCTCGTTTAACGTCACAGATAAAGGATTGGTTGTAACCAAACGTAGCTTTGATCTGGAAACGGTGCGCTACCTGGTTTTATTAGGAGCAATTACCGCAGCAGCACTGGTGGCAGTTCCGTTCTGGCTGATCCTCAGTCCTGTCGATACGCAAGCCGCCTTGATTAACGCGCTGTGGTGTGTGTTTAACTTATTCCTGCTGCTGGCAGCCTGTCTCGTCGCCTTCGAACAACCCCAGCTTCGCCGCGCCCACCGCCTGCCGCGCAAGCTGACTGCAATTATTCACAGCGACGATCAGGCTTGGGTGGGCACAACAATTAACATCAGCGAAACGGGTGCTCAGATTCTGCTAGACGTGTGGCCCAATGTGCCTGAAGAAGTCCGGGTAGAGCTAGTGGGCGACTATGGAGCGCGCGTGCTGCTGGATGCTCAAATCGTTCGCGCCAGCGCCACCAGCCGCTTGGAAACAATTCTCGCCGTTGATTTTGTGCACCTCACCCCCACGCAGGTGGATGATTTGACGGTGGTGATTTACTCAGACGTGCGGCAGTGGTATTCGCAAAATCGGGCAGAGTCAGACAACCCTTTCCAATCGCTGAGGTTTATCGCCACGAGTTTGCGGCGAGTTTTCCGGGACCTCAATCCAGCCGATACGATCAAAGTCCGTAAGCAGGTGCGGGCAACGGCTCAGCTTTACTGGGAAGGCTGGGAAGGTCGCTCTTACGCTGCTCACATCACCGAGCTGGGCAGCAAAGACCTGAGGCTGGAGCTAGAAGGCAACCCGATCGCCAATCTAGACGCTTTGCAGGAAACAAAACCGCTGATCGGTTTGTTAGTGTATCGATCGGCTCATGACTCAGCGCCTTTGAGTCTGCTCGCTCAAGTTGAAGAAATTGATTTGCTCGAAAGTACGCCTGCCGACTTCAAGTTTGCTGGAGATCGATCGACTGGCATCTCAACAAATGACAGGATAATGCCGCAGCGGGTGGCGATCGAGCTGAGCTTTCCAGAATCGCTCGGTCAGCAGCAGCAGGGCAAAATTAAGCAAATTCTGCGATCGTTGGGGTAGCGGATCGCTGAACTTGCGGTACTGTGGTATGCAATTCATTTCGTGCGACCCTCGCGAGTGCCTGTGAACCTGCGCCATCTGCTGCCCCTGTTTGACCCGAATGTAAAAGACTGGGCGATCGAAGCCCGAATTTTGCGTTGGCTGACGTTTGTCTGGCTAGCGATCGGGCTGGTCGTGCTGTTTTCTGCTTCCTATGCGGTTGCAGACGCTGAGGTTGGTGATGGGCTGTACTACATCAAACGCCAGCTATTTTCGATTGGGCTGGGGCTGATTGGCTTCAATCTGCTGGTCTATTCGCCGCTCCGTTATATTTTGAGGCTGGCAGATTGGGTCATGCTGCTGCTGCTTGGTGCAATTCTGTTGACGCTGCTGCCGGGGTTGGGGACGACTGTCAACGGGGCGACGCGCTGGCTGGCACTGGGTTCGTTTCTGGTGCAGCCTTCTGAGTTGATCAAGCCATTTCTCGTGCTGCAAAGCGCCCGCATCTTTGGCAACTGGGCACGGCTCACCTGGGCAGTCCGGTTCGCGTGGCTGGGAATTTTTGGGGCGGTGCTGGCAAGCATTTTGCTGCAACCCAACCTCAGTACGGCGGCGCTGTGCGGAATGCTGCTCTGGCTCGTGGCTCTGGCTGCCGGACTGCCGTTTTCTTATTTGGGCGGTGCATCTGGGGGTGGGCTGCTGCTGGCAACCCTCAGCGTCAGTTTCAAAGAGTACCAGCGTCGCCGCCTGATTTCCTTTCTCAACCCGTGGGCTGATCCATTACAGGATGGCTATCAGCTTGTGCAAAGCCTGCTGGCGATCGGCTCTGGTGGCATTTGGGGCACTGGCTTTGGACTCTCTCAGCAAAAGCTGTTTTACCTGCCGATTCAATCAACCGACTTTATTTTTGCGGTGTTTGCTGAAGAATTTGGCTTTGTCGGCTGTTTGCTGCTGCTGCTGCTGCTGGCTGCCTATGCCACCTTTGGGCTAAAAGTTGCTGTCAAAAGCCACAAATCCGTGCATCAACTGGTGGCGATCGGCGTGGTGGTGCTGATGGTGGGGCAGGCGCTGTTAAATATTGGCGTGGTCACCGGAGCGCTGCCGACTACCGGATTGCCGTTTCCTTTTTTGAGCTATGGCGGCAACTCAGTGATTGCCAGTTTGCTGGCTGCCGGACTGCTGATTCGGGTTGCCCGTGAAAGTAATGAAGCCGAAGTGCTGTCGCTTGACGATCGCCGCCGCTCAAAGGCTCGTAAACTCTTAGCCCGGTTCCCTTCGGTACAATGAAAGATAACAATCACCATCTAGATGCCGCCGAACAGCACAGTAACTCTGGTGACTGCTCCTGCACAAACGGGCGCACTCGATCGGCTGGCTTAATAACGATCATGGCGACATTTTTTAACCGACAGGCTTTCCTGAAGTACACTCCTCATGCTGGAAACATCGCAGACCTGGCTCTATCACCTGGAGCACCTTGCTGACACGCTGGTTTCAACCCAGCTCGCGCATCTCACGCCAGTCAGCGTTAGCGTCATTTTTCTGGCGGGTCTGCTGACCAGCCTCACGCCCTGTATGCTCTCGATGCTGCCGATCACGATCGGCTACATCGGTGGCTCTGAAACGAAAACGCGACTGCAAGCAGCGTTACACTCCACCTGGTTTGCTTTAGGACTGGCAACGACGCTGGCGGCTTTGGGAATTGGAGCAGCCGTGCTGGGTCGCGTCTACGGACAGGTCGGCGTTGGGCTGCCAATTTTTGTAAGTGCGATCGCCATTCTCATGGGGCTAAATCTTCTGGAAGCGCTGCCGTTGCGGCTGCCGTCCTGGGGCGGCATGGAATGGATTTCTAAGGAACTGCCACAGGGGGTGCGATCGTATCTGATTGGGCTGACCTTTGGCTTGGTGGCTTCGCCGTGCAGCACGCCGGTACTTGCCACCCTGCTTGCCTGGGTTTCAACGACAAAAGACCCGGTTTTGGGCAGTGTGCTGCTGCTGTCATACACCGCTGGATCTGTCGCACCGCTAATTTTGGCAGGCACATTCACTGCATCAATCAGGAAGCTGCTGGAACTGCGCCGCTGGTCAGGCTGGATTACGCCAGCCAGCGGTGCATTGCTGGTCGGCTTTGGCGTATTCTCGCTGCTCTTTCGATTCTTTCCGGCTGGCATTTGATTCATGACACATCTTGCACCTCAGGCTTCGGTGGAAAAGCTCGTTCAACAGTACTTTAGAAAAGAACTCTTGCCGCTGCTGGCAGATCTGCGGCTGGCGATCGTCTTGCTATTGGTGATTGCTGGTTTCAGCATTTCCGGCACCGTGATCGAGCAAGGGCAAACGCTCGCGTTTTATCAGGCAAACTATCCAGAACATCCGGCGCTGTTTGGATTTCTCACCTGGAAAGTGCTGCTGACGCTGGGGCTAGACCATATCTATCGCACCTGGTGGTTTCTGGCACTGCTAATTTTGTTTGGCGCTAGCCTCACTGCTTGCACTTTTACCCGGCAAATTCCGGCGCTACGCTGGTTCTCTCGCACCTGGAACTTTTACACGCAGCCCCGCCAGTTCCAAAAATTTGCCTTGAGTGCTGAACTCGATTGCGGCTCGATCGAGCAGCTCGTGCCGCTGTTGGAAAAACGCCGCTATCAAATTTTTCGGCGAGACAACGCCCTGTATGCTCACAAAGGCATTGTCGGTCGCGTGGGTCCGATCGTCGTGCATGCCAGTATGCTGCTGATTTTGCTGGGCGCTGTCGTTGGCTCGATGACCGGCTTTTTTGCCCAAGAGATGGTTCCCAGCGGACAAACATTTCAAATTCGCAATATTTTTGATGCCGGACCCTGGGCAGCAGCTCAAATTCCCAAAGATTGGTCAGTCCGGGTCAACCGATTTTGGATTGATTACACCCCGGAAGGGTCGATCGACCAGTTCTATTCGGATCTGTCGGTCCTTGACAGTCAGGAACAGGAAGTCAAGCGTAAAACAATTCACGTAAATGAGCCGCTGCGCTATCGGGGGGTAACGCTGTATCAGGCAGATTGGGCGATCGCTGCCATTCGCCTGCATCTCAATAACAGCCCGACCCTACAGTTGCCAATGGCACAGCTTGATACCGGCGGGCAGGGGCGAATTTGGGGCACCTGGATTCCCACCAAACCTGACCTGAGTGAAGGCGTGTCTGTGGTGGCAAAAGACCTCCAGGGAATGCTGCTGGTTTATGACACTCAGGGCAATTTGGTTTCGACGGTGAGACAGGGCATGTCTACTGAAGTCAACGGAGTCAATTTGGCGATCGTCGAAGTTGTGGGCAGCACGGGTCTGCAAATCAAAGCTGACCCCGGCATCCCGATCGTTTATACGGGCTTTGGCTTGCTGATGCTGGGCGTGCTGATGAGCTATGTTTCTCACTCGCAGGTCTGGGCACTGCAAGCGGGCAATCGCTTTTATATCGGTGGCAGAACAAACCGGGCGCAAGTCACCTTTGAGCGAGAGATTTTAAAAATTCTAGACCAACTGGCTGAATCTCAATCCCAGCTAGAGCCAGAACGCCATCAGGTCACGGCTTAGCCTGAGCGAAGGCACATTCGATATGATGCTGGTCTCGCTATTTGCCGCCTACTTACCATGAGCGAAAGACTCGATCGCATCGAAGCTCTAGTTGAAGCCAATGCAGTTGGCATTGCCGAACTACGACCGAGCATCGCCGAACTGCGATCGAGCGTCAATTCACTCGTGCAAGTTGCTGAGTTACATCAACGAGACCTTGAAGTTAGTCAGCACAATTTTGAGGCAATTATGACTGAAATTCGAGGTATGAGGCTTGAGAGCCAGCGCATCCTAGAGCACCTGTTTGGCAATCAGGGCAATGGCGCGTAAAAATATTGCTGCTGGCGCGGTAGATGTGTCAAACTTTTCGATTGCTTAAGCATTGTCAACCCGCGTCGCGATTTCGATCAGGCATCATAGATTTAGTTCGAGTTACTGAAGGATCACCCGATGGAATTGCACGATTTGTTTACGCTCATCCTGCTGCTCAGCCCCGGTTTGTTGCTGTCGATTCTGCTGATGGTTGTGTTCGCAGCCGGTGGTTAGACAGCACGCTGCATACCTGCTCTGAACGCCAACAGCAGGGCACCACGCGGCGGTCGCGATCGGGCAACCTGAATTGTGTCGTAGAGCAGGTGTTGAAAACTTGCAAAGGCATTTGTCAATTTGAGGATTAATGCAAAAATAAGGGGTAGAGATCCTTTGAGTCGAGGTGGAAACTTCGGCTATTGCAGGAGGTTGATCGTCCAGAGACGCAAGGCGACAGCGCACACGCTGGTTTGTCAGTTATGCTTCACTTCCTACCCGCTCCGCCATGCAGTCTCTCAAAGCGCCCCATTCTCTCAAATACAACCTGACTCCTGTGACTGAAGGTGTGCTCCTGAGCATCTGGGAGCCTGCGCCCGTGACAGAACAGCGGGCAAGACCATTTCTGTTTATGGCTAAGCACCGACTGCCTTCAGAGGACGAGGCGCAGGAAATTCTCAATTACTATCTGTCTGCTTATGAAGCGATGCCATAGCGTCTGGTGCTCAAGCGTCTGGTGCTCACTGGGCGATCGTTGCCCCACATCAGCAGGCGGGATGCAGGTCTGATGAGACATGACTAAAAATTTTGCTGGCGCGGCTTTCCCAGGAAAATTGGCGGGCAAAGTTAATGCTGTTAAGATATCCCTCTGGTCGGCGGGGATGAGTTTGCAGCACTTGCTGTAGGCGATCGGCAAATTGAACGGGCTGGTCGGGTTCACACCAACCTGCCACCACTCCAGCAGGCTGAAACTCCAGCAGCGGCGGAATTTCGGTCGCGACGATCGGCGTACCCGATGCCAGATATTCAAAGAACTTCAGCGGCGACGTAAAGGTGGCTGCGGCTCCAGAGCAGTGAGGATGCGCCAGAACATCTGCCGCCTGAAGCAAACTAACCAATTGCTCGTGAGGGACATAGCCCAAAAATGTCACATTGCCCAGGTGCTGCGATTGCTGCTGATAGGTCTGCACCTGCGCTGCGGTGCCGCCTGCAAAAACAAACTGAACCTGGGGCAGGGCACTGGCAACCTCAAGCAGCAAGTCTACGCCCTTAAACGGGTAAAGTCCGCCAGAATACACGATCAGATGGTGTCGCTTATTGCTCAACCTGGTGCGCCATTCGATCGCTGCTGCTGGCTGGCGCACCAGAAAGGACTGATTGAAACCGCTGTGCAGTTTGATCACCTTTTCGGCGGGCAGACCGCTGTCAATCATGCTCTGTCCGACGCTGTCAGCCACAGTAACCGCAAGCTGCAACAAAGGACTGTGGGCAATCTCTGGTTCAAACTGCTTCTTTTCATAGTGGTGGTGTTCATAGATCGCCGGAATACCGTGACGAATCGCCGCTTTGACAAAATTCCAGTCGCGGCTGTGAACGAGTTTGGTGAGCTGGAGCAGATGAAAAGGCAAGTAGTATTTGCAGGCGATCGTGCTGGAATTTGTCCACTTGTGATTCCAGCGATCGACCGGGTAAGGCATTGGCAGCGCTACAACCTTTAGTCGAGTCTGCAAGCTGTAGGACTTGACCAAATTTGCGGCTGGCGGCTGCGGCTGTGGCAGCGCCAGCCACTCGATCGGGTTGAGAGCGGACTGCCCGCGCTTGAGATGCACCAGAATCGTGGCATACCCCAGATTTGCCGCGCCATTGGCAGAGTTGGCTGCCCACACCAGATGAGCCGCTGGCTTAAGAAACTCGTGGCGGGTAAAGACAACGTAATGCTTGGTCATGTCAGATTGGCATTATCAAAGCACGAATTTTGGGCACGAATTTTGGGCACGAATTTTGCGGGTCGGGCGGCGCAGCGCCAAACGCAATGATTGACAGAACACTAGCTGACGTGAGGCGAAGAGCGCGTGATGTCGATCGCCTGCTTATTTTCTGCGGCTCTTGCTTTCTCCTGCGCTTCGTTCAACTGCTCTAGCGCCTCTAAGCTGCGGAGCAAGCTAATTGCTGAATAGTAAGCTTCTTGCGTCCACTCATTTTCTTCTTCAGGGGTATCCATCATGCCGTCTACCATCAGCCGCAGCGAACCCATCATGGCATTGAGCCGGTTGCGAATTTCGTGGGACGTGCGAGCAATCTCGTGACGTGTGGCTGGAGTCTCGGCGCGAGAATCGTTAAACTGCATGACACACAGTCGGGCGTAGTATCCGCCCCTGGCAAAGAGTTCTTCGTGCGTGCCTCGCTCTACGACCCGTCCCTGATCTAAAACCGCAATCTGGTCGGCTTTTTGCACTGTAGACAATCGGTGAGCAATCACCAGCGTGGTGCGGTCGCGGCTGAGGTCATCGATCGCCTGCTGCACCAATCGCTCTGACACGGTATCCAAAGCGCTTGTCGCCTCGTCGAGAATCAGAATTTCGGGGTTTTGCAGCAGCGCCCGGGCAATCGCCAGCCGCTGTCGCTGCCCGCCTGAGAGCAACACGCCCCGATCGCCGATGTTGGTATCAAATCCTTGTGGCAAGCGCATAATGAACTCGTAAGCGTTGGCGCGCTTGGTTGCCTGAATAATGTCTGCTTCGCTGACTCCTGCCCAGCCATAGGCAATATTGTCTCGCACCGAGGCGTTAAAGAGAAACGTGTCTTGACTGACAATGCCCATCGATCGCCGCAGCGTTTGCAAATCAAACTCACGCAGGTCGCGTCCATCGATCGTCACGCTGCCCTGGGTCGGGTCATAGAACCGAGGCAGCAAATCTGCCAGCGTTGATTTTCCGGCTCCCGATGCACCCACGAGAGCCAGGGTTGTTCCTCGCGGAATGTAAAGATCGACATCCTGCAACACCAGATTGTCGTGACCGGGATAGGCAAAGGAAACCTGCTGAAACCGAATGCCTTGCCGCATTCCAGTGTAGGGCTTGGTACCAGGAGTCATAAAGGGCTTATTGTCGTAGCGCAAGAAGTCACTGACCACTTCAACACTCGAAGTTGCATTGGCAGATTGACTGCGTGCTCCGTTCAACTGAGAGATCAAAGGCAGCGTGCGGAACAGCACAAACAGATAGGTCAGCAGCACGGCTGAAAACGCCTCGATCTGATTGGAGAGAAACACCCGCCCCAGAAACACAATCAGAATCAGCGCAATGATGCCTGCCACCTCGCTGATCGGAGCAATCGCCGCGAAGTTTGCCTGCGATCGAAAATCGGCTTGCTCGCGCTGGCGAATCAACTGCCTGATTCGCTCATATTCAGCATCTTCGTTTGCCAGCGACCGCACCAACCGCATTCCGCTCAGCACTTCCAGCACGCTGACCGAATATGCCCTCGACATTTCAGTGAGCTGTTGACCAAATTGCTTCGAGCGACCGATCGCATATTGATTGATCAGCGTCACGATTCCCAGCAAAACGGTTGAGGCGATCGTCAACTGCCAGGACAGAGACAGCAGCAGCCCGACGAAAACCAGAATGGTGATGACAGTCGTGATCGATCGAATATTGGTAGTAATCGCAGAAGCGGTGCGGCTGATTTCGTTGTTGAGTCGATTAATTAAATCACCGACCCCCATTCTGGCGTAGTAATCGATATCGACATCCAGCAGCAGCCGCAGTCCAGCTTCGCGCAAATCGTTGGTGAGCGATCGTTTCAACGCGCTAGAAACCATTGTGCTGGCATAGCCTGAGGCATTTTTGAGGATGATGGCAAACAGAACCGCTGCGGTCATCATCAGCAGGTGCTGATTTTCAGATACCCCAGAAAAGGGAGACAGCAGCGCCCGAATTGCCGGTGGCGCACCGTCCACTGCAATCTCTTGCCCCAGAAACTCTAGAAGCAGTGGCACTACCAGTGCGGTACTGATGCCGTTAAAGCAAGCTCCAGAAAAACCCAGGAGAACCGTCAGAAAAACTCGACCGGGATACCGCAACGTAAAGTTTAAAAGCAGGCGATTGGTCAACATGCAAAAGGCTCAACAAAAATGCAGTAGAAGGCTCCAAAAAGCACACAATCGGTCAGTCGAGATGCCATGGGGATGTTTCTGGAAGTGACCCTACCTCCCCGCTCTGATGGTTTTACGTTGTCTGGAGCTACAGAGCACTCAGCCCAAAATTTGTAACCCGGTGCCAGTAGTATACTTGATTCAACGATAAGTCAGTTGGTCGCCGCCATTCATAGCAAACCCCGAGGGCAACTGTTCGCCGTTGGCGACTGGCAACTCGTCCATAGAGTGCCCCAGTCCCGTCATGACCGAACCTGCTGTGGGGATCGATGCAGTAAGTGACAGGGCAGCAAGTTACTATGGACATGTAGAACTGCAAATTCCAGTTTGCTGCTCAGCCCTGAATCGACTCAACGGATCCCTGAAGCTATGGCAGAAGAAAAAGACCCCAATGCTGCGAAAGCCGAATCTCCAATGGCAGCAGCAGATGCTCCTGGTCAGTCTGGTGCAGAAACAACCAGTATTCCTGACCAACCTGATGCAGACCTGACTGGCTCAGACCAACAACCAGCCGTTTCTGAGGCAGCAAAACAGCCAGAGCTGGCAAATCCGGCGGCGGGAACTGCCCATACTCCCAGCATTGCCGAAGAAACTGCGCCCAGCGATGAAGAACCTGTGGCAAGTCCGCTGCCTTCTGCCAATAAGCCAGATATGCAGCCAGCCGGAGGCGAACGACAGCCAGAACCAGCCGCCAAAGCCACAGTAGGTGCGCCTGAAGCGACTCCTACGGCTCAGGCAGCAGCAGGAAAGGCAGAACCGAAGCCTGCGAAAGCCAAACCCGCCGCAGCAGAAGGGGCAGCCGACGGCAAACCTGCCAGAGCCAAGAAAGAAAAAGCTCCGACGATCGAAGACAAACCTTTCACTGAGTTTATCAACCAGGACTTCCTGCCCAATCTGCGGAAGACGTTAACCACGCAAGGAGTGCAAGACCTGGATCTGAAGTTTGAAAAACGATCGCTGCCCGTCAAAGGCATCGAAGACACCAACTGCTGGCAGGTGATCGGGCAGTTAGACGCAGGAAAACAGTTTGTAATTGGCTTCCTCAAGGAAGACATCAATGCCTCAAAGGTGTTTTGCTGCGCCGGTCGCGGCGCGACACCCAGCCTGCTTGAGTCTTTTATGATCGACGAGCGGCGCGTCAACCTCGATCTGATGCTGTTCTACACGGTGCAGCGGTTAAACGGTCAGAAGTGGCTGGATGGTAATTAGAAATTCACTGTTGGCTGTTAGCTAAAAGACTTGTTGGGAAATAAAACCAGGGATTCGACAGGGTTGGGGACACCCTCTACCACCTGTGCTGCATCCAAGTAGAAATTCCACAGACCTGCGGCGTTCAATATTAAACGGTCATCAAAATCAGTCATACGATTTCTGTATACTGCTGTCACCGCACTGTATGGCTTGACTGTATCGCTTGCTGCCAGCCTGAGCATGTTCGCATTTGACTCGCTGTTGACTCAATATGAAGGTATGAACATCACTGGAGCAACTGGATTAACAGTCACTCAAAAACAAGCACTCAAGGACTTGGGAGCGATCAAAAATTGAGTTATTAAACAACGCAAGATAGAATGTAAGCAGCAGAAATGTTGAATCGAGACATAGAACTATACAGCGAGTTAAACCAGGGTATCTGGCAACAGGTCATAGCTCCAATGAACGCTGGAACCGCGACGGCTCAATTCGAGTTGTATATAACCAAGCTTATCCAATAGTTGATGCCCATAAACCGCTGGAATTTCGATTAGCTGCAACACTAAATCAGCCATCAGTACCATTGAGCTGTAGCAATCAAACTACAGCAGACGCATCAGGTATCAAGCGCATTGAGAGAACGGTTTACGTCGGGAGGAGCGTTCTGCCACAGCGTAGAATGCCTCGATCGCCGTCTAGATGAGCCGGAACGCCCACAGGCAGCGCGGCATTGACCCCATCATGACCAAACGGCAGATCCGCGACGATCGGAATTTGCAAATCAGAGAGGCGGTCGCGCAGTACCGCTTCGACGCTGAAGCTGGGAATCGACGCTGGCGGCAGACACTGGCTGAACCGTCCCAGCGCGATGCCGCGAATTTGCTCAAACGCGCCACTCATGCGCCACTGCGTCAACATGCGATCGATGCGATAGGGAGCTTCTGACACATCTTCTAGCGCCAGAATCACGCCATCCAGGTCGGGTTGAACCGGCGTGTTGAGCAGGTGAGTGGCAACCGTGAGGTTCGCAGGCAGCAGTAGTCCACTAACGGCTCCACCGCCCCAGCCCGTGCCTTGCAGCGGATCGACCGATCGACCGGCAACCCAGTCAAACAAGCGCTGCATTGACCAATCGGGTTCTGCGGCTAGCGTCGTCAATAACGGCGCGTGCACGCCAGAGACCTGCTGCCCACAGAGGCTCCATAGCAAGCTGGTGATATCAGAAAAACCGATCAGCCATTTTGGTTCGCTCGGCACCCAAGCCCAGTGTTCCAGCAGTCTTGCCCCGCCGTAGCCGCCCCTGGCACAGAGAATGCCGCGACACTGCGAATCTTTCAAAGCAGCTTCAAGCTGCGATCGGCGCTGTTGATCGGTTCCCGCCAGATAGCCCCAGCGGTCGTCAAAACCAGGACTCAGCTCGACGCGATAGCCCTGTGACCGCCAGAGTTCGATGCCGCGATAAAACGCATCGAACTCGCGCAAGGTGCCGCTAGGCGCGATTACCCGCAGCAGATCGCCGGGTTGCAGAGGCAGAGGAGGTTCACAGCGCTGCATGAGATGGGACTGCCTGAAATGGGCAAATGAAGACTCCCAATTTTATCTTGAGGCGGCAATGTCTCGAAACCATTGCTCAATGCGATCACCCATCGCTGCCAGTGAATAGCTTGCTTCGGCTTGCTGACGGCAGGCGCGGCGATCGATTTCGCTTAAACGAGCGATGGCTGCTACCAGCCCTGCGACGCTATCGGGTTCTACCAGCCAGCCGGTTTGGCCATGCTGCACAATTTCTGCGGGACCGCCGCGCTGATAGGCAATCACCGGCACGCCGCAGGCAAGCGCCTCGATCGCCACATTGCCAAACGCCTCGACCCAGCGGGGAGTCATGAGTAATCCTTGACACCGACCTAATGCTTGCTGAAGCTGGGCAGTCGGCAAAAATCCGCTGTAGGCGATCGGCGCATCGGCATAGGTTTGCAACAACTGCTGCCAGTAAGCTTCGTCTTGCATGACTCCAAAAATCTTGAGCGGCATCCCGGTGCGCTGGGCAGCCGCAATCGCATCTTCTAATCCTTTTTCGGGGGCAATCCGTCCGACCCATGCCAGCGCCTGATCGGGCGTTTCTCGAAACTGATACAGCGACAGATCCAGCCCGTTGCCGAGCACGCGGCAGCGATCGGCAAACACAAAGGTAGCAGCCTGCGCGCGGCTGTGCACACCGATCGTGCC
>Ga0224723_1001305_pt1 | contig 15248 bp, 12 predicted proteins | sample Balambano_FR2_Me_FD_161647 | JGI IMG/M metagenome (GOLD analysis project Ga0224723, IMG submission 161647) | Freshwater sediment microbial communities from Lake Towuti, South Sulawesi, Indonesia - Balambano_FR2_MetaG | ecosystem: Environmental > Aquatic > Freshwater > Lake > Sediment | place...
ATACAAAATATTCGCCCTCTCCCCTTCCCCTCTCCCAAATTGGGAGAGGGGTACCGAAGGTGGGGTGAGGGTCATAAAAGTGTATGAATATAAAATGCCTTTATTCCATCAAAGTCAACAGCCTAGTCACACACCTAAAATCTTAAAGCAGATACCAAATTGTCTACATTTCTTGTCCAAAACAACTCCCTTAAACGATAGATTTTTGTGAGAATTGGTCGTTTTCGCGGTTTGGGAGTTGCGATAGACAGAATTATCTCCAGTAACCAGGGAGCAAGACGTTGACACCAAACTGCTAAGTGACTTTGCCAACCTACTAAAATTTCTGGTTTATCTTTTTCCAGGCCAGTGATGAGCGCTTGTGCTACTTGTTGAGGTGACATCGGAGTTACCCATCGAAATAGCTTCAAGTCGCGTACCATGTCTGTATCTGTGAGAGTTGGTAGTAATGCTGTGACTCGAATATTGTGTTCAGCGAGTTCTCGACGCAGAGCTTGGGTAAATCCTAAGATTGCGAATTTGGTAGCTGAATATGTTGCCATTGTTGGTGCAGCTACTTTCCCCATTAAGCTCGATACGTTGACAATTGTCCCTTCTTTCTGACTGACCATGCGTCGAGCCATGAGATGTGTCAGAGTGTAAGTTCCTAGTAAATTGAGTGAAAGTTCTTCTTGCACTTGGGGAAGTTTAAATTGTAAAAATGAGGTTTGGTAAGCTACTCCTGCACAATTTACTAGTAAATGAATCGGCCCATAACTGCGCCATAATTGAGCGATCGCAATATTTGCAATCACTGGTCGAGTTAAATCAACAGCCATAATCGTAGCTTCCACACCCATTAATTCGATTTCTTTGGCAACTTCCGCTAACTTTTGCCGATCCCGCGCTATCAATATCAATCGCTTCATACCTTGTTGTGCTAATTCAATGGCGATCGCACGTCCAATACCACGGGATGCACCAGTAATTAAGCCTACTTTTCCTTGAATATTCATTGGTTTCAACCTCCAGAATCTATGTCTTACCGCATCTCTCTTCCTCGATACAAGTTAAGACAAGTAATTAATCGTAATTGCTACTTAGCCTAGAAATAAGCCTTTATAAATTTAATTCGGAACACATCACTTTTATTTGTCAAAGGCTGAAATTTCTAGCTTTTAAACACAACCGACACAGCCCATAATGTATACCTCTCCTAGGTACGAGCTTGCTATTCAAGCATTGCACCCACACTCTAGCAATTAAATCAAGCTTGTGCAATATTTTTTAATAAGTATTTCTTAATACTATTTAACAGCAAGTATATATAAGGAATGAAATCTTGGATAAGTTTTTATTAATACTTAGTGATGGATATCTTGATCCCCTAACAACTACTTAGAAATTATGTGGTTGTATTAAATGAGTCAGCTAATTTATGAGAAAAACTGTTACAAAAAATACATATTTCTTTGATGGTAGAATTAATTACTAGAAGTTCTGAAAGTAGTTTCACATATGGTAGATTATCTGTTTAAATCTGAATAGGAAGTGCTTGTGAGACGTGACGCTATTTTTTATCAAATTTTTAAACGTTTCCCTGGATTACTTTTTGAGTTAGTAGAACAACCACCTGTAGGAGCAGGAAACTACCGCTTTGAGTCAGTTGAAGTTAAAGAACCAACCTTTAGGATTGATGGTGTATTTTTACCACCTCCTGACGCTTCACCTCAAGTTGTGTTTTTTGCTGAAGTCCAGTTTCAAAAAGATGATTTACTGTACCATCGCTTCTTTTCGGAATCTATGCTATATATGTATCGTAATCCGTTGCTTTACGATGATTGGTACGGGGTTGTCATTTTCCCATCTCGCAGCTTGGAACCAGAAAAAACAAATATTCATAGGTCATTACTCAATGGGCCACAAGTAGAGCGGATTTATCTAAATGAATTGGGTACTCCTGATGAGCAACCTTTGGGTATCGGCTTAATACAACTGACTATTGCGGACGAAAGACGAACCGTTGAGCAAGCAAAACGCTTAATTCAGCGAGTTAAGGAAGAACAGACAAGTATTCTGCCTAAAGATGACATAATAGATGTGGTTACCACAATTGCTGTTTATAAATTTGCAAACCTGAGTCGAGAAGAGGTGGAAGCGATGCTAGGAGTAGATTTAGAAGAAACTAGAGTTTATCAAGAAGCCAAAGCAGAAGGTCGCAAGGAGCTAAAGTTTACTAATTATTACGAAATTCAAGGATTAGATGATATGGCGATCGCTAATATCTACCACCATACCTTGGGGCTTGGTGGTAAATAGTTTAACGTGGATTATAACTATAATCTTGTTGACCACGGCGAGTTGAATGAGAAGGGTTGACACCTTCGTTACGAGCGCGACGACGTAAATCACCGACATCAGGGGAAGCGTTTACTGCTTCTTCGATGCTAATTTGACCAGATAGCATCATTTTACATAAAGTTTGATTCATGATTTGCATACCCTCGCTACCACCTTCTTCCATGAGTTGATAGGCTTCTGTTTCTTCTCCTTTTAATAGATAATCTGCCATAGCAGGTGTATTGAGTAGAATTTCCATTGCAACAGTACGACGACCATCAGTAGTAGGAAGTAGTAACTGAGAAATAATTGCTATCAGTGAATCAATAATTTGTACCCGCATTGCAGCTTGTTCATCTGGGTTATAGATATTCATCAGACGATTAATCGCAGCGATCGCATTTTTGGTATGGAGAGTACCCAACACCAAGTGGCCTGTCTGTGCTGCTTTTAGGGCTGTATCTACAGTTACGCGATCGCGCATTTCCCCGATTAAAATCACATCTGGGTCTTCTCGCAACACCGACTGCAAAGCATTGTGAAATTCATGAGTATGCAAACCAACTTCTCGCTGACTAATCAAAGACTTTTGGGAAGTATGGACATACTCAATCGGGTCTTCAATTGTGATAATGTGCTTTTGCACCGTTTCATTGAGATGACGAATCATCGCTGCTAAAGTAGTAGACTTACCTGAACCTGTAGGACCGGTAACTAAAATTAATCCTTGTTTTTTCCCGATAATATGTTTCAATACAGTCGGTAGAGCCAAACTATCAATAGAAGGTACTTCTAACGTAATGAGACGCAGTACAATCGCACCACCTGTTAAAGATTCAAAACAATTAACGCGACAGCGTAAAAAACCAGGATAAAAAATTGCCGTATCTAATTCCTTAGTTTCTGCAAATCGCTGTCTTTGGGAAGAAGTAAGAATTTCTGTCAAATACGCTTCAAAAGCTTTCGACGTGACTTTCTCACATTCTTGACATAAAACCATTTGACCGCGAATGCGAAATCGAGGAACTTCACCAACACGGATATGAATATCTGAAGCTTCTTTAGCATGAGCATCTCGGACCATCTGCTGAATAGACATAGGCTTTTTTGGCACTTGTCCTAGTGGTTGCAGTAATTGATTTGGGGGGGGTGGTGGTAAATGTCCAAGTTTAGGAGTTGAAAATGGGGAAGTGATTACTTCGTCCATAGTTAGTGGGTAGTGGGTAGTGGGTAGGGGCAGGTTTCAAACCTGCCCGTATGGTAGTGGGTAGGGGCAGGTTTCAAACCTACCCGTATGGTAGGATAGTGGGTAACTAACAATCATCAACTAACAACCACCAACTACCGACTACCTAGATTAGTTAATCTACACCCAACTAAGTCGATATACTCATTTTCACAGCTATCTTCATCAACTCTTCAGCAAATCCCCTAAGTACTTTTAAAACAAGGTATTGGTAAGTTAAGCTTGAAATTCAAAATTTCTAATTACTAATACTTTTTAATTTATGAATGTTATTAAGCCCATTACTAACTGGTTAGAAATTCGTGCTTGTGTTCCTACTTATACTGGTTGGGTATTGGCTGGAATTTCTACTTGTTTTTTTGGGGCTGCTATTAACACTATGGCTGGTTGGCTGTATGTTATCAGTGGCATCAGCTTTGCTTTGTTGGGGATAGCAGCTGTTTTACCGATGCGCGAGCTTGTAGGTTTATCTGTCATCCGTCGTCCTATTGAGCCAGTTACTGCTGGTGATGTACTCAAAGTAGAACTAGAAATCCATAATTCACGTTCATCAGTTGTTTCTTTAATACAAGTTGCTGATATCCTGCCTTACATCCTCGGCAAACCCATCCAACAAGCTATAGAATCTATCCCCATAGGTGGTTGTTACCGTTGGGTATATTATTATCCTACCGAACGAAGAGGTGTTTACCGCTGGCAAACGGTAGAATTAAGTAGTGGTGCGCCTTTTGGCTTATTTTGGAGTCGTCGTCCACGTGAAGTAACAGCTAGAGCAGTGGTTTATCCTACAGTCTTACCTCTTGCTAGTTGTCCCTTGGTAGACGAAATGGGACAAGAAGATAGTTTACGAGGAGATCCTCGTGGTAGGCCATTCCAAACTGCAACTGTAGGATTAACGCGATCGCTGCGTCCATACCGCATTGGTGATCCAATACGTCTGATCCACTGGCGTTCTAGCGCTCGTTACGGTGAATTAAGGTTACGAGAATTAGAACTGATTACAGGTGGACAAGATATTATTATCGCCCTTGATAGCGCTGGTAAATGGGGAGAAGAAGAATTTGAACAAGCAGTAATTACCGCAGCGTCGCTGTACTTTTATGCACATCGTCAACAAATGCAAGTGCAACTATGGACAGCAGCTACAGATTTAGTTAGAGGAGAAAAATCAGTTCTAGAAACCTTAGCAGCCACCTTACCAGCAGAAGACATAATTAACTCTCAACCAAAATATCCTCTGATTTGGTTGACTCAAAATTCCCTAACAATTTCTGCTTTACCTAGCGGTAGTCGTTGGGTGTTGTGGGATGTTTCCTCAGTAAAAGCACCAGTGACCAATCCAGAGTATTCAGGTATTATATTAAATAATAAACAACCACTGAAAGCCCAATTACAAGAACCTTTGAGTGGATGAAAAATTAGAATTGAATCAATTATAAATACCAATGAAGCTTAAATAAAACAATTTTATAAAGGCAAACTTAAATACCAGTGGCTTTCAGAGACACTTTATCCAACCTCAGCAAAATCTAAAATCTCTAAAGACGGGGAAATCTCCCTAGTTATAGCTTACTTAGACTAAGGTACAATGCAAAGAAATATTTAAATTATGAGTGACAGTTCCTATGATCACATCAGAAGTTAACACAAAGTCCACTGATAAAAATCTGGAGGCAATGCGAAACTTTTCCGAACAATACGCCAAGCGAACCGGGACTTACTTCTGTGCTGAACCTTCTGTAACCGCAGTTGTAATAGAAGGACTTGCTAAGCATAAAGACGAACTTGGCGCTCCTTTATGTCCCTGTCGTCATTATGAAGATAAAGAAGCAGAAGTTGCTGCAACATTTTGGAACTGTCCCTGTGTACCCATGCGAGAGCGCAAAGAATGTCATTGTATGCTATTTTTGACTCCGGAGAATGAATTTGCTGGTCAAGCTCAAGAAATTTCCATGGAGACGATTAAAGAAGTGCGAGACAGTATGGGTTGATGGAAATAATACCCAAGGAATTCTGGGAAGGTGTAGAACTGTTCAACAGTGGGCAGTTCTATGCTTGTCATGATATTTTAGAGGCTCTGTGGATTGAAGCATCAGAGCCAGAGAAAACTTTTTACCAAGGTGTTCTGCAAATTGCTGTAGCGCTGTATCATTTGGGTAATAGTAATATACGCGGTGCGATGATTCTTTTGGGAGAAGGAAGTAATCGGTTGCGGCGTTACCCATCGATATACAGTGGTATTGATGTGGATGAATTATTAGACCAGAGCGTCACATTATTGACAGCACTACAAAAAGACCAGTTAGAAGATGTTGTGATTCCTAAGATTAGGAGTGTAGGAGTGTAGTGTATTTACCTTGCCTGTTGTAAGCTTACGTGGCAATCTGTAGTTATCCTCTCATCTTTATTTAAATATTGAACTTTTGAGTGTGATATCATGTCCGCTTGAATAGTCAGGATATATAACCCTCACCCTATTCCCCTCTCCCAAAGTTGGGCTATCCATTACCCGGATCTTTCTCAACATTAGTGAGAGTATTTACTCACATCCTTTCAAACCCTTATAACGCCGTTTTTTGATTCTCAATAAAAGCCTTATTCTAGCATTAAGATAAAGATGAAATTGTCAAGTATGTTTTACCCCTCAGTCTTCAATGTGCATTCATAACAAGCGTTTTAGGATTGTTAAGAAAGATGTGACTAATGGATAGCAAAGTTGGGAGAGGGGTGTCCGGAGGACGGGGTGAGGGGTTTTATGATGGGTAATTAACGGGACATGATATGAAACCTTGAGGGTAAGGAAAGCGTCAGTAATTCTGTGCGAGTATTTTTCCTTACTTTGTCCAGGTAGTTTATGTTATGCCTAGATAAAGTAGTTGAGATAATGAGAATGTAAACCAAAATCTTTAATCTAAAAATTGCTATGATACCTCCCTATAAGTTGCCCCAATCTCAAATACGTCGTGGATTAACTTGGATGTTACCAGCTGTACTATGTGGGGCCATTGCATTTCCACAATTACAAACCGCTACAGCACAAACATCTGGTGGAAATCGTCCGATCCAAATTAAATCGGATATTCAAGAATATGACTCGAAAAACCAAGTAGCCACTGCTCGCGGTAATGTCCAAATGGTGTATGCTTCTCGGGGGATTCAAGCTACAGCAGCCCAAGCACAGTACTTTAGTAAGGAACGCCGTATAATTCTAAGTGGCAACGTTTACATCTTACAAAATGGTGTTAATAGTATCCGGGGTGAAAAGGTTGTATACCTTATAGATGAAGGGCGATTTGTGGCAGTACCACAAAATGGCCGTCAAGTAGAATCTATTTACGTCGTGAATGACTCCCCACAAACCCAATCTACTGCACCTGCTAGACCCGCACCAGCTAAACGTTCTAGATAATCATTACTCATTCCTAAATCCAACAAACGGCGCTCAACCAAGTGAAAATTGTCTTAGAGAATATTCACAAATCTTACGGCAAGCGCGTGATAGTCAATCGCGTTAACCTTTCTGTATCTCAAGGTGAAGTTGTCGGTTTATTAGGACCTAATGGTGCTGGTAAAACGACGACTTTTTATATTGCTACAGGTTTAGAAAAACCGAATCAAGGCACGGTTTGGTTAGATAATAAGGATATTACTGCATTGCCAATGCATGGTAGAGCGCGTTTGGGAATTGGTTACTTAGCACAAGAACCGAGTGTTTTTCGCCAACTTACTGTCCGCGATAATATTTTGTTGGTGCTAGAGCAAACTAATGTACCGCGTCGGGAATGGTCTGGACGAATGGAAACTTTACTACGAGAGTTTCGCTTACAAAAAGTGGCTAATAGTAAAGGAATTCAACTTTCTGGTGGTGAGCGACGACGCACAGAATTAGCTAGAGCATTGGCTGCTGGGAGGGAAGGGCCAAAATTTCTATTTTTGGATGAACCTTTTGCAGGTGTTGATCCCATCGCAGTCGCAGAAATTCAGGAAATAGTGGAACGTTTGCGCGATCGCCATATGGGGATCTTGATTACAGACCATAATGTCCGTGAAACCCTGGCAATTACAGACCGCGCTTACATTATGCGTGAAGGACAGATCCTGGCCTCTGGTACTTCAGAAGAACTTTATAATAATCCTTTAGTACGACAATACTACTTAGGCGATAACTTCCAAGCTTAGTCATTTGTCCTGTTTCTTTATGTCAAGTACGATAACTACTAACCAATGACTAAATACAAGTCCTTCTACACCCTAAATTCCTTATTACCTTTCTCCATAATGGATCGCTACCTAGCTAGCGAAATGTTACCAACATTTTTATTTGGTGTGGGAGCATTTTCATCACTTGGGGTAACGATTGACACTGTATTTGATTTAGTTAGGAAAATCGTTGAATCTGGACTCCCGATAAGTGTCGCTGTCAACGTTTTTTTATTAACATTGCCAGAATTTATTGTTCTAGCTTTTCCGATGGCTACTTTATTGTCTACTTTAATGACTTATAGCCGTCTTTCTGGAGAAAGCGAACTGATTGCACTGCGTGGTTGTGGGGTAAGTGTTTACCGCATGGTTTTAACTGCTGTTGCATTTAGTTTGGTAGTTACAGTATTTACATTTGCATTTAACGAGCAAATTGCACCAATGGCAAAATATCAAGCGACTCAAATTTTAGATGTCGCTTTGAAGTCAGATAAACCAATTATTGGTAAGCAAAGTAATATCTTTTATCCAGAATATAAAGAAGTTAAGCAGCCAGATGGAAGTAAAGAAAGAATATTATCGCGCTTATTTTACGCCGATAAATTTGATGGTAAGCAAATGAAAGGTTTGACAATTATTGACCGTTCTCAAGAAAGTTTAAATCAAATAGTTGTTTCCGAATCAGCAGAGTGGAACCCGGCTCAGAATATTTGGGATTTTTACAATGGTACTGTATATTTAGTAGCTGCTGACCGTTCTTATCGGAATATTGTCCGCTTTGAACATCAAAAATTGCAGTTACCTCGCACACCGTTAAACTTGGCAGAAAAAAGCCGAGATTATGGTGAGATGAATATTAGCCAAGCATTAGAGCAGTTGGAAATAGAACGTCTTAGCGGCGATCGTCAAAAAATCCGTAAACTAGAAGTACGTATTCAACAAAAGTTTGCTTTACCATTTATTTGTCCTGTTATCGGTTTAGTAGGTGCAGCGATGGGAAGTAGACTTCAGCGCAGCGGTAATGGGAGAGGTGCAAGTTTTGCGATTAGTGTAGTTGTGATTTTTAGTTATTATTTACTAAGTTTTGTTACTAGTGCATTGGGAGAAGCTAATATTTTATCTCCGTTTATGGCTGCTTGGTTGCCTAATTTTTTAGGTTTAGCAGTCGGTTTATTTTTATTAGCACGAGTCGCTAAACGGTAGGATTTCTGTTATTTTAATAAAAGAGGACTAAAAAGCTTACTAGTCCTATGACGAGGACTTTCACAGTTAGACAGAGAATTACAGCGGTTTTCAACTTGATGAAGTACAGTAGCCGCAATTATCAAACCAGCAAACAATACAATGTAGGGGCACGGCTTCCAAAATACTGCGGCTGAATGAAAAATCCTACTAGTGCCGTGCCCTTACGAGGTAATATAACTGCACCTCATAAACCTGGAATATGCTGTATATTCTCTGGCGGGTTATAACGCAAGCGTGATATTTACCACAATCCGATTCCACTCTTTTAGCATTGCCACGCTACGACAAAAAATTAATATTTCTTCATATAGATTGAATTTTTTTCACCGACTTAACTTAGGGTAGCAACAATCCAACACTAAACTTTCAGCAAATAAAAAGTCTATCGTTACAAATTGTTAAGAGTTTACAATTCATACTTTTTGTGATACTCTAAAAATAGAAAAATAATTTCGGCTCGCTCCGCTCGCAAGAAAAAAAAGAATAAAGGGTAAAAAGGCGAAAGAGAAAAGTGCTATAATGTCCTCGCAGCACGAACACAAACGACGCGAAAACCGTTGTCGTTGTTGTCGTAGTCGGGGGTGTACCAGTTGCGGAAGGCAGAACGACAGTAGACAGGATTGACGATCCACGAACCACCACGCAGCAGCCGGAATTGATTATCATTCTCATTTAACCAAGCATTGCTATTACTAGGAGCATTTTCGTAGGTCTCATGCCATAAATCCTGACACCACTCCCAAAGATTGCCGTGCATATCACACAATCCAAAAGAGTTGGGAGGGAAAAAACCTACCTCCGTTGTTTTTTCTCTATATTCACCTTTAGGTTCATCAGCAAATGTATAGCTCGCATCATAATTTGCTAACTTATCTGTAATTGTCTCACCGAAATGAAAGGGCGTTTCTGTTCCAGCGCGACAAGCATATTCCCACTCCGCTTCACTCGGAAGTCTATAAGATTTTCCAGCTTTATTAGATAGTCTAGCACAAAATTCCACCGCATCATACCAAGAAATTTTTTCTACTGGTAAGCGATCGCCTTTAAAGTAAGATGGATCCAATTTCAAATCGCGTTTAACTTTGGGTAAAGCAGCTACAGCTTTCCATTGTGCTTGGGTGACAAGGTATTTACCCATGAAAAAGGATGGGACAGTAACTTCGTGACGGGGTCTTTCCTCATGACGACCTTCCCCTTCTTTTGAACCCATCATAAATTTGCCACCAGGGATGAGAACCATTTCTAGGGTAGTACTATTACCAAGGTCTTCGCTAAAGTAATTAGCTCGATGAGATTCTCGTTTAATGATGTCGCCGCGACGGTTGACGGTGACACTTTCAAATTCAAAGGTTTGGAGTTGGATATTAACTGTATCATCTATCAAGATTAATTGCTGCTCTAAACGTTGAGCCATTACAGCAGCTTCACCACCGAGCCTTTTGAGAAGTTGGATTGTCACTTTTGCAAAGGGACGTACTCTCTCATCAATAGCTTCTTCTGGTAATGTCGGGTCTTGCAATTTCGCCATGAAGCTTTTTATAGATAAACCAGTATTTTTTTCCACAAACTCGGAAACTGCATTCAGTACGTCAATAGAATTTGAAATAGGTAATGTGTCAAGGAGTATGGAACGCATTCCTGAATCGATAAAATCATAGTTAATGTCATCTGGGTTTGTGTCAGCATTAATGTTGAGGGAAATAGACTTGAGTAAACCACCCAGAAATACCTCTGCAATATGTACCTGTCTTGATTCTTTGAGCATTTGTTCTTGAATCATTTGAACAACAGGTAAGGAAATAACTGGTGCTGAGGCTAATAAGGCTGCTAATTTACGTGCTGTGAATGAAGCGTTATTCAAAAATCTATAAACACGCTGTTCGGGTGAGATAGTGATAACAGGAAGTTGATTTTGCTCGCTGCCAATTTCACTATGGTCAGTTTCTAATGGATCAAAAACAAATCCCACTGTTTTAGTATCACCTACACCTGCAACCATTTGCGCCCAAGTTGCGATCGCCTCTGGTTCTAGGGTAATTATTGGTACTTTGACACCACTATCAACATCTATCTCATCCCATGCAGCTAAGTCTTCAACTTTCAGTTTTTGGTTTGGGGTTCCTGGGAGCAGAGAACGTAATTTTACTGGTGCTGCTAATCCTAATGCGCTACGTTCCCAAAGCCATTCTGGTAACATTTGCACAATTGCCACCGGACTGCTGCGTGCCCAAGTTGATAGTACTTTTGTGACAGAGCGATCGCGCCAAGCAGGGGATACGCAATCACTAACAACTAAAATTAAACGGTGTCCATTTGGATCAATAATCTCACCTGGTTTGTGTGTCAAACGGTTACGCGCAGCTTTTCCTATACCCGAACGAAGCCGTATTTCTTTCTTGCTTTCCCTATCTTCTATAATCATTCCCCAAGTGCGAACATTACTGAAAGCACCGTGACCTTCTAGTAATTTTTGCAACGCTATCAGAGTTTGTCTCCAAATTGCCATTGATGGAGATTCGTCAACTACCAAAGCAACTTCCAACCAAGGTTCTAAAGTTGGCTTTAACACAGGGATACAAATTTTTTCTTCTGCTATTCTTTCTACCGTCCTAACTTCATCCAGTATAGTTTGAGTATTTGATGGGATCTTTAGCATTAACGCACGTAAAGCTTTTGCCAATTTTAGTGGTTCCCTCAATGCAGGTGCAGAGGGAGCTTTAAATATAACCCCATCGTTGGAACGGATATCAGTCGAGCTAGCAGCGCTACTTGAGTTATGGGTGACAACGGATGCACTTGGCGTTGTTTGGGTAACAGATGGTTGGGTTGGATTTTTTAGTTCAGATGACGATGATGTTGTTTGTTGATTATCTTGTGAATCAACTATTTGAGATTGGGCAGTCTGCTGATTATTAATATTATTAATATATTGTGCCAACCAGAGGGCATCTACTATATCCTCTCCCGTTAGTTCTAGCTTTAGAACCTCTTCAACATGACCCAAAACTTCAAGTAAATGCTTAATCATTTGTCCTCAAAACTATTTAGTTAGGTCTTGCAACAACACATCTATCAACTTATCGCGGTATTCGCCTTCTGGAATACGTCCCCCAATTATCAAATAAATGGCATTAAGTAACTGGTCGTTTGCTAATTCACCTTCAGTTCGTTTTAAGAGGAATGTTCTAATCAAGGCGTTAACTTGGCGAATATCATCTTCTTTAATTTCAATAATTTTTTTGTTCTTATCTTTGTTACCAGTTTCTATAGTATCGTCATTACGAAAATGAGCTTCAATAATTTTTTCTAACTGGTCTTTTCCTGGCTCTTCAATATTTAACCTTAAACAACGTCGCAGAAATGCAGGAGGGAAATCACGCTCGCCATTACTTGTAAGTAAAATAAAAGGAAATTCAGTACAACGTACTAGTCCAGAGATAATTTCTGCTATTTGACCATCACTGGTTCTGATTGGAATTTTTTGATACTCTTCAGGAAGTCTAACTAATTCAGGAATTTCAAACTCACCTTCTTCAAAAAGATGTAGTAAATCATTGGGCAAGTTAATATCGCTTTTATCAATTTCATCTATTAATAATACTCGTGGACGCTCAGATGGAAGCAGTGCAGTCCCAACAGATCCAAGCTGAATGTACTTACCAATATCTGAACGATTATCTATACCTTGGGCATCTTGCAAGCGTGCGATCGCATCATAACTATAAAGTCCCTCTTGGAGAGTTGAGCGACTGTTGATAGACCAGCGCAGTACAGTACCCAACCCAAGTTCATAAGCAACTGCATAAGCTAAAGATGTTTTGCCAGTACCAGGTTTACCAGTAATTAACAAAGGTCGTCGCAAGTAAAGCGCAGCATTAACTAGTTCTACCTCATTAGGGCTGATTTGAAAAGTTTGACCACGTTTTTTATCACGTTCTTCCTTTGTTTTATTAAACTGGCGCCAGTTTGGTGGTGCAGGAAGGTTATTTATTTTATTTTCGTCCTGTATTCCATTCCCTTGAAAAATTCGCCAATCGCTCATTATTTAGTCCTCACATAATTACGCTAGTTTTGATATTCAGTCGGACTTTCAAAGGTGTATTCTACATCAGGTGTTAGTCGGTTTGGATCTTCCCACAAAAGTACCAAGTTTTGCCCTATATCCCATTCTGCCAGACGTTTTTCATGCAAACAATTTGGGAGATAATGTATCTCTTTCTGATTGGCATTCATCAACAGGGAATCAATTTCTTGCGCTGCTGAATCATCTGTAGGAAATATTGCAATAGGTGTTCCTGAAGTCCAAAATCTGCTTATTAATTTTTCTAGTAGCTTTGAATCTTTGCCAAAGTCAGCGCAGCTTAATTTAAGTCCAATTTTGTTTACATCAGCTAATTGCCTCTGTAAATAATTATCAAAATTATCTGTTTGACTAAGGATTACAAATAAATCTGAGAATTGAGAATTTTGAATTTGCTGTACCCGATCCCATTTTTTGCGCCAAGGAGTTGTAAATCTTCTATGTCTCTCCAATAGTCTTTCATATAAGCGAACTACAACTGGATAATGAATACCAATAATATCATTGGTAAGACCGTTACTTATTTCCCATTGATGAATGTTAATATTTATATATTTGATAGGCAAGAAAAATTCAATTTTTAATGTTGTTGAAATTCCCTGATCACAAAGAATATCAAGGCTATCAATAATTATTTTACTTACTATGCCGGCTTCGATTTTTAATTCTGGAAGAGAATATTTTTTTTCTTCGTCAATTGGGGCAATTGGGTATAAAAGCGTAATTCGTTTATCTTTTTCTATTAATTTACCATCGCAAACCAACCATGCTTTTATTAAAAAATTTTTATCATCAGGTTGACAAGGTTTAAATTGTACTAATAAATAAGGTTGTACTTCCGGCTGTGGCGATTGTTGGCTAAGTTGATATTTTTCCAATAATTTATCACTTCCAGACCGAGATAATTTACCAGTGTTAATTAATGATTGCAAAAACTCCGCAAGTGCTGCTTTATTCTCCTTCGTTGTCAATTCAGTCAACATTTGCTGCAAATTATTCGCTTTCTCACCCGTCCAAGATTTAGAATCTAAATATTTATGATATTGGTTAAGAATTATTTTCTGGATTTCGTCTGATTCTGACTTCAATATTTGTAAAAGCTCGTCATTATCAGAATTTGCTGCTTGAATATAACGAATACCAAGAATATTTTTTTTACAAAATTCATCAACTACGGCCTTTTGAGATAATACATGATGCACTAGCGAAGCAGCAGCCGCAGCCGCCAATGGTTGATGCCTATCGTTTTTTGTTCCATCAGCCCAGTCACAAATAGACTTGACTAAAATACATCGCTTATCTTTATTTTCTCGGGCTGCGTAATAAAACCCAGCACCTTCCATTTCTCCTCCCAAAGCATAAGGATATTGTCTAAATAAGTTGTCTCTGAAATCTTGATCATTAACTAGGCTATTCCCAGATATAATCTGAGTAAATTGAACAGTAGGACGCGAATTATAAATAGGGGAATTAAACTTCCAGTCGTTACAATAGGTTTCAAAAAATTTAATTAAAGTACTACTACTTTGGTAAATTGACTGTACAAGGGGTTTAGTTTCTCCTTTCTCTTGACGGACTTCATCATAACAGATAATCTCCTTTGCTACCAGTACATCCGCTATTTTTTGCTTGGTTTGGTCTCTTCCGAAGGCAATACCAACCATTATAATGACATTAGGCTTCCACAAATTTAAAGCTTGTTCTGTTATAAGGGTAGCCGATTTAGCTCCTATGTCGCACATGGTAACAACAGTCTTGAACTTGCCGAACTCTCCTAAATAGTAAGTTTTTTGATTAGAATTACGAAACACCTGTAACACTTTTTGGCTTTCAGGATAAGGCTTAAGCAAGTGACTGACTGCTTTCAGTTCTGTATCTGTGGCGGTTATAATAACGACATCAATTTCTTCTTGGATCTGCTCCAATCGTTCTTGAGTGATTTCTTGAGTTTCTGGTAAATCAGGTGCGTACCAGCTTTGATCTTCATCTTTATAGTCCAACTCCTCAAATTCACTCATCTCCTGATTCCTTAGGCATCATAATAAAAATAAGTTGTACAAATTTGATTGGGAATATAAGACTAATATTTGATTTTTGAACTTTCATTAGTATTTTAGAGTAGGTTTTGCGATCGCTAACGTACCCTAAGTATCTACG
>Ga0224723_1001306_pt1 | contig 15245 bp, 13 predicted proteins | sample Balambano_FR2_Me_FD_161647 | JGI IMG/M metagenome (GOLD analysis project Ga0224723, IMG submission 161647) | Freshwater sediment microbial communities from Lake Towuti, South Sulawesi, Indonesia - Balambano_FR2_MetaG | ecosystem: Environmental > Aquatic > Freshwater > Lake > Sediment | place...
AAGCCGAACAATGGGGCAAAACGCTGTATGCCGCCCAGCATGACTTATTGAGCGATTATCTACGGGCAGAGCTACGTAATCCTCGTATCCCTGCCTTTCTTATCCCCTAAAGCGAAAGTCCTAATCTTTAATGTAGGGCAGAGGAATGGTACTCAAGTTAACTGTAAATGGTTGCGCAAGGACACGTTCGCCTTCCAGCATATCGGCTACGAGGAGTGTGTACTCGCTGGCAATCATTAAAGGGACAATGGGATCAATTTCGACACTCGTGGCAGAGTGCCAGATAAACTCGACAGGCACAGACGCACCAGAAGCGTCGCGCAAATTGAGCAAAGGTTCAGCCTGTTCCTGCTCGAACGCCTGGCTAAACGAAACCAGTACCGACCAATCCAGGTCAAGCGGTGTGCTGGAGCTTGCCCATGCGCCTTCCTTACCGACGGTAACGGAATTCACGAGGGGCAGCGCCGTCGTAAACGCCCACTCATCCGCAGTCAGCGTGCTGCCACCCACCGTCACAAAACTGTCGCTCGTGCGCAGCCGGATGACGCTGTTGACCGGGAACGGCTGGCTGGGTGTGAACTGACAGACGATGCTGTTGAGCCATTCGCCGCGCCCTTCGACCGCAGGCGTAATGATGACGGGTGCGGGTAGCCGGGCAAGCTCGGCAGTTCCCACCAGCGGGATGACGGGCTGCGCAAAGACGATAGTGATCGTTGTGTCGGTGTTGATGTCTACCGCATCAACAGAGGGGGTGCGCTGGATAATGGCTACGCCGCTCTGGGCGTGAACACTCGTTGATAAGGCGACGCAGACGAAGAGGAAGCACAGTAAGCGGCGCATGGCGCACCCCTCATCAACTCAGAATCAGATCATTGATAACTCTGATTCTAAACTGAAGTGCAGGGGAATAGTCTACGGATTGTGCGCGAATGGGCTACGCCTGCCCTACGGCGTCACGCCGAAACGATTGAGCAGCTCGATGATTGCGTTGTTATACGCCAGCGGGTTCTCTTCCAACACGCGGATGGTATGACGCATTTGCAGCGCGTCGCGTAACTCGGCGGGCAGGCTCGCCCACAGCGGCGATTCGCTGTTGAAGCCGCCATGCCAGATCGGAATGAGCGTCAGCTTGTACTCCAGCGCCCATCTGATCTCTTCGATCACGACGGACGATGTGAGCGTTTCCGGTCCGAGCAGGACAATGAAGTAGTCATAACGCTGGATGCGTTCGCGCAGCCCGGCGCGCCAGTCTTCGCCCGGCACCAGCGCCAGATCGAGGAACGGTTCCAGCCCGGCTGCCTTCAACCGTGCCAGCACCAGCAGGGCAAACGCGCTGCTGTCCTTGCGCCGATACGAGATAAAGATGTTGGCGGGTTCGGTCTCTTCCAGCAGGTCGAACGCTGCTTTCTGGATGTGATAGCCCGATTGATCCGCCGTCATGTAGCTGTTGTTGATGAGCAGGCTCAGCAGCGGCGCGTTGCCCGTATCGAAAATCTCCTGCGCCATAAGCGTCACGTCGTCATTTTCGACGCGCTCGCGCAGCGTCACAAAATCAACAGGCGCATTTTCGTAGCGCTTGCTCCAGCGCGCCAGCAGATAGACCAGCGTCGAACGCTTGTTAACCATGCCGCGAAAATGCGAGATCGGCGTTTCCCAGTGTCCTTCTGCCGCGCCTTCCGCCAGTTCCTTTGCCAGCGTGCGCACGCGCCCCATTGCATTGTGTGGCAGCGGGCGTCCGGTGACACGTTCGATGAAGAGTGCAAATTTAGCGTCTTCGGTCATGGTTAGTCCTCTGTAGCTGTGTGTTCAGCACGAATCGTCGCAAGCAATGTGCGGATGCGTTCGCGATCCTCAGGATGATAACGGTCAAAGTTGGATGGTTCCTGTGCGTAATCAATCACCATCTGTGCCAGGCGATGAAAGCGCTGGAAGGTGGCTGCATAAACTTCTGCAAAGTCAACGACAACCTGATCCTCATTCGTCAGGGGTAACGCGACTCGTGGCAGGCAATCAAGTACACGAATGCCGTAAAGCTGCGTTTGTCCACCTTGCATTGATCCATCAGGAGATGTTGTCGCGATCAGGTAAGGGTAGTCGCTTTCGCCATCAGCATAACTCGGAAAACTGCTGACGACCGGACGCTGTTCGTGCAACAGGTCAATCTCAACGAGGTTGACGCCTGCTTGCATCACCTTGCGACGCTGCGTGCGGTAATGGCGATAGTCGCTGCCAGGTGGCTTGTTGGCAGGGAACAGGACTTCGATGCGAGTGACCAATACCCCCGTCGCTTGTCCAGCTGATGTGCGATACACTAGAACTGCTAGCGGTGCGGCATCCTCTTCAGAACTCACATCCAGCGCAGGAACGACCGCAAACGGCGCATCTGCAACTAACGCCGACCCAGAGCGCGGCGCGGAAGACGATGTGCGCAGGATGCTGACATCGGGGCGAACGCGCTGTTGTGACTCGATTAAGGGTAACGAAGTAATCTGTAATGATTTTTCGGTCAGTGCATAGTAGTTTGCTGGCAAGACCTCATCAAGTTGATCAGCTAGCCCATTAATCAGCCGCGCATGAAAACTTTCCCAGACGCCGCCGTTTTGTTGGAGAAAGCTGTTGAAGTGCGCGTTCACACCAGGATAGAGATTCTTATCTGATCGGATCGGCATCGTCCTTACCCTCATTCACTACCCCCATTATAGCCACTATCCGACGGTCTTCACGCTGCCAATCAATCCAACATATCTGAATCGCGCGTACATTCCCCGTAGACAGCAATCATGTAAGTGATGAGTAGAAAGTGATGAGTAATGAGTTGAAACACTCATCACTCATTACTCATTACTCATCACTATTATTGGAGCGCAATGATGGTCAAGCTCGTCACTCCCGCCGCGAACGAACGTGTTGGTGTCAGTAAAAAGCACGCTCTATACTCATCTATAGGGGATGCCAAAAAATTATCACCTCATACGAGAAACACCGAGGGGAAGACCACTATGCTTGCTGACCGGCTGCGTGCCGCGCGTCACGCCCAGTTCGTCGGGCGCACAAGCGAGAAGGATCAGTTCCACGCTGCGATTACGGATACTGCCCTGCCGTATTTTGTCCTGTATATCTTCGGTCCGGGCGGTGTCGGCAAGACGACGCTGCTGCAAGAATACAACCTGATGTGCGAACGTGAAGGCGTGCGCAGCGTCTATCTCGACGCACGCAATATCGAGCCGACGCCAGACGTCTTCTCTGCCGCGCTACGCATGGGTCTGGGACTGGGGGCAGCCGACTCGCTGCACGTGACATTGGCGGAGCAGCCGCGCCTGGTGCTGCTGGTGGATACGTATGAGGCGATAGCCACGCTGGACGACTGGCTGCGCGAGGAGTTTATGCCAGCGCTGGGCGATAACATTCTGCTGGTGCTGGCGGGGCGCAATCCCCCGGCGGCAGGCTGGCGCGCTGACCCCGGCTGGCAAAGCCTGATGTGCGTCGTGCCGCTGCGCAACCTTGCGCCGGACGAAGGCATTCGCTATCTGGAGCGCCGCCGCGTCCCCGCCGAACAGTATCGGTCGGTGTTGAGCTTCACGCACGGTCATCCGCTGGCGCTATCATTGATTGCGGATGCGTTCGTGCAGCGCCCGGATATGGAGTTTGAGCCGGAAGTCGTGCCGGACATCGTACAAACACTGCTGGCGCAGTTTGCGCGCGAAGTACCGGGTGCGGCGTACCGCGCGGCGCTGGAGGCGTGTTCGCTCGTGCGCCTGATGACTGAGTCGCTGCTGGCGGACATGCTGGCGGTCGAAGACGCGCACGCCATCTTCGAGTGGCTGCAAGGGCTATCGTTCATCGACAATGGTGTCGAAGGCGTCTTCCCGCATGATCTGGCGCGCGAGGCACTGGCGAGCGACCTGCGCTGGCGCAATCCCGAATGGTACGCCACGCTGCACGAACGCGCCCGCAAGCATTATTTCCAGCGCTTCCAGCAAAGCACGGGCGTGTTGCAGCAGCGCATCCTGATCGACTACATCTATTTGCACCGCGACAACCCGCTGGTCAAACCGTTCTTCGAGTGGCAGGGCGGTAGCGGTTTCATTGCCGACGCCATGCAGCCGACGGATATGACGCCGCTGATGGCGATGGTGGCGCAGCACGAAGGCATGGAGTCGCGGCATATCGCCAAGTACTGGTTCCAGCGCCAGCCGGAGAATGTGCTGGTGGTGCGCGATGCCAAACGGCGTCCGGTGGGTTTCGTGATTATGCTGGCGGTTGAGCGCACAAACGCCGACGATGACGTGGTGGACCCGGCATTGAAATCGATCAAGGCGTTCCTGGCGCATCAAATCCCGCTGCGGCAAGGCGAACGGGTGACGATCTTCCGACACTGGATGGCGCACGATACGTATCAGGATGTGTCGCCCGTGCAATCGCTGCTGATCGTCAACATGGTGCGGCATTATCTGGTCACGCCCCGGCTGGCGTATGCGTTTGCGCCGTGTGCCGACCCGGATATGTATCAGCTGCCGTTTACGTATGCCGACTTTCATCGCTTCCCGCAGGCAGACTATAGTGTTGGCGAGCGCACGTATGGCGTCTACGGGCATGACTGGCGTATTATGCCGCCGATTCCCTGGCTGGATTTGCTCGGCACGCGCGAGATCGCGACTGCGCCCAACGCCACGCCACCGCTGCCAACCGAGCAGGTGATCGTCCTGAGCGAGTCCGAGTTTGCGAACGCGGTGCTGGACGCGCTGCGCGATTACCCGCGCCCGGACTTACTGCATGACAATCCGCTGCTGCGTTCGCGGCTGGTGATGGAGCGCACGGTGATGAACGAACAGTCACGGGTGCAGGTATTACGGGTACTGGTGCGTGAGACGGCAGAGACGATGCAGAGCGCGCCGCGCGAGGCGAAGTTTTACCGCGCGCTCTATCACACCTACATCCAGCCCGCCGCGACGCAGGAAGCCGCCGCCGAAATGCTCGACCTGCCGTTCAGCAGCTTCCGACGCCATCTCAAGAGCGGCATCGAGCGCGTTACCGAACTGCTGTGGACGCAGGAGCTAGGCGCGGTGGGGGTGTGAGACAGATGGACTCCGAACAAGACATTATGATGGGCTGACTGCCCGTTAACCTTGCAGTTGATCAAAGAACTTCTGCAAGGCTATAACCAGTGCATCTTTTGTGAGTCCGCATTGGATTGGTTTCAGTTTTGGACGTTCATATCTTGTTCCAAACAAGGTTTTCCTTGTTTGAAAGGGAGGTTCAAGAAATTCGCAACGGAAATGATATGCCTCTCCTGAAGTTTCATTAAATATCACCAACACACGAATCACATCACGAGTCGTATCTGAATAATGCATGTCCATAGTTCCCTGACCCACTAATTCCTGATAATGTTGCCGAATCGCCCATCCAAGTCCATCAGTGTGCCAGACTTTGGCAACATCGTATTTTTTTTTGGATCCTTGATTTGGAAATGCTGCCAACTGCAAATCTTCAAGAACTCCTCTTACTATACTTTCATATTGAACGACAAGATTACGTCGAATGGTTTCTTTCCGCTCGCTTTCCTCCCTTTTTTTGCGATACTTGTCATCTTGATCTCGTTGCGCTTTTTGTCTGGCAAGTTCTTGCTGCTTTTCAAATTCCTCACGTTGCTTACGAAGATTGTCAAATGGGTTACTCATGATACGACCTGCAACCTTCTCTGACGAATTACATCTTGTCTGAACAACCATCACCCCACAGCCAACCTCGCAACAGGCTCCGGAATCTCACGCCCGCGCTCTAACGCGACTTCCAGCCAAAGCTCCATCGCCTCGCGGATCATCGGGTAAACGGCTTCCCAGCTTTCCGCTTGCGTCATGCAGCCCCTAAGTTCCTTCACTCTTGCGAACCACAACCCGTCCCCGTCATCAGGTATAACTTCAATCGTGTATGGCAGGGAGAGGTAGTAGTGAATGTCTTTATTCATCGTCTTCCTCATTTTCCTCATCGGATGATTCGGGAAATAACGAGTCAATCGTTTCTGTAACAATTTGAGTATAAACCCACTTTACCTTGCGTCCATGAACCGGAATGATCACCTGCTCTGTAATGTTGCCGGACTCATACTCGAAAATATAGTGGCTGCCGCGAACGCGACTGAGTACAAAGCCATAGGCAGTCAGGAGCGTCTGTAATTCTTGCAAAGTGGCGTTCTTAGGATTATTGCGGAGCTTTTGCCTGAGCTTCTTGCGTTTGGACATAAAGTAATTTCTCGCTCGTCGGTTAACGCATACAAGAAGCTGGTGTCTGCCAGAATGTACATTACTTATCCAGCGGCAAACTGTTGAGAATGTCGTCGAAGTTTTCGGACACATCATCATTATAGGATGTGCGTCACTGATCACGCAACAAAGCGCTTCTTTGCGGACATAATGCAGCCGTTCAGCAATGTCATTTCGTTAGCCCGATGCCACCTCAGCATGATCATGCAGCACCTTGACTGCGCCCGCTGCGAAGCCGAGCGTGACCGACTCGCCGCGCGCGGGCAGCACCAGCCCCGGATTGTTGAACGTATCGACGTTGAGATACTGGTCTTGCAGCCGCGTGCGAATGCGCACTACCGAGCCGAGAAAGTAGATTTCGTCCACCGTCGCCGTCAGGTGGTTGCCACCGTTCGGTTCGGGATTAAGCGCAATCGACTCCGGGCGCAGCGCAATCGACACGCTGCCATTCAGCCCGTCGAGCGGGTCGGCAGTGTGCACCTCCTGCCCGTCGAGCGCGACCTTGCCGCCCGCTGTGTCCGCGACCGCCGCCTTCATGACATTCAGCGTGCCGATGAATGACGCCACAAACTGCGTTTCCGGCTGGTTGTAGATGTCCCGTGGCGATCCGACTTGTTCCACCAGACCACGATTCATCACGACGATGCGGTCGGCAATTGACAGCGCCTCTTCCTGATCGTGCGTAACGAAGATAGTCGTGATCCCCAGCTGCCGCTGAATCGAGCGGATTTCCTGGCGCAGCGACGTGCGGATTTTGGCGTCAAGCGCGGACAGCGGTTCATCCAGCAGCAGCACTTGCGGGCGGATCGCCAGCGCGCGCGCCAGCGCCACACGCTGCTGCTGCCCGCCAGAAAGCTGTGCGGGGTAGCGGCTGCCGAACTCTTTCATGCCGATGATGTCGAGCATTTCGGCGGCGCGCTGGTGCATATCCGGGCGGTTCGCGCCCGCAACCTTCAGCCCGAAGCAGATGTTATCCGTCACCGTCATGTTCGGAAACAGCGCATACTGCTGGAACACCATGCCGATATTGCGCCGATTGGCAGGAATGCGCGTAATATCCCGGTCTAGCAGCGTGATCGTGCCAGCGGTCGGCTGTTCAAAGCCGGCAATCATGCGCAGTACCGTCGTCTTGCCGCAGCCGCTCGGACCCAGAAAAGCGACGAACTCGCCCTTCTCAATCACCAAATCAAACGACCGCACCGCAACCGCTTTGCCGAATTCCTTACGCACATGGGAGAGAGTGAGAAATGACATGATCGCTCCAGAATAGTGCGCGCTCAGCGCGTTAACGCCCGGCGTGCCGCGCCTGCGCGACGATTGCCGATGATCGAGATAAAGACGATGCTCAGCCAGGTGAAGGCAAAGCTGATGATCGAAAGCGCGGTCGCCTGGTCTGCCTCGCGGTAGCTGAGATCAAGCATATACGGCGAGAACGCAGGTTGTGACAACAGCGACGAAATCGTGAACTCGCCCAGCACAATCGAAAACGTGATGAAGCTGCCATTCAGAATCGCCACTACCAGATTGGGCAGTATGACGTTCCACAGGATCCTTCCCCAGCCCGCGCCCAGACTTTGTGCCGCTTCCGTCAGTACGCGCAGGTTGATCGCTTGCAGCCCGGCATCAATCGAGCGATAGAAGAACGGGAATGAGATGACGACATAGCCACCGAGCAGCAGCACGTATAAGCCCTGGCTGCTGTTGGTCAGCGGTGTGCCGTTGAAAAAGCGGATGAGTCCAAATGTGAGCAGGATCGGCGGGATGACCAAGGGAATGAGCGTGAAGAACTCGATCAGCGGGCGCAGATGTGGCAGCCGCAGATGCACCCAGTAGGCGGTCGGTACGACTAGCGCCGTGCTGATGACGATGGTAATCAAGCCGGAGCGCACGGAAAAGAGCAGCGCTTCGGCAAAGCCGGGCGTGCTGAAGACTTCGGTGTAGGCATTCACCGTCCAGCCGCGTGGGGTCGTCAGCGACGCCCACACCATCGCCAGCAGCGGGACGACCAGATAGACAAACGCGATACTGAACAGCGCCCACGCCAGCGGCGAAGTCCTGACCCGATTCATCGCCTGCCCCTTTACTCGGCACGCCGCAGCCAGCGTTCGGCACGATTGCGGCTGTAGGTGTAGATCATGACGGTGATGGCAATGACGACGATCATGCTGAACGCCAGTGCGTAACCCAGTCCGGGATCGCCAAACGTGTCGGTACGGAACTGGTTTGCGACCACAATCGTGACGGCGAACGTCTGCCCGATGGCGCCAAGCAGCGCCGACGCCGTGACGTAGGTGCTGAAGGCATTCGCGAACAGCAGCGCCAGCGCGCCCAGAATCGATGGCAGCAAAATCGGGATGCCGACGTAGCGCCAATACTGGAGCCTTGTCGCTCCCAGATTCTCCGACGCTTCCACCCATTCGCGCCGCAGCCCGTCCAGCGCAGGCACCATAATCAACACCAGCAGCGGGATTTGAAAGTAGGTGTAGACGATGCACAGACCCCAAAAGCCGTAGAGGAAGGTCTGCGGGTCAATCGCGGCTCCGGTCGGACGCAGGAGTTGGTTCAGCAGCCCGACACGCCCCAGCAGCGCCACAAACGCAAATACCAGCGGCAGCCCGGCGAAGTTCGCCGCAACGCCAGAGAACGACAGCACCGCGCTGCGTATCCACGCGGGCAGGTTGCCGACCGTGATCGACCACGCCAGCCCGCCGCCAATCAACGCGCCTGTGATCGCCGTTATGAAGCTGACGAGGATGGTCGAACGATAGGCCTGCGCAATTGTGGGATTGGTGAGGTTGAGCAGGTTGCTGAGTGTGAGTGTGCCTGTGCCGTCTGTCAGCGCGCGCTGCACAATCGACCACGCGGGCAGGATCAGGAAGACCATGACGAATGCCAGGAACGGCAGCAGCCCGACCCAATCGATTGAGATTGAGAATGGGAGCTGCAAGCTGTTCCGGGCAGCGGTCACAGGTTGGCGTGTAGTTGTGGTCGCCATGTGTGCCCTCGTGATGAAAATAACGAAATGCTGTCTCGAAACAATGATATTGACGGGAAAACCCACGTTCAAGCATGGCAGGACGGCAAGAATGCCGTCCGTACCCATTTGCGGCTGTATGGACGCCATTTATGGCGTCCATTCCACGCTGTATTTTAACTTAATTATAGGTGATGCCGACTTCGGTTGCCCAGTTGTCGCGGATGAACTGCAAGCCGCTTTCGAGCTGTTCCAGCGTCGGGAAGCTGACGGGCGCAGCGACGACGGGCAGTTTTTCTAGCAGTTCGTCAGGGATGACGCCGCGTTCCATCATGTCGTCGAAGCGCACGGGGCGGGCGTAGCCTTCCAGCCACAGCAGGCTGCCTTCGTCGCTGTAGACGAATTCCATCCACAGGCGCGCCGCATTCGGGCGCGGCGCGTAGGCGTTGATGCCGCACAGGTACACGCCCGCCAGCGTGCCGCTGCCGGGGTAGACGACCTGAATGTCTGCCTGGTCCGCGTTGTTGTCACGGTTCGCCAGCGCGTTGTAATCCCAGCGCAGCGTGATCGGCAGTTCACCGCTGACGAGCGCGGCGGGCGACCAGGCGGTCGGGACGAGGTTGCCGCTTTCGGCAAGCTGGCGGAAGAATTCGAGACCGAGTTCCGGGTTATCGAGCGTGCCACCATTGCCGAGCGCTGCCGCCCAGACTGCGTGCGTGTTCTGGCTGCCCGCAACCGGGTCGTTGATGGCGATCAGACCACGCAGGCGTGGGTCGAGCAGATCGCTCCAGTCTTGCGGGATGAATGGCACGGCATCGGCGTTGACTTCGAATGCCAGCGTGCCGTAGTAATTGCCGTACCAGAAGCCTTCTTCGTCCTTGATTTCGGCGGGGATGGTGTCCCAGGTTGCGACCTTGTACGGCTGGAGCAGACCAGCTTCCTTCGCCTGCTGTCCCCAGATAAAGCCGACATCCAGGACATCGGGGTTCTGCGGACCGCTGTTGCCGGCGTTGGCGCGCACCTGTTCAATTTCTTCGGCAGAGCTTGCTTCGGGGGTCAGGTCGGTGTGTTCCAGGAATGTATACAGATCTTCGAAGAATGCGCGCTTGACGCCCGCATAGTTTGCCCAGTCATCCGGCAGCGCGGTGGTGGTCAGCGCGCCTTCTGCACGCGCCGCTTCGATGAGCGCATCCAGACCACCAGCCGCTTCCAGGTCAATCGGACCGGGTGCGGGGGGGAGGGGCAGTTCTGGCAGCGGTGTAGGGGTGGCGGTTTGTGCCAGCGCGGGCAGACCGCGCGCCATGAGGGCAGCGAGGACGCTCATTTGTAGGAAACGACGGCGGGAAAAGTTTATCGAACGAGCCATGCAAGTTCTCCTTACGAGTTTACGCATGAAGGTGCCAAAACGGGCGAGCGAGACTGTAGCGTGCAAATGTTAAGGACAATGGCAACGCTTGTTAACATTGGTTCATAATTGTTAAGAACAGGCGAACATGGCACACCATCCCCATCCGTAGTACACTTGTTCAATCTATCCATGACGCATACGAGGAGCAGCCACCATGCTCTTTATCCTCGATGGTCACGCGCTGGCGTACCGTCATTACTTCGCGCAGCAGCAGAACCGCCTTTCGACCGCCACAGGCGAACCGACCGGCGCGATCTTCGGCTTTGCGCGCACACTGCTGGACATCCTGACCAAAGACAAGCCGCACTACCTCGCCGTCGCTTTTGACGAAGGCTTGACCGGGCGCGACGAACTCTATCCCGAATACAAAGGCACCCGCGAGAAAATGCCTGACGACCTGAGCGTGCAAATCGAACGCATCCGCACGCTGGTAGAAGCATTCAACATCCCAATTCTGGCGCGCGATGGCTACGAAGCGGACGACCTGATGGGGACGGTCGCGCGCCAGGCGGCAGCGCAGGGCGTGGACTGCCTGATCGTCACGGGCGACCGCGACCTGCTGCAACTGCTGGATGAGCGCATCAAGGTGCGGCTGGCAGTGCCGATGGCGGGCAAGGGCGATGAACTGTATGATGTGGATCGCTTTGTCGAAAAGTGGGGCTTCGCGCCCATCCGCCTGATCGATTACAAGGCGTTGGTGGGCGACACGTCCGATAACATCCCTGGCGTGGCGGGCATCGGCGATAAAGGCGCAACTGCGCTCATCCAGCAGTTCGGGACACTCGATGGTATCTACGCCAGCATTGACCAACTGGCGGCGGGTGTGCAGAAGAAGCTGACCGCCGGGCGCGACATGGCGTATCTCAGCTACCAACTGGCGACCATCCACACCGACATCGATTTCCCGTTCGACCTGGAAAAGTGCGTCGCCCACGACTTTGACGCGCGCAAGGTGCGAGCGCTCTTCCACGAACTGCAATTCGCCAGTCTGGTGAAAGTGCTGGACAAGCTCAAGCCGCCAGAAGCCGACGAGCCAAGCGCAGACAGCCTCCCAACGGGCGAAGTCGTCAGCGCGCTCGATGTCGTCAAGACCATCATCGTGGATGACGAGGTGAAACTAGCGGCGCTGCTGGATACGCTCAACAGTGCACAAACTATCGCCTTCGATACCGAAACCACCAGCACTGACCAGATGCTCGGCGCGCTCGTCGGTATCTCGCTCTCGGTCGATGGCGAAACGGGCTACTACATCCCGGTCGGGCATACAGGCGAACGCAGCGATCCCAACATGCTGTTTGCGCTGGAAGACGCCGCACCCGTCGGTCCGCAACTGCCCTTGGAGCGCGTGATCGCAGCGCTGCGCCTACCGCTGACCAACCCCGCCATCGGCAAGGTCGCCCACAACGCCAATTATGACTGTGTGGTGCTGTCGCGCTACGGCATTGATGTGGACCCGATGACGTTCGACACGCAGATCGCTGAATGGATGCGTGGTGAGCCGGATGGACAACTGGGGCTGAAGAAGCTGACGTACCGCGAAGCGCGCATCGAAATGACCGAGATCAGCGAGTTGATCGGCAAGGGCAAGAAGCAGTTGACGATGGATCAGGTCGCGATTGATAAAGTTGCGCCCTACGCCGCTGCCGATGCCGTTTGCACCTACCGCCTGATGCAGCCACTCAAAGATAAGCTGACGCACATGCGCAACGATGCCGACGGGCGCGTCTGGCGGCTGTTCGAGCAGATGGAGATGCCGCTGGTGTGCGTCATTGTGGCGATGGAACGCGCAGGCATTCTGATCGACATTGAAGCGTTAGCGCAGCAGAGCGCCGAACTGCAAACGCAGATGAGCGCGGTCGAAAAGCAGATCTTCGAGAACAGCGGCGGCTATGGCGCGTTCAACATCAACAGTCCCAAGCAGTTGAACGATGTGCTATTCGGCAAGCTCGGCATCGAAGTCAAGGGCTTGAGCAAGACGGCGCACGGCTATTCGACCGACGCCGGCACGCTGGAACAACTAGCGGAAAGCTACCCGCAGTACCCGATTTTGCAACTGATCCTTGAATACCGCGAGTTGAGCAAGCTCAAAGGCACATATGTTGATGCGCTGCCCGCGCTCGTCAACCCGGAGACCGGGCGCGTGCATACCGACTTCAACCAGACGGGCGCGAACAGCGGGCGCATGAGCAGCAGCAACCCCAACCTCCAGAACATCCCCAACCGCACTGAAGGCGGGCGCAAAATCCGCGGGGCGTTCATCGCGCCGCCGGATTATATGTTGCTGTCGGTCGATTACAGCCAGGTCGAACTGCGCATCGCCGCGCACATCGCTGCTGATCGTTATGGCGATACCGCGCTGTTGGAAGCGTTCGAGCAAGGGCAGGACATTCACGCCGCCACCGCCTCGATTGTCTATGCTATTCCGCTCAACGAAGTCACCAAGACGCACCGCAACTTCGCCAAGCGCGTCAACTTCGGTATCCTCTATGGGATGGGCGCGTTCCGGCTGACGCGCGAAAGCAACCTGACGCTGGCGGAAGCGCAGAAGTTCATCGATACCTACTTCGCCCGCATCCCCGGCGTCAAGCGCTATATCGAGGACACCAAGGCGATGATGCGCAAGCAGGGCTATGTCGAAACGCTCTTTGGGCGGCGGCGCGTGTTCACCGGGCTGGAGCGTGTCAACAAGACCGTCATCGGACAGTTGGAGCGGGAAGCCATCAATATGCCGATTCAAGGCACGGCGGCCGACATCATCAAGCTGGCGATGATCGAGCTGCATCGCGCATTGTCCGAACGCAGCAAAGGCGAACGTCTGCTCTTGCAGGTGCATGACGAACTGGTGCTGGAAGCGCCCTCCGCCACCGCGCACGAAACCGCCGCGCTGGTGGTGGACATTATGGAGAGCGCCTACACGCGCTACGGCATGACATTCCGCGTGCCGATCCGCGCCAATGCACAGATGGGGCAGAACTGGCTGGATTTGCAGACAGTTTGAAACGGTTAACACGTTCATAAACCGTAACGATTATTTCTTAAACGAAAGGCGATGATGGTTTTCATCGTCTTTCTGTTTGCAGTTTGTCGTATGAAGTCTGTGTTGATACGACGATTTTTTGCTTCCTCCTGCGAGATTCTTGTATTGATTTCAAATATTCAGTATAGTCCTTCATGCTTCGTGAAGCCTTTTCACAATTGAATTTGCGTCTGCGCTTTCTAACGTCAAGGGGAAGATGCTATGAAGGTTCGTTTTGAGAACGCACGCTGGATCGCCATCATCATTCTGGTCGTGGGGATTGCGGGCATCGTCGTCGGGCTGCTGTTCAACAATAACCCGGCGGGCATTGCCAACTTCGTCCCCGCTCATATCCTGTGGCTGGGCGTGATCTGGGCGGTTGTCGGTATTTTGCTCCTGATCCTCATTCGCCCCGGAGATGAACCTGGTATTGACGCAAATGCGATCACCAGCCTGCAATCGCGCATTAACACATTTGATACGCGCTTCAAAGACCTTGATGCCCGGCTGGACGCGCGCGTGGGCGATGTCAACAACCGCTTCGATACGCGGCTTAAGACGCTGGAAGGCGCACCGTCGGGTGCGTCGGTCGATCTGACGCCGATTGATACGCGCATGGGCGATTTCGATACCCGCCTGAAGGCGCTGGAAAGCGCCCCTGCCCCGCGCGTGTTGAGCTTTTCCAACCCCGGTCAGCCGGACGACCTGAAGATCATCGAAGGCATCGGTCCCAAGATGGACGCCGCGCTCAAGGCGGCTGGCATTGATACATTTGTCAAGCTCGCCGCCGCCAGCGAAGGTGAAATCCGTAGCGCAATCGAAGCCGCCGGCATGAGCTTCGCCCCCAGCGTTCCGACGTGGCCCAAGCAGGCGCAGTTCATCGTCGATGGCGATATGGCAGGGTTTGAAGCCTATGTCGCACAACTCACCGCTGGTCGCGAATAGGTATTACAGTCAGCAGGAGATACTGGCCCATCATGCAATTCAGACGATTTCCAGCCCGTCCTATCGCAGTTCTCATTATCGTTGTCGGTATCGTCGCAATTGTGTTGAGCTTGCTCAACGTCGCCAACATTAATCAACCTTTCGTGCGTTTATTCGATAACACCCTGCCGCTGATCGCAGCGCTGGGTATTCTGTGGGCAATTGTGGGCGCGTTGTTGTGGCTGTTTTCGCCCTGGATTGATGACGGGCAGCAAAGTATCAAACTGCTGGAAACCAAAGTCCAGCAGTCCGAGATGAACCTGGGGAAGCGCTTTGGCGATTTTGAGAGCCGTGTCAACGGCAAATTGAGCGAAGTCGAAGGCGGTGTTACCTCCCGCTTCAATGGCTTCCTCAGTGCGGGTGGCGATTTGGAGCAGCGCTTTGATGCGTTCGGCGCACGTTTTGATGCCCTGTCGGGAGATGTCAACACGAAGCTGGACAGCCTGACCGGAGATGTGAACGCGCGCATGAGTGCAGCCAGTGGCGACCTTGATGCCCGTCTGGTCAGCTTCGATGCTCGTTTGAACGGCGTGCTGGCGGACGTGGACGGCAAACTTGGCGGCATGAGCGCTGATGTCAGCGCCAAGCTTGGCGCTGACA
>Ga0224723_1001308_pt1 | contig 15233 bp, 12 predicted proteins | sample Balambano_FR2_Me_FD_161647 | JGI IMG/M metagenome (GOLD analysis project Ga0224723, IMG submission 161647) | Freshwater sediment microbial communities from Lake Towuti, South Sulawesi, Indonesia - Balambano_FR2_MetaG | ecosystem: Environmental > Aquatic > Freshwater > Lake > Sediment | place...
CTGATAAGCATTTCCGGTGGCCGGACTATTATCTGCTCCCTGTAACAAAAAGCCTGAAAACCCGACGAAACCATTGCCATCTCCAAACATCAGGGCAAAGCCCAATATCCAAAAAGCCAGCGTAGATAGCCCAAATACAATCAGGTTTTTTGCCAGCAGGTTAACGGCGTTTTTGCTACGGCAAAAGCCCGTTTCAAGCATGCAAAACCCGGCGTTCATAAAGAACACCAAAAATCCAGTCACTAAAACCCAGACCGTATCCAGGGCCACCTGGAGTTGCCCGGTACTCGATGTTGAGCTGGCCAGCCCAGCTCGAACCAGAGGTGGGAAGCCTAACACCAGTCCAGCCCCCAAACCTAGCCAAAGGCTGAATCTGAGCAATCGTGCCCGAGTGAGCAGAGGCTGTCGGCCTGTAGCCCAAGACAGGAAGAAATAAAACCATTGCTGCTGTGCCATAGGACAAATCATCTCCAAAGCCGGTTGATTCAGGACTATAGCAACTGCTCTGATTTCTGAAGTAGCTGGTTATTCATTTGTCTGCTGGGAGGAGAGGCAGAAAAATTGGGGGAACCCTAGTATTGTGATAAAAGCTGATTGACGGCAGAGGGATAACCCATGAGTGAATGGCTAGACCATAGTGTCGTAGTAGATGTAGATGTTCCTGTAGAAACCTCATGGGAACTCTGGTCAGATCTGGAGCAAATGCCCCGCTGGATGAAGTGGATTGACTCGGTAAAAATTTCTGAAGATAACCCCGAAATCTCAGAATGGAAGCTGGCTTCGCGAGGATTAGAGTTTACCTGGCGTTCCAAAATCACGAATCTAGTGACCCACCAAATTATTCAATGGGAGGCCATTGACGGCTTGCCCAACCGGGGAGCTATTCGGTTTTATGACCGCAAAAACGGCCAATCTACCGTTAAGCTCACAGTTTCCTACTCGGTACCGGCGATTATTAAATGGATGGATGGTCTATTTTTAGGCCGTTTGGTGGAATCGACTCTACAGGCTGATCTGAATCGGTTCCGTGACTACGCGATAGCCGCTTACCAACAACCTGCCTCTTAGGACGTTCAGGCATTGATGGGGCGGTTGGTCGAGCGCATTCAGCAGCGCCTAGCCCGGTTTGAGTTTGAGGCCCTGTTTCGAGAAGACCTGGGCTGGAACAGGTCGTTCGTAAACATAGACCCGCAGGTACCGCATTACGTCAAGTGCATTGCTCAACAGGGATTGACCTCTGTTTGGTTGAGCACAGCATGGCCGCCTGAAACACCCCTGACTACAGCTATCCAATCCTTAGAAAAGCCTCTTAACGAGGTTGGTAGCGATCGCCTACTCATCATCACCACCGCCGACGCTACCCGCAGCCTGTGGTGCTGGCCAACTGGGGCGGCAGATGCACTGGTCTGGCGCAGTCGCGTCATCGTTTGGGGCCAGGAAGATCGGGCCTGGGCCACTCACCTGGCTAGACTGCACTGCCAGTACTGGAACCCAGAACAGCGCCTGGCTACCACCCTTAATCGGCTAGATATTCCCCTGATGGCAGAGCGTTTTGTAGGATTTCAGCAGAGTTGGCAAGCCCTGACCGAGGCCCTAACGCCCCTGCCACGAGTTGTCGATCGCCGCCGCTATGGGTTGATTCTACTGCTTCGTCTGATAGCCATAGCTGCCCTCCAGCAGCGAAGCTACCTGAACAACGACGAATGGTATTTGCACAATCAATTTGGTCAGAGCCAGCAGCAGGGGCGAGATCGCTTCTTTCACACCACTCTGCAACCGCTCTGCCAGCAAGGGTTCTCCCTGCCTCTAGAGGAACGTCCACCAGGGTTTCAGGCTCGCTTTGGGGCGATCCCATTTTTGCCCACTGGCCCCTTTACGGCTGGAGAGCTAGACCTGAGCTGGGGTCAGCGTCCCATTCCCGATGCGGCCTTTGAGCCAGCCCTGACTTGGTTGGGGGATCTCTTGATGGAGTCTACAACTGAGGTGGTGAATTGGCTACCAGAGATATTTGAAAAGGCCATAAATAGCCGTGATGGCGTTGGGCTGGTGACGCCAGAGCCAATACTTTGGGCACTGAGCGATCGCACCCTCAATGCTACTCTCCTTGACCGAGCCACCGCGCTGATTGGGCAGTCCTACCGCTCTGTTGAACATCTACTGATAGCCCTCACTCCTGCTCAAGCTGAAATTCTACTGGCCGCACTGGGGCAACTCACCCTGCTTGACCCTGCCTGCGGATCGGGGCGCTACCTGCGGGTGGCACTGCATCAGCTTCTTTATCTGGCTCAGGGCTTAACCGCCGTTGCAGGTCTAAGTGAAGCATCAACTGGGCCAGATTGGGTACAGCCGACCCCATACGGAACTGTCAATGAAGCCGCCGTCTCATCAGGTCTGGGGCTTTATCGCCACCTGGCCAGCCACAGCCTCTACGGTGTTGACCTCTGGCCAGAAGCAGTAGACATGGCCCGTTTACAGGGATTCCTTACAGGCGTGCAGCACACTTGCCATCCCCAAGAACTGGCCAGCCTGCCTGACTTAACGCTGACCATTCTGCACGGTAATGCTCTAATTGGGCTAATTAGTGTAGATTCTGAACGTTTCGACCAAATTACGGCTAAAGGTCGGCGTTCTGCTAATCCTTCCTCTGTGGAAGACGAGCCCCCGCGTCAGGGGAACCTGCTACAACCCCTAATGGCCGAAACCTATCAGACTATTCTGGCCGAGCGTCAGGTACGGCTAGAGCATTACCGCAGCCAAACTCAGCTTTTGGCAGAAACGGGTAGTGTACCAGCTTATGCCCAAGCCGATTTTTTGCGCGACCGCCTCGAAGATCTTAACCAAATTGCCCAGGCCAAACTCACCCACCTGCTCTGGAGCGAAGCCAGCCAGCAGCTTGGGATTCGCGTTCCCAGCCCAGACGATACCGGCCACCGCCGCAGTCGTCCCCTCACTTTGGCCGATGTAGAAGCGCTAGCTCCCTTTCACTGGGGCTTTTATATGCACGGGCTACTGCGAGATCGAGGCGGGTTTGATTTGATCCTCAGTCACTTTCCTGACGGCGCAGTGCAGCCCACAGAGGCCAGCTTCCTAGACGCGCATCAGGACTTGTTTGAAGCCAAAAACGTAGCTCCATCCACCTTTTTGCATAATCACAAACAGGTTCTAACCATCGACCCAGATTTAACCCTGGCCTGGGCTAGCTATCGTGGCCAGTTTGCCCTGCCCAGCCAGTATTTTCGGCGCTCTGGTCACTATCCCCACAGCGGTCAGAGTCATCCTGGTCAAACCCAGCGGCTCTATTGGTCGCGGCTGTTTTTAGAACGCAGTCTGCAACTGTTGCGCCCGGGTGGTCGTTGCGGCGTTGTGCTGACGCCCTTTTGGGCAGCGGCTAACAGTGCCCCGCTACGTCACTGGCTAGAGACTGAGGCCAAGCTTGGTAACGTGGTCGATATCGCTAACCATCGGGGCCTCTGGCCAGACCTACCGCCGCGCACCAGCATTAGCTTGCTGTGGCTAAAAAAGCAGGAGCGCACGCAGTGTAGCCCCTACAGCGCCTACACAGGAGCCAACAAAGCTCCCACCGTTTCTACCCTAGATGCTCTGCTGCAACGCCTGATCCACCTGGCGGAATAGGCTGGGCAAATCGGTAGAATTATCCAAAACTTGGTCAGCCTGGGCGATTTTGTCAGCCAGGGGCATCTGGTTTTGAATCCGAGCTTCGGCCTGTTCAAGGCTTAGCCGATTGCGGGCCATCAGTCGCTGGCGCTGCTGCTCTGGCCGACAGGCTACCACCCAAATTTCTGTTACCTGGTCGGTCAAGTTAGCTTCAAACAATAGGGGAATAGCTTGCACGACTATCGGTTTATTCTGAAGGTCTGCCATGGCTGCCACAAAGCATTGCCGCACGATGGGATGAATTTGCTGTTCTAGCCAGGTTTTTTCGGCGGGGTTGTTGAAGATGATGTCGCCCAGGCTGGGACGATTGAGAGTGCCGTCGGGCATCAGTACCGCGACACCGTAGCGCCTCACGATCTGCGCCAGCGCCGAACTGCCTGGTTCTACGGCTCGACGAGCGTAGACATCGGCATCCAGAACCGGTAAAGTATGCCTCTCTTGCAGATATCGGGAGACGGTAGACTTGCCCGTGGCAATGCCGCCGGTTAGACCAATGATGCGCTGGCCCATGCCACAATGGCCTCCGTCAACGCCTCCAAGGTGTAGTCCTGCGGCTCAATATCTACTCGCCCGAAGTACTGCCGACATGTTTCTGAGGTCTTGGGGCCAATGGAGGCGATCGCCACTGCCGCCAGCACATGACGCCAGTCGGCTCCTAACCCCTGCTCTAAAAGCTGAACAGTATGCACCACTGTCTTAGAGCTAGCCAAGGTGATAATGTCTACCTGATGCGCCTGCAAAGCCGCCAAAGCCAACGGGTCTGGCGCTAGAGGACAACCCGACTCGTAGGCCGGGACTTCCAACACCTCAGCCCCCGCCGCCAAAAATTCCTGCACCAGCACCTCTCGACCACCGCTTTCTACCCTCGGAAACAGGATGCGCTTCCCAGCCACCGTTTCTGGAAAATGGCTAACCAGAGAGTCGGCCACAAAATCGGGCGGCACAAAGTCGGGCCGCAGCCCTCGCTGCGTTAGCACTGCTGCAGTTTTGGTGCCGACCACAGCGATCTTGAGCGTCGCCAAGGCCCGCAAATCCTGGCCTTGAGCCAGCAGGCGATCCACAAAGAAGTTTACGGCGTTGGCAGAGGTAAGAATCAGCCAGTCAACAGTGGAGAGGGTGGTGATCGCCCTATCCAGGGCATCCCAACTAGTGGGCGGGCGAATCTCTAAGGCGGGTAGTTCTAGCACCCTGGCCCCCTGAGCAGTGAGTAACTCGGCGAACTGGCTAGCCTGACCAGTAGCGCGGGTGATGAGGATGGTTTTGCTGTGCAGAGGTAAAGCACTTGGAGAATTTGGATTTTGGATTTTGGATTTTGAATCTTGGATTTCTGCCATTTCTCCTGGTGCATCTGGCCTACGCTGTCTTGTATGAGTTAGGTAGGGGCGGAGCTTGACGACTTCGCCAAAAACCATAACGCAGGGAGATAGGGTTTGCCCTTTGACCACCTGGCGGATACTCAGCAAGGTGCCTTCCCAGACCTGCTGCTGGTCGTGGCCACCCCAGCGGATGATGGCCACGGGCATGTCGCTACGGCAGCCGTTGTGTTGCAGGCGCTGGATGATTTCTTCCAAATGCTGGCCGCCCATAAGCACCACTAGAGTTTGCAAGCGCGCCAGGGAGGGCCAGTCGAGCAAGTCGGGGTTGTGGGCAGTAACCACTCCAAAGCTGTGGCTCCATACCGGGTCGGTCAGGGGAATACCGGCTAACAGCGGGGCTGCCAGCGCCGAGGAAATGCCGGGTACGACTTCAAAGGGACACCCGGCCTCTTTAAGAGCCTGGAGTTCTGAGGCCGTGCGACCAAAAATAAACGGGTCGCCGCTTTTTAGCCGCACCACCTGCTTCCCGGCCTGAGACAGCTGCACTAGGAGTTGATTAATCTCGCCCTGAGTGGGACTGGGCTGCCCGCCGCGTTTACCAACGTCAAAAATGTTGCAAGTGGGCGGCAGTAATTTCAATAGCTCAGGGTCTACTAGGGCATCATGCACTAGGCAATCAGCCTGCTGAAGCAGCCAACTGCCCCGCAGCGTCAGGTAGTCCAACCGACCAGGGCCAGCGCCCACAATGTAAACGGTTCCCAGAGAAGTCATCGGCGGGGCCTGTTTAGCTACAGAACCTAGGTTTCATCATCATCGGACAAGCCAGAGGCGTTGCCTTGGACAATTAGCACCGAACAAGGGGCACGGTGCATCACAAAACTGCTGACGCTACCCAGGAAAAGCTCACCCAGGCCCGTCATCCCGCGACGCCCCAAAACAATTAGGTTGGCTTGCCAGTCTTTAGCCAGAGCGCAAATTTCTCGGCCTGGGTCGCCAACTCGCTGGGTCACTTCGGTAGTCACGCCAAGAGTCTGGGCCTGGGCCGCCTGGGTTTCCAGGATTTGTAGACTTCTTTGGCATAAGTCCTCCCAATTGGCCATGTAAACCTCTAAATTTTGGAGATTAAAGGTGCTAACTGCGCCATCAACAGTCATATAGATAGGGTCAGGATAACCACTTTTAAGGGGAGACAGCACATGGACAATGTTAAGAGTAGCCTGAGTGGCCTGGGTAATGGACATCGCCTCGGCTAGCACCTGGTTGGCCATGCCCGGCTCTCGGTCTACAGCAACAAGAATGCGCTGAAACATTAGGGCAACCCCCTCACCTAAACATCTACATTGAGAAGCTAAGCTCAAACCAAGCCGCTAGATTTTGCTGGCCTGAAGCCCTTCTACAGCCAGTATGGCAAGGTTTCAGCCTACATCTGCTGGCTGAAACCTGTCTTAACCTGTCCCCAGTTACCTAGTATTAGATAACTGTACTTAAAAAAATTCCCTAGCCCAAGGGCCAGGGAATTAATCAGGGTGCATCTACCGATTCATACTTCGCTCCTCGCCAACTTCATCAGGAAAATTCGGCAAGTTATTACAAGCTCGTACATGTAGGAGGCAATCAGGTAGTCTGCCATAGAGTCAATCACTTACTCGATATTGAAGTAGTCCCGTATTTATACGTAGCCTCTAGAAAGAGTTAGGGCAGACTAGAGGTGTCTACCCATCGCTCCAATTCAGTTGTCCACCATCAGTTTATTGACCTATTGCTGGGTACTGCTGTGCTAGCTGAGATGTTAACTATTGAGCCAGAGCAGGTTCGGACATTCCTGTGGGATGGTACCCCTGAAACATGGTCACAGATGACCCTGGCAGAGAGTATTGCCAGCACCTCACGAGTGGTTTTCCACAGTTGGCAGCAGCTACCTGAGCACGATGGCATTATCCAAAGCGTCCTAGAAACCCTAACCAAGGTAGCCTATGGGCTTTGGCCAAGCTGGTACGGCCAGGATAATTTATTTTCTGAGGAAGCTATCTCAGAAGCAGCTATTCTCAATAGCTATCGGTGTATAGACTGCCAGGGGCGCGAAGCTGGAGTATCCTTGCCCTGGCTCAAGGCTGCAGTTCAAGCTCAACAGCAGAGTAAAACCCAGCCTCTAGCAATATTTCCCCATGCCCTTCAACTTTCCCAACTGGCCCTGGCCATCGACCCCAATGGGATTAGCTTGATTTTGGCCTTAGCTGAGCCTCATCCCCCAGATCACCGATTGTTGGCGTTGGCTAGGGCTTCGCAATGGATTGCGACCCATTCGCGTGCCCGTGTCGCCCTATGGCTGCCTCAGTCGCTGTCTCAGGCAGCAGCCCTGGACTCAGTATTGTACAGAGCTGAGACACTTTCCTACCCGCCTGCTGTTTCCCGTCCAGCCGCTGTAAATGAAGCCAAACATGTGGTGTTCCCGATCCACGGCAGACCCCATCCCTTTAGCCCGGGAGAACAAAAGCTAGCTCAATGGTTGGCTCAAGATGCAGAGTTGAGTCAGTTGTTTAGTTTCAATCAGCTGGTTAAGACAATACGTAGTCAAGCCTACCTGGTCGATTTGCTATGGTCAGAGGGGCGGCTAGTTGTCGAAATAGATGGCTATCGCCACCACGGTAATCGATTTGGTTTTGCCCAAGATCGCCAGCGCGACTATGAACTGCTGATCAGCGACTACATCGTGCTACGGTTGCCCCATGATGAGGTGGTTAATGATGTCGAGGTTGCGATAGAAAAGATTCGCGATGTGGTGCAGTTTCGTCGTGCCCAGCGTTGTCTTACCCGTGAGGTACCCCTGTGACGGTTGAATTAACGCCCAAGCTAGATTTGGTGATCTGGAGTCTCCTGATTACGGGGGATGAGCCAATGATGTCGCAACTGAAGCCCGGCATTACACCAACAGAGCGCAATAAGCTGGTTGATGCCGGGCTAATTCGACTGGAAAAGCGAGGCAGGGCTTCCTATGTAGTGCTAGAAGACAAAGCTTGGGATTGGGCCGCTGCTCGCTTGCAGTCTGACAATTTCGCGGTCAAGTTCCCTAGCCAGGCGACCACGGCCATTCCAACATTTCAAGTGCTGCTGGAGAAGCTAGGAATATTTTTGCGATCGCGCCATATTTCCCTAGCTGAATTTCTGGATCCACCTTCGACCCTTAAAGATGATTCTCCTGAAGAAAGACTTCGACAAGCCTATGCGGACATCAGCCAAGCATCATCTGGCTTTGCGGTGCGGCTTGCCAAGCTACGCCAACGGCTGAGCACAATGCCCGCTGCACAGCTTGATGAAGTGCTGCTGACCATGCAGCAGGGCGGGATTTTATCACTGATGCCGATGGAAGATCCTGAAGAAATTGGATCAGAAGACGAGGCAGCCGCTATCGATATGGGAGATGGTGACAAGCGCTATTTTGTCTACATTAAATCATAATGCTATGGAAGACCTAAATTCAGCCTTAATCGCTCTAAAAAATGTTGATTTCAACTGGACTACTCAGGTCAAAAATATTTGGTTTGCTCCCAGTTTCGACGTTCCAAAACTGTATGAGTATGAGCGCAAGCAAATTCTAGATACGGCCTTAGAACTGAAGCAATCTAACAGCATCTCTCCCTTGGGTTATGTCATTGGTGGCCCCCCTGGAGTTGGGAAAACTCACTTATTATCTGCTATTCGTCAACAGACAGCAGCCCAAGGCATTGGCTTTATCCTGGTTGATATGACTGATGTTCGAAATTTTTGGGAAACAGTTCTGCAAGGATATGTGAGTTCTCTGCGAGAAGATAGTGAGGATGGAGTTCCTCAATTTCAGCTCCAAAAAGTGGTGCAGCACTTAGTTAAGTTAACAGGGCACAGTGAAGTTACAGCTCAGCAGATGGCAAGGCTGTCAGCAAGAGGGCTAAACAATGGAATATTGGCTATTTTGAGATCTCTCAATCGGGAGTATCCTAATTTTGCAGCTCGCTTTCAGGATGTCGTTCGGGCTCTAGTGCTTTTGAATTCTGAAGATTTTAGCTTTTCAGATGTTGGCTACTCTTGGCTGAGTGGTCTAGAAATTGATGATGTAGCGAAACAGGAATTCAGATTTAGGCGAGCATCACAGCCTAATCTGATCGAAATAGTTGAGGGACTCTCTTGGTTGCTTGGCCTGTACTCCCCCTGGATTTTGGCTTTAGACCAGCTCGATGCCATTGTTGCCCAGCATCATTATGCAGCGGAAGCTGGGGCTGATATAGGCTCCCCAGAACAGCAGGTCTCTAGAGCGATCATTGAAGGCATTGGCGGTGGGTTGATGGCCCTACGAGATAAAACGTGCCGCACCCTTACGGTCATTTCTTGCCTGCGAGTAACCTGGGAAATCCTCATCCGTGAGGTTGTGCAATCCTTAAGGGATCGCTTCAAGCCTGAATTAGTGCTAATGCCTATCAGCCAACAAAATACAGTGGCACAATTGATCGCTGAGCGGCTTCAGCCTCACTACCAAGAGCATGGGGTTAAACCAACTTATCCCACTTGGCCATTTCACAATGATTTCCTAACTGATGCAGCCCAGAAGGGTAAGTTAGCGCGGCAGATTCTCCAACGCTGTGATCAGCATCGCCAAAAATGTCTAAGTGATCAAGACATTACAGAGCTGACTTCCTTTAGCGAAGGCTCTATTAAGCTGCCAATACCGCCCGACTTTTCGACCCTGGATCAGGCGTTTACTGCGGCTCAACAACAAGTTGACATTACCTCAGCCCTGGATGAAGCCCAGGAAGACAGCGTTTTGGGCCAGTGGTTGCAAACGGCTGGAAAATGTCTGGTACTTGAAAACCCAACTCTAGACGCTGTGGATGCGGCGGTGGACGTTAACTTCCCGGGTGGGAGAAACTATCCCCAACTCCATGCCAGAGTGCGGTTAATTTATCGAGATCAGGGCGATCGCGAGAGGCATCTGTCGTTGCGGGCGCTGATGCGATCTCACCATGCCGCCTACCGGGCACGCCTTAAAACAGCCATGACCACGGCGGGCATTGATCATGCCCTCAGCTTTAGGCGCTTGATTATTGTTCGCGTGGGTGATTTGCCTGGTGGGGCTACGACCCAAGCACTAACTCATCAATTCACCGCAGCGGGCGGGTTAATGGTGTATCTCTCAGAAACTGAGTTGCGCGTACTGGGGGCGCTCAACCAGATCCAGCAAAGCGAGAATTTTGGACTATGGCTGCGTCAGCGTCGCCCTGTCTCTCAGTTGCCATGTTTTCAAGCTAGCGTCACCTGGCTATTTGGTGATGCGGCTACTGATGATGGAACTGCAACAATTAGGAAAACGCCAAGCCCTGGGACTCAGCCCACAGGTGCCCAGCCTGGTGCTCAGACGAGCACACCGAACACAGGCAGCCAACCCGTAGTAAAACCACCTAGCGATACCCCTACCCTTCACCCTCTTACCATTACTGGCCTACCAATTGGTCAGCGGCAGATAGGGCAACGGAAAGAAACTATCTCGATTCCTCTGGATGCGCTAACCAAGCACACCATTGTCTTGGCCGGGAGCGGAGCCGGTAAAACCGTTTTGGTGCGCCGTCTGGTCGAAGAAGCTGTCCTGCAAAACATTCCGGCCATTGTCATTGATGGGGCCAACGACTTGGCTCGCATGGGGGATGCCTGGCCAGAAGACCCTGAGGCTTGGGACGAGGGAGAGCGCGCCAAGGCTCGGCAGTATCACCAGTCGGTTGATGTGGTGGTGTGGACCCCAGGCCGAGAAGCTGGTAATGCCGTCAACTTCAGCCCGCTGCCTGATTTTGCAGCCCTGAAGGGCAATGCTGATGAACTCAACCAGGCAATCGACATGGCCTGCGACAGCCTGCAAGATGTCGTCGCTCCGGGCCGAGCAACAGCAGCAAGAATCAAGCAAGGAATTCTCAGAACCGCCCTGGAGCATTTTGCCAGCCTCGGTGGCGGCAATCTGGAAAGTTTTGCCGAATTTTTGAGTGATCTCCCTGCAGAGGCCACCGGAAATATTGACAGGGCCGAACAACGCGCCCAGGAAATGGCTGATTTGCTCCGTGCTGAAATGGCTACTAATCCGCTGCTGCGCCAGCAGGGAACTCCGCTGGATCCTGCCATTTTGCTGGGTTTGAACAGATCATCCCCTAAAACTCGCCTATCGGTTCTTAACTTTGTCGGCCTACCGGGACTGCCCCAGCAGCAGCAGTTTCTTAATCAGCTAGCGATGACCCTGTTTACCTGGATTAAGAAAAATCCGGCTCCGGCTGGGCAGCCTTTGCGAGGGCTGCTGGTAATTGATGAAGCTAAAGACTTTCTGCCTGCAATGGGCTCTACTCCGTGCAAATCTAGCCTCAACCGTCTTGCGGCCCAAGCCCGAAAATATGGGCTTGGCTTGATCTTTGCAACCCAGGCCCCCAGAAGCATCGATCACAACGTCATTGCCAACTGCTCGACCCAGTTCTATGGCAGAGCCAATTCTCCGGCGGCAATTCAAGTGGTACAAGATCAACTACAGCAGCGCGGCGGCCACGGAAACGATGTTGCCCAGCTAGATCGGGGACAGTTTTACGCAGCCTCTGAAGCCATCAATCCTCCAATTAAGATCACAGCGCCGTTGTGTCTGTCCTACCATCCGGCCAGCCCTTTAGATGAATCAGAGGTGCTAGAACGAGCTAAACAATCTCGCCAAGTTTGACTTATGCATGAATGAACTGGTGAATTGACTGATCGCCAAGTGGGCAATTCGTGGCTCTCAGTCGAGGTTTTCATAAATTTTTCAAATGCTTGGTAGTACTCGCTCTACGACTTAATTTATTGAGGCTTCTCCATGAGCGCTGTTCCCAACTACATTAGCCCGGCAGAATATCTCGACATTGAACACCAGAGCGACATTCGCCACGAATATCGCCGTGGTTTGGTCTATGCAATGGCGGGGGGCACAGATAACCACGATCGCCTTACCTTCAACCTCCTCAAGCTAATCGACGACCACCTGGGCAGCCTTACTGACTGCCGGTTCTACTCCGGTAATGTCAAAGTTAACTATCTCGACGAATTCTATTATTACCCAGATGCCTTTGTCACCTGCGACCCTCGTGATCGCAGAGATCGCTACATCAAGCGCTACCCAAAGCTAATTGCCGAGGTGCTCTCACCTAGTACAGAAACCTTTGACCGAGGGGAGAAATTTAGTGATTATCAGGCTATGGCATCGCTGGAAGAGTATCTACTCATTTCTCAAGATCAACAACAGGTGGAGTGTCGGCGTCGCATCGGCAATACCTGGGAAACCACCGTCTACAGAGCGGGGGAGCGGGTTGAGCTAAACAGCCTTGGGCTAGACTTTGATATGGCCGACCTGTATCGTGGTCTGGATGAATAAGCGTTATTCAGCATGACGGAATCTCCCAGCCTCGTGGCCTACGACCTCTGGAAGCAGTACGACAATGTTGCTGTGGTGCAGGGCATCAGCTTTTCTCTACAACCAGGAGAAATTATTGGACTGCTAGGTCCCAATGGTGCTGGCAAAACCACGACTGTCGGCATGCTGTTTGGCAACGTTATACCAACGCGAGGCTTTGTTCAGTTTGGCCCCTGGCAAATTCCGGCCCAGGGATCCCAGGCCCGCGCCCGCATGGGCATTGTCACCCAGGATGACAACCTGGATCCTGACTTCACAGTCTTCGACAACCTCACCCACTTTGCCCACCACTACCGGATTACGGGCCAGGCGGCCAGGCAACGGGCGGGGGAACTGTTGGCCCTGGTGAATTTAGAAGACCGGGCCACTGCTCAGGTTGATGAACTTTCTGGCGGCATGAAGCGGCGACTGGTGCTAGCCCGGGCATTGCTGAACAATCCCCAGGTCGTGTTTTTAGATGAGCCTACTACGGGCTTGGATCCGGATGCCCGCCAGGAATTTTGGCGGCTAGTGCTGCACCTCAAGGCCAGCGGCTGCGGCATTTTACTGACTACCCACTACATGGATGAGGCCCAGCGGCTGTGCAATCGCCTTCTCCTCCTTCAACAGGGCAAAGTCATCGACGAAGGCACCCCCACCGACCTGATTGCCCGCGTCATCGGTCGCGAAGTGGCCGAGGTAGAAGGGATAGCCGGAGAACTACTGAAAGACCTGGCCGCTGGCTACGGAGCCTGGTACCGGCCCTTTGGCAGTGGTCATTTAATTACCCTGCCCGACGCCGACCCTGAAGTGTTATGGAAACAGCTCGAAAGCCATCACCCTCAGCGCCTGCTAAGGCGACAAGCTAACCTAGAGGATGTGTTTTTACGACTCACAGGGAGCCTGCTGGAATGAAACTCATCTCTGCCACCCCCTGGGGGGTCTATTCGGTCTGGTGGCGGCACTTTCAGGTGTACCGTAGTACCTGGTTGGTGAACTGTTTGCCACCCATCTCAGAACCCATTGTTTATTTATTGGCCTTTGGCTATGGCCTAACTCCTTTAGTGGGGGAGGTATCGCATCTGGGTCAGCCTGTACCCTATCCACAATTCCTGGCGCCAGGAATGATTGCCATTGGTGTGCTGTTTCAGTCTTTCTTTGAAGGAGCCTACAGCAGTTTTATTCGGCTAAATTTTCAAAAAACCTGGCAGGCTCTGCTGACAGCGCCCCTGAGCTACACTGATGTGTTCTTGGGTGACTGGTTTTGGGCAGCTACTAAGGGGGCGATCGCAGGTACTCTCACAGGACTGGTGGCCGTTCTCGCCAACCTGTATGATTTCTCTAGCCTGGTGCTTTCCCTACCGTTAATTGCTCTGGGCAGCCTGTTGTTTGGAGCCTTTGGTCTGTTGGTTGCAGGAGTGGTGAACAAAGTTGACCAGGTCAATGTGCCAATTTTTCTGGTCATCATCCCTATGTTCACCCTTACAGGCACCTACTTCCCCCGCGAGACGCTGCCGCCCTTATTGGCCAGGTTTGCCGGGCTGCTACCGCTGGCCTCCCTGGTCGATTTGCTGCGCTGGCCTCTGGGTCTTGTCCCCTGGTGGCCTCTGTCGCTGCTGTGGCTGCTGGCCTGGATGGTGGTGATGGCTCGTCTGGCAGCGATGTGGATTTATCCCAGGCTGTTTAGCTAACCGGCATTCAACCTTAGATGCAAAAGCCAGATAAGGCGCATTTGATGACTGGAGCAAAGCTGGTATTGGCTTTGGGAGTAAGCGTGAGGAAGCTGCTAGCCACTCAATGACGGCCTAACTGTTACCGTCTGGCTTCCTGGCGTTCTTCTCGCAAATCCTTAATTAATTGGGCTAGTTGGTCGCTACTGGTGTGATACACCTGATTGCAGAAGTGGCAGGTAGCTTCTGCCCCGTTGTCTTTTTCAATCATGTCTTGCAGTTCTTCTTCACCCAGCATTTTTAGGGCACCCAGCATGCGATCAAACGAGCAAGGGCAATGAAACTGCACCAGTTGAGTTTCGGGCAATATTTCCATGCCCATATCCCCAACCAGGTCTTCAAAAATTTGGGGCAGGGTTCTGTTAGCCCGTAGCATTGGGGTAAAACCGGTTAAAGACGAGAGGCGGCTTTCCAAGGTGCTGACCATTTCCTCATCTTCAGCAGCCCTGGGAAGAATTTGCAGCAGTAGGCCCCCAGCAGCCTCTACGCCGTTGGCTCCTACATAAACTCCCAGCACTAAGGCCGAGGGAGTTTGCTCAGAGGTGGCCAGGTAGTGAGTGAGGTCGTCACCGATTTCTCCAGAGACTAGCTCTACTGTGCTGGAGTAGGGGTAGCCATAGCCCACATCCCGCACCACATAAACATAGCCCTGGCGACCCACCGCCGTCCCCACATCCAGCTTGCCCGCCGCATTGGGCGGTAGTTCGATGGTGGGATTATCTACATAGCCGCGCACCGTTCCGTCTAACCCAGCATCCACCAAAATGCCACCTAGGGGGCCATTACCTCGAATCCGAACATTCACGCGAGACTGAGGCCGCTTCATGCTAGATGCCAACAGCAACCCTGCTGCCATCGTGCGCCCCAAAGCTGCCGTAGCCACATAGGAAAGCTGGTGTCGCTGGCGGGCAATTTCCGTTAATTTGGTTGTTACTACCCCTACCACACGAATGCCGCCCCCCGCTGCGGTGGCCCGAATCAATTGGTCTGCCATGCGCTGCCCCAAAATCCCTTAACAATCCTTAGCTTTTCTATTGTAGAAGGTTCCTTCCTACCCCAAACGGCACCCCACATTAAACCCTTACCTCCCATCTC
>Ga0224723_1001309_pt1 | contig 15233 bp, 17 predicted proteins | sample Balambano_FR2_Me_FD_161647 | JGI IMG/M metagenome (GOLD analysis project Ga0224723, IMG submission 161647) | Freshwater sediment microbial communities from Lake Towuti, South Sulawesi, Indonesia - Balambano_FR2_MetaG | ecosystem: Environmental > Aquatic > Freshwater > Lake > Sediment | place...
GTTCTATCCTGATCGGTCGTTTCGTGCTGACGATCCTCGTCGCCGTCATTGTCGGGTTGGTGTTCGCGCTCGCCGCCCGCCCGCAGGATGTGCTGCGCCCGCGCACGCTTGCGCCCGTCATGGGTGGATCGATTGACGTGCTGCCGCGCCGCCGCTCGCTGGCGGAGGGGCTGGGCGCGGCGTTCCGGCTGGCAGGCGATGAATTCTTCGAGATGGGGCGCTACCTGATCATCGGCACGGCGCTGGCGGCGACGATGCAGACGTTCGTCAGTCAGGATGTGCTGCTGGCGCTCGGTCGCGGTCCGGTGATTTCGGTGCTGGTCATGCAAGGGCTGGCGTTCCTGCTCAGCGTGTGTTCAACCGTCGATTCCTTCCTGGCGCTGGCGTTCGCTGGCACGTTCACGACGGGTTCGATTCTGGCGTTCCTGGTCTTCGGTCCGATGGTGGACATCAAGAGTACGCTCATGTTCGCGGGCATCTTCAAGGGGCGCGTGGTGCTGTATCTGATCCTGCTGCCCGCGCTGCTGACGATGCTGTTCGCGATCTGGTTGAATTTGAACGTAGTGTTTTGACCTCACCCCAGCCCCCTCTCCGTAAACGGAGAGGGGGAGACGAGCGTAACGAGTGGGTGTGAGGTAGAGATGAGGCATAGCGTATGCAACTGACTGACTCCTTCAACATTGATTTGGAAGTGGCGCGGCGTCGGCAACAGACCAACGCCTGGGCTAAGGCGGTGCTGCTGCTGGCGACGGGCTTGTATTTCGCTTGGGTGATCGCCAGCGGCAACCTCCCCAATTACATCAACGAGCGCTTCGCCTGGCTGTCGTATGTCGCAGCGGGCATTCTCCTGCTGCTCGGCGCGTATAGCATCTGGGGACTGCTGCGTCCTGCACGCAATCAACCTGACGATCCGCTGTTGCAACTGGTGAGCGCGCGCCAGGAAGAGCATCGCCCGATCTCGTGGGGCGTGCTGGCGATTGTCGCCTTTCCGCTGGTGCTGGGGACGCTGATTCCGTCGCGACCGCTCGGTGCAGAGTCAGTCGGTTCGATCTCGACCAGCGCTATGTCCGCCGCCAATGTCGCTGAATTTCAGATCGATCCATTGCAGCGTAATGTGCTGGACTGGCTGCGCGCCTTTAACAGCAGCAGCGACTTCAGCGAGTTCAACGGTGAACGCGCCGACCTGATCGGCTTCATGTATCAAGAGCCGACGTTCGGCGACAACCAGTTCATGATCGCGCGTTTCACCGTCAGCTGCTGTGTGGCGGATGCGTCAGCGCTGGGTGTTCCGGCATACTGGTCTGACACTGCCACAGTCGAGCAGGGGCAGTGGATACGGGTGCAGGGCGCGTTCCAGGTCGGCACGTTCCGTGAGAACACGCTGCCAATCTTGCAGGTCGAAAGCATCGAATTGATCGAAGAGCCTGCGCATCCGTATCTGTATCCGTAGTGATGAGTAACGAGTGATGAGTAACGAGTAACGAGGATTAAGTGCAGAGTGCAAAGTGCATGGTTCACTGGATGATTGTGTAGGGCAGGATGTATCCCGCTCAAAATTACCTGCGCTGTTTGCACTTTGCACCCTGCACTTTGCACCCTGTACTGAAATGAAGACCGATAGGAAGAATGACGAAAGCCTTGAAGTTAAACATTTTTGACCAGACGGTCTTGGTAGCGGCGGCGTGCATCGTGGCGCTCATCCTCGGCACGGTGCTGTTGGGCGACCGCGTGGGCGTGCGCATCGAGCGTGTGTCGCCGCTGGGCGAAGGCGCGCGGGCGACGATGCCGATCAGGATCGAGTTCAGCGAAACAATGAACCGCGACTCGATTGGCGACTCGTTGCGCATAGCGCCTGCTATCGAAGGCGAGATGAGCTGGAGTACGGACACGCTGATCTTCACGCCGAACGCGCCGTTTGAGCCGGGCGTCAGCTATACCGTCACACTCACGCCGGGCGCGCGCTCAGAGGCGAACCGCGAGGTCATTCAGGGCGTGGAGTTCTCGTTCACCGTCCGCCGCCCGCGCGTCGCCTACCTCGCGCCGTCCGACTCTGCGCCGATCAACATCTGGATTGCTGAGCCGGGCGTAGAAGGCAGCGCCCGCCAACTGACCAACAGCGTTGCGGGCGTCTACAACTTCGATGTCAGCCCGGACGGGCAGTACATCGCCTATTCAGAAACCAACGCCTTCTCCGATACCGAAGACATCCGCGTGATCGATCTCGATACAGGCGAGATGCGGCAGGTGACTAACTGCGCGGACTCCAGCTGTACCACCCCGAGCTGGCGTCCTGATGGACAGGTGATCGCCTACGAGCGTGTCGATTACAACAGTGACCTCGAAGGCGTTGGCATCAGCCCGACGCGCCTGTGGTTGATCGACGTGACGGCAAACCCGGCGACGACGACGCCGCTGTTCCAGGATACGCAGGTGTTGGGCTACGACCCACAGTGGTCGGGCGATGGCAGCCTGATCGCGCTTTACGATCGGGGCAGTCAGGGCATCCTGATCTACGACTTCCGCGACAACTCCGGCATCAGCATCCCGACGCGGGCTGGCACGTCGGGCGCTCTCTCGCCAGACGGCACGATCCTGTTATACCCTGAAGTTGTGCTGCAAGAAGGTCAGGAGTCGCGCAGCGTCATGCAGATGGCAGACCTGGTGCAGAACACAGTTGTCGTCATGCCCGGTTCGGATGAGACGAGTTCGGATGATTGGGTACGTTGGTCGCCAGGTGGTAGACAGGTCGTTGTGTCGCGCAACTACTTTGACGAACGCTACACGCTCGGCAGCCAATTGATGCTGATCGATCCTTTTTCGGGCAGCGTGACGCCGCTAACGGATGACCCGAATTCCGATCATGGCTTCTTCTCGTGGGATGCCAGCGGCGAACGACTGGTTGTCCAGCGCTTGCCGCTGTTCGACGCGCAGGGCAATCGCGATAATCTGGCACGCCCACAAATCTGCACGCTCGATGTCGTGACGGGCGAACTGACGCTGGTGGCGGATAATGCTTTCCATCCACGCTGGGTGCCGTAATATGAAGGTATCAGCTTTCAGGTATCAGCCATTTGTTCTGGGTTCTGTGTTCAGAGTTCAGGTGCTGGTCAATACTGATGTTGTGTCCCCGAATGAACCCAGAACTCCGAACAATATACCCAGAACATAGAATACAGAACAAACCATGACCAAGTTATCACCACGTCTGTTATTGCTGCTGTTCCCGCTGCTGGGCTTGATCATCGCCGCATCGCTGCTGCTCACGACGCCGCCCCAACCCTCAGTGACCCCCGTGCCAACCCCGCGCGACTTTGGCGACCTGATCTCCGAGCAGCCGACGCGCGCTGCCGCAGCGAACGGACGGATTGACTTCACACTGCCATCGCTGGCAGGCGATACCATCACGCTGACAGACTACGAAGGCAAGATCGTCATTCTCAACTTCTGGGCGACCTGGTGTGTGCCGTGCGAACGCGAGATGCCCGCGCTCAATACCTACGCCGCCGGGCAGGATGATGTGATCGTGCTTGCCATCAACGTTGGCGAGACGGAAGACATCGTGCGCCCCTGGCTGGAGGAGCGCGGGATCGACACATTGACCGTGCTGATGGATACCGACATGGACGTACGCTACAATTATGGCGTGATGCAGTTCCCGACGACTTACGCGCTTGACGGGGAAGGCGTAGTGCGCCAGCCACACTTCGGCGAAATTACGCTGGAGGAACTGCGCGTGATGGCGGAGCGTGTGAGCGCAGGGTAAGGCGAAAAAGCTTATTCAAGAGGCTGGAGAGGAAGAGAATAGAGGGGATTTCCTCTACTGCCGTAGATTGACAATGGTGATCCCTATAACAATGATAATGCTTCCTGCGATTTCCAGCGGTCCGGGTACTTCTGTGAATAGGAAGTAGGCGATGATTGCCGCCAGCACCACGCCCAACTGCCCCATAACCGCGGTAATCGTGGCAGGGATGCGCCGCAGCACATAGTTGTACGTGAAGTGACCGAGCAACTGTGCCAGCAGCACCAGCAGCAGCAGATAGCCATACGCAGCCGGAGTGTACCCCGTCAGCGGTATGTCCTGAGCCAGGACGACCGCGCAGGCGACGATGGCTGCAAAGACAAACATCAACCACAGGAACGGCACCAGCGGCATCCGCTTGCGCGCGTCGCGTCCGAGCAGGCTGTACGCCGCGCCCGCCAGCGCCGAACCCAACGCCAGCAGCGCCCCCAGCACCGGGTTGCTGCCGAGTGAGAGGTTGGTGGCGCTGGCAATCGCGATCAGGATGCTGCCGCCAATCGTAATCCATAATCCGAGCCACACCTGTTTGCCCAGCGTCGTGCGCAGCCCAAAGCCTTCGATGAGTGCGATCCAGATCGGCGCAGTGCCGCCAATGACGCTGCTGACGAGGACAGTCGTAAATTCCAGCGAACCGAAGCCGACCAGCAGATGCAGCGCGAACCAGAAGCCCGTGATCGCAGTGAACAGGATGTCGCGTTTACGCAAATGGCGCAGCGCGTCACGATAGTAAATCAACACAACTGGCGTCAACACCAGCACGCCGATGACTTGCCGGAAGGCGATGATGTAAACGGTCGGAACAGCTTCCCCTTGCGCCAGTCGTCCCAGAATACCCGCCCATGCCCCCGCCAGCGAACTGAGGAACATGATGGCGATGTACTGCCATTCGACATGCTGAGACGGCGCGACAACCGACCCGGTTTCGATATGCTCTAGCTGCTCACTTGCCATGTTTTCAAAGACCGATTTTGATTTAAGACTGCAAGTGAAGAAGCAGTTTGTCTTATTGGTTACGACGATTGACTTAAAAACGAGCGTACAGTGTTATGGAAATGTTCGCTCTCGTCGAGCATTGGGAAGTGACCGCTTTGCTCAAACCAGGCGATCTGGCTGTGTGGCAGGCATTCTTTCAGCACCTTGTTCTGTCCGGGGTCAACTATCGCGTCGTTCTTGCCGTAGATGCCCAGCACAGGCAGCTTGAGCCTGTGCATATCCGGGCGCAGGTCGGTTTCGCGCAGCGTGCCGATGCTTTCAAAAAACGGCAGGAATGCCAGCCGCGATACGTCCGTCGAAAGCATGTCGCCGAGCGCTTTGCCGTCGCGCGCCAGGAAGCGCGAGTAACCGCGAATGAACGGGCGAAAGCCCATCTGGAAGACGTTGTAAATCGCGGGGGCGCTCTCAGCCAGGTCAACCCAGCCTTTGTAGGCGGCGATCTTCAGCAGCGGGCTAAGGGACGAACCGACAATCGGTGAGCCAACGACGCCGACTTTCGTGACTTTTTCCGGGAACTGGATCGCCGTCTTCAGCGAGACGGTCCCGCCCATCGAATGTCCGATCAGCGGCGCTTTGACGATGCCCATGCGATCCATGAACTGGTTGACCAGCACGGTGAAGTTGCTCACAGAGAAGTCTTCGGCAAGCTCGGCAGTCTTTTCGCCAAATTCGCCAAAGCCCAAAAAGTCGAGCGCGTAGACACGATAATCGCGCCCCAACATCTCAACCGTCTTGCGCCAGACCGCCCACGAATTCATCCACCCATGCAACAAAAGAACAGGGCGTCCGCGTCCGTAGACCTCATAATGGACAATACCCTGTTCTGTCACCAGCGCTGCCACGATTTGCCTGCCTCAGTCTAGTCGAGCCGCGCCGTCTTACTTCGTTTCCATCTCTTCAAGGATCGAGTAGAGCAGTTCCAGCAGAACGCTCTTCACGCTTTCCTTCTGGTTGGCGACGCACGGCAGCAGTTTGACGCCTTCTTCGATGCGCAGCGCAATGCGCAGGTCATCGGTCTTCCAGGCGTCGGGCAGGTCCTGCTTGTTCGCTGCCACCACATAGGGCGTGGGCGCATAGGCGCGGAAGGTTTCCAGAATACTCTTCGCTTCGCGGAACGTTTCCGGTTTGGTGCTGTCTACCATCACGACGAAACCCAACATGCCTTCCGCAAGAATTTCCCACATGAAATCGAAGCGGCGCTGCCCCGGCGTACCGAACAGATACAGCACGAGATCGTCATCGACAGTGATACGACCGAAGTCCATCGCGACGGTGGTCGAATCTTTGACAGTGCGTTCGATCTCGGAGCTGACTTTGCTCTCGGTACTCACCACCTCGATCTCGCTGATCGAGTTGATGAACTCTGTTTTACCAGAGCTAAAGGGACCCGTGATGATCATCTTGACTTGTTGCATTGACGTTCGCTCTTCTACTGCGCGTCCAACAAGGGACTTCCGAATGAAAAACTAGCTCTGACGGATACGGTCGATAATGCGATTGATGACAGATGCGCTGACGGGCGGTGACTTGGGAACAACCCGTCCTTCTTGCTGACGCGCTGCTGCCTGTGCCGCGATGTTCGGCTTGACCATTTGCACAAGTCCGGCTTGCAACAGGTTATACACCACACGACGGATTTCCATGTCCGTCATGTTGTTCGCTTTGGCAATCTGGCGAATGGTATTCTTCGGGTTGACATAGCCGACGATGCGCCATTCTTCGACGCTGAGGTGCATGCCTTTGTATTTCTCTTTGGCATCTTCCGGGAACTTGAGGCTGACATCGAGATTGGGTATTTCCTCGCGCAGCCGCTCGTCGTCCTGTACGCGCCGCGCGCCTTCGATAATGACGTTTTCAAGGTCGATCGGCACCATGATGCGGTCGCCCATCGGCAGCGCGTCATCGTCAAAGCGGAATGGTCCCTCGTGCCAGCCGAGCAGATCGTAGACAATATCGAGCGTGTGCTGCTGCACACTGCTCAACACGTCTTTCTGCGTCACATAGTTGGCGTTAATCAGCAGCAGCGCCAGCGCTTTATCACTGGTGTTTTTGGCACGCTCTTTGATGATGCGTGCCTGTTCGCTGGTGAGCTTGCCCGCCTTGTTCAGAACAGAAACGAGATTGCCATCCTGCTCATCCAACCCGGCATGGATGAGCTTCCCGGTCTTGAAAGCAACCGAGGCACGTTTCTTGCCTGCTGCCATTTTGACGCCGCCCATCGCGTCCTTTTCGTTGGTGGGCAAGCCTTCAAATATGGTCAATGTGCCAGTCTTGCCAGCGAGATTGATCAGATTGAGCAGCTGAGTTGTACTAAAATCGCGAAGGTTGCCTTGAAGCGGCATGGACTTACCCTGTTTCAGTGACAATGCTAAACTGGATTATAACGTTGTCTTTTCACGCGCGTCAACCAGTACGCCTCTCTCACTCCCTCATTTTATAGTGACTTGCTTTTTGCGACAATTCTTTTTGCGACAATTAACGCTGGGCGGAGTGATGAGTGATGAGTACAGAGGGCAAAGTACAGAGTACAAAGTGCAAGGTGCAGAGTACAAAGTGCAAGGTGCAGAGTACAAAGTGCAGACTACAAAGTGCAAGGTGCAGAGTACAGAGTGCAAAGTGCAAAGTGCAGAGTGCAAGGTGCAAAAGAGTGAGGACAGAAAACGTGAAACCGGGAAGTGAGAACTATGAACTGAGAACTCGTCACTCGTCACTCATTACCCGTTACTTTCTCCTGCTGCTGCTGCTGCCTGCGTGCTACGTCGCGGATGCGCCGACTGCCGCACCAACGCTGACGCCGACGCTTGCGCCGAGCGCGACGCCTTTCCCTGGCATGATTGGACCAAATATATATCCTGACGGCGTAAACCCGCTGACAGGCGTCATGATAGAAAATCCGGCTGCGTTGCAGCGTCGCCCGATGGTCGTCAAGATCAGTAACGCGCCATCGCTGGTGCGCCCACAGGCAGGCATCGGCGCGGCGGACGTGGTGTATGAGCATTACGCGGAGGGCGGGCTGACGCGCTTTGCCGCGCTCTTCTATACGAACGCGCCCGAACGTGTTGGCTCGATTCGCAGCGCTCGCCTGATCGACCACGAATTGATGGCAATGTATCAGGGATTGCTGGCGTTTTCCGGCACAAGCGAAGGCGTGGGGACAGTGCTGCGCGAGTCAGAGTATTACGAGAGGACGTATCTCGGCGTCGCTTACCCTGACCCGTACTACTACCGCGACGAGAACATCCCTGCGCCGCACAATCTATTCCTGAATGCGGCAGCGTTGTGGTCGCTGGCGGCGGAGGAAGGCTTTGGGCAAGCGCCTGCGTTGTCCGGGTTGGCATTCAGCACACAGCCGCCCGCGGGGGACAGCGGTGAGGCGAACAGCGTCCAGGTGGCATATCGGGCAACGCGCGCGGGCTGGCTGTACGATGGTGAGTGCGGGCAGTACCTGCGCTTCAGTGACGGGCAGCCGCATCTGGACGCCAACACGGGCGCACAAGTCACCGCCGATAACGTGGTCATCGTTTTTGTGCGCCATGTCGATACCGATATTATCGAAAGCGTGTGGCAGGATCAGGTCAGTTGGAGCATTCAGATTCAACTGTGGGGCGAAGGCGATGCAGTCCTGATCCGCGACGGGCGGCAGTACCAGGCGCGCTGGCAGCGCCCCGAACGCGCCGCTGCGCTCACGCTGGTGACGCCGGACAGCGCGCCGCTGCCGCTGCGTCCCGGCGTGACGTGGGTACAGTTATTCCCGCTGCCGGAGCAGCAGATTGTGGGTGAGGAAAGTGTGGGGGTGGAATAGCTCAGAGTATAATATCCACTGTGTACCCAGTCGGGAAGGTTGGCAGATGATGAATTATGAGCGTGTGATCTCACTGGTGCGCGAATTGCCTGCACCAGACCAGGAACGCCTGATTGAAGAGATTCGTGCATCATTACGGCGCGAACGGAGCGAATCCCATAAGCAACCGCTGCCCTCGCTGTATGGGACATTTGCCGATCTCGGCAGTGCTCCCTCTTCTGAGGACATTGATGAGGCACGTCGAGAGATGTGGGGCAACTTTCCACGAGAGGACGTCTAAAAGATTCTGATAAATCAGCACATGACTTTCCAGAGTGACAACCACTACCTCACGCGCATCAACCTTGTCCTGAACCACATCCGCACTCACCTGACGGATGATCTGTCGCTGGATAAGCTGGCGGATGTGGCGGGCTTTTCAGCGTTCCACTTCCATCGCATTTTCACCACTCTGACCGATGAAACCGTGCATCAATGCGTCCTGCGCTTGCGGCTGGAACGCGCCGCCGCGCTGCTCAAGGCAGACCCCGCCCTCGCAATTGGCGATGCAGCGGCGCAGTGCGGCTTCGAGTCAGCATCGGTCTTCTCGCGTGCTTTCAAGCGGCAGTATGGCATGACTGCCCGCGCCTGGGACCGGCAAGCACCGCTCAAGAACAGCAAGAATGGTCAAGTCCTGGATGGTTTTCCGCGTTACACTGTAGAACATCTGCGCGACATCGGACATGAGGAAGGCTTTCAGGTCTACATCCGCGAGCAGCCGCCACAACGCCTGGCGTATATCCGCCTGATGGACTCGTATAGTTCGGCGGACGGTCTGTTCAAAGCGTATGATCGGCTGCTGGCATGGTATACGGCGCACGGCGGACGCCTGAGCGCGACGACGGTCATCGGCATGTCACAGGATGACCCGGAAGTGACGCCGCTCAAGCTCTGCCGCTACGACATCTGCCTGACCGTGCCGGAAAATTGGCGCGGCGAGGGCGAGGTCGAGACGCGCATTATGCCTGCTTGCCATCTGGCATACGTGCGCTGTATAGGCGATATTTTCGTAGTGGATCGGGCGTGGCAGTATCTCTATCGCGGCTGGCTGCCACGCAGCCGCTATGTGCCGGACAACCTGCCCGCGATGGAGGTCTACCGCCGCCGTCCCGACGAGATCGGCTGGGAAACCTACGATCTGGAAGCAACTGTCGCTGTTTGCATAATAGGATAACAAGAGGATACAAACAATGGAACTCGGACATTTCTCGGTCAGTCTGGCAGTCAAGGATATCAAGGCATCGCGCGCATTTTACGAAACGCTTGGCTTCAAGGTGTTCGACGGCAAAGAAGAAGAAAAGTGGCTGATGATGCGCAATGACAGCGCCAAAGCCATCATCGGCATCTTTGAAGGTATGTTTGAGAAGAACATTCTGACCTTCAACCCGCAGGATGTGCGCAGTATTCAAAAGCATCTGAAAGCGAACAACATCGCGCTGACGCTGGAAGCCGACGAAAGCACGACCGGTCCGGCGCATATTGTGCTGGCAGACCCGGACGGCAACCAGCTCATGTTCGACCAGTTTTAGCCGGGCGCAATGCTGCCCGTCACGGGAAGATCGCGCGCAATTGCAGCACATCAGCGCTGCAATTGCCAACGAACCCAAACGGACGATAATGATGATCATGATCCGTGCGTCAGCGCCCTCTCCGAAAGGACGCCATCATGACTATCCCCGAACACCTGATGATCTATGCCGCCAGCGCGCAGCAGGCAAACGAGTCGCTGCGTCTACGCCGCGAACTGCAACTGCGCAAGGCGCGCATCGCAGGCATGTGGGCGCTGGGTGCGTTCGTCATTGGCATGATTGCGGCGGCGCTGCTCTACAATGGTCATGCCGCAGTGCCGATGTTTTCCGAACCGGGCTTTGCGGAATGGCGCACCGCCGCGCCGTTTGCCGCGCAGTCAATCGCGCGCGAAATCGGGCTATCGTTCGCGCGCGTGTGGGAAATGCTGGCGATGCTGATTCAGTCCGGCGGCAGCGGGCAGATCGCGGCGGTGGCGCGCCTGCTCGCCTGCGTCATGATCTTCGTGGCGGTGCTGTTCACGTACCGCCGATTGCTGGCAGAGCATTACGATGTGCATGGGCAGGTGGCACGGCGCGATGACTTCCGCCAGCGCGCGGCGACGATCGGCAGTCTTTTGCGGCGCGTCAGTGTGGCGCTGGCGGTGCTGGTCAGCAGCTATGTCGGGCTATCGCTGACGTGGATGATCCTGGCGAGCATGTTCAAAGACTTTTCCGCGCTCTACTGGGCAGCGGCATTCTTCACCGGGCTGTTCGTCGCGCTGGTTGCGTTTGGAGCGGTCTACTGGTCGCTGACCGTCAGTACACGCCAGCTGATGGCGTTGGGGCTGGTCACGTTTGTTGTCGGCTTGTCTGGCAGCTTTGCGCTGGCGGGCGTCGAGAATAATGAGCAGTGGTGGCAGGCGGCTGTCAGCCGCGCAGGGGCGCACCCGGACGCCGACTGGCTGTTCATCGCGACGTTTGGCAGTGTCTTCCTGCTGTTCACCGCGCTGTGGTTTGATGTCAATCACTTCATCCGCCTGATTGTGGCGCAGGCAAACTCGTTTCGTCCAGCGCCAGACGGCGATAGTCTGCCCGCGCGTGTGCAGCGTTACGTGCGCGCCAACACCTACGCCATCATCCGCACGCTGTACTTTGCGGCGGTCATCGGCTTAATGGGGGTGGGCTTTGTCCAGTTCGACAGCAGCGACATCACGACCATCATCGCCCACACAGGCGGCGCGTTTCTCGCCATCTTGATCTTCACGGTCGGCGGGCTGGCGTTCGCGGGCTGGTTTCCAGACCCGATCTTTGGCGTGCCGTTCAAGCGCTTCTCACAGGTGTGTGTGGCAGTCTGCGCGCTGTCCGTTGTCTTGTGGCTGATCGGCACGCTCAACCTGGCAGGCATTGAGCTGGTGAGCCTGATCGTGATCGGCGTCTGGTTCTTCGTCGCCATCGACAGCATTCTGGCATACGTGAACGCGCTCAGTTAAGGTGCGTCTTTTGCACATTTACGCTTTTTTAAATTTTCATGAATATTTTTACACATTTCACAAATCTTCAAGGCTCAAATCAAGCCTAAGTCAATTATAGTTACTATAGTGAGGGTGTAGAGAAACTGTAAAAGAGAAGTAGTATCATGAGCGGCATTCTGGTTTTCTTCGCAATTTGGTTTCTGGTTTCCATTCCCGCAAGTTTGCTGATCGGCGCAAAGCTCGCCAACCGCCCGCGCAAGTTACAGCCGGCGAACTTCGCGCGCTATGTCAGTCCGCTGGAAACGACCGAAATTCCGCTCGTCAATTAGCACTTGTGCAGCAACTCAAAGCGTCGTATCCGGCGCGCCGTCGAATATGTCGCCAACACGGAACACAATGTCTGGCAGGCAGGCGAACGCAAAGCTGTCATCCCTGCCGAGCGTCTGTGCTTCGCCATAACGCCCGTCCTCCCTCAGCCGATAGACCTTCAACTGACGCAGTAACGCATCGGCAATGCCGTATTCGGGGACGCCCGCCTGCTCATACGCCAGAAACTTTGTCTCCAGATCATGCGCGCGGTTGCCCGGCGACACCACTTCAACGATCAGATCAGGCACACCGTTGACGTGTCGGTCGTGCATGATGGCAGCGCGCTCGGCGCGGACGAAGAAGAAATCCGGCTGCACAGGCTGCGTGCCGGGCATAAACACGCCGACCTCAATGGTGCCGTAGTAACCTAATCCGCGTTTGAGGGCAGGGATACCGACGAGCATTGCCAGACTATTGATGACCCAGTTGTGGAAGAGGCTCGGTGAGGTACTCACGTATAAATATCCTTCGATGATTTCATAGCGGTTGCCATCACCGTGCGGCAGCGTTTCCCAGTCTGCGCGCGTCCATTGCCCCTGTTTGGGACCGCGCACGCGCAGTTTATCATCGGTAAGCATCGCAAATGTGACCATCGTTCGTCGCTCGCAATCGGTATTCATCGTGCGAATTATAGCGCAGTTTTCATCCTTCAGGCGGCAGCGATGCGACGCTCGTCAAACACTCGGCAATGCGTTACCTTACTTGCCATTATCACTATAACGCATTAAGCTGATAGCAATCCAAATAACCAAACAATCCTACACGGGTACCCAGACAACATGGCTGAACAACTCCGCATCTTTATCAGCTATTCGCGTAAAGACACCGCATTTGTTGATCGCCTTGAAGCCGACTTGCGCTCGTATGAGTTTCAGGTGTGGGTAGACCGCCGCAAGATTGAAGGTGGTGATGACTTCCAGTCCTTGATTCAGGAAGCCATTGAAAGCACACAGGTGATGCTGGTTATTGTCTCACCCGATGCAATTGCTTCAGATTGGGTCAAGAGGGAATTTCGGCACGCTTTCCGTACCAAAAAGACCGTAATTCCATTGATTCTGCGCTCCGTCGAAAAAATGCCTATGGAGCTAAACGACATTCATTGGGTCGAGTTTGTTGACAGGGCGTATGAAGACGCGATTAGAGATCTCCTCAATGCGCTGGCACATATCGAACCAGTTCCTCAGCTACCGCGCCGCGAACGTTCATCAATTGTTATTGAAGATGCGGGTCCTCTTGATCTCGTAACTCCACATCCTGCACCTGCACCACCTGATCCCGAACTCGATGATCTGTATGCTGCGGGAGTAGCAGCGAAGGCAAGAAGAGACCTGGTGCGTACTGTGCTTTACTGGCAGCAAATCCTTGATCGCGAGCCAGGCTACAGAAATGGATTTCTTAAACAAGAAATTGAGTCGATTTATGCGGAACTACTTCCAAAACGGATCGCCGCCTTGCGCGAACGGGCAAACGCTGCTTGTGAAAAAGGGGAGTGGGGGCAAGAGATCGGCAGTTGGGATGCGCTGCTGGCGCTTGCGCCGGAAGACTTTGAAGCCGGGGATCGACGTAAACTGGCGATACACAATCAGCAGTGGGCATTCATGTACAATCAAGCTGCAACATTTGTTGACAAAGGCGATTTTGACTCTGCCCGCGAACAACTCAATGATCTCTATCGCTACGCCCCGGAATATGGTGACCCACTCACGCTTGCAAACCAAATTGGCTTAATGCGCCGAAAGAGCATAGTGAGTAATTTGAATAGCCTGGATGAGCAAGCGAAAAGCATAACTGGAAACATTCAATACCTCAAAACACTTCAGGCGAAGGTTGATGGCTCAAAAAAAGCAGCCGTTTGGCATTTTCTGATAGAAGGCAGAGATGGCAAGAACTTTCATATAGACTTATTGTTAATGCTAGTATGTTCGCCATTTGTCTCTTGGGTTTTACTGCTGATTATTAATTACAATGGTGCAATAGATAATTTTGTAATCTCTATGGAACCAGAACGTTATGCAACAATGGCGTCTTGGCAGATTACAGGCAACCTCTGGATCAGTGGCATTTGTCTCCCTGGCGTCTTAATTCCCTTGGTTTTGGTAGGTGCTGTTCTCATCTTCCTACATATTACTTACAATCGCAGAAGCAAGTCCCTCAAGGCGAACATTGAAGTACTTGAAAAGACTTTACAGAATAATCGCAAAGAGAGAGAGACCTTAATGTTAAATGGACGCGGATCGGGATAATGGTCTCAGCCACCATTTTTCATTGCCACCTCCCCCAACAGCGGTGACTGAATCGTCTCGTCCATGCCGTAAATATCGACCAGCACATAGCGCCCGTCGTCCCAACGCCAGACATCGATCAGCTTCTCAGCCAGATCGACCAGCCAGTATTCTTTGACGCCGAAACGCTCGTACAAACGAAACTTGATCTTGCGGTCATGCCGCGCCGTGCCGGGCGATAACACCTCGACGATCATGTCGGGTGCGCCTTTCAGCCACTTCTCGCCCACTTCGCACGCGCTGCCCGGCAGAATGATGATGATGTCCGGCTGCGGCACATTGTACTCATCCAGATGCACGTCCAGCGGCGCGAGGAACACCCGCCCGCCCTTCGCCTTCACAATCGGCTTGAGCAGCGAGGCAAGGTCAAAGACGACATCCTGATGTTCCGGCGTTGGCGACGGCATGGTGATGATCTCTCCATTGATGAGCGCAGTCGGATGCGTGGTTTCGGGTTGCACCAGGTATTCAGCAGCCGTGATGCGCGGGATTACGATCATCCTTACGCCTCCATCAACTCCGCTCCCGCAGGGGCAGCAAAGCCGTTGATCTTCGCCTTCAGATAGCTCTCCATAAAGTCGTTCAGCTTGCCATCCAGCACCGCCTGCGGGCTGCCGACCTCGTGACCCGTGCGGTGATCCTTGACCAACTGGTACGGGTGCAGCACATACGACCGGATTTGATTGCCCCACGCCGCGTCGATATTCTCGCCCTTCAGCATCGAAATCTGCTGCTCGCGCCGCTTGCGCTCCAACTCGAACAGGCGCGACTTCAAGACCTGCATCGCCCGCTCGCGGTTCTGCTGTTGGCTGCGCTGATCCTGCACGGCGACGACGACGCCGGACGGCATATGCGTGATGCGGATGGCGCTTTCGTTCTTCTGCACGTTCTGCCCGCCCGCGCCGCTGGAACGATAGGTTTCGATCTTCAGGTCTTTTTCGGAAACCTCAAGCTCGATATTGCCCT
>Ga0224723_1001310_pt1 | contig 15227 bp, 12 predicted proteins | sample Balambano_FR2_Me_FD_161647 | JGI IMG/M metagenome (GOLD analysis project Ga0224723, IMG submission 161647) | Freshwater sediment microbial communities from Lake Towuti, South Sulawesi, Indonesia - Balambano_FR2_MetaG | ecosystem: Environmental > Aquatic > Freshwater > Lake > Sediment | place...
ACCAAGATGAGATGTGTTTTTTGTGAACTTTGAAATCTGTCTAAGTGTATATAATAGCCCTTTAAGGTTGTAGTCATGCGTAAACCTGTTCTAACAATCTTTTATCAATTTAATCCTTGGAATACCACCATTGGAGGGATTCAGACACTAATAAATATTTTTATTAAGTATGCTCCAAAGGAATTTGAGGTACGTTTGGTAGGAACAGGAGACAATACCAATCAGCCTATGGGTAGATGGCAAGAAGCAGATTTTGCAGGTAGAAGTATTAATTTCTTGCCATTATTTGCAATAGAAAATGATAATGTCAGACACTTAATCCCAACAACGCTCAAGTATACCGCTGCTCTTTTGGGACGTTGTTATGCTTCTGATTTCATGCATTTTTATCGATTGGAGCCAACTTTAGCAGTTCTGAATTGGGTAGGAGAAAAAACACTATTTATCCAGAATGATATTCAGAAGCAAATTGAATCCCAAGAGCAGAAGAATGCAATTTTGTGGCGGAGATTTCCTGCCGGGTATTATGCTCTTGAAGGAATGTTAGTTGGTCAATTTGACCAAATTTTCTCTTGTAATACAGATTCTTTGGAACTTTACCAGCGACGTTATCCCAGCGTACGCGATCGCCTATCATATTTGAAAAACACTTTTGATCAGGAAGTATTTTACCCCTTGTCAGCGGTTGAACGTCAAGAGAAGAGACGGCAGTTGACAATTCAACTAGGTTTAAGCGAAGATACAAGTTTTGCTTTATTTGCTGGTCGTTTACATCCTCAAAAAGATCCAGCATTATTAATCAGAGCGATCACAGCTTTAAACGATCCAAAAATCCACTTGCTCATGGTTGGTGATGGAGAGTTAGCACAGGAGGTACGTTCTTTAATTGGTGAACTTAATCTTCAGAATCGAGTAACTATGCTCGGAGCGAAGAAGCAAGCAGAATTAGCTGACTTACATCGTGTCTGCAATGCTTTAGTTCTCAGTAGTGCATTTGAAGGTTTACCTTTTGTTGTACTAGAAGCACTAGCTTGTGGAACACCAATTGTAACTACAAAAGCCGGTGATACCCCTAGGTTATTGAATGCTAACAGTGGAATTGTTTGCGAACGTACACCAGAGTCTTTAGCGGATGCTTTAAGGAAGGTAATAATGAATCCCGACGATTATCCGGTTACAGCTTGTGTAGAAGTTGCTGCTCCTTATGCAGCTCGTAGAGTAGTTAATGAAGTTTACAGCCAAATGTGGCAACGTTGGGAACAACGTTGTTTGGTGGGTGTTAGTTAAGTGACATTCAGTTTTGAGAGTATTCATAGACAGTTTTGGGAACTACTAGCAGTCTTAGTTTTATTTGTTCGGAAATCAGGATGACAAATAAGCCTAATTTTTGATACAAAGTTGATTTCATCTCCAAGTATTTTTTTCTTACTGTGTTTCTACAGTTACTCAGTATTTAGTTCAATCCACTTTCTTCACAACTAAGTTAGTATGAGAATTGCTGTAATTGGTGCAAAAGGTCTACCACCGAAACAGGGTGGAATCGAGCATTACTGTGCAGAAGTCTATCCCCGCATGGTAAGAGCTGGTCATAGTGTAGATTTGTATGCTCGCTCATCATATACAGATGGGTACTGGTTGGAAAATGATGAATTCCAAGGTGTACGAGTAATTTCTTTACCAGATTTACATATGCGAGGAGTGGATGCATTTATCACTTCCGCATTAGGAGCGATCGCTTCTGTTGGTAATAGATATGATATAGTTCATTTCCATGCTTTGGGGCCATCTTTATTTACTTTTCTGCCAAGAATCTCCCCTGGTTGTAAAGTGGTAGTCACCTGTCAGGGATTAGATTGGCAACGAGCCAAGTGGGGTAATTTTTCCACACGCTTAATTCAGTTGGGGGAAAAAGCAGCTGTCCAGTTTGCTCACGGATTAATTGTAGTGTCAGATGCTCTGCAAACTTACTTTCAAAGGACTTATGATCGGCAAACCGTATATATCCCCAATGCTCCCGCTTGTTATGGTGAGTCTGATGAAAGTTTTGGTTATGGTACTACATTAGGTTTAGAAAAAGGGCGTTATGCGCTATTTTTAGGTAGATTAGTGCCAGAAAAGCGTCCTGATTTACTAGTAGAAGCCTTTTCTCAGTTAAAACCTTTTGGATGGAAACTTGTATTAGCTGGGGGAGTCAGTGATACAAAGTCATATACTTCAGAACTGCTAGCTCGTGTAGCTAACAACAAAGATATTGTCTTTGCAGGTGAATTACGAGGTTCTCGTCTTTGGGAAATAGTTCGTGGTGCTGGATTATTTACTCTTCCTTCTGATTTAGAAGGTTTACCATTAGCGATGTTAGAAGCTATGAGTGAGGGAGTACCTGTTTTAGCTAGTGATATCCCACCTCATCAACAATTGTTAAATGGTGGACGAGGAATTTTGTTTACAGCAGGGAATGTAGAATCTTGCGTGCGTTCCTTGGATTGGGCGATCGCACATCCCCAACAGCTTGCAGTCATGGCTAAAAGTGCCCAAAGGCATATACAGCTTAACTATAGCTGGGACCGGATCACTTCGGAAACTTTGAAATTGTATACATCACTCTTAGCACCTGTACCTGTGGTGATTCCTCGAACACGCCAAAACAGGCTAGCTGAGGTTTTGAGCAAAAAATAAGTTGTCATTTCTCTTAATAATAAGGATACGCATAATGGAGAAAGGCATTTCATCCTTACTAGCAGTTGCCAGACGCCGTGCTTTACCTGCGATCGCTACATTTGCAGCGGTAATTGGTGGAGCATTTGTATACTTGGCTGTAACACCTAATTTATACCAGACCTCAGTTCGGTTGATGATGGATGATAAGCGAATCAGCGTCTCAGAATTAGGACGAGATTTGACTCAAGTATCTTCTAATACACCGGGTGGAGCTAGTCCTTTGGCTGACCAAGCAGAGTTAGTAAAGTCAAAACCTGTTTTGGAGCGAGCGATCGCCAAAGTTTTTCCTCCTAATCAAGGTGAAGCAAAGTACACTACAGGAGATTTGAGTCAAGGTTTAACAGCTAAGATTGTCCCTGCGACAAATATTTTGGAACTGACTCACAAAACAAAAGACCAAAATTTAGCAGCAAAGTTGCTTAACGCTGTTGCTGTAGCGATGGTGGAGGAAAATACTAAAGCTATTAGTACAGAGGCTACCAAAGTCCGGCAATTTTTGGAAAAAGAAGTTCCAGCAGCACGATTGCGACTACAACAAGCTGAAGCTTTGGAGAATAAATATAGACAAGAAAGTGGAGTTATTTCTTTTGAAGAACAAACCAAAAGTTTAGTACAGAGTTTGGCCACAGCTGAAGAACAAGAGCGGAATTTGGTGACTCAATTGCAAGAAGTGCGATCGCGTGATGCATCTTTGCGACAAATTACCGATGCGGGAAGTGTACGTAGAGCTTATTCTACAGTCCGCAGTGGACAAGATGAGGAAATTAAGAAACTCCGCGCCAAATTGTCCGAGTTAGAAGGTAAAGTCATCGAAGCACGTCTGAAATTTACAGATAACCATCCAGAAGTTATAAAATTCCTCCAACAACGAGAAGCGGTTCGAGGTTTGTATAGTCAAGAACTAGCTAGAGTATCACCCAGCAATCAGACAATTCAGCCGAATAATGTTGCAGGTGATACTGTCAGCCAAGAACTTACCTCCAAATTAATTCTCAATGATGTTGAGCGTTTAGCAATAGAAAATAAGCTGAAAGCAACTCAAGCTCAAAGAGGTAATCTCCAAGCTCGTCTTGCTGAACTACCAGGTAAACAACAACCCCTGACAGTTCTCAGTCGTCAAAGGTTGGAAGCAGCAGAATCATTAAAATCATTACAAGCCAAACTCGAAGAAGCACGGATAGCCGAAGCGCAAAAAGTCGGTAATATTCGCATCATCGAAGCTGCAACGATACCATCAGCCCCCGCATCCCCCAGACGGTCAATAATATTGGCACTGGCCAGCGTCTTTGGTGGTATTTTAGCAACAGGCGTAGTTCTGATACTGGAAATATTCGACAATAGATTACATGATGCTTCCGAAACAGAAGAACTACTAAAACTACCATTACTGGGAGTATTACCAACTTTACCTGCCGGGATGCGTCGTCTAGAATCAGCAGATAGATTCCTTTATGACGTAGGTTTAGTTGAACCATATCGGATGCTACTAAAAACCCTAGAGTTTCGTGGACCGCAACAATTGCGATCGATGGTTGTCAGCAGTACTTTGTCAGGTGAAGGTAAATCTATAGTCGCTTCCCATCTCGGAGCGGTTTCCGCCATGTTGTCACGACGGACACTAATTATCGACGCGGATTTACGTAGACCGATGCAACATCGCTTGTTTAATTTACCTGAAAATGCTGGAATTACTGAAGTAATTAACGGGCAAAAATCCTTGATGCAAGCAGTACAGCCAACGGAGATTGATAACTTGTCAGTGTTGACCTGCGGTGAATCTTACGGTTGTCCCTCTCAATTAATAGAATCAACTGCGATGAAATTGCTATTGGTAGAAGCCGCCAAGAATTTTGATTCGGTGATTATAGACACACCACCTCTATGTGCTTGTGCTGATGCTGCAACTTTAAGTCGTTACAGTGATGGTGTCTTGTTAGTCACACGTCCAGGCTTCACTATCAAAGAAATCTTACAAAAAGCTGTAGCAGATTTAAATAACAACCGCATCCCTATTTTGGGAGTAGTTGTGAATGGCATGACAGCAGATACACAAAAGTATTATCGCTATCCTGTTGATGGCTACAAACCTTTATCTCGACCTTTAAAGTATTTAGCTACCATGAGGTCTAAGTAACAATGTTAACTAATCAACGCTCAAAAAATTATTCACGTTTGGCACTGTTGATTAGTTTAACAGGCGTAGTAGTTGGTATAGGTGCAGGTTTCCTTGTCGGTGCTAATTCTAAATTATTAGTAATAGCTTTAGTAGGAGTTGCTGCACTAGTCTTCTTCTTTACTAAATTTGAGCAAACCGTACTAGGTTTACTCATCCTGCGTGCTTCTTTAGATCCATTCTCCACTCAACAAGTACCAGCAGCGTTTGCGCTTGGGGTAAATGCTCTGACAATACTTTATGTAGTAGTGCATATCCTGACTAAACGACGGATACAAACAGATAAATTTTTCTGGTTATTTGCGTTTTGGGTAGCATTACAAGGATTGTGGGTAGTTTTACCTGCATTAGGCTGGGGTTTAGGTCCTTCCTTATTAGCTACTTATTTGCGTGAGTGGGTGCGGATGTTTTCTTGGGCTATGGTTTACTTATTAGTAATGCAGCTGAAAGATAGAATTCATCCGCAAAAAGTTGTCTCTGCACTATTCTGGAGTCTTGTCATCCCAGTGACAGCAGGTTTCATGCAGGTGTTTTTACCCACTTCTGTGCTTCCTTCTTTCCTGTTGTGTCATACAGATGGAATGGCTGTTATTGATTCTTGTATTACATCCACACTAGGACATCCCAGTGGGTTTGGCACGTTTCTACTATTATTTATTTCCCTAACTATTTGGAAGTTAAATCATGTCAAACAGGGTGGTTGGTGGTTAGGTTTATTAGCTATTTTGGCATTTTTATTAGTGATTAGTAAATCATTTACTAGCCTGATAATGTTCGTGATATTTATCATCGCTTTAATAACTCCAAAATTAAATTTAATTAAGTTAATTAGTGGAGTTATATTTTTAGGGATGGTACTTGGTTTCTTTTTAAGTACAGAAATTGGACAAGAGCGAGTCAGTTCATTATTTGAAACACCGCTGTTCAATCCAAATATGGATATTTCGCGGACGATTCTTTTATCTTTTGGAGATGGTAACAGTTTCAATTGGCGGATCGCACAATGGACTTTCTTGTTGCAATCATGGCAACAGTCTCCCATTTTAGGGTACGGTCTTGCGACTAGTCCATACTTAAGTTTATTTGCTGGTTATTACGCTCATAATGATTATGTTCGCTTCTTAGCAGAAGGAGGAATTATTGGTTTTAGTTTATTTTTAATGCTTTTAGGAATGCAATTAATTCGTCTTATACAGTTGCTGCGTTCTTCAGAACCAGGAAGTCCCCGTCAAAATCTTTGCTCAATAATGATATGTATTTTTGTCGCAATTGTTGTGGGGATGTCTACTGATAATATTTGGAATCACACCACACTCTTTTTCTATTGGTGGTTGATACTTGCAGTATTAGGGTGGAATTGGGAAAATAATTATGACTACTCAAATTAAAAATACTTTAACAAAATTAACAGCAGATACTCAAGAGTTATTACATTGTCCAATTTGTAGTTTTAATGTAGAAGTACAGAAAGATAAGTTTAAATGTACAAATTGTCAAGCTGAGTTTCCTATAGTTGATGGTATCCCAATTTTCATAAACGAAAATAATAGTGTTTTTTCAATTAACGATTATTTAGATAGCGGAGGTACAACTCTCAAACCTAAATCTCAATTAGAAAGATTGTTGGTTAATTTAGTACCTCGAATTATTTGCAATATCAAAGCTAAGGAAAACTTTCAGCATTTTGCAAAACTACTACTTCAGAAAAATAAAAATCCCAAAGTTCTGATAATTGGTGCGAGTGTTGTGGGTGAGGGTATAGAATGTTTATTATCAGATCCTGAAATCGAACTTATAGAAAGTGATGTCGCTTTTGGGCCTCGGATATCAATTATCTTTGATGCTCATGATATACCTTTTGAGGACAGTTCATTTGATGGTGTAATCATTCAAGCAGTTCTGGAACACGTTGTTGATCCAACCCGTTGCGTCCAAGAAATTTATCGAGTTTTGCAGCCAAATGGTTTGGTTTACTCAGAAACACCTTTTATGCAACAAGTACATTTAGGAAAATATGACTTTACTCGTTATACTCATTTAGGACATCGACGTTTATTCCGCAATTTTACAGAAATTACTAGCGGTGCTGCGTGTGGTTCTGGAATGGCTTTAGCTTGGTCTTATCAGTATTTTCTACTTAGTTTTGTGAAATCTCGATTGTCACGAGCAATTGTCAAAGTCTTCGCTAGAATTACTGCATTTTGGTTAAAGTATTTTGACTACTATTTAATTAATCAACCGGGAAGCTTTGATGCTGCGTCATCATATTACTTCATGGGGGAGAAGAGTGAATATGTACTCTCCGACAGAGAACTTTTAACACTTTATAAAGGAACTCAATCTAGTTCTTATTAGTACTATGTCACGAAAAAGGTTAAATTTAATTCAAGTCTTGAGAGGATTAGCAGCAGTACTTGTAGTACTCGCTCATACAGACCTAATTTTTAATCAAAATCTCAATCAAAATTTTTTGTTTAAAGTGTTTACCTTTGGAGGTTCGGGGGTTGATTTTTTCTTTGTCTTGAGTGGTTTTATTATGTTTTACATCCACCAGTATGACATTAATCAGCCAAATAAACTGGGGTCGTTTTTATTTAAACGCTTTACAAGGATCTACCCACTTTATTGGGTAATATTAATCAGCAAAATATCTGCTAACATTGTGTTTGGTGAGGAAAATAGTTTAATAAATTTAGGAGAGTATGTCAAAGCATTTTTACTACTTCCTCAAGATAGAACTATACTTTCTGAGAATTTTCTTGGTGTTAGTTGGACTTTAAGTTTTGAAATTTTCTTCTATTTATTATTTGGGTTACTAATTCGGTTAAGACCGAAGTTTTCTTTATGGATGATTGCTACTTGGTTGATTGGTGTTGTTTTACAATTTATTGGTGTGTTTAGGTTTTCTGAAGATAATATTTGGTTACAGTTTATCTTTTCTAGTTATCATTTAGAGTTTGCTTTCGGCTGTTTGGTTGCTTATGTGTTGACTAAGGGTAAAATTTATAATGGAATGCCTTTTATTTGTGTAGGAGCTTTTTTATATACGTTGTCTGCTGTAAATTATTATTATGGGATATTTAAATTGTCGTCTGTAATTACCTTTGGTATTCCTTCAGCTTTAATAGTTTTAGGTTGTGTGACTGTAGAATTGAGAAAAAATGTTGATGTGCCGAATGTACTTTTGTATATTGGCAATGCTTCTTATTCTATCTATTTAGCTCATGGGTTTTTTATTAATAATCTGACGAAAATTTTCTTGAAGTTGCAGCCGAATGTTGTGGATAATGTATTCTTGTTAAATGTTTTTGGAATATTTGCTGCTGTTGTTGCTACTTTTTGTGGTTGTCTGGTTTATTCTTATATTGAAAAGCCTTTGTTTCATGTTTTTAAGCCACGGGTGGTTACTACTTAGATGTTCTATTAGTTGAAATAGAGGGGGAGAGATTTTTCTAGGTGTGTATGGAGTTAATAGGTTAATGCAAACAGAGAATCTACCGTTGAATGTTGATTTGAAGGAGCCATTAAGAATTGTTTTGGTACATCCGAGCGCTGGGGTTAATTGGAGTGGAGGTGCGGAGGTTTTATCGATTGAGTTAGCTCGTCGGTTAAGTAGATATTTTGAAGTGGAGCTTTTATGCGGTGCTGATTGTGGTTCGTTTAGCTATCCAATTAAATGTGTTCCTCGCGCTTATGCTTTTGCTGCTGTTCGTCACCCGTTGATTGCTCCTTTTTTAAGAAATTTTAGTAATCCAGAAATTGTTATTGAGCATCTTACAAGTTTTTTTCCTAGTCTGTTTCACCTGTTAAGGAAACCTGCTGATTTGATTTTTCCCCATAATGATTATGGCGGATTGGCTATGGCTGCTTGTGCTAGGTTGATTAGGAAAACTCCAATTCTTTTTTTGGAGCATAATGGTTTGTTGGGTAAGGGTGAGAATGGTTTAGGGAATAATGGTAATTGTCTGCGACGTAATTTAAAGTTTAAACCGGATCATTTGGTAGTTTTTGATCAAGCTTCTGCGGAGTTTGTACGTTCTGAAAAACCAGCGCAAAAAATGAGTGTGATTCCTAATGGGGTAAATTTGGAGCAGTTTACTCCTGATGGTGAGTTTCTTGATATCGATTTACCCAAACCACTTGTATTATGTGTTGCTTCTTTAAATCGTCAAAATCAAAAGCGAGTTGAGCTAGCTATCCAAGCTGTGTCTCGTCTTGGAAATGCAAGTCTTTTGGTGTGTGGTGATGGACCCGATCGCCTATATTTTCAAGCGTTGGGTGAGCAGTTATTTGGTACACGCTTTGCTATTCGCACTTTTCCTTTTAGCCAAATGCCTACAGTTTATCGTAGTGCAGATGTTTTAACGTTACCTTCGATTCATGAGCCTTTTGGATTAGTTTATCTGGAAGCGATGGCTAGTGGTGTACCAGTGGTTGCAACTGATGACGAAATGCGGCGATATGTTGTCGGTGATGGTGGTATTCTTTGTGATGTCATGAATATAGATGCTTATGCTCAAGCTTTGTCTGATGCGTTGAATCAAGATTGGACTATACGTGCGAGAAAAAGTGCAGCACGCTTTGACTGGGATGCGATCGCTCTGCGTTACCGTGATGTAATTTTACAAACAATTCACCAATCTCAAAAATAATATGCCAAAAGTTACTGTGATTATTCCATCCTATAATGCAATGACTTATCTACCGGAAACGTTAGATAGTGTTTTACAGCAGACTTTTAAAGATTTTGAAGTATTAATTATTAATGATGGTAGTACCGATAATATTCTGCAATGGGCTGATACGATTACAGATTCTAGAGTCAGAGTAATTTCTCAAGTCAACCAACGTTTAGCTGCTGCTCGTAATACTGGTATACGAGAAGCGCAGGGAGAGTACTTAACATTTTTAGATGCTGATGATTTGTGGGAAAAAACTAAATTAGCAAAACAGGTGCATTGTTTAGATAATAATCCAGATGTAGGTTTGGTACATACTTGGACGTTGTTAGTCAATAGTGAGAGTAAACCTACAGGTATTTTAAAAAGTCCTGTGGAAGGTGATGTTTGGCAACAAATTGTCCAGAAAAATACTATAGTGGTTTCTTCTGTGATGGTACGTGCTAGTTGTCTTTTAGATGTGGGAGTCTTTGATCAAGATTTACATTACTGCGAAGACTATGATATGTGGATTCGTTTAGCTACACGTTATCAGTTTGCTGTATTAAAAGAACCTTTAACTAGCTATCGCATCCACTCTAATACTTTATCTACTCATTGCGAAGCTGTTATCAAGTATTTCCGCATCCTGATCGAAAGAGCGTTTGCATCTGCTCCTGTAGAATTACTTTACTTGCGAAATCGCGGGTATGGAAATCAGAATCTTTACTTAGCTTGGAGGTGTTTAAATAACAAAGATTATCAGCAAGCAATTCATTATCAACAGCAAGCGATCGCTCATTACCCGCAGTTACGCTATACCAAAGATTGTCTACATTTGAGTTTGGCGATCGCCATTATGCAATGGTTCAAACCAGAAGGTTACAGCAGAGTATTATCCCTAATTTATACACTCCGTCGTCGTATATTAACTAATACATAATGCATATAATTGTTTTAGAACAATATCCATCTTCCCGTCGTGGTGGACAAGGGATAGTTTTATTTGAAGTGTGTCGTCTTCTAGCGGCAAGAGGTCATAGGATTACTTTACTTTACACCCAAGAAGATAATTTACTATCAGATTACCGGAAATTTTCTACTCTAATTAAACTCAACAAATTTATCGTTTCTCGCCCTCAAGATGTGCTAAATTTTTTAGCTGATATCCGTAATATCAATCAACAGTTAATATCTGAAGATAGTATTATCTTATCTAATGAAGTACCTAATATACCTTTCGGTTATCTTCTCAGTAAAAGTAAGAATATACCCTTACTATGTTATCTGCATTACACGCCTGAACCGAGTTTATGGACTGCATTTTGCCAAAGTAAAGGATTACAACGTTGGAAAACTTTGATTGTTGGAACGCTGCATAGATGGCAAATATATCCAGCAATGACAGGAGTAAAGCGGTTTATCGCAGTTTCCCAACAAACTAAGTCTAATTGGGTTGATAGTAAGGGTAGCAATCTAGATAAAATTATTGATGTTGTTCATAATGGTGTAGATTTAGACATATACAAACCAGCAAGTGGTAACATTAGTAAAGAGACGAAAGTAATATCATACATTGGTAGATTAGACAAGGAAAAAGGTTTAGAAACATTACTGAGAGCCTTTAGTTTATTATTGAAAGGCACTAACGCTCAGCTATTAATTGCTGGTAAACCTGTAGCAGACAATGAAGATTATCAGCAATCTTTGATACTGCTATCTCTGGATTTAGGAATAGAAAAATTTGTTAAATTTCTTGGTCATGTAAGTGATACCATTGATATATATCAAAAAAGCGATATTACAGTTTTACCTAGTCAATGGCCGGAACCATTTGGCAGAGTAATCATAGAATCGATGGCTTGTGGAACTCCTGTGATAGCTAGCTCTATCGGAGGAATTCCCGAGGTTTTAACAGGTGAATTTCAAGATTTTCTCTTTGCACCTGGAAATGAAACTCAATTATCAAATACTCTCAGAAAAATCATTGATTGGCGAAATCAACAACCAGAATTAGCTCATAAATGTCGTCAACACATTATATCTAAATTTAGTTTACTCAATACAGTTGATGCAGTTGAAAAAATCTTAATCAACCAAATAAATTCTCCAAATATATCAATAAAGACAGAGGATAAGTATGGGACTACGTAATCAAGCCTTAAAAGGTGGATTTATCATGGTAATCCGCCAAGGTTTGGGTTTATTGCTTAGCTTAATTGGAGTTGTATTTGTTACTAAAATTATTGGTCCTTCTCAGTACGGGTTATACGGTGCGAGTTACGGTATTATCTTCTTTCTTGGTAGTTTGGGTTCATGGGGTCTAGACGTTTACTTACTGAGAAAATCAACTAACCCAGAAAAACACGAGTATGACCAAGTATTCACTTTACTGTTGTGTATTAGTCTAATTATTACCACTGGGATACTAGTGGGACAACAGGCGATCGGGCAGATGCTGAAGATACCACAAGTCGCTCCTATAGTGGCAATTCTAGCATTCACCATACCCTTGAGTCTGTTAAATTTACCTGCAACCGTCAAACTAGATCGTGACTTGAATTTTCAACGTGTCGCTTTGATTGAACTGGTTAGCCAAATTAGTTATTACCTGATTGCAGTACCGCTTGCACTTCAAGGTGCTGGTGCGTGGTCACCTGTTAGCGGTTTACTAACCCAACAAATTATCCAAATAACTTTATTTTATTGGAGCAGTAAATTTTTACCGCGTTTATGTTGGGATACAACCTTAATTAGACAAATGCTCAGTTATGGCTTTAGTTATTCTAGTTCCGGTTGGGTATGGCAATTACGTACATTAGTTAACCCTATCATTGTCGGACGTTTTGCAGGTCCAGAAGCAGTTGGTTTTGTCGCGCTAGCAACTCGCTTTGTGGAAATGCTTTCCTTTGCGAAAATGGTGACTTGGCGGATTGCAATGGCTGCGTTGGCGAAACTCAAAGATGATAAAATTCGTTTACGTAAAAGTATTGAGGAAGCAATGCGCTTACAAACAATCGCTGTTGGTTTACCAATGGCTAGTTTTGCCATAGTGGGACCTGTACTTTTATTGTTGATTTTTGGTAAAGATTGGACTTCTGCTTTACAAGTTTTTCCTTTTATTGCGATCGGCTATCTTTCCAACTCTATTTTTAGCTTGCATTCTTCTGTACTTTATCTTTTGGGTAAAAATCTTGAGGTTACTTGGTTCCATGTAACTTATGTGTTGATATTAGGAGTTAGTGCTTTTTTATTAGTACCATCATTGGGTATCGTTGGTTATGGTTGGGCGGAAATTTGTGCTTTAGCTAGTTATATCGTAATTCACTATTATACGGTCAAACAAATAGATAGTATAGATTATAAAGAAGCTTTTATTTGGTATGTAGTTTGTGCGGCTGCGATCGTTATGAGTACGATAAATCCAGTATTACGTTATGTTTGTTCTTGTTTGTTATTACTGCCTTTAATATCAACTGAACAAAGAAAGAGTTTGATTCATTATGTGCAGATTTTAAGGTCTTAATTTACCTCACGCATTACGTTGAAAACGTTCCGGTACGGTAGACGCAAAGGCGCAAAGTTATGAATAATTTACCTTTGGTTACAATTTTGATTAATAATTATAATTATGCTCGCTTTTTAGGGGAAGCTATTGATAGTGCTTTGGGTCAAAGTTATCCTCACAAAGAAGTAGTTGTAGTTGATGATGGTTCTACTGATAATTCGCGTCAGGTGATTGCTAGTTATGGGGAGCGGATTATCCCTGTGTTTAAGGAGAATGGTGGTCAAGCTTCTGCTTTTAATGTTGGTTTTACCAAAAGTTCTGGGGAAATTATTGTTTTTTTAGATGCTGATGATTATTTATTTCCAAATACGGTTGAGCGGGTAGTTGCTGCTTGGATACCAGGTATAGTTAAAGTTCAGTATCGTTTACAAAAGATTGATCACGAAAGAAATCCCATAGGTTTTTGTCCATCGTTGGATTTGCCAATGGAAAGTGGTGATGTATTACCTACTTTATTAAGAAAGGGTAGATATATTAGTCCAGTCACGAGCGGTAATAGTTTTAGTCGTGCAGTGTTAGAGAAAATTTTACCTGTACCGGAAACTGAGTTTAGATTATGTGCTGATGCTTATCTGATATTTCTTGCTCCCTTTTATGGAGAGATAGTTTCTTTGGAGGAAATTTTAGGAGTTTACCGTATACATGGCACTAATTTTTGGTATCTCAATAATGATAACTCTATTAATAGTGTCTTTAGAAAAATCGTGCAGCAAGATATACAGGATTATGATTTAGTAGTTAAAAAAGCTCAAGAATTTAATTATAAGGTATCAGAACTGGCTTTTCAAGATTATATTCATTTACGGTATCGGCTTGCTTGCCTACGTTTAGACCCAAAAAATCATCCAGTTCCATCTGATTCTACTTTAAACTTAGTTTTCTGGGGAATACAAGCTGTATGGCAGGAATCGACTCTGAGTTGGAAGCGGATTAATTACAGTATTTGGTTTTTATGCGTTGGTTTACTTCCATTACCTATAGCTAAGCTAGCTATTGCTCGGATGAATCAGCAAACAGGAATTCGACCTTTAAATTGGATATTCCAAAAGCTCAATTTGAAAACTGTTAACCAACCCTTGTAGAGACAACTCGGTGAGTCGTCTTTTATTTACATAATCAAAAGGAGTGTGAATATGCCTAAAGTATCTGTTGTCATTCCATCCTACAACGCTATGGCTTATCTACCTAAAACTTTAGAGAGTGTGTTACAGCAAACTTTTACAGACTTTGAAGTTTTAATTATTAACGATGGCAGTTCAGATAGTATTGTACAGTGGGCTACTAGCATCACAGACCCACGAGTTAAATTAATTTCCCAACCAAATCAAGGTGTATCTGTAGCTCGGAATACAGGTATTGCCCATGCACAAGGAGAGTATATAGCATTCTTGGACGCAGATGACTTTTGGGATTCAACAAAATTAGCCAAACAGGTACAATGCTTAGACAATACAGAAACTGGTTTAGTTTATACCTGGACATCATTAATTAATAGCTCTGGTAAACCGATAAATAGATTTTTTATTTCTCATACAGAAGGAAATGTATGGGAAGAAATAGTTGTAGAAGACTTTATTTGTAATGGTAGCTCAGCAATGGTACGCCGTAGTTGCTTTGATACAGTGGGTGTATTTGAACCTGGGTTACACATCGGTGAAGATATTGATATGTGGACTCGGATTGCTGCTCGCTATCCTTTTGCAGTAGTTAAAGAACTCCTAACTTTTTACAGAAGACACTCAAATAACGCTACGAGTACTCGTCTTAAAGTTATGCAAGGTATACACAGAGTTACAGAAAAAACATTTCAGTCTGTACCTCTAGAGCTATTGTATTTAAGAAACCGTAAATACGGCGTATTATTCCACAATGAAGCGTGGATTGCTCTTATAGAAGAAAAAAATTATCAAAGAGCAATTGAATTCTATCGGCAATCATTTTTACACTATCCTCAAATCGTCTTTTCTAGAAATGGGTTAAATCTTAGCTTCAGAATTTTATTACTACGCCTATTTGGCATCAAAAATTATGTTGGAATGCGAAATATAATCACAAAAATGAAAAAACTAGCACTAAAGCAATCCTAAATCATTGACTAATATTGTACAAT
>Ga0224723_1001311_pt1 | contig 15223 bp, 14 predicted proteins | sample Balambano_FR2_Me_FD_161647 | JGI IMG/M metagenome (GOLD analysis project Ga0224723, IMG submission 161647) | Freshwater sediment microbial communities from Lake Towuti, South Sulawesi, Indonesia - Balambano_FR2_MetaG | ecosystem: Environmental > Aquatic > Freshwater > Lake > Sediment | place...
CCATGAAACTCCGCCACTTGGCCCGGCACATCGTACGGGCTCCGGATCGCCGCGCCTCCGGAGTTGAAGTTGTGAAATTGCCAGCTCGTGATCTTCCCATCGGCCCGTGCCCCGCTGCGCACTTCGATCCACCCTGCCGGGCGGAAATACGCCCACGTCATCTCCTCCTCGCGCGTCCACTGCAACTTCACCGGCCTGCCCGCCGCCTTCGATAACCGGGCCGCCTCCACGGCGCACTCCCCTGAATGCTTGCCGCCATAGCCCGACCCCGTCGGCGGCACCATCACCCGGACTTTTTCTTCCGGCAAAGCAAAGGTCCGTGCTAACTCGCCGCGTACGCCGAACGGTACCTGCGTCCCCGTCCACACCGTCAACTGACCCTCGCTCCACTGCGCCACTGCCGCGCGCGGTTCCAAAGGCACATGCGCAATGTAGGCCAAATCATAACTCGAAGCCACCCGCACCACGGTCTCCTCGGGCATTGCCGCCCAAGCGAGCTTCGCCGCCTCCTTCTTCCAGTCCTCGAGAAACTCTCGCGACGACTTCTGCTCGGGCGCTTGCCATGTTGCAACTACGGCTCGCGCCGCCATCTCCAGCTTCGATTGTTCCTCGCAAACCACGCCAACGAAATCCCCATCCCGCACCACCGCCACGCCCGCCATACTCTGCGCTGCCTCGAGATTGGCTTCCGCCAATCGCGCGCGGAACTGGGCCGGCCGCACCACGCGCCCATGGGCCATCCCTGGCAAACTCAGATCCGACGTATACTTCTCCCGCCCTGTCACAATCGCCCGCCCGTTCACCTTGCGCAGGCTCTGCCCTGCGACCTTCCAGACCTGCGGCTTCTCTAACGCCACGTCGCTCCGCACATTCCGCGCGAGCGCTGCGGATCTGCTGAGTTCGGCATAGCTCAACGACGCCTTCGTTCTGCGGTTAACTACCCGTCCACCCGCTGCCTCTAAGCCTTCTCGCGCGCCAATCTTCGCCGCCGCTGCTTCAAGCAACATCTCTCGCGCCGTCGCCGCCGCCTTGCGCAATTGCGGAGCCATCGCGGGCGTTGTCCGGCTGCCGAAAGTCCCTGCATCATATGGCGTCCGCGCCGTATCGCCGAGGACCATCTCGATCACGCCCGGCTCCACCTCAAGCTCATCCGCCACCGCCTGCGTCAGCGATGTCCTGATGTTCTGCCCCACTTCCGCCTTCCCGCTAAAAACCGTGACCTTGCCGTCCTCGCCGATATGCAGCCAAGCGGATATCTCCTGCGGCATCGCCCGCGAATTCCGCTGCCCGGCGGCAGGTCCCAGCGCGACAATAAACCCGCCCAGTAATCCGAGAAACTCCCGGCGATCCCCCGCGAAACTATACAGCGGCCCCGCAAGCAATTCGTAGCGTTCCACGTCGATCGTCGCGTTAGACATTTTGCGCCGCCTTTCGCACCGCCTCAACAATTCGCGGATACGTCCCGCACCGGCAGATGTGCCCCTGCAGTCCCGCCTTCACCTCCGCCGCGCTCGGCTTCGGTTTTGTCTTTAACAACGCCACGGCCCCTAGAATCATGCCCGCAGTGCAATAGCCGCACTGCAACGCATCCTCTTCGAGGAACGCCTCCTGGACGGGATGCAACTTGCCGTCCTTCTCCAATCCTTCAATTGTCGTGATTGCCTTCCCCGCAGCCTGCCTCAGCGTCACCACGCAGGACCGCACCGCCTTGCCGTCCAACAGCACAGTACATGCGCCGCACTGCCCCTCCCCGCACCCATACTTCGCCCCGGTGAGCTCCAATTCTTCTCGCAACACATAGAGCAGCGGCCGTGCCGCGTCACTCCGTACTTCCCGGCGGATATTATTGACAACGAGTTCCACGGCCCTATCTTACTGCCTCTCGTCTTTCACATCCAGCGCTCGCCGCTGGTTGCTCACCGCTGAGCAAAGCCGCATTCCCTGGTGATACCATCACCCAAACGCCTATGCGTGTCCTCGTATTCCTCCTCGCCGCCGCTTTCGCCTTCGCTCAAACAGCGCAACTCACGGTCAATCCCGCTAATCCAGGCCCCACGGTATACCGCCAGATCTTCGGCCAATTTGCCGAACACCTCGGCTATGGCATTTACGGCGGCATCTGGGTTGGTGAAACTTCCAAGATCCCGAACACGAAGGGCTACCGCAACGACGTGCTCAATGCATTGCGTAACCTCAAAGTCCCCGTCGTGCGCTGGCCCGGCGGCTGCTTCGCTGACGAGTACAACTGGCGCGAAGGCATCGGCCCGCGCTCTAAACGCCCCGTCAAGGTCAACACCCACTGGGGAGGCGTGACCGAGCCCAACACCTTCGGCACGCACGAGTTTCTGGATTTCGCCGAACTTCTCGGAGCCGAAGCCTACATCTCCGGCAACGTCGGCAACGCCCCTCCGCGCGAAATGGCTGAATGGGTCGAATACGTCACGGCTCCGGCGGGTTCGCTGGCCGATGAGCGCGCCGCGAACGGCCGCAAGGAGCCCTGGAAACTCCCCTACTTCGGTCTCGGCAACGAACTCTGGGGCTGCGGCGGAAACATGCGCGCCGAATACGCCGCCGACGTTACCCGTCGCTATTCAACTTTTGTAAAGGTCCCCGCCGGCGTCAGAATCATGAAAATGGCGAGCGGCCCTTCAGACTCCGACTACCACTGGACCGAAGTCCTCATGCGTGAGGCTTCCCGTCACTTCCAAGGCATCGGCCTTCACTACTACACGCTACCGGGAACCTGGGCCAAGAAAGGACCGGCTTACGGTTTCGATGAAGCCGCTTGGGCCAAGACCCTCGCTGCGACGCTTCGCCTTGATGAGTTTCTCACGCGCCACGCCGCCATCATGGATAAGTACGACCCCGCCAAACGCGTCTGGCTCGGTGTCGACGAGTGGGGCACTTGGTACGACCCCGAGCCCGGCTCCAACCCCGGTTTCCTCCAGCAACAAAACACTCTCCGCGACGCCTTGGTCGCCGCCATGAACTTCAACCTCTTCGTCAAACACGCTGAGCGCGTCAAGATGGCCAACATCGCCCAAATGATCAATGTTCTCCAGGCCATGATTCTCACCAAGGACGACAAGATGATCCTCACGCCGACCTACCATGTATTCGATCTCTACAAGTCCTATCAGGACTCGACCCGTCTTCCCATCGAGCTCGACACGCCCTGGTACAACAAGGACGCGTCTACGCTCCCCGCGGTGAGCGCCTCCGCCGTCAAGGATAAGTCAGGCCAAATCCACATCGGTCTCACCAACGCCGATCCTAACCGCGCGATTCCTCTCACGATCCGTCTGGCAAACACCCGCGCCAAGGGAAAAATCCTCACTGCGATCGCTATGGACGCTCGCAACACTTTCGAGAATCCTAACGCACTGGCCCCGGCTGAATTCTCCGCGATCGAGCGCACGGCGAACCAACTCAAACTTACCCTCCCGCCGAAATCGGTGCTCATGCTTGAGGTAGATTAAGACACCTGGATTTGCCTTCAGCGAACGGTCGAATCATTCGCCGCGAGTTATCTGATCCGCCAATAACGCCCTCGCGATTCGTACCCTCAAGGCGACTTCTTCAAGATTTACGAGTTCCCCGTTCACACTTAAGCGGCCCCCGGTTCCCCGCATTTTCCCGTCGGGGTCGTAAAATTGCCGAAAAACTTTCCCCGGAAAACTTGCCAGCATCTTTGTTGTAGGCGCTTGTCGCATCTGCCAAACAACGGCCACAGTCAATCGCTGTCTCGCAAATTCTCCCGCCACGCGAAGCAAGGCTTCGTTATAGACCGGATATTCGTTGACCGTCAAATAGATTTTCGACAATTCGCCCGCCAGCGGCCGCTCCAGCGTCTCGATCGGCGCTTGCTCAAGGGGCGTCTCGCCTACGCGGTTGCAAGCTGCCCACATGAGCCCCAGACCTAAGCATGCCAGACCTAGTATCCGGGTCTTGACGCTTTCTCCGCGCGGCTCCATTCTCAACCCCGCCGCTTCGCCTGCCACTCCTGCCGGAACCGCTCCAAGTTGTCCGCCTGCAAGTGCCGGTATCTCTTCTCGGTCAACTGCCGCAGTTCTCCATCGCCCTCACTGAAGCGGCGCAGCACGCCCAACAAACGAACGATTTCCATGCGATACAGATGATTCCCCGGAAACTCAGCAGCCAACTCGCGCATGATCGTGAGCGCGCTATCTGGCCGTTCTTCTCGCCGCTCAACGAGCGCCGCAAGCACTCGGGCTTCCACTCTCGTCCTGCGCCCCAACCGCGCCACTTTCTGAATCCCTTCAATACCGCGCGACTTATCCCCACGATACCCCACCAAAAACCCAAGCGCCTTCAGGTAGAACGGCAAACTACCGACCACATATTCGTGCACACTGGGAACCAGCTGCGCGTCCACCAAACTAGGGTTCTTACTCAACGCTTCTGCGTGCAATCGCCGCGCCTCCCCGGCTTGCTTCAAGGCGGGCCGCCATTGTTTCTCAACCAAGAACAACAGATTCGCCCGGTGCAACTCCGCCACACCCAGCGTGTACAAAGCCTCCGCGTCGTTCGGGTTCTTCGCCAGCCGTGCCCGCGACAATTCGCTCGAAGTTTCCAGCGCGCGATTGAAGCGCGCGCGGTCTCCTGCATCCATCGGGACTTTAGGCTTACCTAAGAAAGCCGTCGGACTCAGCGCGATCGCGCCCTCGAGCGCATCCGCACGGAACAAGGCGCGGTACAGGATTCCATAAGCCAGATGGTTGAAGGGCCCCGGGTCTCCTTGCGCCGCGCGCGACTCCCGCTCCAGGATTTCGATCGCGTCGTCATAATCCAGGTTGTAAAAAGCCCGGAAGGCTGGCGATTCATTCCACTCCGCTGCCATACCCCGGAGTGTCAGGCTTGCGGCGCAAAAACGCCCGAAACTTCTTCGAGAAATCCGCGTCACGACTCCTCACACATTCAGGTAACCGCGCAAGTCCTCCACCCGTTTGCGTAGCCCTACATAGAACGCGCCAAACTGCGCATAAATGGCGCTCACCGGATCAAATCGCATTTCGTAGATCAATTTCTTGAACACAAGCGCATCATCGGCAAAAAGGTCTACGCCCCATTCCCAATCGTCAAAGCCAATCGACCCCGAAATGATCTGCCGCACGTCGCCGGCATAGCGCCGCCCAATCATGCCATGTTCGTGCATCATGCGAGCCCGGTCCTCGAGCGGCAAGGAATACCAGTTCTTGTCTTCGCCCCGCTTACGATCCATCGGATAAAAACACACGTACTTGGTCTGCGGTACCTGCGGATACAGACGCGGGGCCATCGCGGTGCGTTGCCGCTCAATTGTCGCCTGAATCTCGGCCTTCCACTCCTCACTATGTGGAGCGATGCCCTTCTCGCTCAATGCTGAGTAAACCTTCCCGGTGCTCTCATATAGTCCGAGTTCCACTACGCTCACATAACTCGTTGTTGGTTCACAGTATTCCCAAAAGCGCAACTTCCGCACCGCCCATTCGGCTTCGCTTAGTGCCTCGAAGTCCGGCCGAAAGTGAATCAACATCAAGTCGCCCTTATGACCATACAAACTCACTAGCGCGCTATGCTCCCCCATGCCCGCTAGCGCGGCCACCGCCTCGTCCATCGCCGTTTCCCGCTTGGCGCCCTCAAGCGCCTTCCACTCTGGCCACCGCACGCGGAACATCTGGTGCAATAGCGCCGCTCCCTCCAAGGTTAAAGGAACCTGCGGAATTGCTTGGCTCTGGCCGGCCACGCCTTCCCGCGCCAACAGCGCTGGAGATGGGACACTCATAATTTGATTATCCCCTCCAAGCCCGGCCCCGGGCGTGAACACCTGTCTGCATCGACGGCCGCTTCTAGCGAAGCGGCGGCGAGTGATCAACCCGCGTACTCCTCGGAGAAAAAGCGAAAGATTTGGCTCGGCAGCTTATTCGCCGGGTTGGCCGCTCTCGGCTTTGCCGCCAAAGCGATCCTGATCAAGAAGGCTTACCAATTGGCGCCGGTAGACTCTACAACCGTTCTCGCGCTCCGCGTACTGGTTTCTCTCCCCGCGTTTTTTATCATGGCTTGGTTCTCTCGGGGCGAGAAACTCTCGGCGCGCGATTGGCTGATCCTCGTCTGGCTCGGCGCCAACGGCTACTACCTCGCCAGTTTCTTCGATTTCTGGGGGCTTGAGTACATCAGCGCCGCCCTGGAGCGCATCATCCTATTCACCTATCCTGGAATCGTTCTACTCTTGAATGCGATCTGGTTTCGTCGCCCGGTGCGGCGTAGCGAACTCGGCGCTCTCGCCCTTGCCTGGCTCGGTATTGGCTTCGTTTTCTGGCACGACTTGCGCGCCAGCGCGCAGCCCGGAAACGTCGCTAGGGGCGCGATCCTCGTTTTCCTGAGTGCGATCACCTACGCCTTTTATTTGGTCGGCAGCGCGCGCGTCATCGGCCGTATCGGCAGCCTCCGCCTCACGGGCATTGTCGTTAGCGTAGCCGCTGGATTCATCACGGCCCACTTCTTGATCACTCACCCCGTACGCGACCTGGTACAACCCCAAGCGATTTATTCCATCGCGCTCGCTCTCGCCGTATTCTCTACCGTACTGCCGATCTTCTTCACTTCGGAAGCCCTCAAACGCATCGGCGCCAACCGTATGTCCATTGTCGGCAGCATCGGACCCATCCTGACCATCTGGCTCGGTTATTGGTTTCTCGGCGAGCCCATCACCGCCGCGCAACTCGCCGGCACTGCTCTCGTCCTTGCCGGAGTCGGCTTGGTAAGTTCGCGCTAAACACTTATCACCGGCACGACACTTTCTCGAATCACCGAGTAAGCATGCGCCCGCAATCTTCCCATTCCACTTGCCGAACTGCGCCCAATCACCAACAAATCCGCGTTCCCAGCCTTGGCCAAAGTATTCACGGTCGGCCCTGGATCGCCGCTCTCGATACTGACCTCATGCGGCACTTCCAGTCCCGCGCAAAGTTCGGCGATCTTTCCGCGCGCCGCCTCGTCAAAATGAATCTCATCTTTAGCGCCGAAGTTGAATCCGATGTGGCTGCTAATCTCCGCCAACGCATGAACCACCACAATATGGGCGCCCAGCGCCTGCGCCATCCGAGCGGCGTACTGGAGCACACGGCTCGAAGTTGCGCTCAGGTCGATCGCCGCCGCTACAGTTCCAAAGTGAATATCCTCAAGCTTCGGTTCCTCCATATGCGCTCCCGTCATGACCGGCACGTGGGCATCATGCAAAACTTTTGAAACCACGCTACCGAGCAAAAAACGCCGAAACGGACCATAACCATGAGTCGGCATCACGATTAGATCCGCCCTCTTTTCATCGGCGAACTCGACAATCTCATCACTCGGAAATCCGCTACGCAGTTGCCGCGCCACCGGCAACCCCTGCAGTTCCTCGATACAGGTCTTTTGGAGTCTCTCGTTAGCAAGCCGCATGCGGGTATCGAGCAACTCCTGCAGGGCTGCGCTTCCGGCCTCGAGTACGGCAGCTTCATAATCTGGAGGCGGCACTACATGCAACAAGGTAGTGTCGAACTTGAGTTTCTTGGCGAGTTCTTTCACGTAATGAGCGGCCGCCCGGTCGCGCGGCGAGAAATCCACAGGCAGTAAAACTCTCTGGATCATGGCAAGCACTACAATACAAGACCCTAGCCGCCATCCGCTCTGGCCGGCTTCCCCGCCTTCTGGGCGCCGCTAAACTTCGCGCCGATTCTCGAGGGACTTAAGCATGGTTACTTCGTCGGCGAACTCCAAGTCACTGCCGACAGGTATGCCCATGGCGATCCGCGTCACCCTCAAGCCCAAGGGCTTCAAAAGGCGCGTGAGGTACGCCGCGGTTGCCTCGCCTTCCACGGTTGGGTTGGTTGCGAGAATGATTTCTTCTACTTCGCCACCGCTCAATCGCTCCAAAAGGTTTTTAATTTTAAGCTGCTCTGGCCCAATGCCCCGCAAGGGACTAATAGCGCCTTGCAACACGTGGTAAAGACCGTCGTAAGAACGAGTGCTCTCGATCGCAATAACGTTATGTGCTTCTTCGACGACACAAATGACAGACTTGTGGCGATTGGGGTTACTGCAAAACGGACACAACTCGCTCGCGCTGATGTTGTTGCACACAACACAAAAGCCGAGATGGTCTTTTACATCCAGAATCGCCCGGCTCAGGCGCGCAGCCGCTTCGCGTTCCACGCGAAGAATGTGAAACGCCAACCGCTGGGCGCTCTTTTGTCCAATGCCGGGCAGCCGTTTGAACTCGGCGATCAGCCGCTCAAGAGGTTCGGCGAAGTCGGGCATCAGAAGAGGCCAGGAGGCAGGCCCATACCGCCCAGCATGCCGGACATCTTCTTCTGGCTCTCAGCTTCCACTTTCTTGACCGCTTCGTTGAAAGCCGCCATCACCATGTCCTGCAACATCTCCACGTCGGAGGCCGCCTCCGGATCGATGGTGACGCCGAGGCAATTCTTCTGGCCGTCCATCTTTACGGTGACCATCCCGCCGCCGGCGGAGGCTTCTGTACGAATCGCCGCGATGTCCTGTTGCAGCTTTTCCTGCATGGCTTGCGCCTGCTTCATCATCGACTGCATGTTGCCGGGAAGTTTCATGGTTCTAGATCCTCTAGGGTGGTCTCGATCGATCTTTGATGGCTAAGGTCCTTGACGGCCCGAATCTGGGCCTCGGGAAAAAGTCCTTGATAAAGCTGCACGCCTGGATCGGCGAGCGCCTTGGCGCGCAAAGCCTCGTCGTCGATCGATGGCGTCAGCGCGCGCTTGGCTTCACCCAGCGTGTTGTCTTCGATCACTTCAATCTTGGGAAGCCGGCCCAAGATCGTTTGGATGGCCGACGATACTTCTTTGGCCTGGAGAGGACGCGTAAAGGCTCTCGCCGCGCGGAAACGCAATCCGCTTGCCGTCTCCTCCAAAATCGCCGCCGCTACCGCATCGGCCGAGAACTTTCGCTTGGATTCGATCAGATAGGCAATGAGCCGTTCCCGCAAAGGCTGATCCGAATCCTCAACTCGCTTCACCGGTGTCGGCGCCGGCGGCGGCGCCAGTTTCGGCGCGACTGGCCTTGAGGTTGAGAGCGAGGCGCTCAGGGGAGCCGCTTTCGCTGCCGGCAGCCCGGCCAGAACTTCTTCGATATTGGCAAGCTTCGCCGCTTGCGTTAAGCGCACCAGGCCCAGTTCCAAATGAAGGCGGGGCTGAAGAGCGTATTGGAGTTCGCGAAAGAGGTCAAGAGTAATCTGCAGATATCGCGTCAGGTCGGGCTCGGAAAACCCCGCCGCCGTCTCCGCGAGCTTCTTCACCTCGGCTGGCGAAGCTGCGATCAGGCGAGTGTTCGCGCCCGCGACTTTGGCCACCATCAGGTTGCGGAAATAGCGCGAGAGTTCGCGGCAGAAGTGCTGCAGGCTCTGGCCGGAACGCTCGAGTTCGAGAACGATCTCGATCATCCGCGCCGCGTCGTTCTTTTCGAGCGCCGCCGTTACCTCAGCAAGCGAGTCGACGCCAAAAATGCCGAGTAGTTTTCGAACTTCGGCGCCGTTCAGTTGATTGCCGCAACAGGCTATGGCTTGATCCAACGCCGAGAGAGAATCGCGAACGCTCCCCTCGCCGCTGAGCGCAAGTACGGAGAGGGCGTCATCGTCGGCTTCAATGCCCTCTTGCGAACAGATCCAGCGCATGCGCTCCACTAGGTCAGTGAAATCGACCGACCGAAAGCTGAACTGTTGGCAGCGGCTGGCGATGGTCGTCGGGATCTTGTGCGATTCCGTCGTGCAGAGAATGAAGACCGCCCACTCGGGCGGTTCTTCAAGAGTCTTCAGGAGCGCGTTGAACGCTTCATTGGTAATCTGGTGAGCTTCGTCGATGATGAAAACTTTGTAGCGATCACGCGCCGGACGAAACCGCACGTTTTCACGAAGTTCCCGCATCTCGTTGATGCCGCGATTGGACGCTGCGTCAATTTCGATGACATCAATTGCATTGCCCTGCGGTACCTCGCGGCAGGAAGAGCATTTGCCGCAAGGGGTCGCCGTGGGACCTTCGACGCAATTAAGGCAGCGGGCCATGATGCGCGCGACGGTTGTTTTGCCCGTCCCGCGCTGGCCCGCGAAGATGTAGCCATGTGCGATGCGGCGCTGCGTGATGGCATTGTCGAGTGTGGTTTTGACGTGCTCCTGACCGATCAGGGCCTCGAATTCATGCGGCCGGTACTTGCGGGCAATGACTTGGTACAAGGGATTGGTAGGGCGTCGGGAGCCTGTTAAGATGCTTTAAGCCAGACTCCGGGTGATCCGCGGCACACGGGCTAAACCACTACCGTTGCTCCCTTCCGGACCTGGCGGGGTTTGCAGCCGCCCATTGCACGGAGCCCAGGGCCTGGCAAACAAGTAGTGTAGCATCGAGCGTGGAAAGAGGTTTTAGATGGACAAACTGACAAAAGGCGTGGTCCGGTTTGAAAAAGAGATCTATCCTTCGCAAAAGGAATTTTTCGACAAACTGATCACCAAGCAGTTCCCGCGTGCTTTGTTCATAACCTGCTCAGATTCGAGAGTCGTGCCGAATCTGATTACGGATTCCGAACCCGGCGACCTCTTCACGATCCGGAACGCGGGCAATATCGTGCCGCCGTACGGCGATGTGATGGGAGGCGTTTCAGCGACGATCGAGTATTCCGTGATGGCGCTAAAAGTCAGGAACGCTATCATTTGTGGACACACGCGCTGTGGCGCGATGGATGCCTTACTCGCGCCGGAGTCTATCGCATCGATGCCAATCGTCAAGAGTTGGCTCAATCACGCGGAAGGAGCCCGCAGGATTGTCACCGAGACCTGCAATCATTTAAGCGAAGAAGAGCGGGCGCGCGCTTTGGTGGAGGAGAACGTCCTCGTCCAGCTAGACAATTTGCGAACGCATCCGAGCGTGGCGCTGGCTCTAGCGAAGGGCGAAATCGATCTTTACGGCTGGGTGTTTGACATTGTGACTGGACATGTCTACAGCTACGATAGCGACCTTGGACATTTTGTGTCGATGAGCGAGTTCCATATTCCGAAGGCGGCGCCCCAAAGACTGCGACGCGGTTGAGGGGCACCAGAGATCGACACGCGCGGGCAGTCGAATCACTGTCTGGACATTCTCCTGTAAAACATTGCCGGTGAACCGGTGTGTTGTTATGATCGAGATCTAGTTTCATGCTCAACGCCAAGAGCGAGTTGCGGTGGCTGCGTTTGCCGACGGTTCCGTGCGGATACTTGGCACTGCGGTTGCGTGGGAGTCTGCGATCGATGCTTTTGGCCCTCCTCGTTCTAGGGCAGCTTGAGCCCCAGCAGATGTTGCAGATGCACGCCATTGCTGGATCGCAGTCCGAGGCGGAGACTCCAGAAACTGAGAATGAAGTTGAAACGGAAGTAACCAAAAGCACGGTCGCGGAGCGGCGGGAGCATCGCCAAGGACCGGCGAGCGAAGAGCGCAGGCACGCGCTCGAAATTCGCAGTAAAACATTGCAGGCGCGTTGTGGGGCGTCATCGACGTGGCATATCCCGGCCGCCACCAATCCTTCCTACCTTCGACCTTCGCGCTGTTAGAGCTAAAGCTCGCACGAATCACCGGCTTTCGAGGTCAACCGTGGCCCTAGAGCGCTCAATTCGCGCGCTGGACTAAACGGTTCCTCCAGACGCCGGCGCTTCGCGCGCAAATCCTTCAACTTCCATTAAGCAATACCTGACTAGCTTTACACCATTGAGGAGAGTTGCGTGATTTGGCAACGCTTACTGAGCTTTAACAAGGTCATCGACAACCGTTTCGAAGACTTGGACAAGGACAAGTGGAGATCGATCCTTTACCGCGATTTCAGCGCTGGATTGATCGTTGCGCTGACGGCGATACCGATGGCGATGGGATTCGCCATCGCCTCCGGTCTAAAGCCAGAACAGGGAATCATCGCCGGGGCGCTGGCCTGTATCGTGGGCCGAACCTTTGGCGGATCGAAGTATCAAGTGTACGGACCGACGGCGGCGTTCATTCCGGTAATTGCCGGGCTGATGTCAAAGTACGGGGAAGCCGGGACGGGCAATTTCGAGCACGCACATGGGTTTCTGGTGCTCGTGAGTATGATCGCAGGATTAGTGCTCATGTTAATGGGGCTTTTCGGTATGGGCAAATATGCCAAGCTCGTGCCGGATTCGATTATCGTGGGATTCACGGTTGGCATCGCGGTGGTGATCGCGACGACAAACTTCGGGGAAGCGTTGGGCGTGCATTTGCCCTTGAAGGGCGGGCTGCTAGTGAAGGGCGCCAGTCTGATTGAACAAGCGGGTAAATTCAACTATCATGCGCTGATTCTGGCTTTGCTGACCTTCGCGGTCACGAAATTGCTACTGCGCATCTCGATATTTATCCCCGCACCGCTGTTGGCCCTCGGCCTAGGAACGGCAGTGGCGACTTATGTGTTCGATGACAAAGGTGTATTGCGAATCCGGGATAGGTTTCCCGAGGGCATTCCGACGAACTTTTACCTGATCACGCCACCATACATGCCAGGATGGACAGCGGATGTGTTAATCGATATCGCATACTTTGCATTCGCAATCATCTTCGTTTCGGCGGTGGAAAGCGTGTTGTGCTCCACTATGGCGGACCGGCTGGCGGATAACCGCAAGACCCCGTTTAACGCGGACAAAGAACTTTGGGGGCAGGGATTGGTGCAGGCGATCGTGCCCTTGATTAACGGATTCCCTTGCACGGGAGCGCTCGCGCGGACGGCCACCAGCATCAAGGCGGGCGCCGTCACGCCCTTCGCCGGGTACTTCAAGGGGATTCTGAAGCTGAGCATCGTGTTCTTTCTGGGACACAAATTGGATGCCGTCCCGATGGCGTGTATCGCCGGCATACTATTGTGGGTCGCGAGCAACATGGTAAAGCCAAAGGAGATCAGGGAGGTGTGGAGAGATAACAAGATTCACGCCTGGCTGATGGTGTACACGGCGGCGATGGTGCCCTTGACGGACTTCCTAACCGGAGTGCTGACGGCTCTCATCCTGTACGCGATTTTGGCGAAGTTTTTCGATACAAAGACTCATGTGGCTCCGGCTCACTAGGAAGCGATCATGTACCGACACCAAAGAACGATGGTCTGTTTGTCCGGCGGCGCGTCCGACCGGCAGATTGTTAGTTACGCGGCCAAGTTGGCGGAATTGGGATATACCCGCCACTTCCATTTCGTGCACATTCACGACGTGGCGAAGCCGGTGGTCTCCGAGATGGGGACAAGCCCAGCGGGATATTTGGAGAGTTTGGTGGCTGAGCTATTCCGGCCGGAACGATCGAACGTCAGCAGCAGTTGCCACGTACTGTCGGGAGATCGGATCGACAGGCTGATCGAGTTCAGCGTCGAGCAGCAATGTGATCTGGCATTACTCGGACATCGCGCATCGCGCAGTGGACAACGAAGGCTGGCCCGGCGCATGGCGATGATCGCGCCGTGTTCGGTGCTGATGCTACCCGAGAAAGCTCCGCTCTCGATTCAGACAGTGATGGCCCCCACGGACCTGTCTGAACATTCGGCGGACAGCGTGCGCGTGGCGGCGGCCATTGCCAAGGCGGCGGGATTAGATCGATGCATCGTGACCCATGTCTACTCCGACCCATCCGTTATTCGCTACGAAGAGCATAAGGAAACGCTGGAAAAGTCCGAAGAAGCATCCCTGCGCGACTTCGTCGCGAAGATTGGGGATACTGGCGTGGCGCTCGAAGCACATCTGGTGGAGGGCAATAAGATCGCCGAGTCAATCCTATTCGCGGCGGAGCAGCGCGGCGCCGACCTCCTGGTGGTGAATACACGCGGCCGTAGTAAGGCGGCTGCGATTTTGCTGGGCAGCGTGACTTCGCAGTTACTCGCAGAATCGCCGATAGCTGTACTGGCCGTAAAGCATTTCGGATCGATGCTGAATCTGTTCCAAGCCTTAAAGGAGCAGAGGTTCCTGGCGAGAGAGAATCCGCAGACCAATTAACGCGTGGTCTGGTTTAGGGGCGAGAATCCCAGTCCAGAATGAGCATCCTGGTTAAGTCGACCGGGGTTTGTTCGATGTTGGTACCGATGACGGTGTTGGTGTTATTGACCCGATAGTAGAAGTTCGATCCGGCTTGAACGGTAGTGTGCTCGTTGGTGGCGGGATCGAGGACACGGTAGGTGCCGGAGAGGAGGTCGCCGCGAACGCGGTTGATGCGATCTGAGCTTTCGCTGCGCTGGGCCATCGTGTCCTTGTAGATCTGATTGATCGCCCGGGTGGTCTCCATCGCCGCTTCGAAGCTGATACGGCTATCGCGAGCATCCTTGTGCCACCATTCAGGATTGACGCGAGCGGAGGCCCAGGCATGGCCGAGGACGGTTTGCGCTTCTGCTTCGCGGCCGGGAGCGGCGAAGTAGCCGTAAAGGTACGGCACATTCCACATGCAGGCATTCATTTCGCAGCCGGAAATTTCGGTAGCTGCAATGACGGAGCCGCGCTTGCCCTGGTATTCGAAATCCAGTTCGCCTGCGTGGAGCGTGGCTCTGAGGGCGTTGCCGAAGCGGTAACGATGGGCGGCGATTTGTTGGGCCAAGTCCGGACGATCCTTGGGAGCCAGGGCGCGAGCGCCCGGGAGACGATTCTGGAGCCAGTATTGAGCGGCTTGAGCGCCGGGCAGGTAGCGCAAAATGGTCATGACGGTTGTGCCGGCCGGACTGTAGGGTGAACCCTCGCGGAAGCCGAGCGAAGCCATCATTTGGTTGGGGACAACGTAGCTCCCGAGATTGCGGTCGCCGATGAAGACCGTGACCGCGCCATCGGGAGAAACGGCGCTGGATTCGTAGCGCTTGTCGGTTGGGGTTGGACGGTAGAGGCCAGCCTGATTCCGCCAGCCTTCCGGAAACTCGAGAGAGAAGGCGCGCTCGTTGAACTCATCGACTCGAACGAAGCGAAGGCCGGAAGCGGTACTTTGATTTGGCCGCGCATTTTCAGGCGCGAAGCTGAAACTCTGGAGAGCTTTAACGAGTTCTGGCAGGCGTTGGCGGAACTGTGCCTCCGGAGCCATCGCGACATAGAGTGTGGCGGCGCCGCCGCGGATCGCGAGTAGAGCTTGCGCTTGCCCCTGGCGGCCCCGCAAGAGCGCTTGGGCGTTGGCAGCGTCGCCGCGAATGGCGAGGATGGAGGGGGAGAGAAGCGGTCCAACCTTTCCCGATT
>Ga0224723_1001312_pt1 | contig 15222 bp, 13 predicted proteins | sample Balambano_FR2_Me_FD_161647 | JGI IMG/M metagenome (GOLD analysis project Ga0224723, IMG submission 161647) | Freshwater sediment microbial communities from Lake Towuti, South Sulawesi, Indonesia - Balambano_FR2_MetaG | ecosystem: Environmental > Aquatic > Freshwater > Lake > Sediment | place...
CGCGTGTACATTGGTATAACGAGAAATATGAATTTAAACCCACCCCCGCGTGTACATTGGTATAAACCCACCCCTGCGTGTACATTGGTATAATGAGAAATATGAATTCAAACCCAAGCAAATATAATAACCCGATTACCTCATGCGGGGGGGTTTTGCTGAGAGCCTTCTATACCCACAGTATACGCGCTGAACCCACCTCTACCAACAATCATCCACCCGACAACAAAAAGCAAAATACCAAAAAGAATAAATCCTAAATCCCAAGTTAACTGATTTGGCCCAGGTTTGACGTGATGAATACCAAGAATTTGATGGTCAATTATTCCTTCAACCGTATCAAATAAACCAAAACCCATCAATAAAGAGCCAAAAAACGTATTTAATGACCAAGGAACATCGTCTCTTCCTCCCGCACGCCAGAGTAAGTATACTCCAACAACAGTCATCACCCAGTCAAAAGCATGAAACAAACCGTCCCATAACATATTCAAATCAGTATTTGAGCGGTTGATGAGCGGGTACTTGCTACTTAACATATGATGCCATTGTAGAAGCTGATGTAGCACGATACCATCAAAAAAGCCTCCTAGACCAATACCAAGGCAAATTCCAGCAGCAATTAATGGAGCGCGTCGGTTGCTTTGAATTTTCGTTTCCATCTTCACCTCAGCCATAAAGCTTTGTTCTCACCATAAAACTCTATTCAATTAAATTCTTCTACCTTCAGATAAATGATGGTTGATAGTTGATAGTTGGTAATTGGTAGTTGATAGTTGGTGATTGATAATTTTTACTACTCCACACTCTGCACTCCACACTCAGCACTCAGCACTCCACACTCAGCACTCAGCACTCCCCACTCCGCACTCCACACTCCACACTCCGCACTCAGCACTCAGCACTCAGCACTCAGCACTCAGCACTCAGCACTATTTAGTAAGGTTTAATTAAAACAGGTACTTTCTGCCAACATCTACAGGCATCATATAGGTAGACGTATAAAAAAGTAATTTTTAAATGACCATTTACTTTTATAAGGTTTGCGAACCTTATGGCTGTTTTTCTAACTTTTCTCCCCACGGAATAGAAGTACAGGGTACTTACTGGGCTACAGTTGAACATTATTATCAAGCGCAAAAGTTCGTAGGAACGAAAGATGCGGTAATTATCCCGGTAATTTATGCTGCTGAAACCCCAGAAAAAGCAGCAGAATTAGGACGTTGTAGTACTCGCATACTTCGTTGTGACTGGAATGTAGTCAAAACTAAAGTTATGCGAGAAGCTGTTCTCAAAAAGTTTCTTACTCACAGTGAAATTAGAAATATTCTCATTTCCACAGGAGATGAGTTACTTGTAGAAGACTCTCCAAGAGATTATTTTTGGGGATGTGGAGCAGATAAAAGCGGTGAAAATTACTTAGGTAAAATTCTGATGAGTGTGCGTCATGAACTTAGGAATTGACCTCACGCACTCGTAGCAAGGGGTTTCTTCGCTACGAGTGCGTCTTTGCGTGAGATAATTAAGATCAATTCTCCCCTACAAGATCCATTAATCCATCACAAATAGCAAAACCATTACTGGCATAAGTCTCATCATCTAGATTATCCTGAATCACTGGTAACAATTCATGCAAACTCATCGCTTGTAAACAATTATTAATCCCAGTCACCGCTGAATTATATATGCCAATTTTCTCGGAAAGTACGTTTAAGAAATGCCGATTATTTATAATCTTTTCTTCAGCTTCTTGTTCTAATGTCTTTTCTAAATAAGCACGAGCGTGAGGATATTGTTGTAAAATTACATCAGCTAATTTATCAGCCATTGGTAATAACTGAGTTTTGAGAGTTTGATTGATAGTCTGACGAAAGTGTACACGGATAGTTTGCGAGACTTTTGGCTCAAAATCTAACTTCAATAATTTTCTAATAGCTGGTTCTGCTCCTACCATACTTTCACAATCGTAACCTTGGGACGTTTGCTGTAATGTTTGCCGAAATTGGTAGATAGAAAAAGTACCTTCGTCGTAAAATCTCGGACTTTCCCTGACAAAGCGATCGCACTCGATTCTGGCTTCGTTTACTAAAGCTTGGTATACTAATTTTTGCAGTAGTTTCAATTCTTCTTCAATACCGCTATCATTACCCAGTAAACGATATAGTTGACGGTAATATTCTGATTTGCGGACATTTTCAGTTAAATCTTGGAAAAGGTTGTTCACTAAATCTTGACAAGATTGAACTAAAATATCTTCTAATTCATTCGCTAAATAGTAAAGTGCTTCTACTAAAACAGCAATTAATGGTGCTGTTGCATTTCGTGGATGACTCAGAGTTGCACTTCGGTAAGCATCAGCAATAGAAAATTTATCAAGTAATTCATCTAAACGACGAATCATTTTTGATTGTAGTTGACGAAAATCATTTTCAAAGTTTTCACAATTATTGGTGACTACATTATTTACTTGTTTAGCGATCGCTGCACGAAAATCATTACCAATTTGTTGCAGTTGCTGATTGAGACGTAATAGCTCTTGCGCTTTCATTGTCTCTATTTCTCGGGGTTGACTGTCTAAATTTCTTTGCAATGCTTCGTAATGTTGCTTAATTTTAATACAAACATCTTGCAAGTCAACTGCTAGGTTTTTAAATAATTGTGGGCGTTTTTCTAAGGTAAGATAGTGAGTGATAGCATTTCTAAATTCTTCAATACCGCTATCTTGGATTAATTGATTAATTAACGGTGTTCCTTGCTCACTTAAAATTCTCACATAATTTTCGTTGGGAGTCTCATAACCGTTGAGAGAAATTCTAAATTGATGAGATGAAACTTTACCAGAACTCACACAATAATTGTTAAAAGCATAAATAAATTGTGGTGTTTCTTCTTGACCATCCAAACCCTTAACACTTTCAGCAAAAATCGAATCCAAACCAAATCTATCCTGTTTACTGGTATTTTTAATTTGACTACCATAAAATCCTAGTAGCGCACTTGTTTTATAAACCCTACTTGTATCCCGAAACTGAGAACTCAGCAAATCATCCAAACGTTGACGCAATTGAGTATTGTACCAAGTTTCATCAATCCGGTTGAAAATGTAGAACACGCGATCGCGTATACTCCCATTACCCCGCATCATTTCTAATAGTTCCGTTTCTTCCTTGCTCATATCACCCGCAGCAGCAGGTTTGAGTACACATACTACTGCTGATGTATCAGGATGTTGAATCTTTGCATAAGTTAATAGTGCATCCTTCTGCACAGGTGCATCAATACCTGGCGTATCAATAATTACGTTACCATCTTGTAACAAATAATGATGACAATAATACTCAATCCGTTTTAACACAGCACTATTACTACCACGACGTGCATAACCAGCAGCTTCCTTCAAATTGGCAAAATTGAATTGTTCCATAGAGTATGTAGCATTATTCATAGTATGAATTCGCTCTCGATTTACTACATAACCTTCAAGCAATAACATCAATGCTTTAGCTTGTTTTGCACGTTCCGATTTACTTTCACCACCTTCTTGTTGAATAATTGTTTCACATCCTTGATGTACCAAATTAATCACATCTGTTTGATTAATATTAGTGACAGTTGTAAATCCTAATTTTCCACACAAAGAAAGCGCTTGTTCTCTAATTTCCGCTTCACTTAAAAACGTTAATACAACTCTTTCTTGATCAGCTTCTGCATATTCAATTTTACATTCAGTTCCTGTAGCGTGTCCTTCTGCACTATAAAGCAACTCTCTTTCCAACAGTGCATTAATTAACATTGATTTACCAGCACTAAAAGTACCAGCAAACACAATCTCAAATTTAGGAGAAATAGCTTTATTCAGAGAAGTTTGGATAGAAGAAACATTTTCATTACGTAGCGACTGTTCTTGTTGTAAAAGTTGTAATATTGATTCTACTTGTTCTTTTAAATTTTTACAATGAAGCGGTATTAACATATGGATTATTTGTAGATACACTTACATTTTATTAATACTTGGTTAATTATGAGTTCAGTGTAAATACTTAAGAAAAGTTGTAGGTAATTATAGAACTACTGGTCATCTAACTGGATATAGGAAATTTTTGAAAATCTTTACCTTCTAGCACAAAAAATTCATTATTTGTTGATAATTTGCTCAACTGAAACAGGAACATCTGGGAATGCAAGTGGTTGTATTATTCCCGTAGTCAGTGTAAGTTTGGTGGTGTAATCTCCATCTAATGGTTCTCGAAACACTACCAAATGCAATTTCTTGAGATTTACGACCCAATATTCCAAAATACCAGCTTCAGCATAAATTTTACTTTTTATTTCTAAATCTTTCTCTAAACTAGAGTTAGCATACTCAATTAGCCAGAAAATATTCTCTGCATAGGGGTGATGCTCTCGGTAATCGCGTCCTAAACGTTGGACAATAGCTAAATCTGGTTCAGGTTCCGAATCGTTTGGTAGTGTAATTGGTTTAGCATAACGAATTTTGGCACGCTTACCTAACAACTGACTCAAATACTCACCTGCTTCATCGCTAGAATAAGCATGAGGTTCCCCTTCTGGCGACATTTCAACAATTTCTCCCTTCAGTAATTCAACTTTGCGATCGCGCAAAATTTCAGCAGCAATCATGCGGTGATATTCGTTAATTGTCCACTTAGCAGCAGTAAAAGTCATGAGTAATTCGCTTCTCCCAATAATTCATTGTAATTATTACATTCGCCGTTGCTAACGCTTGCGATTAATAATTTGCTCAGCTGTTAACTCAAGTGCTGCAAATCGAGATTGGATGAGTACATTTCCAGTATATTCTTCCTCCTCATAAAAACCAGCAACTAACTTGTAAACTGTTATCTTACGTTCCTCTGGATTAATCACCCAATATTCAGGAACCGCTCTAGCTGAGTACTCAGAGCGTTTGAAGCGATAATCACGCTCCTCATTGGTTTTACCTGGAGATGCAACTTCAATAATTAACTCTGGTGGAGGCATTTCTAGGTTAATAGTACCTCGATTTGTTTGTCCTAAAATTGCTGCTAGTTCCTCTGACAGGATCATGAGATCCGGTAGTCGTGTCTGTACTTGCGATCCAGATACTGCGATTTCTGTATCTTTATGGCAAATTTGTTCTTCTGGTAAGAGTTTGGCGAATTGGAGTGCTAAAAAGAATGATATTCTGGAGTTTACAGGGCTTTCAGGAGGCATTTCAACTAGCTCTCCACCGATAAATTCATACTTCTTATCTGTCCCATCGTCGTAGCGTAGGTACTCCTCAAAAGTCATGAGTTTCTTGGTGGTTTGAGTCATGGCGATCGCCACACTAGGTTTATCGGCAAATACTCCAGTACATCATAACACTACTCACCTCAATTCCCAAAGATTTTGAGGAAATTAAGCAATGGATAAGCTAGAACAATACCGCAATATTATCAAGAAGATGCTGTTGACTTTGATGGAATAAGAGCGTTCTATATTCACGCACTTTTGTAACCCTCACCCCGCATAAATGCACCCCTCTCCCAACTTGGGAGAGGGGTAGGGGAGAGGGCAAATATCCTGCATGAAATGAAAAGCCCTAAAAACCCACAGAGTCAACACCCTAGTAGCGTGAGTTTTATTATAACTGTTTAAACGGACATGATATTAGTCACGCTCGTATAACTTTTACCTATAATCTGGGGTCTACAGGTTCACTCTCCAAAGCTAAAATACCAAACACACATTCATGAACTCGACGCAGAGGTGCATAATTAACAAACCTCTCCAATGCTTCAACACCTAAAGCAAATTCCCGCATTGCTAAGGAACGCTTCAAAGATAAACCACGTTGACGCAGACGTTGCAGATTTTCAAGAGTGGAATATTCCGCACCATAGATAATCCGCAAATATTCGCTACCACGACACTTCACTGCTGGTTGTAAAATAGACTTATCTCCCTTGACAATAAATTGTACTGGTTTGACAACCATACCTTCACCACCTGCATTGGTAAGTTCTTCCCACCAGTGAATTCCCTCAGCTTGACTGCTAGAATCAGTTAAATCTATAACTTTGTAATTAGTCGCCATAAGTACAGAATCACCTTGGGAGATGTTGGCAGCTTGTTCTAGATGCCAAAGATGGTCTTTATCCGTATGTACTGCTCCCTCTGTAGCCAAAATGTGGAAAGGTGCAAGCTTTAGGTCAGATATATCACTGACATCCCAGCAATAACGACGGTAAGCGGTGACATACTGATTTGCCATTTCTAAACGTTGTTGATAATGACTTAGTTGAGTATCAACATCCATACCTCGCTGCTTAGCTTGGTTTAACAAAGCTACTGCATCACCAATTCCTGTTTGTGAAGCGACACCAACTGCTGCATACTGATTTCTTAGTAACCCTTGTGCTTTAGCTGACCAAGGCATAAGTTCACAGTCTAAACATACCCAATTAGTATTAAGGGTATCCCAAAATTTAATTTCAGTCAGGGCAGCGTTAATTCGTTGCAGAAATTCTGTTTCTAACTTCAAGTCATCAAAAAATTTTCTGCCTGTCCGAGTATAACAGATACCGATACCTTCACTAATTACACCAAAGCGTTTTCTCGCAGCTTCTTCATCTCGACAGACAATTACCACAACGCGGGAACCCATATGCTTTTCTTCGCAGATAACTTCCGTCACACCCGCATTTTCATAGTAAGCAAAAGCTTGGGCTGGATGTTCTAGATATCCTGGTAATTGAGAAGTCTGTACCGGAGACATTGTAGGAGGAAGATAAATCAGCCACTTGGGGTTAGCAGCAAAACGACTCATCACCTCCAAAGCTGCGATCGCGTTTTCTTGGCGAATGGTAATATTATTCTGCAACTTAGTATTAATAATCCGCTTACCCAGTACATCCTCAATATGTAGCACATCATCTAATTCTTGCTGTGCTGTTAAAGTGGGTGTAACTCCCAAAGGTTTCAGTGGTTCGCAGTAAACCTTGGCTGCACAAACACTTACCAACTCATTTTCTGGATAGCGCAAAGCCGTTAGCTTACCACCAAAAACGCAACCTGTATCAATATCAATAGTATTATTTAACCATTCTGCTTGGGGTACAGGTGTGTGTCCGTAAACTACCATCGCTTCACCCCGGTAGTCACTCGCCCAATCATAACGTACAGGTAAACCAAACTCATCAATTTCACCCGTACTTTCTCCATACAACGCAAACTCCCGCACTGCACCAGAACCCCGACCTTGCATTTCCTGCTTCATCCCAGCGTGTGCGACTACCAATCGACCATCATCTAGAACATAATGGCTAATTAAAGAATCTAGAAATTCTTTGAGTTCTTTGATGTATGGTTCTCGGATTTCTTGTGGTAAAGCATTAATTTCTGTCAAAGTTTTCTCTAAACCGTGACTAACTCTGACATTTTTACCTTTTAGTTGACGTAATAGTTTGTTTTCATGGTTTCCTGGTACACATATAGCGGTATTTGCCGCTACCATATTACGAACTAAGTTCACAGTATCAAGAATACGTGGTCCTCTATCTACCAAGTCACCTAGAAACACAGCTTTGCGTCCTTCTGGGTGGTAATATACCCACCGGGACGTTTCTACGCTTTTTGTCAGGTAGCCTAATTTTTCTAGTAATGCTTCCAGTTCATCGCAACAACCGTGAATATCGCCAATAATATCAAAAGGCCCGTGTTCATACTTGCGGTTATTCCACAGAGGTTGACGTTCTATTTCTACTGCTTCTACATCTTCTAAAGAATTAAGTATATACACATAGCGAAAACCTTCTCTTTCTAAACCTCGTAAAGAGCGTTTGAGCATTTGTGTATGACGACGCACCACATGATTACCAAATTGTCTATTTGGACGTTGTTGGTTACGTTCGTGACATAACTCTTCAGGAAGGTTGAGAGCGATCGCTACTGGAAAACAATGATATTGCTTGGCGATCGCAATTAATTCTTTGCGGTCTTCTGGCTGGACGTTGGTAGCATCGATTACTGTTAATTTTCCAGATGCTAAGCGTTTTGCAGTAATGTAATGTAACACATCAAATGCATCACTAGAAACTGTTTGGCTATTTTCATCATTTGATACTAATCCCCGACAAAAGTCTGAGGATATGACTTCAAATGGTTGGAAGTGTTTACGAGCAAATGTTGATTTTCCGGAGCCAGATGCACCGATGAGGATGATTAATGATAGTTCGGGAATTGTGATCATAATTATTTTTTAATATATATTATCTTTCCATTCTTCAAGTGTATATAAATGATTCATGGTTGTGACAGAATAAATTGCATCAAACCCTTCTTTCCAAGTTGGTAAAATCAGCTTTTTATAAGTTGCTAAAAGTCCTACTAATGGAACAATTTGTTCAGGATGACGCTGATTGTTTCTTTGCTTGCATTCCTCTAAGCCAGTGTTAAAGTAATAAGCTACAACCCGAAAATGTTCTTTTTTTGCTGGAATAATATAACGACTCCTTTCTTCTAGTGTTGGGTTAGTGTTATCCACAACAAAAGGCTGTTTTGCTTCTAAACACGCTTTGAGAATTATTTGCTCTCGGTGACGAGTTTTCAGCATATCCAAATTGATGCGGATATGGGTATTTAAAAAATGTTCTCTGTAAAAGGTAGATTTACCTGCACCTTGAATTCCTATGAATATAATTGCTTCCATTTTTTAACTTTAGAGGAAGGATTAAGAATTCAGAGTAAATACGCTCATTTGTGTGGGTGAACCCACTTGTGAATCTTCCTCTCCTATTGGCTGAAATTCCACACTATAACCAAAGCGATCGCTTACACTATTAGCCCAGTTTTGAAATTCTTGACGTGTCCACTCAAAACGATGGTCTTTATGTCTTAATTTTCCTGCGGGGAGATTCTCAAACTTAATATTGTACTCGATATTTGGTGTAGTACAAATTACTGTTCGCGGACGAGCAAATTGAAATAATACTCGCTCAAATGCTCCCAAACGTGGTAAATCAAGATGTTCTATAACCTCAATTACACAAGCTGCATCGTAACCTTGAAAACGTTTATCTTGGTAAGTCAGGGCACTTTGCATTAATTGTAAGCGTTCCCATTGATTTCTGGGTAAACGTAAACGGTCTAATTTTTCTTGCGCTACTTCCAATACTCGGTGAGAAACATCTACACCCGTAACTTGCTCAAAAAAGTTGTCTTTCAGCAGATTCCTGAGTAAATTTCCTTGAGCGCACCCCAAATCAATTACTCGCTTCGCTGCTTTTTCTTTGAGTGTTTTCACTACAATATTAAGACGCTGCTGATTTAAGCTCATAGGCTTTTCAACTGCTGCTTCTTCCTCTGCATGAATTTCTTCTACAGCATCAGGATCTGGTTCGTCTTCTGCTAACTGTGCTAAAGCTTCCCGAGTTAAACGATGTTGACGTTTGAGGTAACGTCTGGTTATTTGCTGTTTAGCGGGATGTGTAGTTAACCAACCTTCACCATGACGCAGCAATTTCTCAATTTCTTCATCTCCTACCCAGTAATGTTTATCATCGTCTAATACAGGTATGAGTACGTAGAGATGACTGAGTAAATCAGCTAAACGTAGTGTGTGTTGCAGTTCAACTGTGTAATATTTACTTAACCCCCAATCTGGAAAATGTTCATCTAAAGCATGGGGTTGAGCTATAACAGTGTAGCCCAAAGGTTCAAATAAATCTCGTAACAAACCTTCTCCACCACGACAGGGTAGTACAGATACTTTCGCTATCAATGGTATAGGAGTTTCTGCTAATTCTGGCTTATCTTTACAACGTCCTGCCATAGCAGTCCGAAATACCTCAGACATGGCAACACTCAGAAACGATGAAGCAACATAAGGGCGATCACTTACATATTCATCTAGTCTAGCACCTTTTCCCCGGACTAATCTCACTGGGTTAATATCCAAAAGCATTGCTACAGTACATCTTTCTGTGCTTGCTTCTGGATAAAAGACGTGTGCTTGTCCAAAAGAAAGGGAAAAAGATTGACACTTGTCTGGATGCTTATGCAGTAGATAACCCAGTTCTGTTGCTGGATTGTGTGTGGTTGTGATTGTAAGTAGCATGAACTTTCAAAAAGGTTCATTTAGTAAGTTTTTTATTTCTACAGCACCAAAATTAGTTATTTCGGAAAATCTGTGTAAATCTAACTATTGGCAATTTTAAGTTATATAAAATACACTTGGCTCAGTAATATTTCTAATTTTGTATATATGGTACTTGACGACTACGAATTTTGGTATAACCTAGGCAAAGAGCAATTGAATGTAGGATTATGTGAACAAGCGATCGCTTCTTTCAACTTAGTTGTGGAAATCAAACCAGACCACCACCAAGCTTGGTGTAAGCTTGCAGATGTGTTGTACGCAACAGGACAGATAGAAGAAGCGATTCTCAGTTACGACCAAGCACTGGAAATCAAACCTGATTATTTACCTGCTTGGGATAGGCGAGCAAATGTACTGTATCGAATGCAACGATACGAAGATGTAATTTATACTTATGAGCAAATACTCAATATTGAACCTAACGACTACTTAAGCTGGTTTGATTTTGGTAACTTGCTCAACGAACTAGAACGTTATGACGAAGCAATAAGTAGTTACAGCAAAGCGATAGAAATCACACCTAAATATATTGACGCTTGGTATAAACGGGTAGAAGTACTACTAAAACTAGGAAGAACCAAAGAAGCGATCGCTTGTTACCATAGGTTATTGGAAATAATACCAGACTGTCACCAAGTCTGGTGTCAACGAAGCGAGTTAATAATATCTGCTTTTGGGTGTCATCCTGATCTATCAATTAAGGAAGCATAAATACGTAATGGATGAATTAGTTTATCCCTTGACTGATGCAGAAAAAGCTAGGTTACATACTGGTTTAGAGGCTGCTTTTACCATACCCATAATTGATGATGTTGAGGACTTTGTATGGGAAGCACTATTTCATTATGTTAAGGATATTCCTCTTGCTGATTCCATAACTCAAGGACGTACTAAACAGCTATTTGATGCAGTTGCTCCTGATGGTCGCGGATGGTCGCTCAAAACTTTAGTGAGTCGAAATTTCAATCCTGGAACTAATTTCGAGTTCGTTATTCAAAGAGCAAATATTTTTCAAAAAGCTACTTTACTAGGGTTTCCCGGAGGATTAAGCGCTACGTCAAATGTTGCTGACCTTGGTAAAGCTTTAATTAGACATTGGAATGAGAAGCACCGAAAAGATTGTATCAATCAGAATATAACAGACCCCCGTATTGTTATCCTACTGAAAAATAGAACTCGTAAAAGATTAGCGTATGTTGAATTTGCCTACCCATTTTTACAAGAAGAAGAATATCAATGGCAATGGTCTAGAGAAGGTGGATTTGGTTTGCAAGGATGGAAATACGAAAAAATTCACTTGAAATGGTATCCTAGTGGAACACAACTTTTTCAAGTTTTTCAAATGCCAGATAACGCTTACTACTTTGAAATAGAATGGCAAAGAGCGTCTCTATCTAGCTTTGTTGAGAATGTAATCAGGACACTTACCGATTAATGCCATCTTTACGCTTTTTGCTAATACTTTGGCAAGTAATGGTGGAACAGCTTCCCCAACTTGACTACTCTTTTGAATATATGTTCCTTCAAAGATAAATTTATCAGGAAAAGATTGTAATCGTGCAGCTTCTCTAATTGTGATCACTCGATTATCAAATGGATGATAAAAGCGACCAGAACCAGGATGAAAAACCCACCGAGTAATAGTTCTAGCAGGTTCATTTGGTCTTAATCTAGCATAAGCACCACTATAACTACTACGGGGACGAAGATGATGTGGCAAAGCTTCCACACCTTGTCCCTTTCCTGGTTCTAAATGTTTAACTCTATCTAACTGTGCTTTAGTTAAAGGTCTAGCAGTATGGTCGTATAATAGTGAACTATCAGTTCGCATTAACTTTTGATACTCAGTTAAAGGTTGTACTTGATACTGACAAGGATTTTTGCCTTGACCAGATTCTAGACTTGGTAAATCACTAATTGCTGACCACACTGTTACATATTCTTTCGCATATTCAAAGTTAAATAAATCTAAATTTTTAGTAGGAGATAAGTAAGTAGGATGAGGAACTGTAATTACACAACCAAGTCGTGACGCTAAGAAAAATGTTCGTTTTCTTAGCTGAGGAACCCCATAATCAGTAGCAAACAATGTTACAATATTAAGTGTATAGCCCAATGCAGATAAAGTATTTTGAATTTGGATGGTATATGCTTCCGAAAAAGCATTTTTCATTTCGGCAACATTTTCAATTACCACAATTTTTGGTTGAATGACTCTTACAAAATTGAGAAATGTAATAATTAATTGATTGCGTTCATCCAATTCATAACGTTCTTTAGCAGGAACATTCTTAGAAAATCCTTGACAAGGTGGTCCACCAATTAAGCAATCTAGCTCACCAGCTTGAATTTGCAAAGCTTCCAATAAATAATTTGGAGAATAATTACTAAGGTCTGTTTTTAAAAAATTCGCTTCAGGAAAATTTAATTTAAAGGTTTTTAAGGAAATTGGATTTTTATCAACTCCCATCACTATATTAAATCCTTCTTCTTTAAATCCCCAAGACATCCCTCCACAGCCACAAAATAAGTCAACAACTTTCATCATAAACATTACACTTTAATAAATTTCGTAGACTACAGTATATAACAACTTTGCATAGCAATCCTATTTGATTTGTGATAAATCCAGATGTCCAGCACTTTTTACCAATGATTTAGAACTGCTATAGTTGCTTTATCACTCTGACAAAAATGATGCTAGGATAATATCATCTCTCTCCAAAAAACATTATTTCTAATATAGAAACAGACTGGAGATTCCAATGACCCCAGCAACAATCGCAACACCCAGAAAAGAATCACCCCATCTGTTTGAGAAACTGACCTGGAGAGAGTTCAAAGCTGTTGAGCAATTATTAGACCGTCCAGGATATCGGCTCTCTTTCCTGGATGGAGTTTTGGAGATACGAAGAATGCCAGGTGAACCCCACGAAACTGTCAAGGAAAGAATTGGGGCTTTGTTAGAACTATATCTGCTTATGACAGGCTTTGATTTTACCCCAACTGGCTCCATGACGCTGGAGAGTGAAGCAGTCGCTGTCAAGCGAGAAGCTGATAAATCTTATAAACTTGGCCCAGGTAGAGTCCGCCCTGATTTAGTAATCGAGGTAGTATTTACTAGTGGTGGTATTAACAAACTAGAGGCTTACAAGCGATTGAAGATTCCGGAAGTGTGGTTTTGGGAAGACGGAGTATTAGAAGTTTATCACCTGCGTTTAGAGGGAAATATAATAGAATATCAAAGAATTTACAGTAGTGAGGAAGTAGAAGGAATTGATCTCGATTTACTGTTACGCTGTATAAATATGGTAAATCATGTGGATGCGATCAAGACGTTTCAACAAGCGCTTCATAAATAATTGAGGATAATCACAAAAATTGTTGAAAAGTTCTGTTATTGTTCGTTAATATTGTCACGGCTAAAACCTTATTCTGACAAGCTGAGAACGTTTTTGGGTAGTGGGGAAGTTCCGACCGTTCTTGTGGCGTTAAATTTTGTCGAAATGGAACTTTGGATTCGATATGTTTAGTCTGAAACTTAATAAAGGCGATAAAATCAGCAATTTTCAGGTGTTGCTCTTCATTATGCTTGTCTATTTATTTCAGTATTTTAATTTAAACAATCATCTCACCGTAATTATAAACACATAGTATTAAAAAAAGAAAATTTAGAATATATAGGGCTGTATGTATTAATGATAGTTTTACTACGAATATCGTAACTCTCTATAACTCTAAGGAAAAAATATTATATTATGTCAGATAACTACAATTACTACGAAGTTTGGTTTAATGGAGGTAATAAATTTTATGCTTCAGGTAACTATACAGAAGCGATCGCATCTTACAACCAAGCTTTAGAAATTCAACCAAACAATTACAAAGTTTGGAACAACAAGGGTAATACGTTACGTAAATTAGGACAATATACAGATGCCATAATATCCTACGAGCAAGCTTTAGAAATAAAACCTGATTATTACGTAGCTTGGAATAATAAAGGTAATGCATTATCTGACTTAAAGCGCTATGAAGAAGCGATCGCATCTTACGAGCAAGCTTTAGCAATTAAACCTGACTACCACGAGGCTTGGAACAACAAAGGTCTTGCATGGTCTGATCTAGGACATCATACAGAAGCAATCATATCCTATGAAAAAGCCTTAGAAATTCAACCTGATTACTATGAAGCATTGTACAATAAGGGTGTGGCATTGTGTTTTTTAGAGCAATACAAAGAAGCACTCACATTTTACAATCAAGCTTTAGAAATAAAACCTGATGACTATGAAACTTGGTACAACAAAGGTATTGCGTTATTTTACTTAGAACGGGATGAAGAAGCGATCGCGTCTTACAATCAAGCCATACAAATTAAACCTGACTTCCACCAAGCATGGAACAATAAAGGTAGTGCATTGTCTAACTTAGGACACTATGAGAACGCTCTTGCATCTTACGAGCAAGCTTTAGAAATTAAATTTTACGACTCCCAAGTTTGGTACAACAAAGGTAATACATTGTGTAACTTACAGTGCTATACAGATGCGATCGCATCTTACGAACAAGCTTTAGAAATAAATCCTGACTACCACGAAGCTTGGTATAACAAAGGTGGTGCATTCAGTAACTTAGAACGCTTTGAAGATGCGATCGCATCATACGAGCAAGCGATAAAAATTAAACCTGATTATTGTGAAGCTTGGAATAACAAAGGTAATATGTTGTTTCACTTACAGCAGTATGAAGAAGCGATCGCATCATACAATCAAGCTTTAGAAATTAATCCTGACTTCTACCTAGCTTTCATCAACAAAGATATTGTATCCCGTGCAATATAAATTTACTTCTATACTACGCACTCAATTATGAAGATAAGATGTACGGGAGCCAGCCACGTGCGGGGGTCTCCTCCGTTGACTGGACCGGCGTGCGGGGGAAAGCGACTATAGCATGGATAAATGCAAAATCTGTATTCAAACCCGCCCGCATTTTGCAACTATAGCATGGATATACACTCAATTATAAAGATAAGATGTACGGGAGCCAGCCACGTGCGGAGGTCTCCTCCGTTGAGT
>Ga0224723_1001313_pt1 | contig 15200 bp, 13 predicted proteins | sample Balambano_FR2_Me_FD_161647 | JGI IMG/M metagenome (GOLD analysis project Ga0224723, IMG submission 161647) | Freshwater sediment microbial communities from Lake Towuti, South Sulawesi, Indonesia - Balambano_FR2_MetaG | ecosystem: Environmental > Aquatic > Freshwater > Lake > Sediment | place...
CGAGCGACAGGATGCCGGTGTAGCCCCAGACCACATCCATCGCCAGCGCGATCAGGCAGAGACAGAGCGTCTTGCCGAGCGTCTTGACGAAGGAGGTGGAGACGAGCCCGGGCCCGTAGGCCTCGGAAAGAAGCGTGACCGCGGCGGTGAAGACCGCGAGCAGGCCGAGGAAGATCACGAGCGAGGTGTGGCGGCCGCTGACGATGGTCATGCAGCGCGCCTGCGAAGAGTGACGGACCGGGGGCCAGCCCCCGGACCCCCGGGATATCTGGAAGCAGGTAATGGATAGGGAAAAGGCCGTCCGGACAATCTCAGTCTCCCGCCGCACGGCCCTTGAGGGCGACAATTCCCCTCGGGCGGAACTGAATGAAGATGATGATGAAGATGATCATGTAGGTCTGCGCCGCCAGCGTGTTCGAGGGGTTCATCCACTCGATGCCCTTCTGCAGAAAGCCGATCATTGTGGCGCCCAGAAGCGTGCCCCAGATGTTGCCGACGCCGCCCACCACCACCGTCATGAAGCTTTGCACGATGTAGTCGGAGCCGAGCTCGGAGGTGACCTTGGCGAAGAGGCCGATCGCCACGCCCGCGACCCCGGCGATGCCGGAGCCGAGGCCGAAGGTCAGCATGTTGATGCGGTCGGGGTTGATCCCCATCGAGGCCGCCATGCGCGGGTTCTGCGTCACCGCGCGCACCTCGAGCCCGAGCCGCGTCCGGTTCATGATGTAGAGGAACACGGCGAGGAAAATGAGCGCCAGCCCGAAGATCGCGATGCGGATGTAGCTGATCGAGACCACGTCATTGAAGCTCAGCGCGCCGTCGAGCCAGGCCGGCGCGGTCAGCGGCCGGGCCTGGGTGCCGAAGATGTTCTTGGCCAGCTGCTGCAGCGCGATCGACACGCCGAAGGTGGCGAGCAGCGTTTCCAGCGGGCGGTGGTACAGGCGGCGGATCACCAGCCGCTCCATGACCACCCCGACCAGGAAGGTGACCGCGAAGGCGAGCGGCAGGGCGACGAGGATCGACAGGGTGTAGTTCGCGATCACCTGCTGCACGACGTAGCCGGTGTAGGCGCCCATCATGATGAACTCGCCATGCGCCATGTTGATGACCCGCATCACCCCGAAGGTGATCGCGAGCCCGATGGCGGCGAGGAAATAGATCGAGGCGAGCGAGATCGCGTCGAGCGTCAGGTCGAGCCCCTGGTTGATGCCGATGCGCACCTCGGCCGAGGTGAGCACCGCCCGGGCGGCGTCGGCCACCGCGGGCGAGGGTTCCTCGTAGACCTCGAAGAACACATGCGCGTCGAGCGCGGCCTGAACCTCGGCGTCGCTGGCGGCGGGCGGGACGGCGCCGGACGCCTCCAGCGCCTCGTAGGCGGTGCTGCGCGCGGCTTCGGTGTTCAGGGCCGCGACAGGCGTTCCAGCGACCGCACCATCCTGCACATTCGCGATCAGGGCGGCGCGGCGTTCGGCCGCCGTGAGCACGGGTTGCAGCGCACCGGCCTCGACGAGGACCGCCTTTGCCTCGTCGAGCGGCAGCGCGTCGCTGCCGGGCACCAGCTGGCGGGCGAGGTTCACGCCCGCCGGGATGGCACCGGCGGCGCTCTGGCGGCTGGTCGCGACGAGCGGGTTCAGCGCCGCCCGCACGTCCTGCCCCAGATCGCCCCGAAAACTCTCGATGGCCGCGACCCGCGCCGCCTCGTCCTCGTCGAAGCGCAGGGTCAGAAGCCGCTCCAGCCTGTCCTTCTGCGCCCGGACCACCGGGTCGGGCTCGTCGGCAATGACTGCACGCAGCGGGTCCAGCTGGCTCGGCTGCGGGTCGCGGCGGATCGCCTCCAGTGCCGCCAGCCGGCGCGCCGGGTCGGGATCGGACAGCTGGAACTCCACCAGAGCGGCGGCGATCAGGCCGCGGATGCCCGAATTCGGCCGAAGCTGGGTCACTTCGGTGGCGGCGGCCACGCCGAGCGCCGCGCCGCTGTCGATGTCGCTCAGCGCCAGCGCGTCGCCCTCGGGGGTCGCATAGACGAAGAGGCCGTCCGCGTCGCGCACCCAGAGATCGCGATCCTGCCACTTCTGCATGACCTCGGGCACGCCCGGCAGCCCGGAGCCGGCGAGCGCCGCGATCGCCGGTCCGATGGTGCGGCGCGAGCTTTCGACGATCAGCTCGCGTTGCTCCTGCAAGACCGCCTGGATCGCGCCCACGACCGGCGCCGCGCCGTCCTGCGCGGCGGCCGAGGCGGCGCAGAGCCAGAGGCCGGCAAGGGCCGCGTGAAGGTATCGCATCATGTCGGCTGTGCCTGCACGGTAACCAGGACGGGGCCCCGCCAGGGGGGCCCCGCCCCGCTCCATCAATAGTTCGACTTGATCTGCACGCAGGTCGCCGTCTCGGTGTTGTACATGCCGCAGCCGAGCGTCTGCCAGTCCGCGTCGAGCACTGCGGATTCCGGCAGGAAGTCGGTCCAGGCGTCGCCCGGCACCGGCTCGGTCTGGCTGATGATGTCGAACTGGCCGTCGGCGCGGATCTCGCCGATCAGCACCGGCTTGGTCAGGTGGTGGTTGGGCAGCATCTTCGCGGTGCCGCCGGTCAGGTTCGGCACTTCAAGGCCATACATCGCGGCGCGGACCGCATCGACATCGGTCGTCCCCGCCGCCTCGACGGCCGCGACCCACATGTTGAAGCCGATCACCGTCGCCTCCATCGGGTCGTTGGTCACCCGGTCGGCGCCGGCGAAGGCCTTCCAGCGGGTGATGAACTCGGCGTTGACCGGGGCATCGGCGGACTGGAAGTAGTTCCAGGCCGCCAGGTGGCCGACGAGGTTGCTGGTGTCGAGGCCGGAAAGCTCTTCCTCGCCGACCGAGAAGGCGACCACGGGAATGTCGTCGGCCGAGACGCCGGCGGCCGCCAATTCCTTGTAGAAGCCGATGTTGGCATCGCCGTTGATGGTCGAGATCACGCCCACCTTCTTGCCGTCGGCGCCGAGCGCCACCACGTCGGCCACGATCTTCGACCAGTCGCTGTGGCCGAAGGGCGTGTAGTTGACGAAGATGTCCTCCTTGGCGATCCCCTTCGAGATCAGGTAGCTTTCGAGGATGTTGTTGGTGGTGCGGGGATAGACGTAGTCGGTGCCGAGCAGCGCGAACTTCTCGACGCCGAGCTCGTCGAGGAAGTAGTCGGTTGCCGGAATGGCCTGCTGGTTCGGGGCGGCGCCGGTGTAGAATACGTTCTTCGAGCTTTCCTCGCCCTCGTACTGCACCGGATAGAACAGGAGCGCGTTCAGCTCCTCGATCACCGGCAGCACCGACTTGCGGCTGACGCTGGTCCAGCAGCCGAAGATCACGTCCACGCCGGACACGGTGATGAGTTCGCGCGCCTTCTCGGCGAACAGCGGCCAGTCCGAGGCCGGATCGACCACGACCGCCTCCAGCTGGCGACCGAGGAGGCCGCCCTTGGCGTTCTGCTCGGCCACCAGCATCAGCACGGTGTCCTTGAGCGTGGTCTCGGAAATCGCCATCGTGCCCGACAGCGAATGCAGCACGCCGACCTTGATCGGATCGTCCTGCGCCGCGGCCAGGCCGGCCGTCAGCGCGGTCGCCAGCATCGCCTGCGCGAAGCGGTTGGTGAGTGTCGTCATTCCCTGATGATCCCCTGGCTTTGCGCCGCGGCCCGGGACGACACGGACCGGCCGCGTCCGGCACCTGCCGACGCGGGCGACCCTGCGGCCCCTTCCGCAGCTTCCTGTTGCACCCCTGTGCGCCGGGGTCCGACCGTCCGTCCGATCGCCGCCGCGCGCCCCTCGGCGGCGCAGGTCGCGCCGCCTTCGCATCTGAGCGAATCCGCGGTATGGGGGAAAGCATCGGCGCCGCGTCGCTGCGGTCGCGACGGGGCGCGCGCCGCAGATGGCGCAGGAACAGGCGCCGGGGGGCGCGATCGCCTGCAAAACGTGCGGTTGCGGTGGCGCCCGGCGGGCCGGACGCAGCCATGGCCCGAGCCCGAGGTCGCATCAGTGCAGCCTTTCGGCAGGCGCCGGCCGCCTACCGGCGGCGATCGCGGGCGATGCGGCGCCAAGCCGGCAGGCGGATGCGGGATCAGCCCGCCAAGTAGTCCTGCAGCACCGGCGCCGTTCCCCGGTCCCACAGCGCGCTGAGCGCGGCCGCGAAGGCGGCGATCACCGCCGGGTCGCGCCCGGTCTCGCCGTAGATGTCGTCCATCGCCAGCCAGCGCGCCGGCTCGGCGCGGGCCGCCGCTGCCACGGCGGTCAGGCGGTCCCAGTTCGGATCGTTCGGCGCGATGGGTTGCCCGGCGTCGCTGGTGCCGGCGCAGTAGCGGCACCAGAGCGCGGATGACAGGATCAGCCCGTGCGGCAGCCGCCCGGCGGCCAGGTTGTCGCGCAAGCTGGGCAGGATGAACTTCGGCTGCCGGTTCGACCCGTCGAGGCAGAGCCGGCGGATGGTGTCGGCGATCTCGGGGTTGGCGAAGCGTCCGCGGACGGTGGCGAAGTAGGCCGAAAGGTCGGTACCGAGCACGGGCGGCACGAAGGGGATGATCTCGTCCCGCTCCACCCGGTCGAGAAAGCCCGCGATCAGCGGATGCGCCATCGCCTCGTGCACGAGTTCGATGTCCAGAAGCCCGCCCGGGTAGGCGATGATCGCGTGGCCGCCGTTCAGGATGCGGATCTTCATCGCCTCGTAGGCCTGCACGTCGCGGGTGAAGGTCACGCCGACCGCCTCGAGCGCCGGGCGGCCGGCGGGGAAGTCGTCCTCGAGCACCCATTGCCGGAACGGCTCGCAGGTCACCGGCACCGGGTCGTCGAGGCCGAAGCCGCGCGCCAGCGCGATCTCGCGCGGGCCGGTGGCCGGGGTGATGCGGTCCACCATCCCGTCCGGGAAGGCGACATGGCCCGCCACCCAATCGGCCAGCGCCGGATCCGACAGACCGGCGAGCCCCGCCACCGCGTCGCGGGTGACATGGCCGTTGCCCGGAAGGTTGTCGCAGGACATCACTGTGAAGGGCGGTGCACCGCCGTCGCGGCGGCGGCGAAGCGCGGCCAGGATCGCGCCGAAGGCCGTGCCGGGCCGCTCCGGGGCGGCGGCATCCGCCGCGATCTCGGGCGCCGTCGGGTCGAACCGGCCGGTCGCGGGATCGACGAAATAGCCGCCCTCGGTGACGGTCAGCGATACGATGCGGATCGCCGGATCGGCCATCGCCGCGATGAGCGCGGCGTTGTCGGGCTGCACCGGAAGAAAACCCGTCATCGCCCCGACCCGCCGGGCGCGGTGGCCCGCCGGGTCGAGCTCGATCACAGTGGACAGGCAGTCCTGCGCCAGAAGTGCCTCGCGCATCCGCGCGTCGCCCGCGCGCACGCCGGCGCCCAGAATGGCCCAGTCATGCCCCTGCCCCAGAGCGAACAGATCGTCAAGATAGACCGCCTGATGCGCGCGGTGGAAGTTGCCGAGGCCGATGTGCACGATGCCGGGTGTCAGCCGGGCCCGGTCATAGGCGGGAAGCGCGACCTTGCCGGTCATCTCAGCTCATCCATTGCCCGCCATCCACGTTCAGCGTCTGTGCCACGATGTAATCGGCCTCGGCCGAGGCGAGGAACACCGCCGCCCCGGTCAGGTCCGCGGGCAGGCCCATCCGGCCAAAGGGCACGCCCTGCCCCACCTCGCGCTTCTTCTGGCCGAGCGGCTTGCCTTCGTATTTCGCGAACAGCGCGTCCACCGCGTCCCACATCGGCGTGTCCACCACGCCGGGCGCGATGCCGTTGACGTTAATCCGGTGCTGGATCAGGTCCAGCCCGGCCGACTGGGTCAGGCTGATGACGGCGGCCTTCGAGGCGCAATAGACCGCCACCAGCGCCTCGCCGCGCCGGCCGGCCTGGCTCGCGATGTTGATGATCTTGCCGCCGCGGCCCTGCGCGATCATCCGCCGCGCCACCGCCTGCAGCGGGAACAGCGTGCCCGCGACGTTCACCGCGAAGATGCGGTCGTAGCTGTCGCGCGTGATCTCGACGATCGGCGCCAGATCGAACACCGCGGCATTGTTCAGCAGGATGTCGATGCCGCCGCCCCAGTCCGCCGCCGCCTGCACGCCCCGGTCGATCGAGGCCTGGTCGGTCACGTCCATGGTGATCCCAAGGGCATTGCCGCCGAGCGCATCCGCCGCCTGTTCCGCACCCTGCCGGTCGGCCAGCACCACCCGCGCCCCTTCGCGCAGGTAGGCCCCGGCGAAGGCGAGCCCGATGCCGCGCGCCGCGCCGGTGATGAGCGCGGTCTTGCCGTCCAGTCGCATGTCAAATCCTCATCCCCTGGGCGTCGAAGCGGTGCAGCTTGTCACGCTCGGGCGTCAGCCAGAGGCTGTCGCCGTGATGCAGGCCGACCTCGCCGCCGGTGCGCACGTTCAGCGTGCCGTGGTCGGTCTGCACGTGGAGGAACGTGTCCGAGCCGAGATGCTCCGAGATGCCGACCGTGCCGGACCAGAGGCCGCCGGTCGCCGAGACCGCAAGGTGCTCGGGCCGGATGCCGATCGTCGCCGCCCCCTCGGCCGCCGCCGCGGCACCGCCGAGCAGGTTCATCTTCGGGCTGCCGATGAAGCCCGCGACGAACAGGTTCCGCGGGCTGCGGTAGAGTTCCAGCGGGCTGCCGACCTGCTCGATCCTTCCCGCGTTCAGTACCACGATCTTGTCGGCCATGGTCATCGCCTCGACCTGGTCGTGGGTGACGTAGATCATCGTCGTCTTCAACGTCTGGTGCAGCTCGCTGATCTCGAGCCGCATGTTGACGCGCAAGGCGGCATCGAGGTTCGACAAGGGCTCGTCGAACAGGAAGGCCTTCGGCTCGCGCACGATGGCGCGGCCGATCGCAACGCGCTGGCGCTGGCCGCCCGACAGCTGCCCCGGGCGGCGGTCGATGTAGTTGGTCAGGTTCAGCACCTTGGCCGCGGCATCGACCTTGCGGGTGATCTCCTCGGGCGGCAGCCCCGCCATCTTCAGCGGAAAGGCGATGTTCTTGCGCACCGACATGTGGGGGTAGAGCGCATAGCTCTGGAACACCATCGCGAGGCCGCGCTTCGCCGGCGGCAGTTCGGTCGCGTTCACCCCGTCGATGGTGATGGTGCCGCCCGACACATCCTCCAGCCCCGCGATCAGCCGCAGGAGCGTGGACTTGCCGCAGCCCGAGGGGCCGACGAAGACCACGAACTCGCCCTCGTCGATGTCAAGGTCGATGTCGGGGATGACCGCCACCTCGCCGAAGCGCTTGGCGACGTTGCGCAGCGTGATCTTGCCCATGCTCCCCCCTATTTCACCGCGCCGAAGGTCAGGCCGCGGACCAGTTGTTTCTGGCTGAACCAGCCGAGGATCAGGATCGGCGCGATCGCCATGACGGAGGCGGCGCTCAGCTTGGCGTAGAACAGCCCCTCGGGGCTCGAATAGCTGGCGATGAAGGCGGTCAGGGGTGCCGCGTCCGATGCCGTCAGGCGCAGCGACCAGAAGGCCTCGTTCCAGGCGAGGATGACGTTCAGCAGCAGCGTCGAGGCGATGCCGGGCACCGCCATCGGCGCCAGAATGTAGAGGATCTCGCGGCGGAGATCGGCGCCGTCCATGCGGGCTGCCTCGAGAATCTCGCCCGGGATCTCCTTGAAATAGGTGTAGAGCATCCAGACGATGATCGGCAGGTTGATGAGCGTCAGAACGCCCGTCAACCCGACGAGCGTGTCGAGCAGGCCGAGGTCGCGGAAGATCAGGTACATCGGCACCAGCACGCCGGCGGCCGGCATCATCTTGGTGGAGAGCATCCACATCAGGAGGTCCTTGGTCCGCCGGCCGGGCACGAAGGCCATCGCCCAGGCGGCCGGGATCGCGATGAGAAGCCCGATCAGGGTCGAGCCGAGCGAGACCACCACCGAGTTCCAGAAGTGTTTGAGGTAATCGGACCGCTCCTGCACGGTCGCGAAGGCCTCGGTGGTCCAGGGCGCGGCCAGCATGGCGAAGGGCGTGGCGATCGCGTCGCCCTCGGACTTGAACGACAGGATCACGATCCAGAGGATCGGGAAGAAGATCAGAAGCCCGAGCGTCCAGGCGAGGATGCCGGTCAGTAGGCTGCGCTGGCGCGATACGGCGCGGGCCATCTCAGGCCTCCAGGTTCTTGCCGACCGCGCGCATCAGGAAGATGGCGACGATGTTGGCGAGGATGATGGCGATCACGCCTCCGGCCGCGCCCATGCCGACGTCGTTGTCGACGATCGAGGCGAGGTAGACGAGGAACGGCAGGTTGGTCGAGGCTGTGCCGGGGCCGCCGTTGGTGGTGACGAGAATCTCGGCATAGACCGACAGAAGGAAGATGGTCTGGATCAGGATCACCACGGTGATCGCCCGCGTCATGTGCGGCAGGATGATGTAGCGGAGCCGCGACAGGGCCGAGGCGCCGTCCATCTCGGCCGCCTCGATCTGCTCGCGGTCGAGGCTCTGCAGCGCCGTCAGAAGGATTAGCGTCGCGAAGGGCAGCCACTGCCATGCGACGATCAGGATGATCGAGAACAGGGGCGCGCGGCCGAGAAAGTCGTAGCCCTCGGCGCCGAAGGCGCGCGCGATATGGGCGAAGACGCCGTTCACCGGATCCATGAACATGTTCTGCCAGACGAGCGCCGAGACCGTCGGCATCACGAAGAACGGCGCCAGCACCAGCAGCCGCACGATCCCCTGCCCCCAGAACGGCTGGTCCATCAGCAGCGCCAGTGCGGTGCCGCCGATGGTGGTGATCGCCAGCACGCCGAGCACCAGCACCAGCGTGTTGCGGATCGCCGCGCCGAAGCGGAAGTCGGTGACGAAGTAGTAGTAATTGTCCCAGCCGGCAAAGCCGGTGCGGTCGGGATAGAGGAGGTTGTACTGCTGGAAGCTGAACCACAGCGTCATCGACAGGGGCACGATCATCCAGACCAGCAGCACGGCCACGGCCGGCGTGACCATCAGCCGGGCGGCGGCGCGGGAATGCTGGGTGGCCATGGCAGGGGGATCCTCGCAGACCGCGCCGGCGGGGCGGCGGCGGATGAAGGCATTCGGGGGGCTTGTCGAAAAGGTGCGGGGCGGCGCCACGGCCGCCCCGCCAGGGGAGGAACCCTACTTGATGTAGCCCGCGCGCGTCATCTCGCGCGTCACCAGGGACTGTGCCGCCGCAAGTCCGTCCTCGAGCGAGGTCTGGCCGGCGAGCACGGCCGAGAACTGCTGGCCGACCGCCGTGCCGATGCCCTGGAATTCCGGGATCGCCACGAACTGCACGCCGACGTAAGGAACGGGATCGACCGTCGGCTGGTTCGGGTCGGCCGAGTTGATGCTGTCGAGCGTCATCTTGGCGAAGGGCACCGCGGCATAGTCGGGGTTGGCATAGAGCGAGGCGCGGGTGCCCGGGGGCACGTTCGGCCAGCCTTCCTTGGACGCGACCAGCGCGAGATAGTCCTTGTTGGTCGCCCAGTCGATGAAGGTCTTGGCGGCATCGACCTTCTGCGACCCGGCCGGGATCGCGAGGCTCCAGGCCCAGAGCCAGTTGCCGCGCTTGCCGAGCCCGTTGTCGGGGGCGAGCGCGAAGCCCACCCGGTCGGCCACGGTCGAATCCGCGCCGGTCACGAAGGACGCGGCCACCGTCGCGTCGATCCACATGCCGCACTTGCCCTGCTGGAACAGCGACAGGTTCTCGTTGAAGCCGTTGTTGGCGGCGCCGGGGGGGCCGAAGTTGTTCATCAGGTCGAGGTAGAAGGTCAGCGTGTCCTTCCACGGCTGGCTGTCGAACTGCGGCTTCCAGTCCATGTCGAACCACTTGGCCCCGAACGAGTTCGACATGGCGGTGAGGAAGGCCATGTTCTCGCCCCAGCCGGCCTTGCCGCGCAGGCAGATGCCGTAAATGCCGGCGTCCTTGTCGGTCATCGCCTCGGCGGCGGTGCGGATGTCGGCCCAGGTCGGCGCCTCGGGCATGGTCAGGCCGGCCGCCTCCATCAGGTCGGTGCGGTACATGACCATCGAGCTTTCGCCGTAGAACGGCGCGGCATAGAGCGTGCCGTCCACGGTCAGCCCGCCGCGTATCGCGGGCAGGATGTCGTCGGCGTCATACTCGGCGGGCAGGTCGTTCAGGCCGACGAGCCAGCCCTGCTTGCCCCAGATCGGCACCTCGTAGGTGCCGATCGTCAACACGTCGAACTGGCCGCCCTTGGTGGCGATGTCGGTGGTCACGCGCTGGCGAAGCTCGTTCTCCTCCAGCGTCACCCAGTCCACGGTGATGTCGGGATGCTTGGCGGCGAAGTCGTCCATCAGGCCCTGCATCCGGATCATGTCGCCGTTGTTGACGGTGGCGACAGTGATCGTGGTCTGGGCGAAGGCCGCCGCGCCAAGGCAAACGGCAGCGGACGCGCCCAGAAGGGCGCGAAGCGTCGGTGTCATGCGAGTCCTCCCATTTCAGCGATTGAGCAAATCATCGCCTTGTGAGCAATTACCCATATCTTCTGCCGTCGAGTCAATCGGGTCGCGGCCGGAGCGATTTATTTTTTGGCGGAAAGAAATTCAGCCGGCGGCGAGGATTGCCCGTGCAGTCGGCTCGTCGGTCACGAGGCCGTTCAGGATGCGCGATTTCAGCGCGGCATGGATCGGCACCACCTTGGACGGGCCAGCGGCGATGCCGATCACCGGCCGGTCGAGCCCCGGGACCACCCTGACGCCGCCGACCCGGGTGTTGGTGCCGAAATCGAGGTAGCGCCCCTCCGAATCATAGACCCAGCCCGCCACTTCGCCCATCGCCCCGGCCGCCTGCATCGCCGCCAGTTCGGCCGCGGTGACGAAGCCGTCGGCTAGCAGCGGGGCGTCGTTGCCCATCTGGCCGACGCCGACGAAGGTCACGTCGGCCTGCCGCGCCAGATCGACCACGCGGCGCACCGGCGCCAGGGCCTGGAAGGCGGCGTTTTCCTCGGCGCTGTCGGCGATCACCGGCGCCGGCATAGGGTAATGCGGCGCGCGCACCTTGTCGGCGATGCGCATGATGACATCGTAGAAGCTCGCCGAGCCATCGGGCGCGATGTTGCCGATCAGCGAGACCAGCCGGTGATGGTCGGCCTCCATCGCCGCCATCGCATCCACCGTCGCGCGCAGGGCGCGGCCCGTGCCGAGCGCGATCACCAGGGGTTCGGGCATCCGCAGGAACCGCTCCACCTCGGCCGCGGCGGCGGGCGCAATGGCGGCGACCGGATCGCCGCCATCGCCGAGGCCCGGGGCGATGCGGCAGCGGGTCATGCGGTAGCGGCTCTTCAGCGCCATCTCGAGGTCGATGCAGGCGCCGATCCGGTGTTCCAGCCGCACATGGATCAGCCGCTCGGCCATCGCCCGGCTGACCAGCCGCTGCGCCCGTTGCCGCGACACGCCCATCTCGCGCGCGATCTGGTCCTGGGTCAGCCCGCCGACATAGTAGAGCCAGCCCGCCCGGGCGGCGTCGTCGGACGGGCTGGCCTCGGGATCGGAGAGGTGGTTCATCGCAAGGCGACGGCCGTCTGCGCGGGTGAACGGCAGAGGTCGGGCCGGAGTTCGGCCATGCGGTCGAACCGGTCGAGCGCGGCATGCGGGCGGGCGTCCTCGGGCAGCGTCAGGTCGAGCCCCTTCAGGTGCGTCCCGCCGGTGAAGCGCCAGACCTCCATCCCCGCCGCCAGCCCGGCACGCAGGCCGTTGAGACTGTCCTCGATCACCAGGCAGGCGGCCGGCTCCGCCCCCATCCGCGCGGCGGCGTGCAGGAACAGGTCGGGCGCCGGCTTGCCGTTCGCCACCTCGCTGGCGGTGAACGAGCGGCCGGCGAACAGCGTCGTCAGGCCGGTGATCGCCAGCGAACGGCGAAGCCGCTCGGGACTGGACGAGGTCGCCAGGCAATAGGGGCGGCGGAGCGCGCGGATCGCCGCGACGGCGCCGGGCATCACCCGAAGCCCGGACTCGAAGGCGGCGAGGAGCCGCGCCCGGTAATCGGCCTCGAACCGCTCGGGCAGCGCCACCCCCCACCGCTCGCGCACCTCGCGCAGCACCACGGGGTAGCTGCGGCCGAGGAAGTGGCGGCTGACGAAGGCCATGTCCATCTCGACGCCATAGCCCGCCAGTTCGGCGATCAGCATCCGCGCGCTGATGACCTCGCTGTCGATCAGCACGCCATCGCAGTCGAAGATCACGAGGTCGATGCGGCGCATGCGGCAAAGCTTAGGGCCAGACGCGCCGCCGGTCCACCGCCGCGAGCGGCGCGCCCCGCCGGCGCATCAGCCGCCGGGGATCGCCGCGTGCAGGAACGGCGCGAGTTCCTCGTAGCCCCGCCAGACCATGTCGAGGGCGACGTAGAGGATGATGGCGAGGCCGACCCAGGCGATCCAGCGGTGCCGGTTCAGCAGCCGCGCGATGAACGAGGCCGCAAGGCCCATCAGCGCGATCGACAGCACCAGCCCGAAGATCAGGATTTCGGGATGGTCGCGCGCCGCGCCGGCCACGGCGAGCACGTTGTCGAGCGACATCGAGATGTCGGCGATCACGATCTGCCAGGTGGCCTGGGCGAAGGACTTGCGCGGCGCGCCGCCGGCCACCGTGCCGTCGGCGTTGAGATCGGCATTGGCCAGCGCCTCGACCGACTGTAGGTCGCGCTCGGCATGTCCGGCGCGCAGCTCGCGCCACATCTTCCAGCACACCCAGAGCAGCAGGAGCCCCCCGGCCAGCAGGAGGCCGGTGATTTCCAGAAGCTGCACGGTGACCGAGGCGAACAGGATACGCAGCACGGTGGCCGCGATGATGCCGACCAGAATCGCGCGGTTGCGCTGTTCCCGCGGCAGGCCGGCCGCAGCCAGACCGATGATGATGGCATTGTCGCCGGCCAGCACGAGGTCGATCGCGATGACCTGCAACAGTGCCGTCATCGCCTCAGGAGTCAGGAAATCCATCACGATCGGCGGCCCCGCGGGTTCAGCATCGCCGCTAGGTATGCGCCGGGGGCGCGGATTACAATCCTGTTCTGACCTGTTCTGACGTGCGCGGCCGGGGCGCCCGCGCGTGACCGTGCCAGAACGGGCCGTCCCGGGTGGTTCCGCCGGGTGGTCCGGGCGGCGATGCAGCTTGATTATCGCACGAGAATGCGCGATAAGAACGTGGCGACGTTAACCTATCGACCGCTGTCTCCGCTTTCGGCACAGTCCTTCGATCTTGCGCTGACTGAGCCGGGCCGCCGCAGTACCGCGGGCGGCAACTGTAGAGGAGACTTCACGATGGCCAAGGGCACCGTGAAATGGTTTAACGAAACGAAGGGCTACGGCTTCATCGCGCCGGAAGGCGGCCGCAAGGACGTGTTCGTGCACATCACCGCGCTGGAGCGTGCGGGCCTGCGGTCGCTGAAGGATGGCCAGGCCGTGACCTTCGACATCGAATCGGGCCGCGACGGCCGCGAATCGGCGACGAATCTGGCGCTGGCCTGAACCGGCCCCAAGGCGGCGCCCTGCGCGCCGGATCGATCAGGCGGGCTCCGGCCCGCCTTCTGCGTCTGGTGCGGCGCTCATCTCCGGTCGGACAGAATCATCTCCGCGCCGCGCCAGCCCAGCATCATCGCCGGCGCATTGGTGTTGCCGCCGATCAGGGTCGGGAAGGCGGCCGCGTCACAGACCCTGAGCCCCTCGGTCCCGTGGACGCGCAGCCGCGAATCGACCACCGCCTGCGCCGGGTCCGGCCCCATCCGCGCCGTGCAGGACGGGTGAAAGACGGTGCCGCTGCGGCGGCGGAAATCCGCGACCAGGTCGTCGTCGGTCCGGCACTCCGGCCCCGGCCGCAACTCCTCGGCGATCAGGTCGGCGAGGGGGGCCTGCGCCGCGATCCGGCGCAGGAACTTCACGCCTGACAGCATCTCCACCACATCGTGGTTGGTCGCATAGGCGTTGGCGGTGATGACCGGCGCCGTGCGCGGATCGGGGCCGGCGATGCGGATGTGCCCGCGGCTGGTCGGGCGGCAGTTCGACAGGCCGAGCGACATCCCCGAATAGGGATCGGGCGACAGGATCGGCCGCTCGCCGTCGCGCGGGATCAGGGTCGAGAAGGCCTGCATGTAAAGCTGCATGTTCGGCCGCGGCAGTTCGGGTCGGGTGCGGAAGAACCCGCCGGCATGGTTGATCGACAGGCTGAGCGGGCCGCCAAGGGTGAGAAGATAGCGCAGGCCTACCCCGAGCTTGCCCCACCAGGGCCGCAGCGTGTCGTTCAGGGTCGGCACCGTCATCCGCCAGGTGTAGTTGAGGCCCTGATGGTCGGTGAGATGCGCGCCCACGTTCGGGTTGTCGAGCGCCACCGCGATGCCGTGCCGCGCCAGCAGGTCCCCGGGCCCGATCCCGGACAGCTGCAGAAGTTGCGGCGAATTGATCGCGCCGCCGGCCAGGATCACCTCGGCCCGGGCGCGGATCAGCCGCCGCCCGCCGCCGTGCAGCAGCTCGACCCCGGTCGCGCGCCGCCCCTCCATCACCACCCGGGTCGCCAGCGCATGGGTCAGGACCGCCAGGTTCGGCCGCCGCATCGCCGGCCGAAGAAAGGCGCGGGCCGCCGAATTGCGGCGCCCGCCCTTCACGGTCAGCTGGTAGGGTCCTGCGCCCTCCTGCTCGGCGCCGTTGAAGTCGCGGTTGTGCGGCAGGCCGGCGGCGCCACAGGCGGCGACGAAGGCGCCGACCAGCGGATGCAGGTCGCCCGTGTTGCTGCTGACGAACAGCGGGCCACCCGCGCCGCGGTAGTCGTCGGCCCCCGCCTCGTTGTCCTCCATCGCGCGGTAGGCGCCGAGGACCTCGTCCCAGCCCCAGCCGGTGTTGCCGAGCGCCCTCCAGTCCTCGTAATCGTCGCGATGGCCGCGGATGTAGACCATCGCGTTGATCGAGGACGACCCGCCGAGGATCCTGCCGCGCGGCCAGTAGTCGATCTGCCCGTCAAGACCCGGATCGGGCTCGGTCCGGTAGCACCAGTTCACCGCCGGATCGTAGAACAGCTTGCCGTAGCCAAGCGGCATCTGCACGTAGAACCGCCGGTCGCTGCCCCCCGCCTCGATCACCAAGACCTTGTGCCGGCCGTCCGCGCTCAGCCGGTCGGCGAGGACGCAGCCGGCCGACCCCGCGCCCACGATGATGAAATCCGCCTCGTCCAAATCCGCCCTGTCCCTGCTCTTGGCGTGACACTAGCGGGCGGGCGT
>Ga0224723_1001314_pt1 | contig 15198 bp, 19 predicted proteins | sample Balambano_FR2_Me_FD_161647 | JGI IMG/M metagenome (GOLD analysis project Ga0224723, IMG submission 161647) | Freshwater sediment microbial communities from Lake Towuti, South Sulawesi, Indonesia - Balambano_FR2_MetaG | ecosystem: Environmental > Aquatic > Freshwater > Lake > Sediment | place...
GGTAGCGGGTCAGCGCGTAGGTAAAAGCACCCGCATAGAACTGTCCTGAGCCTGCTCCAAAGCTGGCATCGGCGGCCAGTTGATTGGCCTGGGCCGACCCCAGGGCCGCACCCCTGGCAATACCCTGAGTACGCCGAGCCTTTAGTTCTGCTTCAGACCAACCTAACTGGGCCATCCAGCGCTCTTGCACAGCCAGTTCAACATCGCTGGGCCTAACCTCCTCAAACTCCAGCCACGGAGCTACAGACCGGATGATCACATCTCCCCGGAGACCGCCACCAGAATGGCAACAATCCAGCACTACCGTCACCAAATCGGTTTTGAGGGCCGACGCTAGCAAAAACAAGGTTTTACCCATAATGTCGTTCACCTCGCTACCCTGCATATCCAGCCGAGCATCGTAGGGTAGCAGGGTGCCGTTGTAACCGTCTGGGCCACCAAAATTGGCGGGAATGGGGTCTGGGTCACGCACTAAAGCCCCATGCCCAGAGAAGTGAAACACGACTACATCCCCTGGCTGAGCCTGCTCGATTAGGTGGGTTTCAAAGGCATCCAGCAGGTTTTGGCGGGTTGCCGCAGCGTCGGCCAGGGTCAAAATATCCGCAGGGTTAAAGCCGTAGCGATGCACCAGTAGTTCTTGCTGCATCCGCACATCGGTGAGGCAGCCCTGCAGGGCCTGAATGTCAGCTGGGTATTCGTTGACCCCAACCAGCAAAGCTAGCTTGCGGTTGGTGGTCTGGGCCAGCACTTGGTGGTAGCGATCGCTCTGTCGCCCAATATCCACCTGGCCTAGCCCCGCTGCCGCCAGAGCCGAACCAGCAGCCTGAAGAAATTGACGACGCTTGAGTGTGGGCATAATCAACTCGCGGCGGTCTAGAACTCGTCTTCATCAAGAGTTTCTGCCTGCGCTGTCCCCCCCAAAACAGGATGCAGCGTTACCTCAACCGTAGTCCAGGTTTCACTACTGGCGTCGCGCTGGACAACGAACCTGAGCGGCTCTGTAAAGGCCAACCGGCTTACGTTGCGCCGAAAGGTTTGCTGCTCGGCATCCCAATCAATGCCTGTGGCAAACCGCAGGTCGCAGGTGCAGGGGCTGAGGTCATCCAGGGTGATATCTTCGTTGGCCCGCACATAAACAAACCGCAGTGTTTGCCCAGAGGCCGTGTCTACCAGCTTAACCACCGCATCGACCGGGTTGCCATTTCTGACCGTGAGTTGACTGTAGCCGGTGCCCAAGGGCGGAGTGATTTGAGTTCCCGTAGGCAAGGAAACCGGCAATCGTAAAGACGGCAAGGTAGTCATGGCTTCCAGAGAAATGGCCATTTGGACAAAGCTGGTTCGTTCAGCGGGCGACATCAGCCGTGGCAGGGCCGCTGCAACACTACATAGTCCTACCACAACGGCGACCCGCAGCCAGTACTGCCGTTGCCGGGTCGGTTGAAGCTTAGGGAATTGGGTAGTCATAGTGAAGTCCTCCCAGGTAATGACAAAGAGGCCAGGGGCGCTCTCTGTCATTACCTATGACTCCGCTGCTGGGACTTATGCAGTCGTGCTGGGTGGCTGACAAAACTTGCTTGCCCTCACCCCCAACCCCTCTCCCAAACTTGGGAGCGATTATGTTCAAAGTCAAATGAACAGTTGTCATGTACGTGAGTTGGGATATCCCTGCTAGATAGCTGCTAAGCCACTCGAAAGACGGCTGTCACCTTTAGAGGGAACCAGACGAATATCAGGCTCCATGTTATTGCGCCTAAATAGCCTTACTCCGAATTCTCAAATTCTGCCTTCTGCCTGACTCTATTAACTATCGTTTCTCCCATAATTCCTTCATCCGCTGAATGCGCTCCATCAGCGTTTCGTTGGACATACGAGAGTTAAGACGTTCCACTAACAGCGGAAAAGCCAGGGGCGAAGGACGTTTGGTTTCTTTCCATACCACAGAGCGCTGGTCTAAGCGGCTAAGGGTTTTGGCCAGACGATGGGTTTCGAGCTGGTCTTGTAGCACCTCCCGCTCGGCTTGCTTGAGCAGCAGGTTGTCGGGTTCGTACTTGGTAAACACATCGTAGAGCAACGAAGTGCTGACCTGAAGCTGGCTAGAGGTTTTGCGAGAGCCGGGGTAGCCCTTAAACACCAGCCCGGCTACCTGGGCTACGCCTCGGAACTTGCGCTGGGTCAGCTCCGAAATGTTGAGGCTGGCGCGGATGTCATCTTCCAGGTTTTCCAGGCTAAAGAAGTCACTGGAGAAGAGATCTACGTAGGGATAGCCCTTGGGGCCAAGGATTTCAAACCCGTAGTCGTTGACGGAAATAGTAAATGTGGCGGTTTTTTGCCGAGCAAAGCGATAACCCCACAAAAATCCCAATCCCTCATGAACAAACCGCCCCTCAAAGGGAAACACATAGAGATGCTGACCTTCGCGGGTTTTGCAGCTTTCTACCAACAGCTCATCAGCGCTGGGCAGGGTAGAAAGGCGCTGCTGAGCCTCCAAAATCGGCGCTATGCACTCAATTTCCTCGTTAGGGCTAGCTTCCTTACCCCCTTCACGCTGCCTTTTCACCTCCAACCCTACCCTTACCCCCTCCACTTCCTGCCGCAGGTGGTGGCTCAAGGTATCGGAAATGGCCAACTGCCCACCGCCCCAGGTAGGCGTCACGGTAGACTTGCGCGTAGTGCCCTTGACGTAGAGCACCATGTCTTTCATCTGAAAATATTCCAACTGCCGCCCCGCGAAAAAGAACACGTCCCCCTTCTTGAGGCGAGAGACAAAGGACTCTTCCACGGTGCCAATCTCCCGGCGGTTGGTGTACACAATTCGTACCGGGGTGTTTGAGGTAATGGTGCCAATGCCCATGCGGTGAATTCGGGCTAGTTTGGCATCGCCAATGCGATAGCGGCCATCCTCCCACGCCACTTTTTTATAGCGAGGATAGGCTTGCAAACACTGACCGCCCTGCTCAATGAAATCCAGCACCCACTGATATTCGACTTCAGTGAGGTCAGTATAGGCCACGGTTTGCTGCAAACTGGCCAGGGTGGTCTGGGGCTCAAAGCCATCTCCACAAGCCAAAGTAACCAAATGCTGAACCAGCACATCGTAGGGTTTGTGCTGAGGGCGGCGGGTTTCCATATCGCCAGTTGCCAAACCACGTCGAAACGCTGAGATCTCTAGCAGTTCCAGCGCATTAGTAGGCAGAAAAAAGACCTCTGAGGTGCCCTCGGGCACGTGGGCCGAGCGCCCTGCCCGTTGCAATAACCGGGCCAGATTCTTAGCGCTACCAATTTGCACTACCCGCTCAACGGGTTGAAAATCCACTCCTAAATCCAGCGACGAGGTACACACTACCCACTTGATGTCCCCGGACTTGACGCCAGCCTCAATCGCTTCGCGCTCCTTCACATCAATGGAGCCGTGGTGCAGGGCGATTCTGTCGGCCTGCTCTGGCAGGGCAAAGCTGAGCGCCTGGTACCAGCGTTCGGCCTGGTTGCGAGTGTTGGTAAAAATCAGAGTAGATTTGTCGATATCCAACGCCTCTACCAGGGTTTCAAACATCCGCAGCCCCAGGTGCCCCGCCCAGGGAAAGGTATCCACCGACTCAGGCCGAATGCTTTTAATCACCGTGTCGCGCTTCAGGTTAGCGCGAATGATTACTGGCTCGGTACCCAGCCCTACGGCGGTTTGGGCGGCTTCTTCCAGATTTCCCAGAGTGGCAGAAATGGCCCAGGTGCGCAACTGGGGCCGCAAAGCCCGCAAAAACGCCAGACACAATTCGACCTGCGTACCCCGCTTAGAACTCATCAGCTCGTGCCACTCGTCTAAGATGACGGCTTGCAGTGTGCCAAACCGTTTGGCATTGTCTTTGTAAGACAGCATCACCGCTAGAGACTCTGGCGTGGTGATGAGGATGTGGGGCATCTGCTTGATTTGTCTGGCCTTTTGGGAACTGCTGGTATCCCCCGTGCGCGACTCAACGGTAATGCCCCAGCCCATTGCCTCAATCGGGGTTTTGATGGCCTGCTCAATGTCTCGCGACAGCGCCCGCAGCGGAGTAATGTAGAGCAGATACAGCCCTTCTGTAGGCCGAGGGATGAGCTCAGCTATTGGCCCCATCACCGCCGCGTAGGTTTTGCCCGACCCGGTAGGCACCTGAATTAATCCGCTACGACCCACCAGGTAAGCCGCCCAGGTTTCAGCCTGAAAGGGAAGCGGCTGCCAGCCACGGGTCGCAAAGTACTGAGTAATGGGAGTAAGGCGTGGGTCAGCCGTCACAGGCAGGTTCCGGGGGTAGTTTGAAACAGCCACATCGTTAATATATTGTCGATTCTACTTGTGCAGCAGAGTACTAGTAGCCACCTAATTGCCCACGACGCTTGGTGTAGCGTTCGGCCATTACCAACTCGCCCCTTGCTAGTCTTCGGCTGGACAGGGCTGCTGCGCCTCGGTAATGGCAATAACCTAGTTGAGTCGCCAGCTTACCACCGACGGTTTTGTGGGGGCCAGTGGGTTCCATGTCAATCAGTTCTCCGTCGGCCAACTCGTACCGGGGATTATCGCGATACTGGGCCAGAAAGTCGCTCAGAGTCAGGGGCTGGGTTGAGGTGTAGGCCATAAGAAACTACGGAAACATGGCAAATACAGGTGAAACTATAATAAGGCAACCCCACGGGCAGCACGGAGCATGGCAGGCGAGGCATTAGACATCTTTATCTCCTACTCGCACCGCGACGAAGGGCTCAAGGATGAGCTGGTCAATTACCATCTCAAGCCGCTCCAACGGGATGGCAAAATCCGCACCTGGCAAGACCGCGACATCGAAGCTGGGGCCGAGTGGGCCGAAGAAATTAGAACCAACCTGGAAAACGCCGACATCGTTCTCCTGTTAATTACCCGCCACTTTTTGGCCTCCGACTACTGCTACGAAACCGAAATGCAGCGGGCCGTGCAGCGCCACCACGAAGGCACCGCCAGAGTGATAGCAATTATCTTGAAACCTTGCATTTGGCAAGAAAGCCCCTTCAGTAAGCTTCAGGTGCTACCCAAAGACGGCAAAGCTGTTACCACTTGGGACAATCAAGATGAAGCCTTTGTTTATGTAGAAAAAGGCATTCGTCGGGTGGTGGATGCCTTGAACACAGAGCGACGACAAGCGGCAGAAAGAGCCAGGGCCGAGGCAGAACGCCAACGCCAGCAACAAGCTGAGCAACTGAGGCAACAACAAGCCGCCGCTGAACAACTCGAACGTGAAAGACAAGCCGCCGCACAACGCCAGCGGGACGCAGCCGAACGATTGCAGCGAGAAGCCGACGCCGAACGCCAACGCCAGCAACAAGTCACCGAACGCCAAGAGCAAGAACGGCAGCGACGAGCCGCCGCCGAACAACAAAAACAGCAGCAGGCCGAAGCCGTACGCCAGGCGCGAGAACGGCAAAGGCAACTGGCCGAAGAACAGCAACGCCAGCGCAAGGCCGCTACCAATGAACAGCCAGGGCCAACTGGCCTGAGCCGTCGCCGCGTCCTGCAAATCGCTGTGCCGATTGGTGGCGGTTTGTTTTTAGCGGTGGGCGCAAACTCTCTCCTGAAGCCGACTCAAGACAACCGACCAGACAAACCAATCACCTCTGCTGATCTTAGCCCAGTTGAGTTTGAGGTCGTCACTGTTAACGAAACAGGGGAAATTAGTAACCGCCAGACTAAGCAAGCCGACGAATACCGAGAAGATTTGGGCGATGGTGTCACCTTGAACATGATCGCCATCCCCGCTGGAGAGTTTGTTATGGGCTCGCCACCGGAAGAGGAAGGCCGGAATGATGACGAAGGGCCTCAACGTACCGTGACGGTACCTGCCTTTTTCATGAGCCGGTTTGCCATTACCCAGGCTCAATGGCAAGCGGTTACTGCTATGCCTCAAATGCAGCGAGAGCTGAATTCAGACCCATCAAGATTTAAGGGGGTAATGAGGCCCGTAGAGCAGGTTTCCTGGGATGATGCGGTGGAGTTTTGCCAGCGGCTGTCTCGTTATACCAACCGCCACTACCGCCTGCCCAGCGAAGCCGAGTGGGAATATGCCTGCCGGGCTGGCACGACAACGCCCTTTCACTTTGGGCCAACAATTACGACGGATTTGGCAAATTATAGAGGAACTGACTGGGAGTATGAAGGAAAGACCTACCCCGGAAACTATGGCCAAGGGCCTAAAGGAATTTTTCGTGAAGAAACGACAGATGTAGGCAGTTTTCCCCCCAACGCCTTTGGCCTGTACGACATGCACGGCAACGTCTGGGAATGGTGCCAGGATGTTTGGCACGACAATTATGACGGTGCGCCTACTGATGGTTCGGCCTGGATGGAAGGAGGGGATCAGAGTCTACGGCTGCTGCGGGGCGGTTCGTGGGGCAACATTCCGGGGATCTGCCGCTCGGCCTATCGCGGCAGGATCCCGCGCGTCGGCGGGAACTACTATCTTGGTTTTCGGGTTGTTTGCTCTTCCTCGTGGGCTCTTTAGTTGCCCTTTACACTTTGTAACTTTTGCCCTTTACACTTCTTAATGTTTCACGCGCAGCGTGATCGATTTAAAATTGCAATTTGCGAGCTAACCCTTCATGTCTACCGACCTCCCGATCATTCAAAAAACCTACGACCTGATCAAGTGGTATGTGCCCATTCTCCATCGGCTTCCCCGCGACTACCGCTTCACCCTGGGAGATCGCATGATTACCGGATTATATAGAAGTAGGTTGGGTAAAGCGCAGTGGAACCCAATACCAGAGCAGGTTTTGTTGGGTTCTGCTAGCGCGCCACTCAACCTACGCCATATTAGAGTTGGCTAACTAAGGGGATGAGGCGATGGCGTTGTTGGAAGCCCTGCGGGAAAAGCGATCACAAATTCTAGAGATTGCCGCTAAGCACGGTGCCTATAACGTGCGGGTGTTTGGCTCGGTGGTGCGGGGAGAAGAAACACTGAACAGCGACATCGATTTTTTGATTGACTATGACCTGGAAAAGATTACGCCCTGGTTTCCGGGGGGATTGCTAATGGATTTACAGGATTTGCTAGGGCGAAAGGTGGATGTGCTGACAGAACGGGGGATTAGTCCACTAATTCGAGAACAGGTGTTGGCCGAGGCGAAGCCTCTATGACGACCCATGATAACCGGGTTTATCTGGAACACATCTTGGACTGTGCGAAGCGAATCCGAGACTACACCTGTGGTGGCAAGGCGGAGTTTATGGAGAGTGCCCTGGTGCAGGGCCGTATTGCGGCGCTTACAGACGATGGCAGAATCGACCCAGCGGTTATCGGACGACCTCAAGGCACAAGCCCCGGAGGTGGATTGGCGGGCACTGTCTGGTTTTCGGAATGTGTTAGTACATGACTATCTGGGCGGCATTGACATGGAGCGGGTATGGGATGCGGTGGAGTTTTACTTGCCAGGACTAGAAGCTAGTGTGCAGAAGCTGATGAGAGCAGAGGAGGAGTGATGAAGGTGATCCTATGAGTGAAGACAAGCTCAAACCAGTGCATCCGGGCGAAGTTTTGCTCGAAGAGTTTCTCAAACCCATGAACCTGAGCCAAAACCAAATGGCCCTGGCCCTGAGGGTACCGGCTCGGCGCATCAATGAGATTGTGCATGGCAAGCGGCGCATTACCGCCGATACAGCCCTGCGCCTAGCTCGCTATTTTGGTATGTCGCCCCGGTTTTGGCTGGGGCTGCAAATGGACTACGACCTGGATGTTGCTGAAGATGAGCTGGGCGATCGCCTCAGCCAAGAGGTTGTGGCCTTCATTAACCAGCCCTAGCCAAATTTGAGTCGGCCTGGATGGGTGGCACGACAACAACTATAAGGGTGCGCCTACCGATGGCTCAGTTTGGCTGGCAGAATATGATTAATAGGCAAAATGATTGGCACGCTTGGCCTATCAGGGTATTGTCTTGCAGGAGCTTTCACCGTGCAAATTAAGGACTTGACTGTAGACGAGTTTAAGAATCTGATTCGTGAAACTATTGAAGATGCCCTCCAAGACCTGCTAGTTGATCCAGATGCAGGCAAGTCAGTCAAAGCCTCTATTGAGCAACAGTTGCTAGAAATTCGGGAGCGGCGACAGCTTGGCAAAACCCAGACATTATCCTCTGATGAGGCACGGAAAGAGCTAGTACTCAACTAGGGCATCCACTACTTGCTCCTGACTCCTGACTCCTAGATTCTCTGACAGAATATCGTCCCGCCTTACGTTGATACCCTGTGTTGTCACTATTGATCGAGTAGGACACCGCAGCGAGATTTATGACTAGCGATAACTAGCCTTTAGCTCCTAAATTTTATATCCTAATTTTTTGGGGCAGGCACCGCTAGCTGCTGCGGGGCGGTTCGTGGAACAACAATCCGAGGAACTGCCGCTCGGCCAATCGCAACAGGAACGCGCGCGACAAAGAGAACAACAATCTTGGTTTTCGGGTCGTTGGCTCTTCCTCGTGCACTCTTCTAAGCCAGCAATGGTTGGTCAGAACTGGCCGGTGGGAATCGGTCAGGCGTACCCCAGAAGAGTCCAGACCTGCTCCAGTGATACCTACTGAGGTATCCAAAAATAAACCGGGTCGGTTGGCTTGGTAGGTTCGCCGAAGACTCAACCGGCCCTTCAAACCCTTGTGATAGCCTGAGCACATCAACCCTATGCGCTCAAAGGAATGATGAGTCTTGATGAGCTACCGGGGGCAGAGCTAGTTTTGCCTGGGCTAAACGATCTTCGCAACGGCGAAACCTACACGATTGGGGCCTTGCTAGTTGCGATCGCCGCCACGCGCCTTAATGCTGGGCACGCTTCGCTTTGCCCAGCCTACAAAAGCTAACGTCTGGTGTTGGGGTTCACTGCGTTGCGCCCAATCTATACGTTTCTTGACGGAGCTAAGCGGCTCTCTAGGAAAACCCTAACAAATTTGGCCTACCCAGTTGACGAGAAGCGTCTGTACCAGTATTCTTTTATACTAAGCTGTTCTCACCGAGCAGCCAACTTGCAGAACTCGAAAATCTCGGCGCTGCCGGTCGGTGATCGCAACACCGACAGACAGCTAGCCCCGCAAATCTCAGTAGCAGATTGCGAGGCTAGGGTTTATGGTATCCCAGCCCCCTCAGTTTGCACGTTTACCGCGTGGGTGGCTGGGGTTTTCGCGTTCTTTTCCGGTTCACTTAGAAAGGAAATGAATGTGATGTTGCCATATCCCGAATCGGACGCCAGTGGAGCGTCCAATCTTCCGCCTGCCTCTTCCGAAAGACAGCAACCCCAGCCCGAACGAGTGCGCCATGTGCTCTACGGCAGTTTGCGAGGGCTAGACCGCGCCATCAAGATTCTGCACAGCCGTGGCTATGCGGATCCGAACGATTGGTGCGATCCGATACCTGTCCCTACCCCTGGTGCTGACGCTAGTAGCGAGCGTCGTCAAAGTGCTGACCCACCGAATCAGTGGATGGTGGTGATGGATAAAATCCTGCGGCTGGAGTAATGGGGCGACTATAACCGTTAGTCTCAGCAATCCCTCTTCCAACTTGGGAGAGGGGCTTTAATCCGGCTCCTTTCTAGCCATTCTCCCCAACCTCTCCAACGTCTCATCGCACCAGGCTAGCCAGGCCGTTTCATAGTGGATGCCGTTGCGTAAAGTGATGTATTGAAATTGGGTCGCCTGGGGCATGGCCTCCAGGTTGGCGAAGTAGGTTTGCTCGATGTTGCGGTAGGCCTCCAGGGTGGCGGCGTGCTGGGCGCGTTCATGCCCTAGGGTGGCGACCAGGGTGTCCGGGGAGACTAGATAGCCCACAAAGAGCTTGACCAACAGGTCATCTTTAGTTGGTGGGCAGTTGGAGGGTTGAGCAATCCACTCTCGCAACATCGCCTTGCCAGCCTCGGTAACACAATAGAGCTTTTTGTCAGGACGGCCTTCCTGAAGCACGGTTTCTGCCGTAACCAGGTTTTGTTGCTCTAGCTTGGTCAGTTCACGATAAATCTGCTGGTGGCTGGCATGCCAGAAGAAGCCAACCGAACCATCGAACTGCTTGGCTAAGTCGTACCCGCTGCACGGGCGTTCGGTGAGGGCCGACAGAATTGCGTGGGAAAGCGCCATAGAGAGTTAGCCGATGCTCGGAAGTATTGGATTAACGAATCTAAATATGCAAATAGTTGACTATTCACTCTTGTGCATATAAGATTTACTCAAATGCAATGAGTTGCATATTCGCACAAGTGCATTTCCATTATGCCGGTTGGCAGCAATTACCTGAGCTAGGTTCACGAAATTTACGGAGGCAATCCTATGGTTAGCAAAATTCAACGGGTTTCTAAATCGCAGTCTAAGCCTTGTATGCGGCTAGAGTCGCCCCTGGCGGGTATCAACTGGGCTGAGATGAGGGCGGCCTACCAGTCTTTTCTAATGGATCCGGCGATGGGAATTCGTCACATTCTGGCCGCCGGAAGCCATAGTCGCTGGCAAGCCTGGGTTGAGCGGCGGCTGGCAAAGCAGGCCAGTCATCTGGCCTATCGCACGATTCCGGTAGACTTGACGGCGTTAGTAGAACTCCCGGCAGATACGCTGGGTGGAGCCTACGCTCGCCATATGCTGCAACAGGGTTTTGACCCAGACACCTTCATGACTGAAGACACGACAAAACACTGGCTGCGTCAGCGTATGGCTGTTAGCCACGATATCTATCACATCATGACCGGCTTCGACGCCTCACCGATTGGGGAGTTTGGGGTAGCTGCCTTTACCCTGACACAGTACTGGGATTTGTTGAATGGGTTTGTGCTGTCCTTTGTGCCGCTGAGCTTGACCAACCCCCTGTGGACAGTGCCCTTGCTCAGAGCCATGTGGCGCGGGTTTCGTATGGGCCTAGAGGGTAAGCCTGCGATCGCCTACCCCGTTGAAGCGAATTGGGAAACCCCTCTAGCCGTCGTCCGTTGTGACTTGGGCCTGAGCAAATTTTTCAATCTTGACTAAGGCTCGACAACAGAACTAGCCACTCTACTGGTAGAAGGCAGAAGCCCTAATGCGCCTAGAATATCCCTTCTGCCTTCTACCTTTCTATTATTCTCCATACTCCTGCAGAAACAAGAGGAAATTCGTCATGGCTGCTCGGGTTTGTTCGCTGGGGTCGAGCTGATACCGTATTTGGAGAACAATCCATCGATTTTGGATTCTAGCTCGGCGAGTTGCTTGTTCTTGTTCTGTAACTCGGCGTTGCTCTTCTGCAGCTCTTTCATCCGCTGCCTGTGCCTCTGCTCGGCTAAGGCGGCTTGTTTCTCGATTTCGACGGTGCCACTCAACGCAAAGATTAACCAGCGCCACCACGAGGGCGGCCATGGTGAGTCGGTTACTCCAGAGTCTGGGCTGGGCGACGAGTTTGAGGAGTTTAAAGTCTTGTTCGTCATAAAACCGTAGAAACGCTATAGCGATGGTCAATATCGTCAGCCCAGTAGCAGGTAACAGCGCCAAAAAATTTAGCCAAACCTGGCGGTTGAGTAACTCCATTCTAATTGATTACCCCTGGGGCATTGTCTGGCAGAACACTAGAGGCGTTGTCATCACGCTTCTGTCATCCAGTTATGCCCTTGCCTAGGGGACGATTAACACCGGACAGGGGGATAGGTTAATCACCCGTGTCGTCACACTTTCTGCCTGGATGTCTTCAATCAAGCCCACGCCCCGGCAGCCCATCACAATCAAATCGGCATTGAGTTCGTCGGCCACATCGCAGATCACAAAGGCGGGCTGACCTTCGCGCTCAATGACATCTGCTTCAATGGCTTGGGCCGCAAACAACTCCTTTGCCTTGCCCAGCAGTTGCGCCACCACCTCTGGAGAAGATTGGCCAGAAGTAGAAGCGGCTTCGGGATTTGTTGGCTCGACAACGGAAAGCAAGACTAAGTGACTCTGGTGAATCTTAACCAGTTCTGCCACCTTAGAAGCGGCCTGTTGAGCCTCAGAACTCATGTCGATGGGAAATAAAACAGTCTTAAACATGGCAATCAACATGACAGATCAACAGATCAAAGGGAACTCGGACTCCGGTAGAATATTTGCGTCGATAGGTAAATATTACGACAGACACAGAGCATTGGTTGAGCAGTACTAGCCTTCTAGGTTCTACCTTAAACAAGGTTTGGCCTGCTTTTGTAGAAGCTCCGCATAACGTAATAAACAAAGTCTTCAGCCGTTTTTGGGAGGTATCGCTGTGGTCAAAAAATCTGTGGCAAGCTTAACGGCAGCCGACGTAGCTGGCAAGCGCGTGCTGGTGCGGGCCGACTTCAACGTTCCCCTGGATGATCAGGGCAACATTACCGACGATACACGCATTCGAGCGGCTCTGCCTACCATTCAAGATCTCACGGGTAAAGGAGCCAAAGTAGTGCTGACCAGCCACTTTGGTCGCCCTAAAGCCCAGGTGGTAGAAAGTATGCGCCTCACCCCCGTGGCCCAGCGCCTGAGCGAATTGCTAGGCCAAGAAGTCGTCAAGTGCGATGACTGTATTGGCGATGAGGTGGCCGCCGCAGTCAACGCCCTGCAAAATGGCCAGGTCGCCCTGTTAGAGAACGTGCGTTTCTATGCGGGCGAAGAGGAAAACGACCCCGAATTTGCCAAGCAACTGGCCGCCAATGCTGACCTTTATGTGAACGATGCCTTTGGTACTGCTCACCGTGCCCATGCGTCTACCGCTGGCGTGACCGAATACCTCCGCCCGTCCGTAGCCGGTTACTTGATTGAGAAGGAACTTCAGTACCTCCAGGCGGCGATTGAAAATCCTCAGCGTCCCTTGGCGGCCATCATTGGTGGGTCTAAGGTATCTAGCAAAATTGGCGTGATTGAAACCTTGCTAGAAAAAGTAGACAAGCTCTTGATCGGCGGCGGGATGATCTTCACCTTCTACAAAGCCCGTGGTTTGAGTGTGGGTAAATCCCTGGTAGAAGAAGACAAGCTGGAGCTGGCCCAAGCCCTGGAAGCTAAAGCCAAAGAGCGCGGCGTAGATTTACTTCTGCCCACTGATGTGGTGATAGCGGATAATTTCGCGGCTGACGCCAACGCCCAAACCGTCAGCGTAGAGGCCATTCCCGATGGCTGGATGGGTCTGGATATTGGCCCTGACTCGGTGAAGGTTTTCCAGGACGCTCTGAAGCAGTGCAAGTCGGTAATCTGGAATGGCCCGATGGGGGTGTTTGAGTTTGACCAGTTTGCTAAGGGCACTGAGGCGATTGCCCATACCTTGGCTGAGCTAACTGGTCAGGGCGTCACCACCATCATTGGCGGCGGCGACTCGGTAGCGGCGGTAGAAAAGGTCGGCGTGGCCGAAAAGATGAGCCACATTTCTACTGGCGGCGGTGCTAGCTTGGAACTGCTGGAAGGCAAGGAATTGCCTGGCATTGCAGCGCTGGATGATGCCTAAATTAGGTTAGTAAACGGATGGTGGGTTGGAGAGGTGGTGGGGTAGTAAGAGAGTGAGGCAGTGAGATGTGGAGAATCTCTCTATTCTTTTACCCTCTACTGCTCTACCCCTCCACCTCTCCCTTAATATCCGATTCATCTAACCGAAGAGCAGCAGTGCTACGATGGTTATAGTTAGTTTTCGGTAGATTACGCTTGTTTGATTTCATTTCGATGTCCGACATAGGTTCATCTCCGTTTACTCGCTGCACTTGTCGATTAAGGAGAGAATCTCATGTCTATTTACGTTGGTAATTTGTCTTACGATGTCACTCGCGAAGATTTAGAGCGAGTTTTTAATGAATACGGCGATGTTAGCCGGGTCAGTCTGCCTATTGATCGCGAAACGGGTCGCCCTCGTGGTTTTGCTTTTGTGGATATGACGGCTGAAACCCAGGAAGACACCGTCATTGAAGCCCTGAACGGGGCTGAGTGGATGGGTCGCGAAATGCGAGTTAACAAAGCTCGTCCCCGCGACAACAATGCTAACGAAGGCCGAGGTTCTGGTAATGGCGGTGGGCATTACCGTCGCACCAGCTTCTAGAAATCTGATGCAAAAGCCGGGTTTCGCTGGGTGATAACCACAAATCCTGATGCATCCCAAGGAAGAAGCCCCGTTTCTAGCGACATAACCTCAGTGAGTTGATGCTTTAAGAGAGCCAGAACCTCTGGCTCTTTTTGTTTGACTCTAAACAGCTTTCAGCTATTTGAGTTTTAGATTGGCGATTTTGAACCGATCAGGCTGACCAAATTAGGTTTATGGCTGAGTCGCCAACAGCCTAAAACACCAGCGCTTGTGTCACCACGCTATAGCGTATCCCCGATCCAAAATCCCCAATCCAAAATCTAAACTCGTCATTATCGCCAGTGTCGCTTGCCGGTGATAAAAACACCGAGCAGAATGCCGACCAGTTGGTTGTAACCCATTGAAACCACCAGTGCGGGAATGGGCAAAAAGCCTTTAAGAAATAAAACCAGCGCCAAGCAAGCCACCAGCGCCCAGAGTACGCCAGTGTAGAGATAGACCTGCCGAAAGGCTCGTTCCATTACCACAATGGCCAGGGCTCCTATGGCAAATCCGGCAGCTACGGAAAGCACTAGCAATAGAAGCGGAATCAGTGAAGACGGCTGGCCCCCCAGACTGCTAATTAACCAGGCTAAACCCAAGGCCAGAAGAATATCTGCGAGAGTAGCGATCGCCACTACCAGCACCGCTGCCAAGAGTAAGGTGCTCCAAGGTAACGTTTTAAGCCGCCAGAATGGATTACGCATCGCTATTAGATTCGATGAACATGGTAAGTCGGAAAGGCGCCATAGTGCTTGGCCCACAGCACTTGGCCTACGTAGTCGCAAATGAAGGACTGGACATTTTCTGACGCAGCTATAGCGGCAAAGGCCTGGCTAGCGTACACTCGGCCCGGCGGCGTAATTGGCTCGATGCGAGCTGCATGGTTGACATGGTTGCCAATGTAGTTGACCTGTCCCGTAATTGGATCCACATTACGATAAACTGGCCCCGCGTGGAGCGCAATCCGAAGGTTCATATCAGTAGGGAGGCCGTAGTGCTGCCAGTCGGTATTTTGCATGAGTTCACAAAGACCCAGGGCAAATAGACCCGCCTGTTCTATGCCAGAAAACACATAGTAGAGTGCGTCGCCCCAGGTATTTTTCATCAAAGCCTGATCGCCAATTTGCGTTGAAAGGGAGGCAATTGCCCCTAAAAACTCTTGAGAAAAAGTA
>Ga0224723_1001315_pt1 | contig 15191 bp, 10 predicted proteins | sample Balambano_FR2_Me_FD_161647 | JGI IMG/M metagenome (GOLD analysis project Ga0224723, IMG submission 161647) | Freshwater sediment microbial communities from Lake Towuti, South Sulawesi, Indonesia - Balambano_FR2_MetaG | ecosystem: Environmental > Aquatic > Freshwater > Lake > Sediment | place...
ACTCACTCCAGGAAAACTGGGCAAATGACGGGCATCGATCGAGATTAGATCGAGATGAATAGCGAGTTAATAGCAGATGAATCACAGCCGATCTAGCACTATTCCGGCTGGGGCAAGCCAAAGACCTGGGCAAAAACTTTGCCGACCTTGTAGCCCGAATCGATCGACTCCAGCGGGTCTTTTCTGAGGCGGTGACGTAGCGCCATCACGATAATGCGCTGAATGTCTTCTACGGTGACTTCCACCCGTCCTTCGAGGGCTGCCAGCGCTTTTGCAGTGCGGTTGGTGACAATATCTCCGCGTAAGCCGTCTACGTCTAGCTCGGCGCAAACCTGGGAGATTTTAATTTTCAGATCCTGATCGATCTTGACGGAGGGCAGCAGCGCCTGAGCATTGATCAGCTTTTGTTGCAGGGCATCCTGTTCAGCCTGATATTTTTCCAAGAAGCTTTCTGGCTCCTGGTCAAAGTCCGATCGCTGCTCCACAATTTGCACGCGCAGGGTTGGGTCTTTGACGGTGCGAATTTCTGCGTGCAAGCCAAAGCGATCGAGCAACTGAGGACGCAGTTCTCCCTCTTCTGGGTTGCCCGACCCGACCAGCACAAATCTTGCGGGGTGGCGAATCGAGATACCCTCCCGCTCCACCGTGTTCCAGCCAGAGGCAGCAGAGTCGAGCAGCACGTCAACTAGGTGATCGTCTAGCAGGTTGACCTCGTCTACATAGAGAATGCCGCGATTTGCCTGCGCCAGCAGCCCCGGTTCAAAGGCTTTGACCCCTTCAGACAGGGCTTTTTCAATGTCGATCGTGCCGCACACCCGGTCTTCCGTTGCGCCCAGCGGCAGGTCGATCATCGTTACTTTCTTCTTGGTGGTCTGGATAGGCTCTCCTGCTTCGATCTGCTGTTTGACCGCATCGCTCATCAAGCCCGGATCCGTCGGGTGACTGTTAAACGGATCGCCTGCAACCACGTCAATTTCAGGCAACACATCTGCCAGGGCGCGAATCGTCGTGGACTTGCCCGTGCCTCGATCGCCCATGATCATGACACCCCCAATCTTGGGGTCAATCACGTTGAGCAGCAGCGCAAGTTTCATTTCTTCCTGACCCACGATCGCGGTAAATGGGAAAACGGCGCGACGGGTCGCAGCTTTGGCAGAGGGGCTGACTGAAACAGTGGGACTCACAGAACTACCTGTAACGACAACAAAGTATAAATAACCGTTATTTATTGTGACATAAGAGGAGGATCGCAGGCGGCAAGAAAAATCGTAGGACAATCGGCAGGAAATGGATGCAGCAAGGTTTCGCCCTTTGCACCCAAAACTCGATTGAGAAGGGGATTGAGTAAAGTCTGAGGAGGTCTTTGCTAAACCTCTTCTAAACCTGCACCGCAGCGCGCTCGATCACCTGCTCCTGTCGAATTGGGGGACGCAGGGTAATGTATGCCAGCGGACCCAGCAGCGGAAGCAGAGTGACTGCCCAGAAAATGCGACGGTCTGATAATCCGCGTCGTGCCATATCGTCGGGCAGCAAAACGGGAAACAAGAGACAGAGCAGGCAAAAGTCGAGGCTCATGACGTGAATAAAGCGGCTCGTTTGCCACTGCTGGACAAAGTTGCTCCAGTCCCCCGCAGCAGTACCGTAGATCAGTAGACCGATCGCCCCCAGTGCCACAAAGCCCCCGGTAATGCGAGAGTCAAGCACTTTCAGCAGCCAGTTTTTTTGTCCTGTAAAGATGGGGTTCGATCGTCGCAGTGCCAGATAGGGCAAAATCGCAAATGCCCCAACGCCAAACGAAGCGGATGCAAACAGCCACGCCGGAACTTTTTGTCCCCGTCCGTCTAGAAACAGCACTGCGGCATAAAGCAGCGGCAGAAAGCCCATGATGTTGAACAACGCAATCACCGCCGGGTTAATGCCGTCCCAGTTTCCGGTGGATAGATTTTTAATCAACTCAAAAGTATCGGGTTGGTTTGGTGGCGCAAACAGAAAAGCGTAGAGAACAAAGCCAGCCCAGAGCAGCCAGAGCGCAACTTGCAGCATGATCAATGATTGATAGCAGGAGAGACTTTCCCTGATTATCCAATAAACCCCTACAGCAAGCCCTTCTCCCGCAGGTATAGCTCGACTGCCGCGCGAATAATCTGCTGGCGATCGCTTCTTTGACGCAAAATAGAATCGACTTCAGCGGAAAAGCGAACGGCGATCGTGTTGCCCAGCGGCTTCTCACCATACTTGGGTTTTTGCTGAGCCAAAAATTCGGGAGTTTGTACAGGCTTCGGGTTTGCCATGGTCGATGCTGCCTTAGAACAAAGGAATGAAAGATGGGAGATAAAACATGGAAGATAAACCGTTGGGGGACTTGATTCATAAGGGAAGCTGTCGTTTAGCGTGCCCAGGACAGAATCACCAGTAACAGGAGAACCAGGCGCATGAACCAAAACCCGCAAAATTACGGCATTGTCCTCGTGACTGCCGCCTCGGAAGCAGAAGCAGAAACGATCGCAGAAGGGCTGGTTGCTGCCCGTCTAGCTGCCTGTGTCAGTCTGATGCCAATTCGATCGATCTACACCTGGAAAGGTGCAGTGCAGCGCGATCAGGAGTGGCAGCTTGTGATCAAAACCGACCTGAGCCGATTTGACCAGCTCGAAGCAAAAATTCGTGAGCTTCATTCCTACGAAGTGCCCGAAATTATCGCCCTGCTGCTGGAGCGAGGGTCAGTTCCCTATCTCAACTGGATTGCAGAACAGGTCGGGCAACCCGTCGATTTGTAGGTGCTGAATCAGGGAGCGACAATCGGGAATCTACTGGAGAACCAATGCTTCCTGCGATCGGGTGAGCAGACCGGGTGAGGATTGCTTACTTTCGTCAGGCTAAAATGGAAGTAGCTAATATTGGCGGCAAATTTTTGTCGAGAGATTTGCTTATTCCCCCATCACTGAACTGAAATGGAAAATACTCTTTATGCTATCCCTACTAACCTATGGCGCGACTTTTGGAGTCGCCGAACGTGCAAGTACTCGTCATGAACTCGATGTTGCTTCATCCACTGCTTCTCCATTCGGTCTTGATCCAGGACTCAATCCCGAACTTGATCCCGAACTTGATCCAGAAACAGAGCAAGGGCAGCACGCTACAAAAGGAGGTGTGATCGGCTGGCTCCAGCGGCTGATTCAGCGTCGAACTTAGATCTCGCTTGGCAGGTCACCCTCGGCTCATCCTCTGTTTCAAGGCTTGATTTCAAAGCAAAAGCTTTCAGAATGCTCATGATGCAGAAATGTCTGCTCCATCGGGCAAAGTCCGTTGTCAAAGACTGGTTTCAAAGACTGATGAATGATTGGACAGCGCAGCTTGCAGCGTCTAAATTAGAGCCAGTCTAAATCTCAATTAGAAGGGGTTGGGCGTTTAAGCGATCGACTTCTCTAAATGGGATTGCTCGATTAGGATTGGATGAGATGAAGTCGCAAAAGGAAGAACCGATGGAACGGAAAGGATTGGTTCTGTGGCTCACTGGACTCAGTGCAGCAGGCAAGACGACCCTATCGAAGGGGTTGGAGCAGGAGTTAAAGCGTCGTGCCTGTCTGGTCGAAGTCCTGGATGGAGACATCGTCAGAACCAATCTTTCCAAGGGGTTGGGCTACAGCCGAGAAGACCGCGCCACCAACCTGCGTCGGATTGGTTTTGTGGCAAACTTGCTCAGCCGCAATGGAGTAATTGCGATCGTGGCGGCGATTAGCCCTTACCGTGATGCCCGTGAAGAAATGCGGCAATCAATTGAGAATTTTATCGAAGTTTACGTCAATGCACCGATCGAAGTGTGCGAATCAAGGGATTCGAAAGGACTCTATGCAATGGCGCGAGCGGGTGAACTGCTTGCCTTTACGGGGGTAGATGACCCCTACGAGGAGCCGACGAACCCTGATATTGTTTGCTATACCGATCGAGAAACTCCAGAAGAAAGCGTTGCCAAAATTTTGGAGGAGCTGGAGCAGCGAGAGTTCATTCCGCCGAAGCCTCACGTTGAGTTTTTTATCTAGCGGCTGCTAGAAGCGGGGCAAATTCCCTACACCGCCCCCTGAATCCCCTAATTCTGGGGGACTTTGAGATCGTTTACCTTTTGCTAACGAAATCAGCGGAAAGAGATTCCTACCTTTCGCCCTCTGTCTCCTAGCCTTGCTTTAAAATTGCCTGTATTGAATCACAGGGAACGTATGGCAGAGAAGATTCCGGTGGTGGTAAACGGCGCGGCAGGCAAAATGGGGCGAGAAGTGGTGAAGGCGATCGCCGGGGCGAATGATATGACGCTGGTGGGCGCGATTGACCGCAATCCTGCCGTGATTGGGCAAGACATTGGGGAAGTCGTGGGCTGCGGTGCGCTGGAAGTTCCGGTGCTGAAGGATCTGGAAGCGACGCTGGCGATGGCGGGGCAGGAAAAACAGCTTGCGGTGATGGTGGACTTTACCCACCCCGACTCGGTGTATGACAATGTGCGGGCGGCGATCGCCTATGGCGTGCGTCCGGTGATTGGGACGACGGGGCTGAGCGAAGAGCAGATTGAGGAACTGGGCGAGTTTGCCGACAAAGCCAGTACGGGCTGTTTGATTATTCCCAATTTTTCGATCGGTGTGGTGCTGCTGCAGCAGGCGGCAATTCAGGCATCGCAATATTTTGACCACGTTGAAATTATCGAGCTGCACCATAACCAGAAAGCCGATGCGCCCAGCGGCACTGCGATTCAAACCGCGCAGCTTTTAGAAGAATTTGGCAAGCCCTTTAACCCGCCCAGCGTGCAGGAAACCGAAAAACTGCCCGGAGCCAGAGGCTCAGAAACCGAGTCAGGCATTCGGATTCATAGCGTTCGCTTGCCGGGACTGATTGCCCACCAGGAAGTCATTTTTGGTGCGCCGGGGCAAATCTACACGCTGCGACATGATACGAGCGATCGGGCTTGCTATATGCCGGGAGTCCTGCTGTCGATTCGCAAGGTGATTCAGCTTAAGCAGTTGGTATACGGCTTGGAGAAAATTTTATAGACGACGAGAGGACGGGTCAAGGCAGAGTTTTAGGCAATTTCTAGGCAAAGTAATCCACCGTCGTCAGCACCCCTGCGCCGCTATCCCCTGCCCTGAACTTAATGCCCGTGACATCAGCAACCAGATCGCGGTTTGCACTGTAGCCTTTGACCGTGTCATTTACCGAGAGGTAGGTTCTGCCGCGCCAGCTAAAGAAAACCGCCTGGTTCGCGTCGAGATCCTGACCCTGGCTGCGCTGATTCTTATCGCGATAGGCATTGCGAGCAGCTTGCTCCAGCGTCGTTCCCTTGACTCGTCCGGCATGAAACAGCCCTCTGGGTCGATCGCTCGATCGCAAATTGCTGTCGAAGTCCAATACAAACCGATCGCCCTTTGGCGCATTAAACCGCACCACCCGATCGGGAGCATTCGCCAGAGAGGTTGCCAGGGCTGCGGCTGCACTGCTGCCAGAAAAGACGATGCGATCGGCTCCTGCACCCCCAATGAGGGTATCCTGTCCCGTACCGCCAATTAGCACATCGTTGCCCGATCCGCCCAGCAGCACGTCATCTCCTGCGCCCCCGTCGAGGCGATCGTTATCTTTGCCGCCATCGAGGCGATCGTCGCAATCCAGACCTGATAACGTATCATTGCCGCCGCGCCCGATCAGCGTATCGCTGTTTTCTGTACCGTCTAACCCATCGGCATCTTTGGTGCCCCGCCGCAAAATTCCCGGATCGCAGACCTTGACCGTGACCAGGTTTGTCCACTGCTCTGCTACGCTTACCGTCAGCGGATTGTTTGCCAAATCAGTGATGCCTGTATCTCCGGCGGTGAGGCTGAGGCGATAGTTGCCCTGCTCGTTGGTCAGCTTGCGCAGATTGCCCAGCGTCCAGGTGATGCCGTCGGTGCTGGACAGGGTTGCTCTGGAGAGGTCAACGGGATTGCCGCCTCTGGTCAGCCGCAGGTCGCTCAGATCCAGTCCGGTGACTGCTTCGTTAAATTGAATCGTGATTGCGTTCACCTGTTCGCGGCGAGTTTGGGGCGTGACGGGCACAATAGCTGGGACAGGAGCCGTGCGATCGATCGTATAAACTTCTCCTGCAAAATTCCCGTTGCCTGCGCCGCTTGCCCCCAGCGGAACTCCCAGGGTATTGATGATCGAGTCGTTGTCGATCAGGTTTAAGCCGATCGTGCCGTCGCCGTTGCCCGTGTTGACCGCAACCGTGTAAAAGCTGTCGTTAACTCGCGTCACCGAGGCAATACTGGCTCCAGCAACACCCGTGGTCGCAAGGCTGAAGTCGGTCGCATCGACCCTGGAAACCGCATCATTGAAAATGACCGCAAAGTTGACCGTAGGAGCATTCAGCGGATTGGTTTCCAGGCGCGTGATTGAGGCGACCCGGGGCGGCGTTTTGTTAACCGCATAAGCTCCGCCCGCAAAATTCCCGTTGCCTGCGCCCACTCCCCCCAGCGGAACGTCGATGCTGTTGCGGATCAGGTCAGTGTCAGTCAAATTAAGCTGCAAATTGCCGCTGCTGCTGCCCGTATTCACGCTGACGGTGTAGCTCTTGCCGCTGCCGCTGACCCCAAGAATTTGAGCATCGGGAATTCCCTGCAGGACAAAACTGCGCGGATCAACACCCTGAACATCCTGCGTAAAGGTCACGGCATAATTGACGATCGCCGCTGCTGTGGGACTGGGGTTAATGGGCGCGATCGAGGAGACGATCGGCGCACTTTTAATCAGCGTGTAAACCTGTCCGGTGAAATTGCCGTTGTCGTTTCCAGTATCGCCCAGCGGCACTTCCAGCTCATTGCGAATCGAGTCGTTGTCGATCAGGTTTAGCCCCAAGCCGCCATCGCCGCTGCCCGTGTTGACCGTGACCCGGTAGGTTAGAGGACTGATCGCCGTTACGCCCGTAATCTGAGCATTGCTCACGCCCCCGGTGGTTGACAGCACGAAATCGCTCGTATCAACCCCCGAAACGGCTTGAGTAAAACTGACCGTGAAATCAACGCTGTCTGCATTCGTGGGGTTAGAAGTGGCAGCCGCAATTCCCGACACAAGCGGGGGCGTTTTGTCGATCGTGTAAGTTTGCCCAGCCGTAAAATTGCCGTTGCCTGCTCCCGTGCCGCCCAGTTTCACACCCAGCGAATTCTGGATCGAATCGTCATCAACCAGGTTTAAACCCAGCGTGCCGTTGCCCGTTCCTGTACTCACGGTGACGTTGTAGGTGTCAGCGCTAATCGGCGTGATGCCCGTGACCGCTGCTCCTGTAATGCCCACTGCCGCAGGCTGAAAGTCATCGATCGTCACCCCGCTCACGCCCCGGTTAAACACCACACGGTAGCTCACGCTGCCCGCAGCCGTCGGGTTTTGCGCATCAAGCCGATTGATCGACAATACGCCAGGAGGAGTGCGATCGATCTGATAAGCCGCGCCAGAGGTATTGCCGTTGTTGATTCCCGTGCCGCCCAGCGGAACAACGATATTTCCTCTTGCAGTGGAAACTGTGCTGATGATCGAGTCGTTATCGCGCAGCCGCAGTCCGACGGTTCCGGTGAGCGCAGTTCCCGTTGCCACCGAGACGGTGTAGGTTTTGCCTGTCCCGGTAATATCGGAGACGATCGCCGCATCGCTAATTGACCCTGGGGCAAGCTCAAAATCGGCTGCATCCACCCCCGTGACCGTCTCGCTGAAGGTAACGGTGTAGTTCACCACATTCGCAGCCGTGAGTTGGGCAGTCGATCGGGCGATCGTAGCTTTGGGTACATTGACTTTCACCACAGACCCGACGACGGTATCCCCGTTGTAAGCTGGATCGCCTTCGGTAATCACGAGCGGACGATTGGCTTCACTGGTTCCAGACCCGACGAACAGCGCGCTGGCAATTCCAGTTCCGTTGCTGCCTGCCGTTGCGCCCGTGCCGCCGCTTCCACCCGCAGCCTGATTGCCGTTAAAGGTCACACTGGCCAAGCGCAGCGTCCCTCCTTCGATCGAAATTGCTCCACCTCGTGCATCTCCGCCTTTGCCGCCTGTTTCGCCAGGAGCATTGCCACCATTGCCGCCGATCGCGCGATTGTTTTGAAACCCAACACGAGCCAGCGTCACATTACCGCCTTTCACCCAGAGTCCGCCGCCCTGCCCCAGCCCGCCGATTTGCCCCGGTGCTGTTGCGTCTGCTCCCTGGGCTTGACCACCGCTAATCGTCAGGTTTTCAAGTTGCACAGTGCCGCTGGCAACGGTAAAAGCGCGATTGCCATTTCCGCTGATCGTTCTGCTGTTGCCCGAAAAGCGAATGTTTGAGGTGATATCTGGTAAAGCACCCGTGATATCAAAGCTATTCATGATGTTGATCACATCATCGCCCGCGATCGTGTTTGCATCCTCGATCGCTTTTACCAGATCGTCGTAGCTGCCAACGTTAAAGGTTTCTAGCTTTTGGGTATAGGACTCTAGAGCCTGCGGCGAGAAAGCGATCGGCGCTGTGATTTCTCCGGTGGTGGCTTCCAGCGTCCAGTCTCCACCGAGGGCAGCATCCCCCGTCAGATTGGTTGAAGCGGCGCTATCCAGTCGGGTGAACTGGCTCAACTGCTCAAGGAACGATCGCCCTGCGGTTCCGGCTGCGACATTACAGCCCCACAGCAGCAAATCTGCACCAGCCCTGAAGGACGCTGACCACTGCTGCAGCATCCCAGCGTACTGTTCCAGCGTCTGTGCATTCAACTGAGTTGAGCCGAACTGCACTGCCCCCTCGCTGCCGTGAGACACAATTTGCAGACTGAGCAGATCGCGACGCGATGCTAAAAGCTGGGTGATTTGAGCAATGCCATCCTGGGAGGGATCGAGCACAACAACTTCTGCATTCGCTGCCGCACCTCGCAGCAGGGTTTGATAATCAGCAACGGTGGGGTCAACAACAATCAGCGTCGATCGAGTTTCTGTCATGGGTAAATGCGGTCAGAGAAAGTAGGGGCAGCAAAGATCGGACTTCAACGGTCTTGACCGTCTGGAAAATTTGGTTTGGAACGCCTTCGGAAATCGATTGAACACCGAGACTTGAGCGCAGATAGAAACAATCAGCTTCACAAAGCTAGGGGAAATATACCCAGAGCCGGATGAATAACTTGCAAACAGCGATCGTTTTTTTACAGGATTAAATCGCAGAACAGAGATTTCACTGAAATTCCTTTTGTCAGAATGAAGCTTTGACTTCTGCGGAGGCCTCTGTAGACTTCCCGTTTCGCCCCTAAAACTCGCAGGCTGGTGTTCCAGACAAGGTTCCTGGATACCGAGAAAACGCCCTTCAGCTCAATTCCCCTTGAACGCGCATCCCGCTTTAGTTCGGGAACCCGTACCCCAAAAGGGGGGTGTCGATCGGTTGCAATTGTCCGTCTCGTTCCGCTAAATTAGCACTCAGGAGTTGAGAGTGCTAAATCTTAAACTCTCACTCAAGAAATTGCTTGAGAAATTGAGGCAGATTGCAAGGCTGTTTATCTTTGCAAGCGATGCACTGGTTCTGTGAAGGAGCCAGGTTTCTGATGAAGACGAACGATATCTAAACCTACTCTGAATTTGGAGAATTCGCGATTATGGCAGCAGTATCTCTGAGCGTTAGTACCGTCAAGCCTCTGGGCGATCGTGTGTTTGTTAAGGTCAGCGCATCTGAAGAGAAGACCGCTGGTGGAATTTATCTGCCCGATACGGCAAAAGAAAAGCCGCAGGTTGGTGAAATTGCCGCTGTCGGACCCGGCAGACGCAGCGAAGATGGCAGCCGTCAAGAGCCGGAAGTGAAAGTTGGCGACAAAGTGCTGTACTCCAAGTACGCCGGAACCGACATCAAACTCGGCAACGAAGAGTATGTGCTTCTGTCTGAGAAAGACATTTTGGCGATCGTTTCGTAGTTTCTGATCGATTACGCTCCATTTTTTGTTGAACTTGCTGATTTATATTTCTAGAACTTGAACGGATTGAACTATGGCTAAGCGCATCATTTACAACGAAAATGCTCGTCGTGCCCTGGAAAAAGGGATGGACATTCTGGCTGAAGCCGTTGCGGTAACGCTCGGTCCGAAGGGTCGCAACGTGGTGCTGGAGAAGAAGTTTGGCGCACCCCAGATTGTGAATGACGGTGTGACGATCGCCAAAGAGATCGAACTGGAAGATCACGTTGAGAACACGGGCGTTTCGCTGATTCGTCAGGCTGCCTCCAAAACCAACGACGCAGCCGGAGACGGTACGACCACAGCAACCGTTCTGGCTCATGCCGTCGTCAAAGAAGGTCTGCGGAACGTGGCAGCAGGCGCAAACGCCATCTCCCTCAAGCGCGGCATCGACAAAGCAACCAACTTCCTGGTGGGTAAAATTGCTGAGCACGCTCGTCAGGTAGAAGACTCCAAGGCGATCGCTCAGGTTGGCTCCATCTCTGCCGGAAACGACGATGAAGTCGGCGCGATGATTGCTGAAGCAATGGAGAAAGTCGGTCGCGAAGGCGTGATTTCGCTGGAAGAAGGCAAGTCCATGACAACCGAGCTGGAAGTCACCGAAGGGATGCGCTTCGACAAGGGCTACATCTCGCCCTACTTCGCCACCGACACTGAGCGGATGGAAGCGGTGCTGGATGAGCCGTTCATCCTGATCACCGATAAGAAGATTACGCTGGTTCAAGACCTCGTGCCCGTGCTGGAGCAGGTCGCTCGTTCCGGTCGTCCGCTGCTGATTCTGGCAGAAGACATCGAGAAAGAAGCACTGGCAACCCTGGTGGTAAACCGTCTGCGCGGCGTGCTGAACGTGGCTGCAGTCAAGGCTCCTGGCTTTGGCGATCGTCGAAAGGCAATGCTGGAAGATATCGCGGTTCTTACAGGCGGTCAGGTGATCACCGAAGATGCGGGTCTGAAGCTTGACAACGTGAAGCTGGATATGCTGGGCAAAGCTCGTCGCCTCACCATTACCAAAGACACTACCACGATCGTTGCAGAAGGTAACGAAAAGGCAGTTCAGGCTCGCTGCGAGCAGATCCGTCGTCAGATGGAAGAAACCGAGTCTTCCTATGACAAAGAAAAGCTGCAAGAGCGTCTGGCGAAGCTGTCCGGCGGTGTGGCGGTCGTCAAAGTGGGTGCGGCAACCGAAACCGAAATGAAGGATCGCAAACTGCGCCTGGAAGATGCAATCAACGCAACCAAGGCAGCCGTTGAAGAAGGCATTGTGCCCGGTGGTGGCACAACCCTGGCTCACCTCTCTCCGGCGCTGGAAGAGTGGGCAAACGCAAACCTGACGAGTGAAGAACTGACGGGCGCGCTGATCGTGGCTCGTGCGCTGGCGGCTCCCCTGAAGCGGATTGCGGAAAATGCAGGTCAGAACGGGGCAGTGATTGCGGAGCGCGTCAAAGAGAAGGACTTCAATGTGGGCTATGATGCGGCTCGCGGCGAGTTCGTCGATATGTTCGAGGCGGGCATCGTTGACCCGGCAAAAGTGACCCGTTCGGCGCTGCAAAACGCGGCTTCGATCGCCGGAATGGTGCTGACCACCGAGTGCATTGTGGTTGACAAGCCCGAACCGAAGGAAGCGGCTCCCGCAGGTGCAGGCATGGGCGGCGGCGACTTCGACTACTAAGTCGGGATTCAGGCTGGGATCTCAGTCGGAATTAAACCGCTAAGGAAATAAGGGTCAGTTAATTGGAAAGATAATACAACTTTTCCAATCTGATAAGACCTTCTTATAGAAAGCGATCGTTCTCACCGAGGGCGATCGTTTTTTTGTGCTGGGTTGCGGCATGAGTGCTGGAGCGATCGGCAGTGAATCAACGACTGGGGGCAGGATTGCAGCCGCCACCACTGAAAAACTGTGCCTCAATTGCTTGTTGCGTCCGAGTTAATGACTACAACTGATTCCAATACACAAAATTGCTACTTAAACGATAGGGATTTTACTCATTTGAATGAAATTGTTATAAATTTAGTCCAGTGTGATTGATCCAAGATTTCACTGAGGTGTCATCGATTTGATCAAGCTCAGCTTCAACAATCAATGGTCAAATGCGACGTTTACGAAGCAAATCATTGACAGATTAAAGTTAAGCAGGATTTATTAACCGGATCTTCGTAATTACCCTGACGAAAACTGTTTAAATTTAACTGAGAGCTGAGCATAACGTAGTGAAAATTGTTTCGCTGTCCGCGAAAGTACTCAATTTCACTCAAAAATTTCACAGGATTTAATGAACTATCGTTTCGGATGACGAGCTATGACATCTGCCAATTACAGTAAAACGCTCCTGATTGTTGACCCATCGGTGCATGACTACCGCAGTCTTACAGATCATTTAACCGTTGAAGCTGACGTACTGGTTTTAGAGGCAGGTCGGGATGGTGTTGAGCAAATTACCGAAGCTCTTGCCAGCCGCCGATCGATCCAAAGCTTGCATCTGCTCTCACACGGATCTCCGGGCACGCTCTATCTGGGAGCGGCTCAACTGAGCATGGCAACCCTAACCCAGTATGCAGACCAACTTCGTCAGTGGGTCAGTGCTTTTACTGAGCGGGCAGAAGTTCTACTCTACGGCTGCGAGGTTGCCGCCGGAACTATCGGACAGCTTTTCATCCAGAAATTGAGCCATCTGACTGGTGCATCGATCGCGGCTTCCACCAATCGAACCGGCAATGCGGCGCTAGGTGGTGATTGGACGCTGGAATCGACAGTGGGAGCCATCCTGTCCCCCTCTATCTTTTCTCCTACGGCGATGGCTGACTTTCAATCTGTATTGGCTCCGGTTGTCTTTGTTAATGAAACATTTACGCGCAGTGATGTTGCACCAGGAACCGCTTTCTGGTCATCGGGGATTGGTCAAGGCGCAGGCGATGAGGGAAGCCCTGCGATCGCTCCCTACTTGACTGCTCGCCCTGTCTTTGACCCAAACCCACCTCAAGTCCCGCCTAACGGTGGCGGTTTACCCGGAAACCCTGGCGAGCTGCTGGATCCTGATGGCGCAGGGGTACTTCGCCTCACGAATGCCACGTTTGATCAGGCGGGCTTTGTGCTGTATAACCAGCCAATTAACTCCGGTGCGGGGCTGAGCATTACCTTTGATATGTTCCAGTGGGGTGGAACTGCTCGAAATGGGCTGGCTCCCGGAGCAGACGGCATTAGCTTTTTCTTGATCGATGGCAGCACCCCCTACTCAACCACTGCTGGAGCGTTTGGTGGCTCTCTGGGCTATGCCCAAAAGACGGGCATTCCAGGCGTGGCAGGCGGCTATCTGGGAATTGGATTTGATGCGTTTGGGAACTATTCCAACGGCGGGGAAGGGCGAGTCGGCAGTGCGCCGGGAGTCGGACCAACCACACAGGTTCCCAACTCGGTTGTGGTGCGAGGTAGAGAAGCGACGGGCTATGAATATCTTGCGGGGGCGACGGTCACCAGCTATAGCCTGAACAATGTGGCGGCAACGACTCGCGATGCGGCAACCCGACGAGTTCAGGTAAATTTGACCGGAGACGGACTCCTGAGTGTTTTCGTGGACGGCAATAATAACGGGGTCTTCACAGACCCCGAAGAATTGGTCATCAATAACTTTAATACTCGCGCTGCCGGAAACGGAGAAGTGCCAGACTTCTTCAAGTTTGGCTTTGCTGCTGGAACAGGAGATTCTACCGCGTTTCACGAAATCCGCAACCTGGTTGTCACGACGCTGACTGCGCCGCCGTTGACGAACGATTCCGCGCTGATTCTACCGATTAACACAGCAGCAAATGTGCCGGGGCTGGGAGGCACAGATACAGACGGAGGAGTTACCGGCTTCCAGATCCTGACACTGCCGTCTCCAGACCAGGGTGCGCTGTTCCTCGGCAATCCGGCGACCGGCGGAATCCCCCTGACTGTCGGGCAAACGCTGACACCGGAGCAAATCACTCAGGTCTTCTTCCAGTCGAGCGGCAGCTTTACGGGCGGTTCCTTTACCTACACGGCGATCGACAACTTTGGCGGTACGAGCCTGACTCCGGGTGTAGTTTCGCTGGGACTACAGCCAGGGGGAGGTCCGGGACCTGGAGGAGGAAACCTGCCGCCGAACACGCTGGGAGCCACGTTTGCTCTGCCGCAAAACACGCTGACCAACCTGCCGGGGCTAGGCGCAACCGATCCCAATCCGGGGGATGTGATTACGTCGTTCACTATCACTTCTGTTCCTGATCCGGCACAGGGCACGCTGTTCCTCGGACTACCGAGCGCAGATGGTCGTCCTGTCACCGTTGGGCAGGTGGTTCCGGCGGCAGACATTGGACAGCTCTTCTTCCAGTCCAGCTCCACGTTCAGTGGCGGCAGCTTCACCTATGCCGCAACCGACAGCTTTGGTTTGACCGACCCGACTCCGGCAACTGTCGCGCTCAACTTTGATGGACTGCTCGATCCGGTAGGCTGTAAACCAGGAATTCAGCTAAGAGGCGATCGCCGCAACAACCGTCTGGTGGGAACCCAGGATCGGGATCTGCTGGGCGGTGGCAGAGGCAACGACCGACTTTTTGGGCTGGGCTGCTCCGACAACCTGAATGGCAGACGGGGCAATGACCGACTGGTTGGCGGGACGGCAGGCGATCGCCTCCGAGGAAACCAAGGAAACGATGAGCTGCGTGGCAACAACGGCATCGACTTCCTGGACGGCGGCTTAGGCAACGATCGGGCGTTTGGCGGTCGGGGTCGAGACACCATCTTTGGGCGGCGCGGCAACGATCGGCTAGAAGGACGACCCGGCGACGACAATATCTTTGGGGGTCGCGGCAACGATCGAATCCTGGGTGGCGCAAACGTTGACATCCTGGAGGGTCAGCAAGACAACGATGTCATTTTTGGACAAAACGGCAATGACTTCATCAATGGCGGTCTGGGCAACGATCGTCTCTTTGGAGGTCGAAAGGCGGACGTCATCTACGGGCGGCGCGGTCAAGACCGAATTCGCGGCAATGGCGGTCCGGATGTGCTGTTCGGCAACCGGGGGAACGATCGTCTGATAGGCGGCTCTCAGGCTGATCGAATCCTGGGAGGTCTGGGAAATGACATCATTATTGGCGGCGGCGGTCGAGACATTTTAAGCGGCGGCGGCGGTCGAGATACTTTTGTGTATCGATCGGCAAGGCACGGACTCGATCAAATTCTCGACTTCAGACCGCAAGACGACCGAATTG
>Ga0224723_1001316_pt1 | contig 15188 bp, 11 predicted proteins | sample Balambano_FR2_Me_FD_161647 | JGI IMG/M metagenome (GOLD analysis project Ga0224723, IMG submission 161647) | Freshwater sediment microbial communities from Lake Towuti, South Sulawesi, Indonesia - Balambano_FR2_MetaG | ecosystem: Environmental > Aquatic > Freshwater > Lake > Sediment | place...
ACGGGAGGACAGGCGGCGCTACGCGCCTTAGCGCCTGCCCTACACTGCCGATGTTTCTATTGGTGTGGTGATTAGCTGGCACGAATGCAATAACTTGAAATGCGCCCCCGCGCCATCGCAGGGCCAGCGCTTCACATCGCAGGGCCAGGCGCATGGGTCTGCGCTGGCTTTGGCCGCCACGCAGAGAGGCTACAAGGCGCTGCGACCCTATGGGAGATCACCTGTTCTGAACATGAGCCAGCTTTTTTCTTTCCTGCCACGCTCTCATCACTCGCTATCCATCATCCCCCTCAATACCCCTCGCCGGACGGACGCTCAACAGCCGCCCGGTTTCGGCTTCGGTCACGATCAACCCCAGCCTCCCGGTCGGATCGAGTGTGCAGTTGGTGGGATTAGCGCCGGGCAGATCGATCGCGTCGAACACCGCGCTGGCGTTCACGTCGATCACCTTGATCTGGCCGCCGCCGAAGATCGCCACATACAACAACCCGCGACCGTCATAGACCATGCCATCCGGCCCGGTAGAACCGCCCACATCAAGCCACGGCTGCGGGTCGATCCAGGCGATCTGTTCGTCGTCCCAATCGCCGATCCACAGGCGCTGACAGTGGGTTTCGGCCACCACCAGCCGCTTTCTGTCATGCTGCTGCACCATCGCCAGCCCATTGGGGAAGTACATCCCCTCCGCGATCCGCCGCGCCGACCCGATCGGCGTGACACAGCACACATAACCGACCGGATCGTTTTCAGCGTGGTTGGGGCAGGTGAAGATCAGATTGCCAGTCCCCGCGTCGATCAGATCGTTGGGGCCGCCCAGCGTAACGCCATTGATGGCGGGCAGCGTGGTGTTGAAGGTGCGTGTGCGCGGGTCAAAGGTGCGGATCGCGTTCTGACCGGAGTCGCAGAACCACGCCATGCCGGAGGAGTCAAACCACAGGCCGTTGGGACGCCCGCCGGTGGGGTAACGCCGCACACCCTGTTCCGACCAGCGCACCAGATTGCCCCCATGCAGTTCGACACACCATAGATCGCCGGCTGGGTCGAAGGCCGGGCCTTCGGGAAAATCCAGCCCTTCGGCCAGGACACGAATCTCAACCATAAGTGCGCCTCAGAATAGTGGATTATGATGCGGCTGATTATGCCTGCGCGGGCACGTCTGCGCTATGCGTCATGTCGGGGATTGTGATGCAGGCACAGCCGCCCATTAGCGATTCAGGCGTGCCACACTCTGGCGGATCACCAGGCGCGCTTCCAGCAGCCGAACCGCGCGCGGCAGGGATGGATCCGCGATCTGCTCGAACAGGTAAGCGATCGAGCGCTGCGACAGTTCATCCGTCTCGCGCGTGATGGTGGTCAGCGGCGGGTCGATGTAGGCCGCGTAGGGGTCGTCGTTGTAACCGATCACGGAGATGTCGTCCGGCACGCGCAGACCGCGATCCAGACAGGCGCGGATCACGCCCAGCGCCACCTCATCGGTGCAGGCGGCCACGGCAGTCAATGGACGGCCCTGATCCAGCAGCGCGTTCATCGCCTCATAACCGGACGGCGTGGCGAAATCGCTGGAGGCAGACAGATCAGCGGGCAGGCCGTGTTCGATCAGAGTATCACGCCAGGCGGCGGCGCGCTGCTGACCATCCAGAAGCCCCATCTGCCCGGTGATACACGCGATCGACCGGTGGCCGCAGTCGATCAGATGCTCTATCGCCAGCCGGGCGGCCTGATACTGATCGTAGGTCACGGAAGGCAGCGGGCTGGTCAGCCGCCCGCCCATATGGACGAAAGGCTGCGCCCCCACCAGCCGCGCGACCTGTGCCTCGTCCAGATCGTCATGCTGATCATAGTAGATCGTCCCCGCCGGCATCCGGTTCGAGATCGTCCCCAGGATGTCGTAGCGTTGTCCCGGCGTCACCGGCAGGATGGTCAGTTGATAACCTCTGTCGCGCGCGGTCATCGCCAGCGGGGCGAGGCTGCTGGCCTGCGTGGCATAAATGTCGGTCGTCACAAATTCGATCACGCGCGTGCGGCGTGTTTTGACGGTCTGCGCGGCGGGGTTGGGCACAAAGCCCAGCTCGCGGATGGCCTGTTCGACCTGGCTGCGTGTCTTGCCGGTGACGTTGTTCTCGGCGTTGATCACGCGCGAGACGGTTTTGGGAGAGACCCCGGCGCGTTTGGCGACATCGTAGATGGTGGCCGGGCGGTCGGTCAGTGAGGGCATGGCGGGCGTATCCCTGTGAATCAAAGCGCGCACAACCCACGCGCCGCCCCGCATGATCGCACGTCGATGCGCCGAACGCAAGAGCGATCCCATCGTCAGATCGACCGGATTTACATGGTGAATTTTTGTTGAAAAGGATGATGCGCGCTGGTTTACTGCGGCGTCGGCATGTTGTCCATCAGCCGGTGTTCCTCGGCATAACGGCCCCAGTGCGGGCGGCGGCCATCAATATCGGTAAAGCCGTAATCGTCGCTTAAATCCCACGACGAAAAGGCTTTACCGGCCCGCCTGATCACGGTGTCATCCGCGGCCAGCGCCGCCACCGCCCGCCCGACGAAAAATGGTGTTTCCGAGGCGATGAAGTGCGGGTCTTTCTGCGCGCCGTCCTGCCAGTTGGCCTCGGTGACGCCGAAGTGTTCCAGCATCGCCTCGGATCGCAGGAAGCCGGGCGTGACCGCCAGCGCCGTGACGTTATGCGGCGTCAGGTCGCGCGCCATCGCAAACGCGATCCGCATGACGGCCATCTTCACCAGGTCGTAATACAGATTGCCGCGATAATAATCGGTCGCGCCGTCGGTGATCTCCACCAGCAGGCCGCTTTTGCCCGCCACCATCAGCGGCGCGCCATAATGACTGGTGATCAGATGCGTATTCACCGCGCGCTCGATCAGCTTCAGGCCATTTTCCAGTGAACCTTCCCAGAAAGGGCGGCCCCAATCGACCAGTTCGTCGCCGCCCCACACATCGTTGACCAGCACGTCGAGCCGGCCCTGTTCGCGCTGGACACGCTCAAACAAGGCTTTGACCTGCGCCGGATCGGTGTGATCGACCTGCGCGGTGATCCCCGTGCCGCCGTCCGCCGTGACCAGTTCCGCCGTCTCGTCGATCGTCTCCGGGCGGGTGGCGGTATGAAACGGGGTCAGCCCCTCACGCGGCGCGATCGTTCTGCCGCGCACACTGCGCCCGGTGCAGTAGACGATCGCGCCTGCCGCGCCCAGCGACCGCGCGATCCCCCGGCCTGCGCCACGAGTCGCCCCGGCGACCACGGCCACTTTCCCCTTCAGCGGTTGTTCCGTCATCGTGTTCTCTGCCTTTCTGCGCACGATTCGTGTCGGTCAGCATGGGCAATTTGTTATACGTTGTAAAATTTGTCAAGAGAGCGGATGTGGCAGATCAGATGACTCCGCTTAGGCTGTGCCGCGTTCAGCGGGTGACTTCCCCGTGCTGCCCAAAAGGTTGGTTGCCAGAAGCGCGCGTGAGACTTACAATCCTGGGTACACCACACGAGGCCGCCCACGACCCGAACCCCCGATCGCGGCGACACCGATGGATGATCGACGGTCAAGAGTTGGAGCAGGTAAACGAATGTTTAACGACGTAAGCCAGGTGACAACGGCGCTTGGACAGCAGAAGTACATCGCTACCGACGAAATTTCTACCGTGATGTTCCTGGCGAACAAGCTGGGAAAGCCTGTGCTGGCGGAAGGCCCAGCTGGTGTGGGCAAAACGGAACTGGCGAAGGCCTGGGCCGGCGCCAACAATCGCCACCTGATCCGCCTTCAGTGTTATGAAGGGCTGGATGAGTCCAAGGCGCTGTACGAGTGGGAATATGCCAAGCAGATGCTCTACACCCAACTTCTGCGCGATAAACTGAGCCAACTGCTGTCTGACGCGGGCACACTGACCGAGGCTGCCGACCGGCTCGCCTCTGAGGACAACGTGTTCTTCTCCGATCGCTTTCTGCTGGCGCGCCCGCTGCTGCAAGCCATCATCGCCGATCAGCCGGTGGTGCTGCTGATCGACGAGATCGACCGCGCCGACGCGGAATTTGAGGCCTTTCTGCTGGAAATCCTGAGCGATTTTCAGGTGTCTGTGCCGGAACTGGGGACGATCAAGGCGCGCCATATCCCGGACGTGGTGCTGACGAGCAACAACACGCGCGAACTGTCCGAAGCGCTCAAGCGGCGCTGCCTGTACCTGTTTGTGGACTATCCCACGCAGGAGGCCGAACTGGAGATCGTGCGGATGCGCGTGCCGGAACTGAACGCCAAGCTGGCGCGGCAGGCCGTCGAGGTCGTCCAGAGTCTGCGCGGCATGGATCTGAAGAAGAACCCCAGCGTGTCGGAGACGATCGACTGGGCAAAGGCGCTGGTGATGATCAACGCCGATAATCTGGACAAGAAGACGCTGGAAAATACGCTCACCGTGCTGCTGAAGCACGAATCGGATGTGCAGAAGGCCCGGCGTGCGCTGGTGGACGGTGGCAAACCGCATCCCCTGGAACGGCGTTCCGGCAGCAATCGCAATTATGGCAGCGGCGGGGGCCGCACCTGGAATTAACGTAGAGTGATGAGTCGTGAGGGGTGTGTTTGATAAAACCCACCTCGCGTCATGGTTCTGCCATCGCCTGAAGCCGACCGGCTACGAAAGCCGTTCGGCTTTTTTCTCAGGCGCACTACAAAGCATCGTGAAGACGCGGGCGTCTTCAGCCCTTCTAGCCGCGCCCGCTCATCACTCATCACTCGCCGCCTCAGATCGCCCGGCCAGAGAAATAGCGCGTCAGCAGATCCTTGCGCACGAACAGGAAGATCACGATCGCGGACAAAAAGCCAGTCATGTGGGCGATGTAATTGCTGTAGCCTTCCAGTTCACCGGTCTGCGCCGTCTCGAAGGTCGGGAAGATATTGAAGCCCACATACAGCACCACCACGAAGATCGCGGGCAGCCGCACCGTCCAGCGCCAGCTTTTCTCATCCTCGTCCCGCAGGCCGAAGACCGCCAGCACCACTTTGATCACCATGGCCGGGACCCACAGACAATCCATACGCGCGGTGGGGAACAGCAGCAGATAGGCCCCCATGACACCGAAGATCGCGCCGCTGGCCCCGATCATCGGCACATCGCCGTTGACGGTGATCAGCAGCGCTGAGCCGATGTTCGATACCGTCCCTGCCAGCAGATAGAACACCAGGAAGCGCCACGGCCCGCAGGCATCTTCCACGCGGCGGCCAAACGCCCACAGAAAGATCATGTTGCCCAGGATGTGCATGATCTCCGCGTGCATGAACATGCCGGTAAACGACGTGAACGCGCCGATGCTCATCGCCTCTGTCAGAAATTCATGACGAAAGCCGTAAGTGCCCATCGTGCGGGTGTAATTGGTATAAGAGACGGTCGCCTCAAATTCGTTGCGCGCGCTCAGGAGTCCGAGCCAGTCGCCGCCCAGCCAGAACGCGAAGATCACCACGTTCAGCAGGATCAGGATCGCCGTCATATAGGGCGTGGTGTTATAGCGCACTGTGCCGGTGTCACTGAGCGGAAAGGGAACCGTCAGCGAGCTGAGAAAAATGTTCAGGCCGATGTAGAACAGCAGGAAAATGACCACTTCCATGCGCGCACCTCGCCAGCGAAATCACATGAAGCGCCGCCACTCGGTCGGGCCAGGATCGCCCAGCAGATCGAGCGAGCGGTCGAAGACCAGGATGAAGGCCACGATCAGCAGCGCGATCCCGAACAGCGCGAACACGACTCGCACCGGCGCGGGCAGGATCGGCAGGCGGGTCGGCTCGTGCATGGCCCCGATATTGGTCTGAGAGGCCATAAATAAACCGGCGCGTTCGTGATTGTGTTCGGCGCGGTCTTCCGGCACGCGCCCGCCCAGCAGCCGCGCGATCGGCCTCTGCTGCGGCGACGAGGTGGCCGTCACCAGCAGATAACCGGCCAGCACGCTGAGGAACACACCCAGCGCCGCCCCGCTGCTCAGATTGCCCAGGTTCAGGCCTGCGTCCATCCACGCCAGCAGCATCAGAAACGCGCCGATCCCGAACGCCTCACGCCACGCCAGCAGCAGATTGCCGCGCTCGCGGTCGCTCAGCACCGGCGGGAATTCCATCAGCCGCTTGTCGGACGCCTTGCCTTCCTTCGTAGAAGGGTCGATCTTGGCAGCGCGGTTGAAGTAAGCCGCCGATTCACGCGGGAAGCCGCTCTGATACAGTGTCTCGCCCATGTAGAACAGCACACGCTGGCTGTCCGGGAAGCGTTTGACGCCGGTCTCCAGCACCTCGCGGGCGCGGGCGTTCTGCCCCAGGCGCAGATAATCCTCGGCGATTTTGATCACCAGGCTTTCCGGCACATCCGGCAGGCGCAGCACCGCCTCTCGCAGGGCTTCCAGGCGGGCGTGATCACGGTCGCGTTTGGCGAAGTCCATCGCGGTCAGATAAATGGCGGGGTTCGGTGTGCGCGCGGCGATCGCCCGGTTGACCAGTTCCTTCGCGTCGTCATAAAAATTGAGCCGCACGAGGGTCTGCACCGCGCTTTTGATCGCCAGGTCATGATCCGGCACGATGTTCAGCACATTGACCCATGCCTCGACCGCGCCTTCATCGTCGCCGCGCGTCATCACGTCGTTGGCGATCTTCAACTGTTTGGCGATGATCTGCTCTTCCTGCGGGGTGGGCTGACGGCGGACGGCGGGCTGTCCCCCGATGCTGGCCGCGCCTGATCCGTTGCGTTCGACGCTGCGCGCCAGCGTATCCGGCAGGGTAGGGTCGCCGCCGTAAAGTTCGACCAGCTTGAGGTAAATATCACGCGCTTTGCTGTTGTGCGGGTTAATACGCAGGGCGCGTTCCACCGCCTGGCGCTGTTTGGCCGGTTCGTCGAGCGCGCGGGACAGCCACAGCCATGCCATGTCGTTGCGTGGGTCGAGCTTGAGCGCCTGGGTCAGGAGTTTGCGCCCGGCCTCCCGATCCTGCTGATCACGGATGGCGCTGATCCCCTGTTCGTAGAGCGTCTTGGCATCCATAAAGCAAATCTCTGTGGTGCTTAAGCCAATGATGATGAACTCACACCGGACCGCGATCGCGGTAGGGCGCCCGCTAATCCAATCCTTCTTTAATTTTACAGGATTCAGCGCGCGCGACCGTTGTAAAATTGAGACAGAGCGCGGAAATTCATGAAAATTTCGCCAGCCGGCGTGGAATAACGGCGCGGAACGAGTCGTCGGGGTTGTGGGTTAGGTTTAGAGACTGTGACTCGTGATGCTGCCAGTCATAAGCAGCAGGTCGCAAATCAGAAATAAGGATCGACAAACGACCACCGTGCAGCCAGCGTTCATCTGAGCTGAAAAACGCATCGGTTATTAATCAGAGCCAATCTCTGGTTTCTACCGGAAAGGAATGGATTGAACCATGCTGTTGAAATACTTCTACGATCGCAGGCTGGCGCAGGCCTCCTATATGGTGGGCTGCCCGGACTGCGGCGAGGCGCTGGTGATCGACCCGGCGCGGGAGATCGCCCCCTATCTGGAGGCGGCGCGCGCTGAGGGGCTGACCATCACGCACGTGGCGGAAACGCATATCCATGCTGATTACGTCAGCGGCGGGCGTGAACTGGCTGCCGCCACCGGCGCGACCCTGTGCCTGAGCGGTCACGGCGAAGGGCCGCTGGCCTATGACTTCTCGGACGCTGGCGTGAATATTCGGCTGATGAGGGATGGGGATGTGATCAACGTTGGCGGCGTCAAGGTCGAAACGCTGTTCACCCCCGGCCACACGCCGGAGCATCTCAGCTTCCGGGTGACGGATACCGGGGCTGATCAACCCATTGGCCTTTTTACGGGCGACTGCCTGTTCGTCGGGTCGGTCGGGCGGCCCGATCTGCTCGACGCCACCGGCAGCGCGACCGGCACAAGCGCGATCGGCGCGCGCCAGCAGTTTGAACAGGTGCGGCGCTTCAAATCCATGCCGGATTACTTGCAGGTCTGGCCGGGGCACGGCGCGGGGAGCGCCTGCGGCAAGGGGATGAGCGCGATCCCGTCGTCCACCCTGGGCTACGAAAAGCTGTTCAACCCGGCCTTCCAGTTTGACAACGCCGAGTCGTTCAGCGCGTGGCTGCTGGGCGATCAACCGGAAGCGCCGCGCTACTTCGCGCAGATGAAGCGGGTCAACCGCATCGGGGCCGCCCTGCTGGGCGATCTGGACGCGCCGGGACGAATGCCCGACGGCGAACTGATCACCACGGCGAAACAGGCCCTGGTGATCGATACACGCCCGGCGGAAGATTTCCGCGCGCATCATCTGGCCGGGACACTCCACATCCCCGGCGGCCACAACAGTTTTAATACGTGGGCGGGCTGGTATATCGACTACGCGCGCCCAACCTACGTGATCGCGGCGGAGCCTGATCTGCCGTCGGTCGTGGCGGCGCTGCGCGCGATCGGCGTCGATGATCTGCCCGGCTGGTTTACGCCAGACGCGGTGGCGGCAGCCCCCGGCGCGTCGATAACAGCCATCGACCCGGCGGAGGCAGCCGAGTCCGCCCAGGCTGGTGCGATCATGATCGATGTGCGGGGCGCGGATGAGCGCAGGGAGCGCCGCATCCCCGGTTCGATCTGGCTGCCGATGGGCGAAATCCGCGAGCGTCTGGGCGATCTGCCGCGTGACAGGGCGCTGATCGTGCAGTGCGGCAGCGGCGTTCGATCGCTGATCGTCGCCAGCCTGCTCGAAGCGCATGGCTTTCCAGAGATCGTCAACCTCGCGGGCGGGATCGATGCGTGGGCGCAGGCCGATCTGCCGCTGGAACGCGGGACGGAAGCGCAGCCTGCCGGATAAAGACCCGCCCCCACCCGGCATCCCTCGAAATCGGAGGAGGAGATCGGGACGCCAATGGATCGCTGGTGTAGGGACTGGCCCGTGTGTCTGTCCGCGAAATTTGAAGTCATCGCCCCGATAGGACAATGGTCTGTAGAGCGCGCGCGCCCAAACCGCATTAGAATGATGAGAAAATGCGATGGTTGGAGTCCGTGTGATGTCTACTAAACCCCTTAGCCCCGTTGGTTTTTTGCAGAGCGAAAACGCGCGCCTCAAAAAGGAAAATGACGAACTGACCGCCGAACTGCGTGAACTGCGCGAGTTTGTCAGCATCCTGAACGATCTGACGCTGCGCAGCGCCCAGATCACCAGCGACTCCGAACTGCTGCCCCTGCTCTCTGACCTGTTTGGCCGCGCCATGAACCTGCTCGACGCGCCGGACGGATCGCTGCTGCTGCTGGACGAGGATACCGGCGAACTGGTCTTCGTGCTGGTGCACGGCTCCCTGGGCGCTGATCTGAAAGGCTACCGCATCTCCGGCGTGGAAGGGATCGCCGGGTGGGTGGTGCAGAACGCGCAGCCAGCCCTGGTGCGTGATGTCCGGCGCGATCTGCGCTTTTCTGAGCTGATCGACGATGCGTTCAAATTCCGCACCCAGTCGATCCTGGCCGCGCCGCTGGTGGGCGATCAGCGGGTGCTGGGTGTGATCGAGGCGCTCAACCAGCCGGGCGATCAGGCGTTTTCTGATGCAGATGCGGCGCTGCTGGGCCTGCTGTGCCGCGTGGCCGGGGAATGCCTGGCGGATATTCAGCGCCAGTATGCCGCCGATCATGCTGATTGATACACGCCGCAGAACGGGGACGGCGCGCAATGTCCGTCCCCGCCGGTGTCTCAGCCCTGTATATTTAATAATTAAAGTAAGATAGAAACGTAAATTCTTTGTAAATTCTCATCTTATCAAAACACTTTCCTGACAATTTGCGGCTCAGATACGAAGGGTCGTAATTCACAGGTTGATCAAAGTCTGGGTATAATCAGGTAACATTCTTGTAATGCCGGTTGAGCAAAGACTTATGCCGAACAGGCAGCAGCGCGCCACAGCCGCCTTACGCCGCCGGGCTGCCGGTCGACTGGGGACAGCGATCGTGGCCTTTCTCGTGTTGACGCTCGCGGCGCTGCCCGCCCATGCGGAAGGCAGCCGCACCAGTCATCCGGGGGGAGCGCCGGGTACACGGGCCTGGCTGGAATTTATCACCGGCGGGCCGGACAGTGTAACGGCGGGCATCCCCCGCACGAGTGTGATCCGTGTTTTCGCGCGGGTTGGGGAAACGATCTACCTGGGATCGAGCGCGGTGGGGGTGGGTAGTGGTCGAATCGAGTATCGAAATCCGTTTGGCGTTGCCGCGACGTGCGGGGCCGCCGGTTTGATTGCGAATCGCACTCAGGAACTGGCCGGGCCTGCTCCGCTGAACGCGGCCGGTTATACTCCGTGCGTGATCAACGTCGGTGTTGAAGGCATCTGGGAAGTCGATTTTTACAGCCCGAACCCGAACGGCGGCGGCAACAATAACCCGACGCTGACCGGTGCGGACGCGGCCTGGACGCAGACCGACGCCACCCGCCAGGCCACTGCGGCCTGGGATGTGACCGTCGTGAGCGCCGGGGGTGTCGAGATTCCGGGGCGCGCCTATGCCAATTATCTCGCTCTGAACCTGGGCAGCAACGGCACGCTGGCAAACCCCGCTGCGCTGGACACGGTTTACTACATCCTGACGCAGGATGGGTATCTTTACTCGGTCGATATGAACCGCATGAACCCGCACGGGTTTATCTTTTTTGCCAACAATCGTGGCTTTCGTGATGCCGCCGGGAACGCGCTTTATCGCTCCGTGCAGCTTGACCTGGCGGATCAGTTTATCCCGCCGGAAAATGTGCATAACCCGCTGCTGGCGGACGATGCGTCCAACGTCACGCACAAGATTTTCTTCAATCTGCCGGCGTCTGATCTGCCGCCCACCAGCATCCTGAACGGGCGGACAGAATGGCTGCGCACGCCGTTCATCACGCCGCCTGTGCCGTCCAACTTTCAGTTTGTGGGCGACAGCGGTGTGCCGGGTCAGATCGGCGTGGGCGAAGGCGGCACGTTCAGCTTCGATGTGCCAGCGGGCTTCAGCGGCAGCTTCACGATCGAGCTTGACCTCAACGGCGACCTCGATTTTACCGATGCCGTCGATCGGCGCATCGTCGGTTCGACGACCGCCGGGGTGCGCAATAACATTGTGTGGGATGGTCTGGACGGCCAGGGCAACTTACCCGGCTTCACCACCATCAACTTTCAGGTGCAGGTCACGCTCAACGGCGGCGAGGTTCACTTTCCGTTCCTTGATGTGGAGGCCAACCCCGGCGGACTTCAGATCGCCCGGTTGAGCGGCCTGGGCACACTGCCGGATTACACCGTGTATTATAACGACGATCACCCGTCGCTGCTGATCGAACCGGGGCAGATTCCGCCCAATCCTCTCTCCGCGCTGGGAGGGATCAGCAGTCTGGGCGGCATCCACAGTTGGAACACGACCAACAATCTGACTCAGGCTTATGGCAACCACAAGGGGATCGATACCTGGGTGCTGGTCCCTGGCCCGCCGGCGCTGTTTCAGGGCGGCATCTCGATGGGTTTTGCCGATCTGGGCATCGAAAAGGTCGATCTTCAGGACCCGATCCCTCAGGGCGGGACGGTAGAATACCGGCTGCGGGTCTATAACCTCGGCCCGACCGATGCGTCACCCGCTACCGTGGTGGACAACTTCCCCGACTATCTGTACGACATCACCTGGAACTGTCAGCCCGGCCCCGGCGCGTTTTGCACGTCCGGCGGCAGCGGCAATCTGCTGGATGTGCAGGTCTCCCTGCCTGTGGGGGGCGAGGTGATCTACACCATCCGCGCGCGGGTGCGCAACGAAGCGCCTGATCCCTTCCCGAACACGGCGCAGGTGATCCCGCCGCCGGGAGTGACCGACCCGAACCCTGGCAACAACACCGATGACGAGCAGACCGGTATCTTCCGCCCCGGCCAGCCCGCCAGACCCGGACTGGACAGCCCCGGTGATTTCAGCGGCGGCGACTCTGGCGTGGGCCGTTACATCCGCAAGTCGGTGGATCGTCCCTTCGCCGCGCCGGGCAGCGAACAGGTCTACACGATCACGATCACCAACAGCGCCGATGCGCCGATGACCGGGGTCTTTATGGTCGATGCCGTGCCCGCCGAGCTGGAAATTCTCGATGTGTCCGCCGATCGCGGCCTGGTCTCGATCCATAACGGCCAGGAAGTGTGGCTGGAGGCGGATCAGATTCCGCCCAACAGCACCGCGACCGTCACGATCCGCACGCGGGTGCGGCCTGATGCCGCCGTGCCGTTCCAGGTGCGTAACAGCGCCTGCCTGCGAGAGCCGGTCAGCGAGTGTGTGCGTGTGCCGATCCTGAGCGTGACGCAGCTTCCGTCAACCGGCGAATCGCCGTGGAGCGCGTGGCGTCCGTGGATCATGGCGCTGGCGCTGATGGCGTGCGGCGGGGTTGGCTTCACGGCGGTGCGGCGCTGGCGGCGGACAGCAACTTCAGCTTCCTGATATCACGTGCCTGCGCAGAGGACAACACAGGGCCAGGCGAACGGCTCAGTTCACCACAGTGAACGACTCGAACACGGTCTTGAAGCCCTGGCCGCGCGGGGCGGCGCACATCAGGCCGACCTGGAGCGACTCCGCCTTGCTCAGATATCCCTGGCGGATCAGCATGAAATCCGCGCCGTCGCGGGAAAAGTACACCTCCACCGCCGCGCCGATCCGCCTGACCTGAAACCAGACCGACTCCGGCGCATCCGCCAGCGGCAGGATCGACCAGTCGGAGAAATCGCGGGTGATCACCGCGCTGGCATTCCGGACACCATCGACGTATTCGATGCCGCACTTCATCCACACGCGCTCGCTTTCGCGCACCATCAGCCCGGCCTGATCGTAAAGCGCCGTGTACTGCCCGGCGACGCTGACGGTCGCGGTGAAATCTCCCCGCACGTCCTGATAATAAAAGTGCGCGCTGTCCAGTGTGTAGCCGTGCAGCGTGACGCGCCAGGCGTCCGTATCCGGGTCGGCGGTCACGGTGATCTGGCCGTTCTGCTCGCGCCACTGCTTCGGCTCGTTATACCAATTCATATCGCTGGCCTCCGGCATTGTGCGGTCGATTCCCGCCGGAACTATAGCACCGATCGAGGCGCGTCACAGCGTCAGATCGTCGAGCGAGATCAGCCCTTTTTTCAGCGCGTAGATGATGGCCTGGCCGCGATGCTGCAAATGCAGCTTGGAGAGGATGTTGCCCACATGCGTTTTGACCGTCTCCTCGCTGATCACCAGGCGCGCCGCGATCTCCCGGTTGGTGCGCCCCTGCGCCAGTTCCAGCAGAATCTCGCGCTCGCGTTCGGTCAGGTCACTGCCGGGGAGCCGGGTCTGAGTCAGATCGCGCAGCACCGCCCCGGCCACCGCCGGATCAATGATCGATTGTCCCCTGGCCGCCGCCCGCACCGCGTCCACCAGAAGCTGGGGATCGCTCTCCTTGCGGATGTAGCCGATCGCCCCGGCACGCAGCGCGGCGATCACCCGTTCGTCATCGGTGTGCGCAGTCAGGACGACCACCTGTGTATGGGGTGTCAGATCGCGCAGGCGGCGCGTGGTTTCGATGCCGTCAATGCCACCGGGCATGTAGAGATCCATCACCACCACGTCCGGCAGCCAGTGTTCGACCTGGGCCAGCAGGTCTTCCCCGCTGGCCGCGCTGCCCACCACGCTGAGATCGGGCATAGCCCCCAGAAAACTCTGGATGCCACGCCGCACCACATGATGATCGTCCACCAGGACGATCTTGAGCGCACCCGCCGCGCCGCGCCCCGTGCCGCTCACAGCGCACCGTCCCGCCAGCGGCGATAGAAATGCCTGCTGATGACCTGGTTCGCCAGCAGCATACAGGCCAGCGACAGGAACACGCCATTCATCCAGTGATCCGGGACTTCCGGCGGGATGCGGATGCCGCCGCCGGTCAGCGTCGTGAACAGGATCAGCACAAACTGGGCGACGGTGATCCACCAACTGTAACGCACCTCGCGCAGGCGGGTATCCAGTTCGCGCGTGCGTTCCGGCGGCGTCATCAGCGCCAGTTCCCGCCGATAAAAATCGCCGGCGCGGGCGTAATTCCACACCACCAGCGCGAAGAAAAAGACCCCGACTGCCACCCGCAGCCAGGGCGCGACCCCCAGCCCGATCGCCAGGATGGGCAGAAACCAGGCGGCGGCCACGCACACGATCACATAAGCCACGCGCAGATTGCGGCGCAGCCGATAATCGACACGGCTGCCCGACCCGGCGCTGAGGATCAGCGCGGCGGCCTGGGGACGTGCCTTCGCCACCGACCACAGCGCGACCGGCACGCCGATCACCAGGGCGACGGCCAGCGCGCCCAGGATGACCATCAGCACCACATCCTCGGTGATGCCTTCTGGTTTGCGCAGCAGACGCCACGTCAGCATACTGAGCGCGACGATCGCTGCCGCCAGGCCGATGCTGAAACGATAATAATGTGAGATCACCGGTTTGAGTTGAGCTTCATAATGTGCCTGCATATCAGAATCCTCGACTGAATCCTCGATCAGCGGAACGATCACGGTCAGGACGGCCCCTTCGCCCACCCGCGAGGCCAGATCAACCGCCGCGCCGATCCCCGCCGCGCGCGATCGGATGTTGCTTAACCCCATGCCCGCGCCGATCTGCGCCGGGTCGAAGCCCTGGCCGTCATCGGCGATGCGCAGCGCCAGCCGGTCGGCCTCGTCCGTATCCAGCGACAGCCGCACATGCGCCGCACGGGCGTGCCGGGCAATGTTGGACAGCGCCTCCTGCGCGATGCGGAACAATGCCTCCTGCGTGCCGGGCAGCAGACGGTCATCGCCGGGCAGATCGCCGAAGTGCGTCTCCACCCGCGCGCCGGTGCGATAGCTCAGCGCCTCACACTGCTCCCTCAGCGCCTGCACCAGGCCAGATTTTTCCAGCGGCGCGGGCGATAACTGCTGGAGGAGCGCCCGCATCTCGACCATCGCCTCCTGCGCGCTCTGCCTCACGTCGATCAGAGCGGCGCGCGCCGCCTGCGGATTCGTGTCCAGATGCGCGTAAGCCGCCGCCGCGCTGATGCTCATGCTGAACACCTGCTGCTTGATCGAATCGTGCAGATCGCGCGCCAGCCGGTTGCGCTCCTCCTGGGCCGCTGCCGCCGTGATCTGCTCCACCAACTGCCCGCGCATGGCCTTCAGATCGGCCCGTTCGCGGATCAGCGCGTTGACCGCCTCGGTTACGGGG
>Ga0224723_1001317_pt1 | contig 15173 bp, 14 predicted proteins | sample Balambano_FR2_Me_FD_161647 | JGI IMG/M metagenome (GOLD analysis project Ga0224723, IMG submission 161647) | Freshwater sediment microbial communities from Lake Towuti, South Sulawesi, Indonesia - Balambano_FR2_MetaG | ecosystem: Environmental > Aquatic > Freshwater > Lake > Sediment | place...
TCTATCAGCAGGGACTGGATGATCGCATAGCGCGGCGAGTCGGCAGCCGCCAGCAGCGCCAGCGTCGGCTCGAGCGCCTCCGGCACGGCCTGCCGGATCGCGCCGACCAGGTAGGCCAGAAAGCGCGGCACGTCCTGGTCGTGCTCGTCGAGCGTCAGCCAGGCGTAGCGCTCGCCCGCCTCGTGCTGCGCCCGCAGCAGCCATTGGGCAATCAGCGTCGATTTGCCAAAGCCGGCCGGCGCAACGACCAGGATCAGGCGCGTGCGCGGCTCGGCCTCAAGCTGTGTAAGGAGGCGCCCACGCTGTACCCACAAGGCCAGCGGCTGTGGCGCCGTCAGCTTGGTCGGCACCAGAAGCTGCGGCGCGTGCAGAATCACGGCCATACCTTCCTACCCTCGTCACCAACACCACGAATATGAAGCGCGCGTCGCCGCGCCATTATACTGCAAGTCGTGGCCCTTGCCTTCGTGACCCGTATGCAAAATACTACATTTTATGTGATGTGTCAGCCGCGTGGGGCGCTTACACTATTGTCATCCACTCTGTTGAGGCTGGAAGGGTTACGGTCGCCCTGATCAGCCGGATTCCAAAGCTTGCCCGGGTGCCCGCCGCCGAGGCCGGCGTGGCCTGTTGATGTGGCGTAAGCGGCCTACGCAGCAGCGAGCTGAACGCTTATTGCGCAGCGCTTACGCTGGGAGAATGTTCATGCGCATCCTGAACTACCTGGCAGCCCTGCTGCTGAGCCTGGCGCTGCTCGGCGCCACCACGGCACCAACACAGGGCGTGGCGCTTGCACAGACCGACGAGCGCTGCTTTGCCGAGACGGGCTACTGCATCAGCGGGCGCATCCGCGAGTACTGGGAGCAGAACGGCGGCCTGGCCGTGTTCGGCTTGCCGCTTGGCCCGCAGCAAGAAACCGTCGGCGAGGACGGGCAGGCGCGGCAGGCGCAATGGTTCGAGCGCCACCGGCTGGAGCTGCACCCCGAAAACCAGCCGCCCTACGACGTGCTGCTCGGCCGCATCGGCGTGGATCGCCTGGTGCAGCAGGGGCGCGATTGGACGACCTTCCCCAAGCCCGACATTGAAGCCGAGGCCGACGCCGAGCGCTGTCGCCTGTTCCGCGAAACGGGCTTTATCGTTTGCGATGCCTTTCTCGAAGCCTTTCGCAGCTACGGGCTAAGCTTCCCCGACACGCCGGGCATCAGCGACGCTGAAAGCCTGGCGCTGTTTGGCCTGCCGATCTCGACCCCCATGACCGAGACGATCGAAGGAAAGGAGCTGCTTGTGCAATGGTTCGAGCGCGCGCGCTTCGAGCTGCACCCCGACAACGATCCGCCCTTCAACGTGCTGTTTGGCCGCCTTGGCGCCGAGCTGCGCGGTGAGGGGGCCGGTGGCGAGGCACGCACGCTGACCCAAGGCCCCTGGGAGCTGGTGTCCTTCGGCCCTGTGGGCGAGCCGCAGCCGGCCGCGCCAGGGGGACGGCCCGCCACCATCAGCTTCGAGAGCGACCGCGTCAGCGGCTCGACAGGCTGCAACAGCTTCAGCGGCCCCTACACGGCGACTGCCGACACGATCACCTTCGGCCTGCTGGTCTCGACCCTGGCCGCCTGTGTCGAGGAGGCGCTCACGAACCAGGAGCGCGCCATCTTCACGGCGCTCGAAGGCCCGCGGCCCTACAGCATCGTCGGCGATGAGCTGCGCATCGGCTACGACGAAGGCCGCCAGGAGCTGCGCTATCGGGCCGGGCCGGCCGCGCAGCTTGGCGTGGTCAGCGGCACCGTGACCTACCTGCAACGCAGCGCCCTGCCGCCGCAGGCCGAGATCCAGGTACAGCTCGTCGACGTCTCGCGTGCCGATGCCCCGGCGACCGTGCTGGCCACGCAGACGATCATGGCCAACGGCCAGCAGGTGCCCTTTGCCTTCGAACTGACCTACGACCCGGCCCAGATCGACCCGCGTAATACCTACGCGGTGCAGGCCCGTATTTCGGTCGACGGCCAACTCCTGTTCATCTCCACCAGTAGCTACCCTGTGATAACCCGCGGGAACCCGACCAAGGTCGAGATCGTGGTCGAGCCGGTGTAAACGATCGCTTGGATCGTGTGTCTGTTGTTCGCACTGCGTCCACAAGACGAAAGGAGTTGGCCTGATGACATCGGTTCTCAGCACGCTTTCGGCGCTCATCACCCCGGACATGATCAGCGGGCTTGGCAAGCAACTCGGCCTCAGCGACGAGCTGACCCGCCAGGGTGTGGCGATCAGCAGCGCGGTCCTGACAGGCGGTATGGCGCGTGCGGCGAGCACGCCCGAGGGCGCGGCCGCGGTGGCCGACATGGTCGGCAAGGCCGACAGCAGCCTGCTCGGCAACATCACGGGCGCCGTCTCGGCGGCCCTGGCTGGAACGGACAACACCGCCAGCCAGCTCTTTGGCAGCAACCTCGAGCTGGTTACCAGCGGGGTTAAGAAGGCGACCGGGATCGACATCGGGCCGATGATCGGCCTGGCCGCCCCGGTCGTGCTGGCGGTGACCAAAAACATCGTCACGCAGCAGAACCTGGACGCCGACGGCATCGCCAAGCTGCTGCAAGGCGAGGTGCGCGGCCTCTCGCGGCGCGACGCGGCCACCGCACAGGTGCTCAAGGAGGTCTTCAAGCCGCTCGAGGCTCAGGACAAGCTGCGGGCCGCGTACAGCGACGAGGAATGGGCGGCACTCCAGCAGGCTCCGCTGAACGCTGCCGCGCTGGTCATGCTGGCCGACCGCTCGGGTGGCGGTGGGCGGCGCCAGGAGGTCGAGGCGCTACAAAGTGCGCTGGCCGCCTCGGCCAGCGCTGCCGGCCCGGCCGAACTGGTCAGCCTGCTGTTTCGCGATGGCGTTTCGGGCGCCGCGGTCGAAGATCTGGTGAAAACATACCGCAAGGCCGACGAGGAAGAGCGCAAGCAAGCCCTGCTCGCGCCGATCACGCAGGCCGTCACGATCGTCAAATCCAAGGCCGCGCGCGGCGACGCGACGGCCTACCAGGGGCTGCTGATCGCCGCCACTCAGAAGGTGGCCAGCGCCGCGAAAGAAGGTGGCTTCCTCGGCATGGGCGGCGTCGACGTGAGCGACGATGAGAAGCTCGCGATCGACGCGGTGGCGGCGGCCGTCTCGGCGGCCTAGCACCACACGCGCAGGCCGGGGCATAGCGAGGCGAGCAGGCGGAGCAGCGGGCCTGGCCCCGTTCTCCCTTGCCGTCGACGTTCAGCGACAGGGCATACGTAGAAGGAGGATTGTGTGGCTTCATTGACCGTCTTTAAGTTCACGTCCGAGGATGGCGCCGAGCAGATGCTGAGCAAGCTGACCGAGCTGCAGAAGCAGCAGCTTATCACGATCGTCGACGCGGCGACCGTGAAGTGGCCCGAGGGCAAGCAGAAGCCGCAGACGCGCCAGCTCTATAATCTTGCCGGCATCGGCGCGCTCGGCGGGACGTTCTGGGGCATGCTGTTTGGCTTGCTCTTTTTTATGCCCTTCCTGGGCGCGGCCATCGGCGCGGCCGTCGGCGCGATCTCGGGCGCCTTTTCCGACGTTGGCATCGACGACAAGTTCATCAAGGAAGTTCAGTCGAAGGTGACGCCCGGCAGTTCGGCCCTCTTTCTGATGAGCGACAACGCGGTGATCGACCGCATTGCCAAGGAGCTGGAAGGCACACACTTCGAGCTGATCGCCAGCAACCTGTCGGCAGAGCAGGAAACCAGGCTCAAGTCGTACTTCAGCGAGGCCTAGGCTGTAGCGTTTGCTTGCCCTCGCTCCGGCCGCTACGCGTTTAGGGCGAGGGCAACCAGCGAAGCTTGTACATGCCCATGGTGCGGGCCTGCGCCCTTGTTCCTGGCCAGGCAATCGCCTATAATGCGAGGTAGGATTGGCTGGCCGAGGTAGTAGCGATGTTTGAGTTTCTCGCACATGTGTTCGAGGCGATTGGCATGGCGCTGCGCCTCGACCGCAACACCTTCGACGTCATGCTGACGTGGTGGCAGCCCAACCTGGTGCTCGCCGCGCTCGTCATCTTGTGCGGCGCCTCCTTGCTGCTCGGTCAGAGCGTGATTCTGTTTCTAAACCAGGTGCCGCCACAGCGCTTCGTGCTAAGCCTCTTCCTCAACGGCGTGCTGTTTGGTGCCGGCCTGCTGATCTGGGCAGCCACTATCTGGCTCGTCGCGACGCTCTGGTTTGACTATACCCCGCCGCGCGGCAGCGTGATCTGGATCATTTGCCTCAGCAGCGCCCCGTATATCTTCGGCTTCCTGATGCTGATTCCCTGGGCAGGGGTCGCCATCGGCCGCCTCTTGAGCGCCTGGAGCTTCCTGATCGCCATCGTGGGGGTCGAGCTGGTCTACGGCGTGCGCCTCTGGCAGGCCGTGCTCTGCGTGCTGCTCGGCTGGCTCGCCATGCAGCTCGCGCAGGCTACTATCGGCCGGCCGATCGTCAGGCTGCGCGACTGGCTATGGGCCAAGGTGGTCGGCGAGCAAAAATATGGGCGCGCCAGCGACATTCTGGAAGCCTTTATGAGTGATAAGCCCCTGTCCGAGGCGGTCCTCCGGGAGGGGCGCCGATGATCGTCTTGGACCTGTTGTTTTACCTAATCGTCGGGCTGCTCGCCCTGCTGCTACTCGGGGCCATCGTCGCACCGCTCGAAAGCCTGGGCTGGTGGGCGGGCTGGTACGGCCAGCAGGCCGACGACAGCTTTCGCAAAACAGCGCCCGAGCTGCTCGCGGGCGCCGGGGCCGTCGACGCCAACCACTGGCTGGTGTATCTGTCAGGCATCGGCGTGCCCTCGGGTGACCAGCAGCTCGAAACCGAAGTGCCCTTTATCGAGGCACTGCAGCGCCACCTGCCGCGCACTGTCGTCACCAGCGACGTGTTCCCCTACTCGGTCACCAACCTGGGCCTGAACGGCGAGCGGATGATCGGCTGGTTCTGGGAGCGGGCCGAGGAGGCCCGCAAGAAAAACCCTTACGCCTGGCAGACCTGGCTCGTCAACGCCCGCAACATGCTGCAGGTCGCCGTTTCTGCTGACAACCGCTACGGCCCGGTCTACAACGTCGGCGTGGCGCGCGAGATTTTGCGCAGCCTGCTTCAAAACGGCTACCACATTGGCAGCGGCAAGCCCGTGACGCTGTTCGGCTACAGCGGTGGCGGGCAGGTCTCGCTTGGCGTGGCACCTTACCTCAAAAAGGTCATCAAGGCGCCCATCCGCATCATCTCGCTCGGCGGGGTGATGTCGTCGGACCCGGGCCTAGACGTGATCGACGCGCTCTACCACCTCGACGGCACCAAAGACAAGACCGACGACATGGGCATCTTTATTTTTCCGGGCCGCTGGCGCTGGGCGGCCGGCTCGTCCTGGAACCGCGCGCGCGCCGAAGGCAAGATCAAGGTCAAAGTGATCGGGCCGTTCGCCCACACCGGCGCGGGCGGCTACCTCGATATGGAGCGCCAGGTGCTCGACGGGCGCACACACATCGAGGTCACACTCGGCGAAGTCTTGCAGATCCTCAAGCAATGGGGCGTCGACCAGCCGCTGCCCGTCACGCCCGAGAGCCTGCCGAAGCCCGCCGTCAGCGCCGCCGCTCTGCCTCAGGGGGCCGCCATGCCCGAGCCAGGCGCCACGACCCCGTAGGCCTGGCGCTGCGCGTCGCTCAGGGCGGGCACGTAGTGGTTTGCGCAGACCCAGGTGATCAGCTCCTCAGAAGCCAGCGCGAGGGTTTGGCCCTACGCTGAACTGCTCGACCTCTCAGCAGGCCCTCGGGCTAACTACCGCCATGAATCGACGCCCCCTCTCCCACAGCAGGGCGAGGGGGCCAGGGGTAAGGGCCACAAGCTGCTAGACCTCTTTGGCTTGCAGCGCCTGCTCGAGCGTGGCTTCGAGATCGGGCGACAGCGAGGTATGGTAGACCCTGCCCTGGTAGGGGCGCAGCGCCGCCAGCGCGATCTCGGCGTTAGCGTCTTGCACCAGCAGGAACAAGGCCGAGTGGCCGGGCTGCAGGGCCGTCTCGACTTCTTTCACAAAACGCTTGTCGATGCCAAGGTCGAGCGTCTTGCCGATCAGGGCGCCCACGGCCGCGCCGACCGCCAGGCCTAGAAAAGGAAACATCCACCACAAGATGAGGCCGACCAGGCCGCCACCGATCGCGCCCCGCCGTACGGCGACGTCGACCTCGTCTTTGACGCGCACCTTGCCTTGCTCGTCCTTAAATACCACCACTGCATCGTTCAGGCGCAGGGCATCGCTGCGTTGCAGCTTTCTGAGATCTTGCCGCACACTCTGAGCTGTATCGACGCCCTCGAATGTAATCACTATCAGATTGCTCATCGCTCGCTCCTTCTTGTTCTGTACGCATTGCCGATGTCTATGCTTCACAGCCCCAGCAGCACGAGGCCAGCAGTTTGCGGGAAGTAGCCTGGCCCGAGTGGGATGTTGAGCACGAACCAGATCACAAGCAGGATGATCCACGCGATCGCGATAATCACCGTGTAGGGCAGCATCAGCGCGATCAGCGTGCCGAGTCCAGCGTCCTTCTGGTAGCGCTGCGCCACCGTCAGGATGAAGGGCAGGTAGACCATCAGGGGCGTGATCGGGTTCACCGGCGAGTCGCCGATGCGGTAGGCCGCCAGCACCGACTCGGGCGCCACGCCCAGCCGGATGAACAGCGGCACAAAAATCGGCGCGAAGATTGCCCACTTCGGCACCGCGCCCGGCATGATGAAGTCGAGCAAAATAATCACGATCGTCATCAGGATCAGCAGCGGCAGCGGGCCGATCGCCAGGTTCTGCAGGATGCCGGCCAGGTTCACCGCGATCACCGTGGGCAGGTTGGTGTAGTTAAAAAAGGCGATGAACTGGCTGATCATCAGGAACATGAGCACCATGCCACCCAGGCCCGCGAAGGTCTTGGTGGCGAACTTGATCACGTCGCCGCTGCCCTTGACCGTGCCAACCGCAGTGCCAAAAGCGACGCCCGAGACCAGAAAGAACAGCGTGATAATGAACAGCAGGCTGTCGATCAGCGGCAGGTTGCCGCCCACCTGGCCGGCCGGCCGGCGCAGCGGCCCAAAGAAGTAAAGCAGTATCACCAGCACCAGCACGCCCAGGAAGCCATACAAAGCCCACTGCAAGCCCTTGGCCTCTAGCTCGGGCGCGATCTCCTGCTGCGTGGACGCCGCATCCTCCTGGCCCTGTGAGGGGTCCCAGGCCCCCAGACGCGGTGCGATGATGCGGCTGGCAACCAGCGTGGCCACGATCGCCAGGATGAAGGACGAGGCGATGTTGAAATAAAGATTCGCGACGATCGAGATCGGCTGGCCGCCGGTCAGGCCGATCGCCTCATTGGTGATCTCGGTCAGCATGGCATCGATCGCCACCGGCACCAGGTTGACGGTGAAGATGGCGGCCACGCCGGCAAAGGCGGCCGAAAGCCCGACCAGCGGGTGCCGCCCAACGCTCGCAAAGGCCGCCGCCGCCAGCGGGATCAGGATCAGGTAGCCCGCGTCCGAAGCGATCGACGAGATCACGCCCACAAAAACCATCATGAAGGTCAGCAGGTTGGCCGGCGTGACGGCTACGAGCTTGCGGATGAGCGCGTTCATCAGCCCGGCTTGTTCGGCCACGCCCGCGCCAAGCATGGCCAGAAAGGTCACGCCGATCACGGTGAAGCCCGAGAAGTTAGGCAGGAACGAGACAAAAAAATGGCGAATGCCATCGCCCGTCAGCATGCTGCGCACCGCGAAGGTTTGCTCCTCGACGATGAACTCGGGGATCTCCACCACCTCGCCGGTGTAGGGGTTGTAGGGCACAACCGAGCCACCCAGGGCGTCGCGCAGATCGGCCAGTTGCTGGCGGGGCACCGGCGTAATCACCTCGTCGGTGACGCTGACGCCGAACAGGTACAGAATGTGCGACAGAATCGCCAGGCCGATGATCAGGTACAAAAACATGAGCACCGGGTGCGGCACCTTGTTGCCGACCCGTTCGATCCAGCCGAAGAAGCCACCCTGCTGATTCCCTGGCGCTGCTGCCACATCTGTTGCCATACCTGTCTCCTGGTTCGTGTGAGCGTTCAGCTCTAAGCCATGAGCAGACCGTGCGTACAGGGCGCGGCCAGCTCACAAAACAAGACCTGCATCTCTATGTCGCTGTTTAAGACGCTGATGCCGGCTTCTTCCTGCTGCGTTTGGGCGGCGCCTCCTCAGCCGGCGCGGCCGGCACCTCCTCCGGCACATAGCCGGGCAGGCGGCTGGCCGGGAAGATCGCCAGCAGGGAAATGGCCGCCAGGATCACGAACGAGGCGCGCAAGGCGCGCAGACGCGCGTCCTCGTTTATCTGCACCGCCTCGTCGACATCCGCCGGCGCGGCCGAGGTTTCGGCCAGAATCGTCTGCAACTGTGCGTTGCTCACAAAATTGATCTTGTCGAAGTTGATCTCGCGCTCGAGTGCGGCCGGCAGATCCGAGTTGGCAAAGCTCGTCGTGATGATCAGGCCGAGCAGGCCCACAGCCACCACGCCGCCGAGTGCCGTGCCCAGAGCCGACGAGACGTTGTTGACCACCCCGCGCAACGCGCCCACGTCGCCCGCTAGCTCTTTCGGCGAGGCCGAGACCAGCACGTTAAACAGCAGCGTCAGGAGCGTGCCCTCGCCCAATCCCACGATGATCAGCCCCACAATCACCGACAGCGTGCCCCAGTCGTTCGAGACGGTAGCCGCCACGATCAGCAGCCCAACCGCGACCAGCACGAACGAGATCACGCCGAGCCGCCGCGGCGTCCAGCGGTCGTAGAGCCGCACCGTCAGAATGGCCGCCGCCGCGATCGAGAGCGTGTAGGGCAGAATGGCGATCGCCGTGAAAAAGGGGCTGCGGTCCTGCACAATCTGGATGTAGAGCGGAATCAGAAAGGCCACCGCCGGGCCAAGCCCACCTGCGACCAGAAAAGCAAACACGGCGTTCTGCTCCTCGGGTGTGTCCAGCACCTCGGGCGCCAGCAACGGCGACTTGTCCTGGGCCACGCGGTTCTGCGACCAGGCGAAGAAGCTTTGGCCCAGCACGACACCCAGCGCGAGCATCAGCGGTGCTGGCGAAACGCCGAGCACACTAAAGGGCGCGTCGGCTTTGGCGAGCAGCAGGCCCCAGGTGTTGATATTGTTGAAGCCGTACAGAATCAGCGCGATCGACGCGGCCGAGAGCACCACGCCCACAAGATCGATCCGCGTGCCGCGAATACGGGCGACGGGCTTGAGCCGAAAGCTCAGGATCAGCACGGCGATCGAAACAAACAACAGCAGCCCGAACGAGTAGCGCCAGTTGAGCAGCGTGCTCAGAATGCCGGCGATCACAAAGGCCAGCCCGCTCGCGATGGCTGGCGCGCTCGCCAGCACGCCCAGTGCCTGCTCCTGCTGCCGGCCCTGGTAGTTGGCGGCGATCAGCACGACCAGTGTGGGCACCAGGGCCGCCGCGGCGATGCCCGAAATGGCCTGCGCCGTGTTCATGGCCTCGACGTCACGGCTTACCGCCATCATGCCCATCGAGATGCCGTGTGCAATCACGCTGACTTGAAACACGAGGCGTGCGCCGAGCAGCTTGCCAAGCTTGGAGCCGAGCATCACAAAGGCGGCCACAAACAGCGAATAGATCACAATCGCCGTCCCAATGGCCGTCGCGGGTGCGTTCAGGTCGTCGACGATTGGCCCGATCGAAACCGGCAGTGCGTTGACGTTGAAGCCCATCTGGAGCTGCGCCAGCATGATCACGATCAGTGGCAGCCAGGAGGCCTGGGCGACGGCTTGTGCCTTGGTGCTGGTAGCGGTCTGTGTGCTCATTGTGTTGTGTTCCCCGCGCCGGATCGATGTGACGCGCTCAACAGCGTGGTATGCGCAGCGTGTCGGAGAGCCAGGCGCTATGGCCTGTGCTTCAGCCCTGGTTCTCACGTAGGGATGGCAAGGGCTTCTTTAGAATAATCGAGCAGCTAGTGTCTGTGAGGTTGCAAATCAGGCCAGGTTTGGGGAGAAAATGCGAGGGCTATCTCACACTTCCTCGCCAAACCTTGCGTGCTTTGGTATCTTTCCGAGCGCGCGTGCTGCCTTTATGCTGGAGAAGCATGCACAAGCAGGAGGCGCCATATGGGACTCGGTCCGATTGAGTACATTTTGATCATGTTTCCCGGCAACCAGTTCAAGGGCACGATCGTTCCCGCGCTGCACGACCTGGTCGCGAACGGCACAATCCACATTATCGACTTGCTGTTTCTGAAAAAGGACGCCGAGGGCAACCTGGAATACTTCGAGCTGAGCGCGCTGAGCGACGAGGAGCGTACGTTCTTCGATTCGCTCGATGGGGATGTCGAGGATCTGCTGAGCGAGCAGGATATTCTGCTTGCCGCGCAGGAGCTGCCGAACAACTGCTCGGCCGGCCTGCTCGTGTGGGAAAATGTCTGGGCCGCCCGCTTCGCCGAAGCCGTGCGCGCAGCCAACGGTGTTGTGCTTGCCAACGAACGCATCCCCCACGTGATCGTCGAGGCGGCAATGCAGTCGGGCGCCTAAGGGAAGGGCCTACGGCAATACGGTCCTGGGTGTGGCACAGTCCTTGCATATCGAGGGCTTATTTTCCTTCGAAAGCATGGCCCCACAAGTGTGGGCAGCTATGAGTGCGCAAGCAACCATGACACCAAAGCTGTTGATCACCCTCGTGGCACACGGCGACGCAAGCATTCGCGCGCCCGTTGTCAGGCAGATCGGCGACCAGACCGGGTGGAGCGTTCAAGGCGCCTCGAACGGCGGCGAGCTTGTGACGCTGGCGCTCGCCACGCTGCCGGAGCTGATCATCCTCGACCCGTACTTGCAGGGGATGGACGGCGTCGCGACGATCGCAGCGCTGCGGGCACACGGCATCACCTGCCCGATCATCGCGCTCGTCGAGCACGACAGCGAGTCGCGCAGTGAGTGGGCAGCCCGCGGCTATTTGGGGGCGCTGACGCTTTCCGAGGGCCTCGCGCGGCTTCTGCCGCAGTTACACGCGCTGCTCGACTCGCGCTAGCAGTAAGGCTTCGGGCCTGCGCGCGCCCCAACAGCCCAAGGCCCGCACAGGTTGCACCAGGGAGCGCAGGGAGCACACGGAGCAGAAAAAGCAAAACCTCCCTGTCTCCGTCTTCTCAGTGGTGCATGCAAATCGGAGCCTACGCTAAGCGGCTCGTTCGTGCGGCGGGAAGTAGCGCGCAACGACCTCAAGTAGCTCGCCCAGATCAAAAGGCTTCGGCAAGACGGCGTTGGCGCCATAGGCTAGGTATAACTCGGGCTGCAAGGCGGCGGTCATCATAATCACCGGCAGGTCGGGGAAGCCGTGCTGCCGCAAATAGCGTAGCAGTTCGTCGCCCAGCATCACCGGCAGGCCCACGTCGAGCAAGATCAGGCCCGGCCGCCGCCGCATAATCTCCAGCAGCGCGCTCGCCCCGTCGTGGACCACCCGCACCGGGTAGCCTTCGTCACACAGCAACTCGGCCACCACCTGCGCAATCGGCGCCTCGTCGTCGACAATCAGAATATCGGCATGCCCAACTGCCCCCGCAGTACCCGTCCCATTCATGTCGCGCGACCGAGGGGGCCGGGGCGTTTTGAAAGAAAGCTCGCAAATCATTGTTTCTGGCTCCCGTCTCGAACAAGCTCCCATGCGTAGCTCGGCAGCGACGCTCTCCAGCCACTGCCCGCGCAGCCACTGCCACCTCCTGAGACCTCAGCTACTGCCAGGGACGCTGCCTTCCAGCCCAGATGCACGCGCTGCCCAGCCTTTTGCAGACAGCGTGCCAGCATTGCCGCGCTGCGGGTTGTAGGTATGGTGGAGAATTGCACCACCGGCGGCGGGTTGCTGTGCTACACTAGAGCAATGCCCGAACAGGTTGCACTACGAAGCGCACGGAGCACACGGAGTAGAATGCGCAAAACCTCCGTGTTTCTAGTGCTGCATTCGAAGAGGTTACAGAATGGAATACCGGCTGCTTGGCCGCACCGGCGTGCGCGTGGCACCGCTGGCCCTGGGCACCTTCAACTTTGCCAATCTGAGCGACGAGCACGAGTCCGAGCGCATGCTGCTGCGTGCGCTCGAGCTAGGCCTGACGCTCGTCGACAGCGCCGATAGCTACAACGCGGGTGCCAGCGAAGCGCTCGTCGGGCGCGTCCTGGCCGAGCACAACAAGCGCCACGACGTTGTGCTGGCCAGCAAGTTTCACTTCCCGATGGGGGCGGGGCCAAACCAGCGCGGCAACTCGCGCTTGCACATCGTGCGGGCAGCCGAGGCCTCGCTGCGGCGCCTGCGCACCGACCATCTCGACCTCTACCAGGTCCATCGGCCCGACCCGCTCACGCCGCCGGAGGAAACACTCGCGGCGCTGACGGACCTGGTGCGCCAGGGCAAAGTGCGCTACATCGGCTGCTCGACCCACCCGGCCTGGCAGGTGATGGAGGCCCTGGCGCTGAGCGAGCGCTACGGCTACGCGCGCTACATCAGCGAGCAGCCGCCTTACAATCTGCTCGACCGGCGCATCGAAAACGAGCTGGTGCCGCTCTGCCAGAAGCACGGCCTGGGCATTATCTGCTGGGCACCGCTGGCGCAAGGCGTGCTCGGCGGGCGCTACAACAACCCACACGACGTGCCGGCCGACTCACGCGCCGCCCTGCGTGGCGGTGTCTATGCCGAGCGCGTCAACCAGGCCGGCATCGCCGTCGCGCGTCGCTTCGCGGCACTGGCATCCGACGCGGGCATCAGCCCGGCCCAGCTCGCTATTCTGTGGGCCAAGGACCAGCCCGGCATCACGGCGCCGATCTTCGGCCCACGCACACTCGAACAGCTCGAACATATTGCGCCCGTTATGGAGATGACGCTCTCCGACGAGCTGCGCGCCGCCTGCGACGAGCTTGTGCCGCCCGGTAGCGCGGTGGCCAACTTCCACAACTCGGCCACCTGGATGCAGTGGCAAAAGTTCTGAACAGTTGCAAAAACAGAACTTTTGTGCTATACTCAAAGGCGGGCAACAGAGCAGCAGACCGACAGGAGACGAGCGATGAGCACCTTGAACGGCGGCGTGCAGTTTTCGCGGGCCGGGGCGCGGCGGCCAGCGCCACAGCTTGTGGAGCCGCTGATGCAATGGTCAACCGGGCTGCCGACCACCGCGCGCAGCATCTACGCGGGCTGGCTGATCGAGGCCACGCAGACGCCCGAGCTTGACGATGCCATGATGCGGGCGGGCCTCGAGCAGCTTACCATCCGCCACGGCGGGGGCAACACGGTCACGCACTGGGCTATGCCTGAGGCCGCGCTGTTTGTGCTGGCCGACGGGGTGCAGACCATGGCCGAAATGCGTACCTCCAGCGAGCGCTACGGCATCGCCTTTGGCTGGCGCGAGCTGCCCGACGGGCGGCGCCAGTCGGCGCTGCGTATGCGGGTCATGCTGCGCGCCTTGCTCGAAGTGGGCTACACGCAGCCATTGCTCGTCAGCGTCAAAAGCACGCTCACCGGCGACGTGCTCGACGCCCTGCTGCGCCAGTACGAGGTGCTCGACGCTGCGCTCGACGGGCAGGAACGTTCGGGGAAAGCACCGCGCGAGCTGCCCTTCTATGCCTTCTCGCTGCCGCTCGGCCCCGGCAAAGAAGTCGCGCGTGGTCGGGGGCAGACAAAAGAAATCATCCCGATCGTTGCGCGCATTCCCGAGCCGGTCACGCGTGAGTATCTGACGGCGCATTACATCCAGAAGGAGTGGGTCGCGCCAATCGAGCGCCGCATCGACGAGACGCTCGCCTGGAGCGTCGCGCAGTCGGCGCAACTCGCCGCCGGCATCGAAGAGCAGGAGCCAGAGCCGGCGCTCTAAGGCCCTTTTAGCGAGAGCAAAATGCGCGGCGGGGACTTGCGCTGCTCCGCCGCAATCCGCCGCATCGGCTCCAGCAACAGGCCCGCAATGGTCAGCCCGCCCAGGCGCACATTCTTGCGGTGAATCGTCGGGTCTTCCAGCAGCTTCGCACAGACATCACCCGCCAGCCACTCTAGCAGGCGTGGAAACTGCTCCGGCCCGAGCGCCTTTTCGATCTCGACAAGCTGCGTACGCGCGATCTGTGTGCGGTCGTCGTCCCGCTCAGCAACCAGCCTAGCCGGCGGCAGCGCGTGAATCGTATTGCCTGGCCCGTCGACCATCACCAGCACGCGGATGAACTGCTCGCCCCGGCGCGGCCCGGCCGCGTCATAGCCCATCACTCGCCCGGCCTCGGCCCCAACCCGCAGCCGCTCGTCCTCGTCGGCGAGGCGCACTCGCTGACCAATCGCGAACTCCTTGCCCTCAAACCACGTCATAGGCCCGCTCCACTTGCGCGGCGGGCCGTGTCCCGCCGCGGCGCGTCTGCCTGCTACTCTCTTTTGATACACAAATATGTCGTATTATACCAGGCGGCAGGCAAGTGGCAATAGGCTCCACGACGGAACTATGCTATAATCCGGCGCCATGAAAGCCTGCCGCACACTCCTGCCGCTGCTGCTGATCGCCTGTAGCCTGCCCACGCCTGGCTCCCCGCCGGTCACCGCCGCGCCCAGCGGGGCTGCACCCGCCGCGCTCGGCGAGGCCAGACCGTTTGGGCTCAATACGCATATCGCCTCGCGCTACGGCGACTGCGCCACACTCGAGGTGCCCGCCGACGTGATCGCGGGCGCGGGCGTCGGCTGGGCCCGCGAGGATTTTCAGTTCAGTTACATCGCACCCACGCCCGATCCAGCCTACTGGCGCTGGGAATGCGTCGAGCGCAGCGTCGAACTGCTGAGCGCCCGCGGCGTCGCCGTGTTGGGTGTGCTCGGCGGCCCCGTGCCCGGCTGGTCGGTTGGGGAAGCCGGCGGCCCCGACTCGCGCCGGCCGCCCGACATCGCCGCCTTCGCCAGCTTCGCCGGGGCCGCCGCCGCGCGCTTCGCCGGCCGCGTGCGCGCCTGGCAGATCTGGAACGAACCCGACAACCCGCTTTACTGGGCGCCCACGCCCGACCCGGCCGCCTACGCCGCCTTGCTCCAGGCTGCCGCCCGCGCCATTCGCGCCGCCGATCCCCACGCCCAGATCCTGTCCGGCGGCCTGGTCTCGCCCGACCCGGCGCGCGGCTTTCTCGAAGCCCTGCACGCCGCGGGCGCCTGGC
>Ga0224723_1001318_pt1 | contig 15167 bp, 15 predicted proteins | sample Balambano_FR2_Me_FD_161647 | JGI IMG/M metagenome (GOLD analysis project Ga0224723, IMG submission 161647) | Freshwater sediment microbial communities from Lake Towuti, South Sulawesi, Indonesia - Balambano_FR2_MetaG | ecosystem: Environmental > Aquatic > Freshwater > Lake > Sediment | place...
ACAATTAGGTACTGTAGGGTGTGTTACCGCGTAAGCGTAACGCACCGAGATATGTTAGGACGGTGCGTTAGCCTTCGGCATAACACACCCTACGTATGTTTCAATAATCAAACCGGATTCCTATATGTGAAATAAGTGTTAGCATTTATCCAAAGCATAATAGTGTATAAATTCCCAAATCTTAGCCCAAAGGAAATTGCAGCCATGATGAAGTTAAATGATGATATCAAAAAAACTGTCTACTATCAAACTATCATGAAGGAAACTAAGTTAGACTTTATACCAAAACTTATTCAGAAAGGGTTGAGTATTCAGGAAATTGCTGAATTATTAGAGTTAAATGTAGAAGAAGTGAGAAAGGTTGCAGAAAAAGTATAATTTTTTTCACTTATTCCGGTATATATGGGAATTAGGGAAGCGCGATCGCTAATTATTAGGGATAAATATTGAAAGGATAATGAAAGTTAAGGAAGCAATTAAGCTTATAGAAAATGATGGTTGGTATTTAGCAAGAACAAAGGGAAGTCATCGTCAGTATAAACATCCGGATAAATCGGGCTTAGTTACAGTTCCAGGTCAACTTTCTGATGACTTAGCCCCTGGCACATTAAATAGTATATTAAAACAAGCCCAATTAAAACCTGAGACTGCAAATTCGGATCATATTGAAGACGAACAAGAGGAGAAATAATGCGTTACGCAATTGTAATTGAAAAAGCACAAAATAATTACTCTGCTTATGTACCAGATTTACCTGGATGTGTAGCAACTGGAAAAACAATAGAAGAAGTTGAACAAGAAATCCAAGAAGCTATTGCTTTTCATTTAGAAGGTTTGCGTGAGGAGGGTTTACAAATACCCGAAGCAACTACTTTATGTGAATATGTTGAAGTTGCATAAAGCGATGATGAGTGAGATTAGTTTTCCTCTCAGTCTTACGACTATTTTATGGGTGCTGTGCCCTTACTTTGCATCATATTTTACTGTATATTAGTTAAATTGAAAGCTGCTGTAAATTATACTTTTCATTGTCAAACTGGCGCTCAAAATATAACAATAACTAACGCCAGTTGCTTTACTTATTGAGCTTGTAACCAAGTCTGTAAATCAGCCAAGCTATTAAAATCTAACAAAGCATCAGCTAAATTTTCCAGAACAGGCATTGGTAAACCAGAAATCTGTTGGCGGATTTCCTCAGATAGTTCTCCAAACCGCTTCGTCAACTGTCGAATAATTAGCTTAACTGTTGTTTCTGACTCAATTTCTTGATACACTCGTGTGTGCTGTAATGTTATCCCTAACATTGATTCTACTTCCTTTTGAGTTAAGTTACGCTGAAGATTTCCGCAAGGAGAAAGGAGTTTGCAAAAATCGGTGACTTTAAGGTCTCGATTAGAAGTTGGGCTTATTTTTCAAAAAATGGCTCGTTCCTAAAATACATTCATATTGTGCAATATTAATTAATGGGATATTCGTCCTCATGAACTGCTGTTTGCTGTGGACTTACAAACCAACCAAATTCTTTCTGAACATACTCTAATTGTTTATGGTTTTCATCTGTCCAGGTTTCTAGATGCAGATAAACTATATCAAAGGAAAACCCCTGACCAGGTTGATATAGCTCGGTCGCAATACCAATGACGATTTTACAATTCTGTTGCAACCCTCGCATTACAAAGCATCTTCCCCTTAATTCATCGATACGGTATTGTCGGTCTTCTCCAAACGATTTTGCCAAAAATACATAAGCTATATTGGATTCCGGTGATATTAGGGTTCTTGACTTGATTTTGCGTTGGGTAGCCAAATCCATGAAATCCCTAAAGGATTTCCCTAATATTCGGCGTGTAAATCGAGGTTCTCTCGCCATTGCACGAAGCGCAAGTTCAGATTGATTTAAATCAGAGCAAAATTCTAAATTATTGTTTAGGATATCCTTGCTTATATTTTCAAGGAGTCCATCCCATATATAACTGTCTTTATCAGCTTCTTTCTTCGCTTTGTATTCTGGTTTCTTAATTATCTCATTCCAAATGTTGTTTCCCACAACAATGACATCAAAGTTATCTGGGTAAGAACGTTTATTATAGATGTAATAACCTAAAAGGTCTTCTTCATATCCATCAAAGACAGTTTGCTTGCCAGAAGCATATAAATCTTCTTTATCAGTAAGGTATTGAACAAAATCTGTTATTGTATCAAGTTCTCTTAGTATTGTTTCAAAAGAAACCCTATCAAATACATGAACAAATCCCTTGCCAAAATCACCAAACTGAATAGGAACCTTATCATCTCCACCCAAAGCGACAGCAACACGATGGATACGCTGCACGTCTGATGATGGAAAGGCTAAACCTTGGCTTCCGTCGCTTCGGGTGACATGAGAGGTTGATTTAATTCGCTTTTCAGCACCATAGATTTGTTCTACTGAACCTTCAATAGCTTTCCTTAGCCATCGTTGCCAATCTACTTCAATATTGCCGCTATCGGTTAACTTAATATCTTTAACACTGATAATAATAATATCTGGTTCGCACACAATAAGGATATCACATAGCTCCTTGGAATTCTTGCCTCTAGGATTTGCGTAACTCCAAAGAGAAAGGAAGGATTTATGACAGATTTGGTAAACAAATTTTTCTGAATCGTTAACAGGCTTGTTCATATTACATAGAATAAACATTCTGTAGCAAGTATTTCTATTGCTTTGAGAATGCCAGTACATCAGCGTCGAAGCCAGCGTATAAATACTGAAAATAATAATTAAAGCTACACTTATGTCGTTTTTTCGGCTGTCTCTTAGGTGTAAGGCTCATCTTCCTGCAAAACAGAATCATAATCCTGACCCCCGTAAAAAACACCGTGGATTATTACGCGGTCATTCTGTACGGCAAAGGCGATGGTGGCGCGTCTCTCATACCCGATAGTTCTTAGATTTTTCCGCAGGTCATCCCGTTTTGTGCCGCGTTCCGGGAACGTTGAGAACCCTTCACAAAAATCAATAATGCCACTGATGTAACGTTCTGCCCTGTCTTCCCCGCCACGTTCGGCAATATAGGCATAAATGTTGGCGAGTTGCACTTCTGCCCGTAGCGAAAAAACAACCCTGTATTGTTTCATCTAGTGTTGCTCTGCGGTGATGCGTTGACGGTACTGCAAGCGGATACGCGCTAAAACCTGGTCTGCGGGAACGCCTAGCGATGTATCAGCTTCACATTCGTCATAACTTTTAACAACTTCTTCACGGAGCCATTTTTCAACAGCCGCATCACGGGCGAGAAGGGTACGCAACCCATCGCGGATAACTTCGCTTTCTGTGGCGTACTCGCCAGAAGTTACCTTAGCCTTGACCATTTCAATCATGTCATGGGGCAATGTGATTGTTAGTGCCTGTGTTGTTCTCATGGGGGTTCTCCTGCTTGAAGCCAGTTTAGCACAGTGTATGATTAAATCATACACATAAAGAGGGGGTGCGGCACATCTTGATGTAACGCCCTGTTTGGCTAATAGCCCATCAACAAAGGTTAAGTAAAACTGATGAATGACGCAAAACCCAACCGATAAGGTTTTCTGGAATGGGTCTTACTTTATCGCTAGTTGCGGTGGTGTGACCATCTCAACCTTAAAACAGTATATTGAAGCACAAGACAGTCCGGAGATTAGCAATTCCTCAATGCCTACGGCACGCTAACGCGAACGACCCCACTCCCGCGTTACCGGTAACATAGGTCGGGGGTCAATTCGTCATTGCCCCAAAATTCATCCCACGCCTCACTTCGTGTAGGACGTGGGGCTTCTTTTGGATTAAGCTAAAAATTGATTACCAGTACGAGTAACACCTCCCTCACTTTTCCCTCTGCGTTCTCCGCGTCTGTGCGGTTTATTTAAAAAACTATGAAATTACAAATCAAACTAAAAGAACTACTACCACAACCAGAAACTGCCATTCAATCAATCATTAACCTTATCAGTCAAAACTTAGCAGAATTAGATTGCACAGGAGTTGATGTCGTTCCTCCGGAAAAACTAGACTTAATATTTACCCATATTCCCTCAGATTGGGATTTCCAACAACTAAGCCAAGTTATCAACTCATCCACCCTCACAGAAACCTTAGCTACCCAACTATCCCAATTCATCGACCAACGACTAGGAATAACCAAACCCTCCCCAATTATTACTCAAACACCAACAAATTTAGATATATTCAACTTCCGTAACGAAATCATAGATGATTATCGCCGCTATATTGAAAGCTTCTTAAAAATCCGTGACCCGAAACTCAAAGCATTTGTTAATCAAGAACTAGATAAAGGACAACTTTGGACAGAACCATTAGTACAACTAAATCCCACCTACAAAAAAGGAGCAACTGTCACTCAACTAGCACAACAAAAAATCTTACACCCAGAATGCGATCGCTATTTTCCTAGCAAACCAGAAAAACCCTTCACTTTCCACTACCACCAAAAGCAAGCATTTGAAACCGCACAACGTCAAGAATCCTATGTCGTCACCACTGGTACAGGTTCTGGTAAAAGTTTGACCTACGTTGTTCCCATCATTAACGACTTACTTCATCATCCAGAAATTCAAGGAGTCAGGGCAATCTTAGTTTATCCCATGAACGCCTTAATTAACTCCCAAGAAGAAGAAATCAAGAAATTTCTGAATAATGTTCCTGATACCCACATTACCGTTGCCAAATATACAGGACAAGAAAGCTTAGCTAGAAAAAGTGAAATTCAAAACAATCCCCCCCACATTCTGCTTACCAACTACGTGATGCTGGAATTAATGCTCTCCCGCACTCACGAAAACACTTTAGTAGAATCACCTAATTTAAAATTCCTCATATTAGATGAATTACATACCTACAGAGGAAGACAAGGAGCAGATGTGGCTTTGTTGATTAGGAAACTGCGTCAAAGAGGAGAGAGGGAGAATTTATTATGCATTGGTACTAGCGCAACTATGTCTACAGAAGGCGATCGCCAACAGCGTCGTCAGGTTGTAGCAGATGTTGCCAGTAAATTATTTGGAGTGGAAATTAAAGTTAATAATGTTATCGATGAAACTCTAGAACGTTCCATCCAACGTCCAGAACCTACTATAGAAGAATTACGAGCAAGTCTGCAAATACCACCAGAATCAGAGCAAACTTTAGAAAACTTTCAGCAACATCCCTTAAGTTGGTGGATAGAAATGAACTTTGGATTGAAGGAAGAAGTTATCACAGAGACTTCATCCACTGCTAAAATCATTAACTTTCCCAAAAACTTACTTGCAGCAACATCATCTAGCAAATACAACACATCTAAGAAAAATTACGTACGACGTACACCCATCACTCTCCAAGAAGGTGCCAAAACACTGGCTGATGAGATAAAGCAAGACTACGAACAATGCTTAGATATCCTCAAACAAATGTTTTTGTGGGGAAGCAGAACCAAAGGTTTAGCTTTTCGTTTACATCAATTTATTTCTCAAGGAGGTAGCGTCTACGCAACTATCGCAAGTCGAGAAAAACGCTTTCTAACTTTGGAAGGACAATACATAGCTGAACAAGGCCTATTATACCCCCTAGTCTTTTGTCGGGAATGCGGACAAGATTATTACGTAGTTCGGTACGATACAGAAAAAGCTACTATCCAGCCTCAACTACCAACAATCTTAGATACAGACAACGAAGACATCACCGAAGGATATCTTACCCTAGATGAACCAGGATTGTGGGATGTGGGAGATGAAGATAGACTTCCCGATTCTTGGTTCACCGAAACCAAAAAACGAGGAAGAGTTCCCAGAAAAGACTATGCACGATTCATTCCCATCAAACTGCAAATTTTACCCGACGGTAAAATCAGTAATAATACATCACAAGGAATAACTTGCTGGTTTATCCCCAAACCTTTCCTAACTTGTCTCAACTGTGGTGTAGTCTACGATAAAAAACCCAACGAATTTACCAAACTCTCCCGTCTCAGTAGCGAAGGTAGAAGTACTGCTACTACTTTACTTTCTCTTGCTTCTGTTAGTCGTCTGAAAAAAGTTTTCACCAACGAAAAAGCTAAAGGAGCGAAAATTCTTAGCTTCACCGATAATCGTCAAGACGCATCATTACAAGCAGGACATTTTAACGATTTTGTCCAAACCAGTTTTCTCCGTGCTGCATTATGGATTGCACTTCAAGAAAAAGGAGAACTGAACCACAGCGAATTAGCTAGCGTTGTTGTCCAAAATATGAAATTATCTCAAGATAGCTACGCTAAAGAAACCGCTGAGTTTGGTAAGGGAAAATTTCGTAATGAAGAAGCATTTCGGAAACTGATAGAATATCGTCTTTATGAAGACTTGCGTCGGGGATGGCGAATTGTCCAACCAAATTTAGAGCAGTGTGGTTTACTAGTAATTGAGTATCAGGGTTTGCAAGAAGATTGTGCAAATAACGCACTGTGGCGTAAACATTCCCATCCTATATTACTCCAAGCAACACCCACTCAACGTTTCACTGTTGCCCAAACTTTCCTTAACCATTTGCGTCGAGAGTTAGCAATTGATGCTATATTGCTGCAATATGAACAACAAGACCAATTAAAAAGAGAAGTTGTACAAGCAATCAAAGAACCTTGGGTATTTGACGAAAATGAATATCTGCATCAAGCCAAATGGGCTACTCTTGATAGTGGGGGTAATGATAAGAGTAAAACTAAGCTAACTTCTAAAAGTAGAATCGGCAAATTTTTACGTGCCAATGCTTGGTCAAACCGTAGCCAACCTTTAAGTGATATTGAGTATGATAGCTTAATTAATGCCTTGATTGACGCTCTGTGCGATGCTGGGTATTTATTACGACAAAAAAATGATATTCAACTACGCATAGATTGTTTACTTTGGAAAGCTACTCTGATCCAAGAAATACCAACCGACCCTTTAACATCTCGCCGCTTACAAGGTGATGATAAGCCGACTATTTCCATCAATAAGTTCTTCCAAGAATTCTACCAAAAAAATGCTCACCAAATTCAAACAATGGTAGGACGGGAACATACAGGACAAGTCAAAAATATCGACCGTCAAGAACGGGAAGAAAAATTTCGTAATGGTGAACTTGCTGCGTTATTCTGTTCCCCGACAATGGAATTAGGGATAGATATTTCTGACCTAAGTGTTGTACACTTACGGAATGTTCCTCCTAGTCCAGCTAATTATGCCCAACGTAGTGGACGTGCTGGCAGAAGTGGACAAGAAGCTTTGGTAATTACTTATGCTGCTGTTGGTAGTGGTCATGACCAATATTTCTTCAAACGTCAAAGTCAAATGGTGGCTGGAGTTGTTGCACCACCTAAGTTAGAATTAGCAAACCAAGATTTAATTAAATCTCATGTGTATTCTATTTGGCTAGCTCACACTGGGGTTTATTTGGATGATTCTATGAATAAAATTCTAGATTTGGAACTGCGAGATTACCCGATTAAAGATCATGTTCGCGCTGCACTAACACTCAGTCCCACCAGATTAGCCCAATGTCTACACGCTACTCAATCTATCCTTGCAGATATTTTCTGTCAACAAGATTTACAGCAAGCTGGGTGGTATTCAGTTACTTGGTTACAATATATCCTAGAAAATACACTGAATGAATTTGACCGTGCTTGTAACCGTTGGCGAGAATTATATCGGAATGCGATCGCTCAACGTGAAGCTGCTCGTTTTACCATTGACCGTTCTGCAATAGGTGATATTAACGACCAAAACCGTGAAAACGCAAAAGCACAAGAGCGAGAAGCACAACGACAAATAGATTTATTAGTAGGACAAAATCAAGGTAAAAACAAAACTGAGTTTGAATTTTATCCCTACCGCTACTTTGCTGCGGAAGGATTTTTACCAGGATTTAACTTCCCCCGTTTACCAGTCAGAGCTTATATTCCCGCTGGTGATGGTGGTGAATATATTTCCCGTCCCCGTAGTGTTGCTTTACGAGAGTTTGCACCATCCAATATTGTTTACTATGAAGGTAGTAAATTTATGGTAGCAAAAACGAGAGTTTCTCCTGGCGGAATTGAAAATGAATATAAAAAGATTAAAGTTTGCTTTAATTGTGGCTATTTTCATGAAGGTGAAGATAGTAACCGCGATACCTGCAAAAACTGTGGTGCAAACTTTGTTGACAAAAATCACAACAAGTATTTGCTAACTCATGTACTAGAAATGGAAACAGCGATCGCTCGTCGTCGAGAACGGATCACCTGCGACGAAGAAGAACGTCTCAAATACGGTTATAACATCACCACCCACTTTCGCTACGCATCCCAGAAACGAGAAACTGCTATTGTCCAAGCAGATGGAACACCATTATTAAAGTTAACTTACGGTGCAACTGCGGATATTTTCCAAATTAATCGTGGGTTAAATAAGAAGAAGACAGACGAACCAGGATTTCGACTCGATATCAAAACTGGTACATGGGGAGACCCAAAAAACGACCAGCCACTGGAGAATATACACACTGATGTGAATTTAATGGTAAGTAATACCTGTAATATCCTGGTAGTTGAACCTTTAGCCACAGTGGTAAGTAATGATGACCCAATAAAAGAAGCATTTCTCACCACCTTACAATATACCCTGAAGACAGCTATCCAAGCAGTTTACAAATTAGAACCAGATGAACTTGAATCAGAAAGACTAGGAGGAGATAAATATTTACTCTTTTGGGAAGCAGCAGAAGGTGGTGCAGGAGTTTTATCACAAATATTAGAAAAACCGGACGCTTTCGTCAAAATAGCGAATGCAGCTTTAGATATCTGCCATTTTAATCAACCTAAAGATAGTTGCGTTCAAGCTTGTTATGAATGCTTGCTTTCCTACCGCAATCAATTTGACCATCCATTAATTAATCGTCATCTCATTTTACACTGGTTGGAGGACTTATTAAATAGTCAAGTTGTTTACCAGCAATCATCCCGTGAAGAACAATATCAAACATTGCTAGAACAAACAGATCCTAACTCTGATTTTGAAAGAGTAGTTTTACAAGAAATTTATCAGCGTGGGTACAAATTACCAGATGCAGCACAACAGTTAATTTCAGAAGTCAACATTAAGCCAGATTTTCTTTATCAAGAAGAAGGTATTGCTATTTTCTGTGATGGTTCAGTTCATGATGTGGAGAAAAAACAAGACATAATCGAGCGAGAGAATCTCAAATACAATACTAACTATCATGTTCTGACGCTACGATATGACCAGGATTGGCAAACTCAATTAGAAATTCTCGCTTTTTAAATCAGTTCAGTAGGGTGCGTTGGAGCGTCAGCGTAACGCACCGTTAATAGGAGGTACGTTACTATATTGTCGTACCGTAACCCACTAGGGATATAAATTTTTCAGTATTAAATATGTTTTTATTAAGAATAATTGCAACAATTATATTATTTTGTGAGAAATGTTGATAAATGTGTAAAAGCCAATTTTCTTAAGTTTGAGTGTATATTAAGAAACACTAATTTATCATATTTCTGTTAATATAAAAGTAGTTATTGCAATAAAAATTGTTAAGCTCAACTGTAATACCAGAAAGCTGTTAAGCATCTAGCTGCGAGTGCATTTAAATTTTATGGTAACTCAATATTGCAATAAGCAAAAAATACTTTAACTTTTTACTTGGCAATTATGTCTAACTCATTTGATGTTCTTTGGCTAAGTACAAGTCCGAGTTTAAGAAGTTTTGATGTACCTTTAATTAGTTATCTATCTAGTTATGTTAAGATGGCGTTTTGGGAATATAACCAAACTTTGGATGAAGCTAGCTGTATAGAAACAGCGATCGCACTACTATATGAGTTTTTAAAAACACGTACAGAACCAGTACATTTAATCGGTCATGGAATTAGTGGTGTTGTAGCTTTGATGTTTGCTCGTCAATACCCCAACCGCGTGCATACCTTAACTTTACTAGGAGTTGGCTGCCAACCCGCTGCTACTTGGCACACTTATTATTATACCAGGCGACAACTTTTAGATGCAAGTCGCCAAGAAGTTATGACTCATACAATTCGCGTGTTATTTGGTAATCGTTTACCTGACACCACTCATCAATTAGTCATAGCTTTAAATATAGATTTAGATAGATCCCCTTCAACCCACTCTTTGCTTAACACAATGACTTTACCTAAAGGAGGAGTACATTCACCATTAATGATTTGTGGTAGTAAAAATGATGCGATCGTTACAGAAACAGATTTAGATGAGTGGATAACTTGGCTAAAACCAGGAGACTTGATTTGGAAATGTCCTGCTGGATATCATTTTTTTCATTATTTCCACCACAAACAAACAGGTCAAGAAATAATTAGATTTTGGCAAAGTCATTATCCAAATATTACTAAAGATTAAATTATATATTTGTCATAAATTCCTGATAGCTAATATTTTATCGGTTTGGATTTTCCTTCTTGTCGCAATTGATTATGGATTTGGCGATCGCTTTCTAAGTCAGTTTCGTCGTACTGTAAATCAACATCTTTTGCTTTCAGAAAAGCGTCTACTTCTAAGCGCGTAGACATTCCGAGTAATTCTCGTACCTTTCCCACGCTAATGGAACTTTCAACATAAGCTTGGATCACAAGAATTTCCAATAACTTCCGTTCTAAATTACCCCATTTTGCTTCTAGGGAATGAGCTACATTATCAGGTAAAGCAATCTGAATTTGCATTATATAGTTTTACTCAGCTTGTTTTTATCTACTATTGTAATGCTACTTTGAAACTAATTTAATATTTTTACTGCACCAAACAGAGGGGATATGTTATATTTTACATCCCTTTTTTTTATGGTGTTCGTTTAGCATACCAGGCATGAATAAGAAGGCTCTGGAAGAACAATACAGGTGTATCAAAGCCGCTGGATGCAATTATTGATTCAACATCCACTGGCGGTAGTACAGCAACATCCCGACCATAAGAAGCACGAAACTTTTCAACTTCCAATTCAGGCATTTCAGAATACCTCAGCATTCTTAGCCAAACCTCAAGAAGACTTTGGTACTTCTTAGTAGACATATCCGACACTATATCAGAACTAACTAAATACCCATTAGGGCAAAGTCGTGAAGCAATTTGACTAAAAAAGTTGCGCCGCTCTGGGATCTGCATAAAGAAGTGAGAAACCAAAAGGCAAGTCGCCGCATCAAAAGAGTGGGATGATGCAGGCAGTGAATCAAGATAACCTTCATGAAAAGTGCAACGTGACGCAATACCACACTCTTCGGCGCGTTGGCGTGTGATATTAAGCATCGGTGCAGCAGGCTCTACCGCAGTAAACTGCCACTGTGGAAACGTTTGAGCGAGGTTAATCAACTCCAATCCAGTTCCCACACCAACACACAAAATCTTTGCATCACTAGGAAGTTCGGCAAGTACCAAGCGGATAAGCAAATGAAGAGCGTCAGTCAGTGGAGCCAATTTAGCAATTCTTCTGTCATAGGAAGAAGCGCGTTCTTCGTCAAAAACAATCTTATACTGTTGATTTTGCATTTTTATAAGCAGCAAATGAAATTGCAATCTGTATTTTACAAAAAAAAGAAAGTGTCTGAAAGGTTAAATGCGGGAATTTCCATATTTATATGTATGAATGTTGTAATGAGATTTTTAAGTCTCGTACCGAAATTCTTTTCAGTACCTCTAGCTGGAGATGTTCTATTCTCTTTAAGCAGACATTGAATCTGCTGCAACTAGCAAACCCGACATATCCAACACTCGATCCGACCAAGCAGCAGCAGCCGAAGCAAGATTAGCAATTTCAGTTGGAAGATCACAAATACTTGACCAATCGCGTTGCCATCCAATAAGTAAATCCTCAATTTGACTTAATTGTGCGATATTGCTTTGGCGCTGTAATAACCTCACGTAGAGGAGGTTTTCTTCTAGCAATACCGGAACAATTTCACGACTAGCTTTCTTTTGACTCCAAGATTTGAGACGTGCCAAAGAACTTGCCAATTCTCCCAACTGTTGCTCGTGGGATTGGCGTAAAAAACTTGCTTCAATTGCATTCCACTTAGGCATTATACTCTCCTAGCAACCGTTCGGCAACAATGGTAATTTTTTCTTGAATCATGGGAGACTTTACTATCATAGTACGATTGTTCTGACTCGGACGAATATTAATCAGAGATTCAAAAGATATTTCTTTCGTGTAAGGATACCAATCTGCACCCCAAAGGTCTTTTTGTCTGCTACCGTCTTTAAGTAATTCTTGCTCACATTCATAGTGACGTTCTGCACCACCAGCTAATATTTCGCGTTCGATGTCCACTGCTATTTTAATAAATACTCCATAAGCTTCAAGCATTTTATCCATTTGTTCTAAAGTAGCGCGATGGTCGAAGACCCGCCTTCGGCGATCACGGATGATAAAAATCAATTTATCCCATCCTAAGAGTTTTTACAAATTAAATACCTCTGAAATTATGACTGCTACTAATAGTCGCACACAAGAAGTTTGATTAATAAAATTGAATCTATGGCAACCAGCAGGTCTAATATATCCAAACACTGGCTCTAACCAAGCTCCAGCAGACAGAAGTAATTTGTAACTAATAAAATCTGAAAATATTTTTACTTTAGGGCTTGCTGAAAAAGCCTACAGAGCGAATAAGACAAGCTCTATCGCTTAAAAAAGACCCTCACCCCGTCCTCCGGACACCCCTCTCCCAAACTTGGGAGAGGGGAGGGGGTGAGGGCTGCAAGGCTTTTGAACCTCTGGATGTTATTTCCTTGCACGAACTTTTTGGTAAAAAGGCTAAAAACCCTTATCTAGGTTAACTTATAACTTTATTAAGCAAGCCCTACTTTAGACATCTCCAAAAATAGTGTAAGGGCTTTCAGACAACGCATAATTAAATTCGGTCGATGTCTTTTGTAGAAGAAACGGAATGACCAAACTTAGAATAGCATTTTATTCAGCAGTATTATAATGACGAAGAACTTCAGCTACTGACCAAGCTTGAGCGATCGCTCCTCTGGGTGTATGAGGTGGATCACCGTCAAAAATCTCGGAAATTGAGTTAAGACAAGCATCAGACAAAAAGTGTTCTATCATGGGTTCCCAGTCAAAAGGTACTGGTACATCTGGATAAAAACGCTCCCAAGCACGAATAAAAGGCCCAATCAACCAACTCCACACTGTACCTTGATGATAAGCGCGATCGCGTTGGTGTGAATCACCTATATACTTACCAACATATTCTGGATCTGCTGGATGAAGACTGCGAAGACCATAAGGTGTTAATAAACTAGATTTAGCAGTTTGCAGCGCTTCACATCCTTGTTGTTGAGAAAATCCACAATGACGTAAAGATAAAGCGATGACAGCATTGGGACGAATTTGAATATTGCGGCGATCATCTGGCTCAATAGTATCGTATAAATAGCCAAGCTGAGGATTCCAAAACTTTTGTAATGAATCTTTGACTTGTTGCGCTTGTTGAGTAAAACGTCGCGCTTGCTTAGTCAGACGCACCGACTCAGCAGGTTCTTCTTGCTCGCATAAAATTTCTGCCCAACGACTAGCCCAACATAAAGCAGAATACCATAATGCATTGATTTCTATCGGTTTTCCACGACGAGGAGTCACAGGCCCATCAGTTAAAGCATCCATCCAAGTTAGAGCTACACCCCGAGCATCCCAAATCACTAATCCATCAGTATTATCCACATGGATATTGTAGCGAGTACCACCAACAAAAGATTTGTAAATCTGCCAGACTATCGGATATTGTTCTGTGAGAAATTGCCAATCTTTAGTAGCTTCTAGGTAAAGTCCTAAAGTTTCAATCCACCATAATGCGGCATCAATACTATTATAAAAAGGCTCACCATCAGCATCAGGAAAAGCATTGGGAATCAAACCAAAAGAACAATAACGTCCGAAAGTTTTCAGTAGTCCTTTTGCCAAATCAAACCGTTGTGTCACCAGTGCTAATCCTGGTAGAGCAATCAAAGTATCTCTTCCCCAATCATTAAACCAATGATAACCAGCAATCACTGTCGGACCAGCAATCGATGCACGATAGACAATGAAGCGATCGCTTGCTCGTTTTAGTTGCTGGTGAATCAAGGAGGGGGAGAGGGGGGGAGAGAGAAAGAGAGAAGGAGACAAGTTGCTTCCATCACCCCCATCACCCCCATCACCCCCATCACCTTCCCAATTATTATGTTTAAAATTTTCACAAAGCTAGACTACCTACTAAAGGAAACTTTTCTTGGTTTACTCCGGGGAGGATGGATGAATTGGGCTGCTGTAAGTACTGTCACAGTCCTATTGTTTCTCTTTGGTTTGAGTCTACAAAGTTCATGGCAATTAGAAAGACTACTCAACCAATTTGGTAGCCAACTAGAAGTATCAGTTTATCTGGATCCAGGAGCTAGAGCGGAGGCGATCGCACCTTTAGTAAAAAAAATGCCAGAGGTAGCAGATATTACAACTGTGACTAAGGAACAAGCTTGGACTAAGTTAGTTCAAGAATTAAAAATTTCTGATATACAAGATGCTACCCAGCAGTTGGGCGATAATCCTTTGGTAGATGAGATGAAGGTAAAAGCGCGTAATTCTGCTGTTGTTCCTAGTTTAGCTACTCAATTAGCAAAACTCCACGGAGTTGACACAGTGCAGTATATAGATGAAGCTGTGCAGCGTATCGCTCAATTGCATCAAGGTTTAAATTGGGTAACTTTGACGATTACTATTATCTTAACGACAACAGCGATCGCAGTCACTACCACCACCATTCGCTTAATTGTCATGGCACGACGGCAGGAAATTGAAATTATGCAGTTAGTTGGAGCAACATCTACGTGGATTTACTTGCCTTTCGTTTTGCAGGGTATTACTTTTGGATTAGCTGGTGGGGCGATCGCGTGGTGTTTTATTAGTCTCATCCAACAATTTTTGACAAAATCACTAGCCAAACAACCAGAGTTGATTCAATTTCTTACCAACGGTTTGCAATTAACTCTATTCCAAACTCTATTATTACCTTTAGTTTTGTTAAGTTTCGGTTCAGTGGTTGGATTATTAGGTAGCTTATTTGCAGTCCATCGTTTTGCAAAAAGTTAGAGTTAAAGGGCGGGTTTGAAGCAAGTTTTTTACTGATAACCCC
>Ga0224723_1001319_pt1 | contig 15143 bp, 15 predicted proteins | sample Balambano_FR2_Me_FD_161647 | JGI IMG/M metagenome (GOLD analysis project Ga0224723, IMG submission 161647) | Freshwater sediment microbial communities from Lake Towuti, South Sulawesi, Indonesia - Balambano_FR2_MetaG | ecosystem: Environmental > Aquatic > Freshwater > Lake > Sediment | place...
TGCAGGCAGGCGCGCCTTCTGGCTACCACGGACGCTATCGCCTCAGCTATTTGATGCCCGCGCTGATCTGGTCGGAGCCGACGATTCTGGTGGTGCCAGAAGCGCTACAGCAGCGATTGCTGATGGTTGAGATCCCACGGCTGCGACAGTGGATTGCGACCCACAAGCCGATTCGCACCTGCGACGCATGGCAGGGCGAAGAAGTGCAGGGGCTGCTGCTGACTTCTCCTCAATCCTGGCTGGGCGATCGGCTCGCGCAGCAGGGTCGCTTTCCCACTGGCATTCCTACGATTCTAGACGGCATTGATGACCTGGAAGCCTGGACGCGAGATGTGTTAACCACTCACATTCAACCCAGCGATTGGGACGAACTGATGCTGGCTCGTCCTGACCAGGCAGAAGCCATCCGCGATGCCCGTGTTCAGCTCACCCGAACGCTGTTTCAGCATCCTGCCAATCCCTACAACTGTTATCTGGTTGATGCGTCAGAGCAACATCGGCTCAACGCGCTCTACCGCAGCTTGGGCTATGCAATAGGCGACGATCGCTCCACTGATGCTGGTTCGCATCGATCGCCAGCCTGCGGCGAACTGCCGCCCAACTGGCAGCGATTCTGGGAGAACTTACAGCAGTCAGAACCGTTGGTTTGGGCAGAAATCATTCGCCAGCAGGGGCAGTTTTCTTTGCACTGCGGTCCAGCAGAAGTTGCTTCGGTGCTGAGCGGCGTGTGGGCACAGCAGCCTGTTGTGCTGATTGGCGGTGCGCTTGACCTGGAGCCAGAAGCGCCGATCTACCGGCAGCGGCTGGGGCTGGATGACCTCACCTGCCTGAAGTTTTCACCCGATCGTCAGAATGAGCTAATTCAGCTTTATCTGCCTGACAAACTGCCGCTGCCCAACACGCCACAGTTTCAGAATGCGCTGCTGCAAGAAATCCACGTCCTCCTGGATCTGAGCGCTGCCACCCAGGGCTTGACCGTGCTGCTGGTCGGCGACACGCCGCTCAAAGCTCAGGTTGGGTCAGTGCTGGCTTCTGAATTTGGTTCGCGCGTGCAGGTTGAGCGAACCTGTCTGGACGACAACGGCATTCTCGTCACAGGCTGGGAATTTTGGCGACAGCATCAGGCAGTGCTGCCTGCACCGCGTCTGCTAGTGATTGCCACGCTGCCGTTTCCTTCGCTCGAAGACCCACTGGTGGCAGGGCGAGTAGCTCACTACAAACGATCGCGGCAAGATTGGTTTCGGCTGTATCTGCTGCCCGAGGCGTTAAGCGAACTACAGCGGGCAATTGCTCCAGTGCGCGAATCTCAGGGGGTGGTTGCTCTGCTCGACAATCGGGTCAACCACCGCAGCTATGGGCAGCAGGTGTTAGCTGCCCTTAGCCCAATGGCACGCATCAACTATGTCGATCGCAATCTATTTATGCCTTTCGATTCTCCAATTCTGGAATAGCAGGCTGCCCTGTGTGCCCTACACTGAATTACCTGCACAAAAAACAGGGGCGCATCCACCACGCCCCTGAGCTGTAGTCTTGGGTTGTTGAGAGAAGGGGGTTCGATCGCCCCTCGCCTGTTTTTGGGCGGGCGCGGTCAGGCGGTTGCCCCAGGCGGTTGACCGTTCATGGATGATGCGCCCTAAGGGTCAAACGTTTTGCGACCGCTGAATTTGATGGTGGCAGGTTCTGGATTACTGCCAATATTGCGATCGTTTTTGCCCACATAAGGACGACCGGGATTGACCTTCTCAGGAAAAACGCCATCCTTGGGATGCAGATACACGGTTTCCCCATTAGGGAAGATCCGGTAGATTTTGTAGTTTGTGATCTTCATCAGCCGCAGTCTGGCACCCAGAGCAATGCATTGCTCTTTTCGCGCCAGATACAGCAGATTATCGCCTTCCCGCATGGTGGCAGAACCACCCGTGGGCATTTCAAACACTTGCTGTTTCGGGCTATTCCAGGTGATTGCGTATTTTTCTTCGCGCTCTGCCTTTGAGAGCAGTCCGCCCGTGCTGCCCAGATAGAAGGGAGTTTGTCCAGTAAGAGTTTCTGCCATGAATTTGTCTCTGAACATTTTTAAGGCATCCTACCACCGCGCTCTGCCCACATCTCGACTTTGTGAGGAACTGTTACAGTTCTTCAGTTGGCAAGGTGCGACGATCGCCGATCATTTGCCGCTCAGCCGGTTTTTGCGTAATACTGCTTAGCCATTGATCTGCCTAAGACAAGACACACTCAGGCTTGGAGAAATCATATGACGATGAACCGAACCATAAATCAATTCCAGGCGCGGCATCTGCCCGCGCCGCTTGTCAGCGCCGCCGCGTTTCGTCCCTATGGGCAGGTGATCTACGCCACCCGTGACGGCAAACCCTACGATGCAGAAGATGCCCAGCTCGAGCTGAGCCAGGGCATTCCCCGCTTCTACATTTTGCGGCTGCATCAGCGGGGGCAAAAATTCTCCCGCATGACGCGCCATCTGCGATGTACACAGTGTCTGGGTGCATTAGCCAACAAAGCGTGGTCGATCGCAGTTGCCCGCCCCACAGCCGCAGACCGACCTGCCCTGGCTGACATTGCTGCCTTTCAGATTCCTGGCGACTGCTTTATCAAGCTAGAGGTGGGCACCTGGCACGCCGGTCCCTACTTCAAGCAGGACTTTGTAGACTTTTACAATTTAGAACTCAGCGACACCAACCTGACAGACCACCAGACCTGCCACCTGATAGAAGTCTATGGAGTGGAATTTGAGATTGTTGTTTGACTCTGGAGGGCTGCCTGCTCAGCAGGCATAGGAGGCGCGGTTCAGCAAGTCTGACTCTTGATGAGCAAACCAGGGCGGTCTCGATACACTGGTGCCATTCACTTCGACATCTGCTGCCCCATCAACGCTGAGCGCCACATTGACCATGCGATTTAACAAACGCGGTGAGGCGACGCAGCCCACCAACATAACTACCGTACCGCGCTGAGTGATCTTGAGTCTGGCGATCTCTTCTGGTGAAAACGTTTGCCTAAACGCCAACTCTACCCGCTTTGCCAACCCGTTGTGGTCATATTCTCCCTGAAGTCCCACCCGCTCGGGGGGGATTGTTCTAAGGATGTTAAACAAGGGAGCCAAGGTAGTCTGACTGCCCGCTGCTCCGCCACCACTCACATGAGCATTATGGCTTCGCTCTAACCCTGAACCAGCTCGTAACGAATCCATCTGCATCACCACTCAGATAAGATTTGATGAAAACATGTAATCATTTCTTAAAGTTATAGACAATCTATCACAGGATGGTTGTTGTCAAGGCTACAGGTGCAGCAAATCTATGGAGGCTGCGAGTTCCATAGCGAAACTCGCCAGGCTTGCTATGAGCTGCACTCATTGCCTGGTTCTGCTCATGAAGAAATTACTGAAGAGATTACTGAGTGACATCTTCAATTAATTCATTCAAGCTGCCGCATCAGCCGGTGAGAAGAGAAATCGCCGCTGGCTGAGGTAAACCCTCGATCGCCGCCTCCGGAATCAAACCATTCGATCGCGTGAGGAAATTTATCTCCTCCTCGTCTTCGCTTCAGCGCTTCTTCATAACTTTTCCCATAGAGACGATCAAGCAGGCTTCCAGGTTCCATGAAATCCATGAGGAATAATTTTGGGTAATCTCAGGCGACAAACGGGCGCATCTGCCACTCGATCGCTGTCAAACACCCAGACTTCGCTGGCATTGGTGTTGCCATCAAATATCAGCGTCAGCACCCAACCCCGCTGAGCGTCGAGCGCATCGGGCGCATAAAGCGGCTCAGATGCATAGCGATTTTCGCCCAGGTCAGCCACTTCTAAGCTGCCGGTCTGGTGATTGAAGCGACCGATCGCCCCAAACAGCTCTTGCTGAACATCGGCGTTCGATCGATGCAGGGTCAGGTAAGTCACGTGTCCGATTGCACTGGGGCGCGGCGGCTGCACGGTCGGAAACTCACAGGCGCGATCGAGCACTGGCTGCATCGACTCTAGCCGTCCCGTTTGCGGATCGAGACAAAACTGCCACAGCGTTCCCGTTGCTAAAGTGCGGGTTTCTCCGGTTGCCACTTCTTTTAGGTGCTGGTTGGTCTGAAAGTCAGGGTAGCGCACCAGATCCACGACGACTCGTCCGGCTGCGTTGACCTCTGCGTTGCCAAAGTGCCATTGATACCAGGGTTCAGCTTCACCGCGACTCACGACAGACAGCGTTTCTCGATCGATCACCCAAATTTGCGTTCCCAGCTCTGGCTGCCACGCCAGCGCATCGCTGAAGCTGCTGAGTCCAACAATCACAGGCAGCGGATTCAAACGCACGGGCGGAACGCAGAAGATCAGATAGCGTCCTGCCATTGCAAAATCATGCACCAGCGGCACTCCTGCCAGCGGCACCTCAGCTCTCTGCTGAATCGTGCCGTCAGGTCGGCTGCGATACAGGTGCAGCACAGCATTGATCCCAGGACTGATGCCAAAGTTAAACAGCTCTCCGGTCTGCGGGTCGCGCTTGGGGTGAGCCGAGTAGCCCCAGTCACTCTCTAAACCGCCCAAATCATCGACTCCCAGCGTTTTCAGCGTTTGCAGATCGATCGCATGGGGCTTGCCGCCTTCCCAGAGTGCCAGCAGGCGATCGGCGAGTGCCACGACTGAAGTATTAGCAGTGTTTTTAATGGGGCGGAACCATTGATTCCAGATTGCCCCTGGTGCTGTCATCCCATAATTGCCGTAAAGCAACTCTCCTGCCTCGGCTTCAGCTCGATAGCCTGACGTATCGACATAGCGGTAAACTGCGGCTGCACCTGCATCGTTAAAGTGGACTGCCAAAATCGCGCCATCGCCGTCAAACCAATGTCCAACGCGCAGACCGCCCCGTTCTAGTCGCCCGGGTCCGTTGCGGTAAAGCGAACCCCGCAGTCCTACCGGGATCGCGCCTTCTAAAACTGATAAAGGAGTCAGCGGAAACTCGCAGGCGGGCTGGACGATCGCGTTTGCCCAGGTACGAGCAGGAGCGGCACTTGCAGTCATGGATTCGAGTCAGCTCAGCCTTATTATTGTGGCAAGAATTTCTCGATCGCCCGTCTGTCTGGAGAAGCGTGAGCTACCGACCGGCTGCCGAGCACACGACCTCAGCGAAAAATATCGCTGTCCAGGTAGGGAGATCCACACTTCTAGAGGAAGACTGCCCCACTGATTAGAATGGGATCGATCGAGATAATCATCTCCAGATGAACCTTCATATCCTCCTCAACGCTGACGTAACCCATGACAACGATTTTGGAACAGGGCAACATCAGTATTCATACTGAGAACATTTTTCCAATCATCAAAAAGTGGCTCTATTCTGACCACGAAATCTTCCTGCGAGAGCTGATTTCTAATGCCGTAGATGCCATTCAAAAGCTGAGCATGGTGTCTCGCTCAGGTGAGTACTCCGGGGAGATGGGCGAACCTGAAATTCAAATTGCAATCGACAAAGACAACAAGACGCTCTCGATCACCGATAACGGCATCGGCATGACCGGAGATGAGGTGAAGAAATACATCAACCAGGTTGCCTTCTCCAGCGCCGAAGAGTTTGTCGAAAAGTACAAAAACAGCGGCGACCAGCAAATTATTGGTCACTTTGGCTTGGGCTTTTACTCATCATTTATGGTGGCAAAGCGCGTCGAGATCGACACCCGCTCTTATCAAGAAGGGGCACAAGCCGTGCACTGGTCTTGCGATGGTTCCACGCAGTTTGAGTTGAGCGACAGCGATCGCACCCAGCGCGGCACCACCGTTACCCTGACTCTGCAAGACGAAGAGCTGGAATACCTGGAGCCTTACCGGATTAAACAGTTGGTCAAAACCTACTGCGACTTCATGCCGTTCCCGATCAAGCTAGACGGCGAACAGATCAACCGCCAGAAAGCGCCGTGGAAAGAGTCGCCCAACAGCCTGACCAAAGAGGACTACCTGGAGTTTTATCGCTACCTCTATCCGTTTCAGGAAGACCCGCTGCTGTGGGTGCATTTGAACACTGACTATCCCTTTGTGGTCAACGGCATCCTTTACTTCCCCAAGCTGAAGCCGGATGTGGATGTGACGAAAGGACAGATCAAGCTGTTCTGCAATCAGGTTTTTGTCAGCGACAACTGTGAGGAAGTGATTCCCCGCTTTTTGCTGCCGCTGCGAGGCGTGATCGACAGTCTGGATATTCCCCTCAATGTGTCTCGCAGCTTTTTGCAGAACGATCGCACCGTTCGCAGAATTGCCGACTACATTGCTAAAAAAGTCGGCGATCGGCTGAAAGAGCTTTATCGAGACGATCGCGAAGCCTACATCAAGGGCTGGCAAGACCTGGGAACGTTCGTCAAGTTTGGCTCAATGAACGACGACAAGTTCAAAAAACAGGTTGAAGATATTTTGATTTATCGAACCACTGCAAGTTTGAGCACGCTGCAGGCTGAAACACCAGCCGTTGAGGTGCAAGCTGCCGAGGGCGATGTGTGGCAAGAGGTTTCCGCTAAGTCCAGTGAGTCGCAGCCGGTGAGCGTGCTCGATGGCAAATCCTACACCACGCTCACCGAATATCTAGAGCGCAACAAAGACCGCCACGCCAACCGCGTTTATTACTGCACCGATGAAGCGAGTCAGGCAACGTATGTAGAACTCCATAAGAGTCAGGGCTTAGAAGTCCTGTTTATGGATTCTTTCATCGACTCACACTTCATTAGCTTCTTAGAGCGGGAGCACACCGACGTTAAATTCTCGCGCGTCGATGCCGACCTGGACGAAACCCTGCTCGACAAATCCAGCGATATTGTTGACCCCAAAACCAACAAGACTCGCAGTGAGCTGGTGAAAGAGCTGTTCCAGCAGGCATTAAACAAGCCCAAGGTGACGATTCGCACCGAAGCGCTGAAATCCGACAATGCTGAAGCTGCGCCTCCGGCGATCGTGCTGCTTCCCGAAGCCCTGCGGCGCTTGCAGGAAATGACGGCGCTGATGCAGCAGCAGATAGCACAGTTCCCCGAAGAGCACACGCTGTTGGTCAATACGGCTCATCCGCTGATCCAGAATTTGATCACCATCAGTCAGGGCAGCATCATTCAATCTGGCGGACAATCGCCTGCCGGAGACCTGGCGACGCTGATTTGCCAGCATGTCTACGATCTGGCGCTGATGGCTCAGAAAGGCTTTGACGCTGAAGGCATGAAGGCATTTGTCGAGCGATCGAATCAGGTGCTCACCCGCCTGACGCAGCACTAGGGGCTGTCATCAATTCGTGGCTCACTTCAATGGGCAGAACTTGCCTTATAATGGTCGTTCATGCCGATTAACACCCAAAACTGTTATGTCTCGTCGATGCGATCTGACTGGTAAGCGGGCAAACAATGCCAACGCGGTTTCTCACTCTATGCGTCACACCAAAAAGCTACAGCAGGTCAACTTGCAGGTTAAGCGAATTTGGTGGGAGCAGGGTCAGCGCTGGGTCAAGCTGCGGTTATCGACCAAAGCAATCAAAACCCTGGAGCACAAGGGTTTGGTTGCAATGGCAAAAGAAGCAGGAATTGACCTGAGCAAATACTAATCCTGAGACGACTGGCAACGAGAACTTATTTCTCTGGCAGGGACATGGGGCACTGTGTCCCTATTTTGTTATGTCCCTATTTTGTGCTGAGAGGGTGGGCTAGACTCGACGGGCAGCGATAATCACCCCGCGTTTGATGCCTTCCAGCACCGCGATTTCGGTCAGATGTCCCATCGGCTCAAAGCCCAGCTTTTCAAACAGGCAGCGGCTGGCAGTGTTGTGATCAAAATACACAGCGAGCAAGGTCGTCACACCCAGGCAAGGAGAATGCTCAATGATGCGACGCACAAGCTGGGTGCCGTAGCCTTTGCCCTGATGCTCAGGGTGAATATAAATGCTGACTTCTGCGGTGGCATTGTAGGCGGGTCGTCCGCCATAAAAGGAATTTAGACTGATCCAGGCGATAATTTCGCGGCTGACGCTGCCCGCTTTGCGGGGACGATCGATTTCCAGCACCCAGAGCGGTCGCGACTGGGAGTTGTGTTCGGCAAACCAGGCTTGGCGGCTCTCAACGGTGACAGGTTCAAGGTCTGCGGTGGCAATTCGAGTAGGAATTGCGGCGTTGTAGATGTCAACGATCGCGGGCAAATCGACTTTAGCTGCATCCCGAATGTTCATACTTTGACAGCACAATCTCAGTAGCTTGTTCTGATTAAAAACTAGACCTTTAACCCAGAGTTACCCGCAGCGCAGGGGCTTCTGGGTTTGTAGTTTTACGCTCGATTGTAATCACCGACTGAATGGCATTCATCTTTAGGCAGATTTATGAAGATTCAGTGAGGCAACGAGCAGAGAAATAAATTAGCCGTAAACTCACTTGTTTCTTATGGGACTCAATGACATAGTTGACACCATGCTTATCTAATTCTCGGTATTTCTAAACCTGTAATCTAATTAACAGGATCAAAGATGAAAAAGACAGTGCTTTGGACTACGATCGCGACCACAGCCGCTGCCGCCGTGATGGTCGTGCAGCCTACACCGTCTGCTGAAGCTGCTACCGTGACCCAAAATGCAGCTCGCAATGGCATTGTTAGCATTACTGACTTAACCATTCCTGACTATGGCACTTATGATGTGACGTTTCCTGTTGGTACTTTTAGCTCGATATTTGGAACACCTGGGCAACCCGGCTTTCAGCAGCCCGCCTTCTGGCAGAATCGCGCAGGAGCAGATGCAGCAGCAGGCGCGATCGTTAACGCCCTGAACGCCGTGGCTCCTGCCCCCACAAACTATCCTCTGGGAGGGCTGTACTACTACATTCCCTACGATGTAACTTCAGCGGCTTCAGTTCAATATTTCAGCATTCGCGGACAAGCTTTGACCTGGCAGGCAGCCACTTGGGTTAGTCCAGGGTCTCTGGCAGGTCAACCCGTAGCGGTTTTGACGCAAGTTGCTGCACCCGCGATTCCGACCCCAGCGCTGCTACCAGGCATTCTGGGTTTGGGCATTGCGACACTGACGAGAAAGCTAGATTCTGCCGAGTCAGCGTAGGTCGATCGCTCAATCGGTCGATCGCTCAAACAGCGGGAGATCAAATTGACTAAAGCACACTGGCTTTTGATCTCCTGCGTGATAAATTGAAGAAAAACGCAACCCCTGTGCAAATTGCCCTGCCGTGCAGTCAGGGTAGTTTGAGAATTCACAGACCGTATGGCAGTCGAAATTGAACGAAAGTTTTTAGTAACCGGCGATCGATGGCGCGTGGGCACCGCAGTTCGCTATCGGCAGGGCTATCTGTCTACCGATAAACGCCGGACGGTACGACTTCGGGTCGCAGGCGGTCGGGGCTATATCACCATCAAGGGTCAGACTACAGGCATCACAAGAGCCGAATATGAATATGAAATTCCGCTGCGCGACGCTGAGGAAATGCTAGATCAGTTGTGCGATCGTCCCCTCATCGAAAAAAATCGCACCCGAGTTTCCTGGAACAACCTGGTTTGGGAAGTCGATGAGTTTTTTGGCGAAAACCAGGGGTTGATTTTGGCTGAAGTCGAGCTGACAACCGCCGATCAGCTAGTCGAACTGCCGGACTGGATTGGGCAGGAGGTGTCTGGCGACCCGCGCTACTACAACGCAAATCTTGCTAAACATCCGTTTACAGACTGGAACAAGTAGCGATTTGTGAGCGATTAGCGACCAGTCATCCGCAAATACCTCTCTTACCGTTAAACAGCAGCGCGACTCCAATTGACGTAGGGAAGTTTTGCGGCAGTCGATCGAATCTGCTCGGCTTGCGCTACCAGTTGACCGCAGGCATCCCAGGTGCCGCTGAGGAACATGTTGCGTGCGCCTTCACTCAGGTAGACGGGGGCAGAAATATCACCGCACTGCACCTGCATAGCATTGAGATTCACGGTTACAGCCCGCTGGGGATCGGCAGCCATTGCTGCTTGCAGTTGCTTGACGGCTGCGGCATCTGCCGTCACACAGGGAATGCCCAGCGCCACACAGTTGCCAAAAAAGATTTCAGCAAAGCTTTCGCCAACGATCGCCCCAATGCCCCACTTTGAGATTGCCTGAGGCGCATGTTCGCGTGACGAGCCACAGCCAAAGTTGCGGTTGACCACCAAAATCGTTGCTCCTTGGTATTGAGGCTGGTCAAAGGGATGTTGACCGTTTGCCTGGAGCCGATCGTCTGCAAAGGCGTGTTCTCCCAAACCTTCAAAGGTGACGCACTTGAGAAACCGAGCCGGAATAATGCGATCGGTGTCAATATCGTTGCCAACCAGGGGAATTCCTCGTCCTGAAACTGCTGGAACTTGACTCATAGAATCCACTCCACTTGCAAAATTTTACTCAGCCTGCAACTGTCGCAGTTTGGCTTCCAATTCTGCGACACGAGACTCCAATGCTTGTCGGGCATCGGTTTCTTGCTCAGCCCGCTGCTCTGCCTGCTGCCTCGCCTGCTCTGCCTGCTGCCTTGCCTGCTCTAGTTCTTCATGCGCCAATAGCTTTTGACCCGTCGCGGGGTCGTAGAACCGAAGCTGCCCGGTTTGTAGCCGCAGATCCAGATTTAACACTTGGCTGCGAATTAAAAGCGGATCGGTTGCCGTAGGAGCAATCGGAAAATAGTTGCCTTCGTGCAGGCGCAGTCCCTGAAGCTGAGGCTGAAGATAGTCGCCGGTAGGGTCGTATTGGAAATACTCTTGAACTCCCAGGAATGCATAAATCCCTTTTTTGGCACCCTGGTCTTGGCTACGAGTGGTTTTGGAGGTAATTTCTAAAACGAAATCGGGCGTTTTGTCGCCTTCCTCCCAGGTTTTGTAGGAGCGACGATCGCCTGAATTTACGCCAAAAACCACAAACACATCAGGAGCAATCACTGATGCTGGATTGCCCTGTTCGTAATAAATAAACAGATTTCCAGCCACATAGACATCTGAGCGATTTTGAAAGTAAGTCCTGAGAGCGCTGCGCCCATAAATGAGATATTCGCATTGAATATCGCCTTCAGCCATTGGTTTACCGTCCTCATCTGGATATTCAATTTGTGTGAGTTGGGGATTGAATGAAGTAACCATTGCCAATGACCTCAGTGGAATAGGTTAACGAAGGCAGCTAACGCTAATTTACAAAAGTTCTCTGACATCAAACACTTCGCCTTTGACAGCAGCAGCAGCAACCATTGCTGGACTCATCAGCAGCGTGCGACCAGAGGCAGACCCCTGGCGACCTTTAAAGTTGCGGTTTGACGAAGAAGCGCTGAGCTGCCGTCCTTGCAGCTTATCGGGATTCATCGCCAGACACATCGAGCAGCCAGGTTCGCGCCATTCAAAGCCAGCAGCAAGAAAGATGCGATCGAGTCCTTCTGCTTCAGCCTGCTGTTTGACACGCTCAGAACCGGGCACAACAAAAGCTTTTACGCCAGTTGCGACGCGGCGACCGCTGACAATTTTAGCGGCTTCGCGCAAATCGCTAATGCGTCCGTTGGTGCAACTGCCAATAAAGCAGACATCAACTTTGGTGCCCTGAATGGGCTGACCAGGAGCCAGATCCATATAGCGATAGGCTTCTTCTGCGATCGGGCGATCGTCTTCTGGGAGATCGGTGGGAACTGGGACGACCTGAGTGACTGCAATGCCCTGACCAGGAGTAATGCCCCAGGTGACGGTGGGTGCAATGTCAGCCGCAGCGAACTGCACCACATCATCATACTCAGCGTCGGCATCGCTGCGAATGGACTGCCACCACTCAACGGCTGCGTCCCAGGCGGCACCCTGAGGCGCAAAGTCTCTGCCCTTGAGGTAATCAAAGGTCACCTGGTCGGGATTGATGTAGCCACAGCGAGCGCCGCCTTCGATCGCCATATTGCAAACGGTCATGCGCTCTTCCATGCTCATCTGCTCAAACGTTGAGCCAGCAAACTCATAGGCATAGCCCACGCCGCCCTTTACGCCCAGCGTGCGGATGACGTGGAGAATGACATCTTTGGCATAGACTCCAGGTTTAAGCATGCCGTTGACTGCAATTTTGCGAACTTTTAGCTTTGAGAGCGCGAGTGTCTGAGAGGCGAGGACATCTCGCACCTGACTGGTGCCGATGCCAAAAGCGATCGCCCCAAACGCGCCGTGCGTCGAGGTGTGGCTGTCTCCACAGGCGATCGTCATACCGGGCTGTGTCAAGCCTTGTTCAGGGGCAATCACATGCACAATGCCCTGATTGCCAGAACCGACGTTGTAAAAGGTAATGCCATTTGCCTGACAGTTTTGCTCGAGCGCCTGCATCATCGCTTCTGCCAGAGCATCTGCAAACGGACGCGCCTGATGTTCAGTCGGGACAATGTGATCGACGGTCGCGACCGTGCGATCGGGAAACATCACCTTTAGCCCTCGCTCTCGCAGCATGGCAAAGGCTTGAGGACTGGTGACTTCGTGAATCAAATGTAGCCCAATCAATAGCTGTGTTTGACCCGAAGGCAGCGTGCCCACGGTATGCAAGTCCCAAACTTTGTCAAAGAGTGTGCCTCTGCTCATGGATTTCAGTCGAGGGGGGTTAGAACTATGCAGCCTCACTACTACAGTAAGAAATCTGGTTGCGCGTGTCTAATATATTTGTGCTGGATAATTAATACTTACAGCATATTAAACCTTGACGCTTGCAGCCACCCGCTATGGAACTACGACACCTGCGATACTTCATCGCCGTCGCTGAAGAACTCCATTTTGGACGCGCGGCTGAGCGCTTACACATTGCCCAGCCGCCTTTGAGTCAGCAAATTCGTCAGCTCGAAGCAGAATTGGGCTTTCAGCTTTTTCACCGCACCAAACGCAATGTGACACTCACCGACGCTGGACGAATTTTTTTAGCAGAAAGCCAGCGCCTCTTCCAGCAGCTTGAGCAAGCCGTTCAGATGGGACGCAAAACCAGCCGTGGAGAGCTAGGACAGCTTGTTGTAGGCTTTGTCAGCTCAGCAGCTTACAGCATTTTACCGATCGTCCTGCACCAGTTTCGCAGCCGCTACCCGTTGGTCGATTTAGCGCTGCATGAGCTGACCACCGACCAGCAGTTGCAGTGGCTGAGAGAAGGACGGATCGACGTTGGGTTTCTGCGTCCTCCGGTTGCAGATGAGTCAATCTGCATTACAACCGTGCTGCAAGAGCCATTGGTTGTCGCGCTGCCCGCCGGTCACACGCTGGCAGGTCAGGCACAGGTAGCGCTGCGATCGATCGCCAACGAGTCCTTCATTTTATTTCCCCGATCGCTCGCACCCGGACTGTATGACCAGATTATCAGCCTCTGTCAGCAGGCAGGATTTAGCCCCAGAGTGGTGCAAGAAGCGATTCAGATGCAGACCATTATCAGCCTGGTGGCAGCAGAGATGGGCATTGCCATTGTGCCGATCTCGCTTCACAATTTGCAAAGAACGGGTGTTGTTTATCGAGTGTTGCAGGAGCCTACGCCAAAAGCGACGATCGCAGTGGTCTGGAAACACAGCGATGCTTCTGCGAGCGTGCAGCGATTTTTAGAAGTAGTTCAACAGGCGATCGTTCATTCCAACTAACGCACGGATATGCCATTGCACAAACGAGACTGGTTTCGGGCAGCAGTTCAGCTTCGCGGCTCAGTGATTCCGGCAGTGCTGCCGCGCACGATCGTCTGCGGCAGTTTTGGCATCGTGATTGCCCTGCTCCATTATCTGAACTTACCGGTGTCCCTGCCCGCCCTAGCCAGCCTGATTCCCAACATCGTTCTGGGTTTAATGCTGGTGTTTCGCACCAACACCGCCTACGAACGGTTTTGGGAAGGGCGCAAGCTGTGGGGCAGCCTGGTGAATTCAGTGCGGAATCTGGCACGACAGGTTTGGGTGAATGTTGTAGAGCACGATTTGCAAGACCACACCGAAAAAGTAGAAACCATGCGCCTGCTGGTTGCATTTGCCGTTGCGACCAAGCTGCATTTGCGGCAGGAACCGGCTGACCAGCAGTTGCAGGCATTGCTGCCCGTCTCTCGATATTTCCAGCTCAAGATGATGAATAACCCACCGCTAGAGATTGCCTTTTGGATCGGCGATTACTTGCAGCAGCAGTATCAGCGCGATCGACTGCATGTTCATCAGCTCGTCGCCATGCAGAAACTGCTCAACTTCATGGTCGATAATTTAGGCGGCTGCGAAAGAATTTTGAAAACTCCCATGCCGCTTGCCTACAGCATCCACTTAAGGCAGCTTCTCTTACTCTACTGCCTGACATTGCCTTTTCAACTGGTTGACGGCTTCGGCTGGTGGACTGGGCTAATGGTCGCGCTGATCAGCTTCACGCTATTTGGCATCGAAGAAATTGGCGTAGAAATCGAAAATCCGTTTGGGCACGATGCAAACGATTTACCGCTTGACGCGATCTGCGAAACGATGCTGCGAAACATCGAAGATTTAATGACGCTCGTTCCCGCAAGCTGCGATCGCGGCTAGCAACTCGCAGGTAAAAAAAAGGGGGCAATCGCCCCCTTGATATGAATAATCAACGATCGCGGCTAAACCGGATTTTAGTAAGCCAAGCCCATGCTGCGGGTTGTTTCGGCACCCAGATAGACCCGAATGCTCAAGAAGTCCGTGGGGCAAGCTGTTTCACACCGCTTGCAACCAACACAATCTTCAGTACGGGGAGACGAAGCAATCTGACCTGCTTTGCAGCCATCCCAGGGAACCATTTCCAGAACATCAGTAGGACAAGCCCGGACGCACTGTGTGCAGCCGATGCAGGTGTCATAGATTTTGACTGAATGGGACATTGAATAAAGGCTCCAGACTATGTGATGTTAACGGTCGTGTGTTAACGGTTGCTCAGCGGCTGAACCCCTACCATTGACCGATGATTGACGGATAGGACTTGTGGCAAACCTTGCGCCCACGCTTCTGAGATCGGCTGAAAGCCAGACTCAGAACTCGTTTCTGCTGAAGGTTCAGTCGAGATATAGTTTACAGCAGTGCTTTTACCCGATTCTGCAAACGGTAGAAAAACTTTAAACAACGTAACTAAGTAAACAGCCTTGTAAACAGCCAACAGCCTTGGGGGTGCCCCCCAAACCCCCCGCCGGGGGACGGGGCGCGTCCCCCGGCGGGGGGTTTGG
>Ga0224723_1001320_pt1 | contig 15141 bp, 16 predicted proteins | sample Balambano_FR2_Me_FD_161647 | JGI IMG/M metagenome (GOLD analysis project Ga0224723, IMG submission 161647) | Freshwater sediment microbial communities from Lake Towuti, South Sulawesi, Indonesia - Balambano_FR2_MetaG | ecosystem: Environmental > Aquatic > Freshwater > Lake > Sediment | place...
TCCACTCAAGCTTTGAAACACATGAGGTTTATTTTGAAGGGTACGGTAGTTCAACATGACCAACACCTCAACTTTTGAGGAGCAAAACTCCCTCACTCCTCAACTACTCTATTTCCGATTAAGTTTAATGGAAGGGGTCTTAGAGCTGTACAACTCACCCTATGACCCGCAAGAACCCGTGGTCTGTTTTGATGAACCTCCGGTGCAATTGGTCAGCGAAACTCGAGTTCCCCTGCCCGCTGAACCGGGCAAGCCCCAGCGTGATGACTATGAATACAAGCGAGAAGGAACTTGTAATTTGTTCGCCTTCTTCCAACCCCTGCAAGGGTGGCGACACATCAAAGTTACCCAACACCGCACCTGTGAAGATTTTGCACTGTGTATGCAGTATTTGGTTAATGTGCTGTTTCCCAAAGCTGCCCGAATTCATCTGGTTCTCGATAACCTTAACACTCATACCCCAGATGCCCTCTATCAAACATTTGCACCGCAAGAAGCACTGCGAATTCTCTCGAAGTTGGAGTTCCACTACACCCCGAAACATGGCAGTTGGCTCAACATGGTTGAGTTGGAGTTTGCAGTCCTCTCACGCCAGTGTCTCGAGCGACGCATTCCATCGGTCACAGAACTGCAACAGGAGATTGAAGCTTGGGAACACCAACGAAATCAGAATCGGGTAATGGTCAGTTGGCGGTTTTCTACCGGCGATGCCCGCACCAAATTCAAGCGCCTTTATCCAACTCCTAGCTGGTCTTCATCCATGTGGTGGACTACTAGGTCGCGAGCTTTGAGCTTGAGGGCGCGTCCAGAGTCACTCTTGCTCCTTCCAAAATACAAGGGCGCGTCATCCATGAACGGTCAAACGCTTGCGGCATCCGCCTGACCACGCCCGCCCAAAAAACCGGCGAGGGGCTGTCGTTCCCTCATCAGGATGCTGGCTGCAATGGATGACAGATCCTAGAAACTTAGCGATTTGCCTCAGTTAAGCTGGAATTAGCGCTACAGCGCGACGCAGCGCTGGCGGTTCGCCAGCAACCAGTTTTATGAACTCATCTGATTGAATCATCGGCATTACGTCATGCTAAAGCGGCAACACGACCACAACGAACTGCTGCGCCGCAGCTTTATGCTGATGAGCTTTGCTGCGGCGATTCTGATGATTACATTACGCGGACACACTTCGGCGGGAATTGTGACAACAGGCGCTCTGCCTGAACCTGGGATTTCCAGTTTGCCTGCTGAAGACGCAGTCCGCGCAGAGCGACAGAATTCAGCTTCAAGGGCAACCCGTGACTCTCATCGCGCCCACAGCAATCGCATAGCGCGCACTCGTCTGGAAGTAGACTTGAGCGATCGTCAGGTCAGCTTTTACCAAAACGGTGAAGTGGTAGCTCAGTATCCGGTGGCGATCGGTCAAACCGGATGGGAAACGCCGACAGGCACATTTCAGGTTACAGAGATGCACGTTGACCCGGAGTGGCAGCACCCGATCACTGGAGAAATTGTGCCTGCGGGCACAGCCAACCCGCTTGGCTCACGCTGGATTGGCTTTTGGTCAGACGGCATTAACCAGATTGGGTTTCACGGTACGAACGAGGCAGATTCGATCGGGCAGGCAATTTCTCACGGCTGTGTGCGGATGTGGAACCCTGACATTGAAGCACTTTACGACCAGATTGAGGTCGGCATGACTGTGGCAGTGGTGCCGTGAGCACCTGCATCTCGTACCAGCGTTATGCCATCATATGCAATCGAGCAAAGAATACAGGCTGCACCTCAGCGGGTTTTGTCTGCCTCAAACTTGTGGGCATATGTTTGCAGCAGCGCACTCACCTGCGTCAGCACTTCATCGCCTCCGTTCTTGCCCAGCACCTGCCGCTCTGGGAAGAAATCGGGGCGATCGAGGCTGCGAGCGATCGCTTCACTCACCTGTTGGGCAATCAGCGCCTTTAACTCATCTTTGGCGCGGCTGCGCTGGTATTCTGCTCCTTCCTCGGTTGTGGCATACAGGGGCGGCAGCCGATTGAGGGCATACGCTGCAATGTCGCCCAGGTCAAGCGTGCAGTCGCTGGTAGCTTCGATCTCTGCCACCCGGGCGATCGCCTCAGTCAGGACGAGTTCTTCCATGACGTTAATAAACTGCTTGCGGGGAACTGCGACCACCTCCCCGGTTAGCAGCGCTCCCATCAGGCGATCTAACGCCATGTATTCTTCAATGGAAAGCTCAGCAGCCGTGTCACAAATGCGCCCCACTTCTGCTTCCATTGCAGGAGTCAAGTAACCGTCCTGTAGCGCCTGTTCAACAATTCTTTCAATACTCATTAGCTTTTATGCTCCACGCCACCAAACTGCTTTGGCAAACCGGCAATTTTCATGGTCTAGTTTGCCCCAGAAACATGCAATACTCACGCGATCGAGTTTGAGGATTGTGTCAAGATTTTCAGGAGTGTCTTACTCAATTCCGTCGTATCGCCAGGGCACTGGATCGACAGACTTGCCATGAACATACAGTCCCCAGTGGAGATGCGGTCCTGTTGCTGAGCCGGTCGCACCGACTGCCCCCACGACCTGACCTGCCTGGACTAGATCGCCTTCCTGCACGTCGATCCGGCTCAAGTGTAAAAAGATACTGGCAACTCCCTGCCCGTGATCAATGCCGACCGTGTTGCCGTGCAGCTGGAATCCTGCTGATTCTCGCCCAACCAGCACAACGCGTCCGGCGGCAGGAGCCATCGCTGGCGAGCCACTGCCTCCCCCATAGTCTACCCCTTTGTGGTAGTAGTCGTTGGCAAACACCCCGTTGTAATAGCGACGCACCCCATAGCCCGACGTAATTTCACCCCGATTAGGGCGGACAAAAGCACCATCCCAAAATTTCTCGGCAGTGAGCACCTGTTTGAAGGCATTGACGCGATCGAACTCATAGTCGGTGCCGCCCGAACCCGCCCCTCTGACCCAGATGCGCTGTGTGGGAAACGATCGATCGCGCAGTGAAACCGCCAAATTTCGCACTTCGCCCGCGCCGTTGACCTGAATCTCTAAGCGTCCCGGTTGATCAAGTGGGGTGGTGGGCAGCAGCGCCCGGAAGCGATTGCCGCTGAGGGGAAATGTGGGATAAGTCTGGTCTTGCATCGTCACCGTCGGCGGCTCGATATCAGCGCTATCTGCCTGCACGATGACCGAGATCGTGTCGCCAAGCTGAGGGTTGGCAGGCTGCACCTGCACCTGAATTGCCTGAGCAGGCAGACTGAAGCATACGAGCAGAGTAATGGCACTCAGCACCAAGCTGCCTAAAAGCTGGCGTTTCCTGAAGACCTGTCGCAGGCGCATCAGGGCAGGGCGGACTTGAGCTTGCCGTTGAGCAGAAGAAATGCTTGAGGAGCGACGAAAAGTCATAGTCAGCGTTTTTCAGAGTGAGGGGCGATCGAGTGGGATTCGCAGGCGAGATGAAGCAGATGACTAGCATCCTACTGTGCACGGTTCCCCTTGGGATGAAACCGTGTCAACAAATTCTCAATCTTGAGCAGCAATCCGGATCGATCGAACGGCAGGGTTGGCAAACCGGCTCTCCCAGAACCCTGGGAAACTCTGTATTCTAGGAATAAAGACCTTAGATTAAAGATTCTTAAGTTTCCTCTCATCAAGGTACGCCCGTGCAAGAAGATTTCAGGCTGATTGTTGATTTGGTCATGGTACTGGCGGCAGCAGCCGGAGGTGGGTTGGTGGCAGCGCTGCTGCGCCAGCCGATTCTGTTGGGCTATCTGGTGGGCGGCATGGTCGTGGGTCCGGCAGGGCTGGGGCTGGTGAAGGAACTGGTTCAGGTGGAAACGCTGGCTCAGTTTGGCGCTGCTTTTTTGCTGTTTGCGCTGGGGGTTGAATTTTCTCTGGCAGAACTTAAAAAAGTACAGGCAATCAGTTTGGGCGGCGGCGGGCTGCAAATTCTCTCAACGATTTTAGTCACGACGATCGCTGCCATTGGCATCGGCTGGGTGACATCACCCGCGCAAGGCGTGTTTCTGGGCGCGATTCTGTCGCTCTCTTCGACTGCCGTCGTCCTGAAATGCCTGATGGAGCGCAACGAAACCGAAACGCCCCACGGTCGCGTGATGCTGGGCATTCTGGTCGTGCAGGATCTGGCGCTGGGCTTGATGCTGGCAGTGCTGCCTGCGCTCGATCGCCCGTCTGATCAGATTGGTATCGCTGTGGCAATGGCGCTGCTGAAAACCGGGCTGCTGGCGCTGGGAGCAATTGCTGCAGGCATCTGGGTGATCCCCTCGCTGCTGCGCTTGCTGGCACGCACCGAAAGCCGTGAACTGTTTTTGCTGGGAGTCGTGGCGCTGTGTCTGGGGATTGCCCTGCTCACCGAGTATCTGGGGCTGTCGATCGAAATGGGGGCGTTTATCGCCGGACTGATGATTTCCGAAGTCGAGTATGCTGACCAGACGCTGACCTATGTCGAGCCGCTGCGCGATATTTTTGCCAGCTTGTTTTTTGCGGCGATCGGCATGTTGATCGACCCGGTGTTTCTGTGGAACAACCTGGAGCTGATTCTGGGACTGGTGGCGATCGTCTTTGTCGGCAAATTCTTGATTATCACGCCGCTGGTTCGCGCCTTCCGCTATCCGCTCAAAACCGCGCTGATTGCCGGATTAGGGCTAGCGCAGATCGGGGAATTCTCCTTTGTACTTGCCAGCGAGGGGCAGGCGTTGGGGTTAGTGTCGCGACGCGTCTACCTGTTGATCTTGGGAACCACTGCGGTGACGCTGGTGATCACGCCGTTCGTGCTGCGATTGGTGCCCCAACTGTTTATCTGGGCAGAGATGGTGCCCTGGCTGAAGCAGTTTTTAGACGGAGCCAACAGTCCTCGGGAGGTGGCAGAAGATTTGCCGCAGCAGGATCACATTGTTGTCTGTGGCTATGGGCAGGTGGGACGCAACATTGTCCGTTTGCTGCAAGACCATCAGTATCCCGTTGTGGTGATCGAGCAATCTGAGCAGACCATTCAGGAACTGCGGGAAGCAGGCATTCCGTATGTTTACGGCAATGCCATCAGTCTGCATGTTTTGGAAGCCGCAGGCGTAGAGCAAGCCAGGGGCATGGCGATTGCCCTTCCTGATGCGATGAGCACACGCCTTTGCCTCAAACGGGCGTTGGAACTGACTCCAGACCTAGATGTGGTGGTGCGGGCAGGTCAGGATAAAGACATTGAGTTGCTCTACCAGCTTGGGGCGCGAGAAGTGGTGCAGCCCGATTTTGAAGCCAGCCTGGAACTGTCTTCGCACCTGTTAACCAACATCGGCATTCCCCTGCCGATCATTCAGCGGGAAGTGCAGCAGATCCGCAGCAGCCATTATCTGGAATTGCGGCTGGAGCGATCGTCCGACGAGATTTCGCGTGACCTGAAGGCAGCCACTCAGGAAATGAACAACCGGTGGATTGCGTTACCCACGGGTTCGCCGCTGGTGGGAATGACGCTGGAGGAAACAAATTTGCGCCGCCTCACCGGAGTCAGCGTCATGGCGATCGACCGAGTCGCAGGCAGAGAAGTCGATTATCCCGATGGTCAAACGGTGCTGGAAGAAGGCGATCGGCTGCTGGTTGTCGGCGAATCTGATGAACTGGCAGCCTTCAACGCCCTGGCGAAGGGTGAAGCGGCAATTCCCGTTGACAGCACCTCATGTCAGTGGATTCTGGTGCCCGAAGACAGCCACGTCATCGGCAAGACACTGGCAGACCTGCATGTGCGGCGGCAGTTTGGCGTGCTGATTCAGGCGATCCGACGAGAAGGCAAGTTTATTCGCTTTCCTGACGGCAAAAGCGACTTGCAGGCAGGCGATCGGCTGCTGCTGTGTGGCAGCTTTCATGCGCTTTCTCAAGCCTGCAACTGGATTGCACCGCTGTCTGAAGCAACCCTGCAAATTCCGATCGCCACTGCCAGCGTCAGCGAAGCCCTGAGCGAGTTTATTCCCGCTGATCAACAGCGCCAGACCGAATTTAGAATGCCAGAGCCTGCTTCCAGCCCGCTTTTCACGCCTGATCCCTAACCTATGCGCGATGTTTCAGATAAACGATCGCCTGCCGCCACACGATCGTGGGTTGGTCGTAAGGATCGACAATGCAAATGCAATAAGGGTCTTGCCAGCGAATTTTGCCCGGCAAGATTTCGCCTGTGACGGTTTTGATTTCGACTTCGGTGCCTTCGCGGGTCAGGGTTTGAATTTGGCGGATGCTTGGAAGTCCAGTTTCCAGTTCAGTCGGCATAGTTTGATCGGCGATCGATAATAAAGGCTGGGTCAGGTCGCGCGATTGGCGAACCGTCCAAAAAACATCCTAGCCCTTTCCCTTGACTTCAGTATGGAGGAGCGTATGACGATCGAGTTCAGCAAATACCACGGACTGGGAAACGATTTTATCTTGATTGACAATCGCCATCAGTCTGAGCCGCTGCTGACTCCTGAACAAGCCGTGCAGTGGTGCGATCGTCATTTTGGCATTGGGGCAGACGGAATCATCTTCGCGCTGCCCGGACAAGACGGCACCGACTATACGATGCGAATCTTTAACGCTGATGGCTCTGAGCCAGAAATGTGCGGCAACGGCATTCGCTGCATGGCAAAGTTTATCGCCGACCTGGAAAACAGCGATCGTCGTGCCTATCGCATTCACACACTGGCAGGACTGATCACGCCGATGCTTGCCACAGATGGGCAAGTCACGGTCGATATGGGGCTGCCGCGCCTTTTGGCAGCCGAGATTCCTACGACGATCGCCGCGCCCGATGCCAAAGTCATCGATCAGCCACTCACGGTGGCGGAGCAAGACTGGCACATTACCTGCGTCAGCATGGGCAATCCCCACTGCATTACCTTTGTTGCAGATGTCGCTGCTATTCCGCTGGCGGCGATCGGTCCTCAGTTTGAGCATCATGCCGTCTTTCCCAAGCGCACCAACACCGAGTTCATTCAGGTCGTTAGCCGCGACTACCTGAAAATGCGGGTTTGGGAGCGCGGCGCGGGCATTACCCTGGCATGTGGCACCGGAGCCTGCGCGGCACTGGTGGCAGGTGTGCTGAATGACTTGTGCGATCGACGAGCCACAGTTAAACTGCCGGGCGGCTGCCTGACGATCGAATGGGCAGATAACCAGCGGCTGTATATGACAGGCGACGCGATTCGCGTGTTTGTGGGTACAGCCTCACTGTGACTTCTGACTGTACGTGACTCCTGACTGGCAATCATGACTTCGCAATTACTTCCCGCTGTTCACGCCAGATCGGTTCGCGAAGGCGGTCGCAGCTATTTTGTGGATGATCAGGGCGTGCGCTTGCCCAGTGTGACAACGATTCTCAATGCCACCAAGCCTCAGGCTGACCGGGAGGCGCTGGCTCGCTGGCGACAGCGGGTCGGTGTCGCTGAAGCCAGTCGCATCTCAGGCACAGCCAGCCGCCGGGGAATAATGACTCACGCCCAAATCAAACGCTATTTGCTGGGAGTCAATCGCCCCTGCCCAGAAGCAGCACAGCCTTACTGGGAAAGCCTACAGCCGGTTCTGACAAAAATTCAAACCGTTCGCTTGGTCGAAAGCTCGGTGTTCCACTACGACCTGCGCTACGCCGGTAAGGTAGACTGCGTTGCCAGCTACGAGGGGGTGCCCTGCATCTGTGACTGGAAAACGGCGGATCAGCCCAAAGGGTCGATCGATCGCCTCAAAGATGCGCCCCTACAGCTCGCAGCCTACTGCGGTGCTGTTAACCATTCTTATGCCGACCAGGGGCTACAACTGCACCACGCGCTTTTGGTCGTTGCCATACCCGCGCAAGCCGCCGAGGTTTTTTGGTTCGACGCAGCAGAGGTCGGCAACTACTGGCAGCAGTGGCAGGAACGAGTCGAGCAGTTTTATCGCTGCTATCCCAGCCTGTGAGGCACCATTGCTTAAATCAAACGCTCAGCAGGTTGCTTTCAGCCACCTGAAGCACCTCGATCGTATCGCCCACCGCGATCGACCCCACACCCGTTGACAGCAAATTTTGTCCAAAAAAGATTTTGCCCTTGTGCAGGCGATATTGCGCTAGCGTTGCCAGTGGCTCCTTGCCACGAACCGCAGTGTGCTGGTCAGTGGTGGTAATCACGCAGCGAGAGCAGGGCTTGACGATGTGAAATACCACCGTGCCAATGCAAATTTGTCGCCAGCAATCTTCTTCATAGGGTTCACAGCCCCTGACCACCAGATTGGGGCGAAATCGATTCATCGGCAGCGAGGTTTCCAGGCGATCGTTCAAATCCTGCAAAGACGCTTCTGAAATCAGCAGGAACGGGTAAGCATCGGCAAAGCTGACCTGGTCGCGGCTGGGGTCGGTCGCGTGCTCAGATTCTACCGGACGAAACGTGCTGTCGGGCATGTAGACTAATTGGCAGGCAACACCCAGAAACGCAGTCAGCCATTGTCGAGCGGCTTCACCCGCCGGGATCGCCGTGCACCGATCGCCCCACACTTCGACTTGAAGTGGGGCAACCTGCCAGTCAGCGACGACCGACAGGGGTTCCCTGCCCGGAGCCACCAGCGTCAACCCATCTGCCCCAAGTTTGACCTTGATCAGCGCCATTTGGGGAAACTGACGCTGCGTCATAAACCTGCCGCTTGCGTCTACAATCATCCAGCGGCGATCGTGCTTCAAGCCGGTTTTATCGACCTGAGCCGTTGGCAGGGCAATGCCGCCAGCCGACTTGATCGGATAGATGTTGAGTTCACTTAAAACCAGGTCAGTCATTGGCGATTCTCCTCAATTTTTGATGCCGGTTGTGGCAATGCCGCGAATAAACTGGCGCTGACCAATGAGAAATAGCAGCACGACGGGAACTGTGGCAACCACGACGGCTGCCATCAGCAGCGACCAGTCATTGGTGAACTGTTCCTGAAACTCTGCCAGCGCGAGCTGCACCGTTCTCAACTCTGGACGGGTGGTAAAAACCAGCGGCTTGAACAAATCATTCCATTCACCAATAAACGTAAACAAAAACAGCGTCACCAGCGCCGGACGTGCCAGCGGTAACATGACCTGCCAGAGAATTTGTAGCCGAGTTGCACCGTCGATCGCCGCTGCTTCTTCTAGCTCGATCGGAATCGTCAAAAAATACTGCCGCAGCAGAAAAATACCAAATCCATTCACCGCTGTGGGCAAAATCAACGCTCCGTAGGTGTTGATCAAACGTCCCCACTTCAGCACGAGAAAAACTGGGATCACCAAAAGCTGAAACGGAATCACCAGCGTTGCCAACACGATCAGCAGCAGGATTTGTCGTCCTCGAAATTTGAGCCGCGCGAACGCATAGCCTGCCAGCGCCGAGGTGACAATCTGGAGAGCAGTGACCGCCAGCGCCACGACTGTCGAATTGGCAAACGCCAGCAGAAATCGTCCTTGAGTCCAGGCTGTTTGATAATTTGCCCAAGACCAGTTCGACCAATCACCGACAGCGGCTTTGGGCGGCGTGAGCGAGCTGAGAAAGACGATCGCCAGCGGTAACAGAACCAGAACAGCTCCAATAAGCAGCAAAAAGACATTGAGCCAGGTCAACAAACGAGAGACGGCACCGTTTGGCTGAGAGCTTGGAAAATCTTCAATGGACATAATAGAGCTGTTTCACTAGTGCTGTGGGACTGATAACTAGAGCCACGGTTCCTCTTTCCAAAGATGTAATATTCTTATTCTGAATCCGGAGTCCTTGTAAATCTGGGGGCGAAGACAGTAGGGTGTAGATTGGGAAATACGTTCGGATGAGCGACTAACCCGAACTGGCGTTTTGAGGTCGATCGACCGACCCGTTCAATTGAGGAGATGACAGACATGCCCCAGCTTGAGGCTAGCCTAGAGATTGATTTTCACAGCGATAGCTACAAAGATGCCTACAGCCGCATCAATGCGATCGTCATTGAGGGCGAACAGGAAGCCTACACAAACTACCAGCGTCTAGCCGAATTGCTGCCCGAAGACGAGGCACAGCTATTAAATCTGGCAAAAATGGAAAGTCGGCACAAAAAAGGCTTTCAGGCGTGCGGCAAGAATCTGAGCGTCATCCCGGATATGGAATTCGCCCGCGAATTTTTTGCTGACCTGCATGGCAACTTTCAGCGGGCAGCGGCAGCCAATCAGATTGTCACCTGTCTGCTGATTCAATCGCTGATTATTGAGTGTTTTGCGATTTCGGCTTACAACATCTACATCCCGGTAGCAGACGACTTTGCCCGCAAAATCACTGAAGGGGTCGTCAAGGACGAATACACGCACCTCAACTTTGGAGAAGAATGGCTCAAAGCCAACTTTGTCCAGTCGAAAGCCGAACTGGAAGCCGCCAACCGAGAAAACTTGCCGTTGGTCTGGCGGATGCTGAGCCAGGTAGAAGCAGATGCCAAAGCGCTCGGCATGGAGAAGGAAGCGTTGGTGGAAGACTTTATGATCAGCTACGGCGAAGCGCTGAGCAACATTGGATTCACCACTCGCGACATCATGCGGATGTCTGCCTACGGTTTGGCAGCAGCCTGATGGCGCGTTGCCGATCGCAGATCAGCGGTACTGGCTGCAAGGGCGTTGCAGAGAATGCCCTTGCAGCGTCGATCGAGAGAGTCACATCATTTCAGCGCCAGCGACGATCGCAAAAATCAGAAACAGCGCGCCACCCAAGGCAGTGATCGTGCGCTCAGAGATGCGTCCGGCAATCAGCCGCCCGCCAATCACTGCGATTGCCGCACAAATGGCGTGTCCCAACACAGCTCCTACCGTCACGCCATAGGGATTGTTTGAAGCCGCCAGCACGATCGTGGAAATTTGGGTTCGATCGCCCCACTCTGCCAGAAACGTCAGCATAAACGCTTGCGATAGCGTTGTCAGGCAGGTTGGCTGAGCGGTTAGTGCCTCGCACTGGTTCACGGCTTCGATCGCCTCTTCCTGCTCTGCGAGAGGGTTGGTTGCCGACATGCAGCTGGCATCGTAGAGTAGCTTGAACCCAAACCCCAGAAAAAGTGCGACTTCAACATAGTCGATATAGTGCTGCGGCAGCAGCGCGGCGGTTTGTCCGAGCAGCACCGACAGCAGCGTCATTGCTGCCAGAGCAGCAACGGCACCGGCAAACACAAATCTTCGGGCATGCCGCATTGCCAGAATCACGGCAATAAAAAAGGTTTTATCGCCCAGCTCAGAAACCGTAATCAACAGCAGACCTGCTGTAAAAGCCGCTAACATTCGGTGTTTCCTCTCAGTGTTCGTCAGACCTGTGCAGGGCGCTGATCGAACTTGATGAGAGCAGACACGCTTCACCCAGTTCACATCAGCCATGAACTCAGTGAAGGTCTCGCTTGCAATTGGCGGATGGCGATCGGCAGCCCGCTGGCTTGTCACCGATCGCGGATTGCTGAGCGCAAATTGCTTCCTTGTCGCCTGAACCAGGGTCATCCCCAGTATGTTGATTCAGGTGGGCTGGTGTGTGACCAGCAGCTACTCCCCTTCAAACATAGGTAATTGTACACTGAAACGGTACAAGATCGATCGCCGCTCTGCCAGACACCAAAAAAATCATGACGAAATTGGCAGGCTGTTAGCAGAAGCCTGCCTGCCTGGTTCGCTGCCGATCAATACTTGCGCTCTTGCGGCTGGAACATCGTGATCGTCACCGGACGATCCTGCAACTGAATGCCAGCCGGTGAGTAGTAAGCCAGCGTGTGCTTGAGAAAGTGAGTGTCATCTCGATCGACAAAGTCTTCGCGGCAGTGTGCGCCCCGGCTCTCCTGGCGATTTAGAGCGCTGGTGAGAATCATCTCTCCCACAATCAGCAGACTTTGCAGCTCCAGCGCTTCCACCAGTTCGCTATTCCACAGCTTGTCTTTGTCATCCAGGTAAATGTGCTGCGCCTGTTGCCGAATTGCTTGCAGTTTCTCGAGTCCCGCTTGCATCAGCGCAGCGCTGCGAAACACGCCGCAGTATTCAGTCATCGTGTCCTGATAAGCCTGACGAATTTGAGCAATGCGATATTCACCCGGCTGATCGAGCAACGCCTGGAGCAGCTGCTGTGCCGCAGCCAGATAGCGCTGCTCATCGACATCGCCCAGCTTGCGATTTTGCACATACTGGGCGATCGTTGCCCCGGTTCGCTTGCCGTAGACCACACACTCCAACAGCGAGTTGCTGCCCAATCGGTTTGCGCCATGCACCGAAACACAAGCCGTCTCGCCAGCGGCAAAGAAACCCTCGACAAACCCATCGACCCCGCTCCGCACCTGTCCATCGGTATTGACCGGAATGCCGCCCATTGAGTAGTGGACAGTGGGACGCACGGGCATCGGTTGCTCAACCGCATCAATGCCGACCAGTCGATGCGCTTCCTCCCAGCAGAAGGGAATGCGGCTCATGATTTTTTCGCGTCCCATATGGCGCAGGTCAAGATAGACAAACGGGCCTCCGGCACTGCCATCGGGGTGAATGCCACGTCCGGCGCGAATCTCTTTGGTAATTGCCCGCGATGTGATGTCACGCGGCGCCAGCTCCATGCGGCTGGGCGCGTAGGTTGCCATGAAACGATCGCCCTCGCTGTTGATCAGATACGCCCCTTCGCCGCGCACCGCTTCTGAAATCAGCACGCCCACCGGATACAGTCCGGTCGGGTGGAACTGCACAAACTCCATGTCTTCCAGCGGCAGTCCGGCAGCCGCTGTCATTGCCAAGCCATCGCCTGTCGAGGCGTAGTCGTTCGAGGTGGTGTTGTAGACTCGCCCATAGCCGCCTGTGGCAAACATCACCGCTTTTGCCCGCACCACTTCTATGCGGGCATCCCGAATGCGATACATCACAATGCCTTTTGCCTGACCGTCTTCTAAAATCAGGCGCATCACGTACCATTCGTCGTAGATCGTTACTCCATAGCGTCGCAGGTTGTTGACCAACTCGTGCAGAATGGCGTGCCCGGTTTTGTCTGCCGCATAGCAGGTGCGCTTGTGTGAATGTCCGCCAAACGCCCGCTGGGCAATTCTCCCGTCGGGTAACCGCGAAAACAACACGCCCATATGTTCCAGGTCAATCACCACATTGGGCGCTTCACGGGTGAGAATTTCGACGGCATCCTGGTCTGCCAGATAGTCAGAGCCTTTCACCGTATCAAAGGCATGTGCCTCCCAGGAATCCATATCATCGACGTTTTTCAGAGACGCTGCCATGCCACCCTGGGCAGCAACAGAGTGCGATCGAATCGGGTGAGTTTTTGCCACCACCGCGACCCTGAGGCGCGGATCTGTCCGGGCGATTTCGACCGCAGCCCGCGACCCTGCCAATCCGCCCCCCACAATTACCACATCATGCTCAATCATGCTCGGTTTTACGCCTGCTCAATGCATCTGATCTCTATCCTGACGCAAAAAAAAGCCCCCCGCCAAAGCAGGGGATCTTCTTTAGAAATGCAGAGTTTGTAAGCCCTGAAAACTTTTTTAGCCAGCCGCCTGCGCTGGCTGCTGACCCGCTGCCGGAGCAGATTCAGCCTGACCTTGAGCAACTGGCTCGACGGTGGCAAATTCAATGTGGTTGAGCAGTGTTGTGACGAAGGCAAACAGCAAGAATGGCAGAGACAGCACCAGGATCAGTCCTACAGTTGCCAGCGCGTAGATTGGACGGCTTGCGCCCATCAGCGCCAGGGCTGCTGCCAGACTCAGGAAAATCACCAGAAGCCAGACAATGATCTGACCGTAAATGTCTCCAAAGGACAAAGTGCAAACGAAGCGATACCTTTGTTTATCCATGAGATTTTCTACCAAAGCTGCCTTAGAGTTTTAAGCGTAGAACTGAATTCAAGGCTTGCTCAGCTTACTCAACCTTTTTTAAACTCGATCGCAATCTATCTTTACAAAATGTCTCGGGTTCCTTCGCACGATCGCCACCTGCTGTTTTACAAACCCTATGATGTCCTGAGCCAGTTTACCGATGAGGCAAACCGCCGCACGCTCAAAGATTACATTCCCATTGCCGATGTGTATGCCGTGGGTCGGCTCGATCGCGACAGTGAAGGACTGCTGCTCTTGACCAACAGCGGACGCATCCAGCATCGGCTGACCGACCCGCAGTTTGCTCATCCCCGCACCTATTGGGTACAAGTTGAACGCATTCCCAGCGAAGCCGATCTGGAACCGCTGCGAAACGGCGTGGTCATTCAAGACTACCGCACGCGTCCTGCTAAAGTCCGACTTTTGCCCAACAAACCAGATTTACCGCCCCGCGACCCGCCGATTCGCTTTCGCAAATCGGTGCCAACGGCTTGGCTCGAAATCACGCTCACTGAAGGCAAAAATCGCCAGGTGCGACGCATGACCGCCGCGATCGGCTTTCCCACCCTGCGGCTGGTGCGAGTCGCGATTGCTCACCTGTGGCTAGACGGACTGCAACCCGGAGACTGGCGCAACCTCACACCGCTGGAACAGCAGCAGCTCGATCGACTCTGAAAATTATTGTCCTGTTAGCGTCCCCACCAGCAGCCTGACCAGCAGCACCGACACCGTGGCGAAGCCGATCACAATCAGCAGCAGCACGCAAATTAGCAGGGTGAGAAACACCCAGTCAGTCGATCGCCGCTGGGCACGGGGCGCGTTGAAGTGTGTTTCCAGCAGCGCCAGATTGCGGGCGTTGGCTTTCCAGGTGGCATCAAACAAATCACCGACGATCGGCACAGAGCCAAGAATCGTTTCAATCAAGATATTCCACACCATCTGCACCAGCGTGGCACGCGGCGATCCCAATCGTGCGGCTTCCCAGACAATGTAGGCTGCCAGCGCCCCGGATACTGTATCTCCGGCTCCAGGGACCAGTCCCAAAATTGGATCGATGCCAATCCGCCCGATTCCCGGAATGGGAATCGAATTGTCGAGCAGGTAGCTGAGACGACGCAGCCGTTGCAGGGAAAGATGCCGGGGGTCAGTCGATGCCAGAGGCGGTTTGAGCGGGGGCTGCGACACAAAAAAGCTCCAGAGGTGATAGGTTCGATCGAGTGTTGCTCAGCGGGCTTACAGGCATTCGCTAGCGTCGTCTGCGTCCAGAGCTGCGCGATCGACCGCTGCCAAAGCCGGTGTTGCGCGGCGTGCGGACGCGATCGGGGTTAGCGCGGCGCAGGTCGCTGT